>WNFB01002270.1_pt1 | contig 17106 bp, 10 predicted proteins | sample 5400501 | NCBI WGS metagenome assembly WNFB01 (sample SAMN13153341, study PRJNA577476) | soil metagenome | isolation source: 200 cm saprolite under Douglas fir tree site 2 hole 1 | place: USA:California | collected 2015-04-18 | reverse complement strand
TCTTCGCGCTTGACCGCTTATTAAAATTGGCAGCCGTCTTCCATTTTTTTCGTCGTCCACAACCACCTCCTCCCCCTTCATGGCCAACGGTGACACTGCTCCAGCCGATTACACGGGGCGCGAGCAACTTACACCATGCTCTGCGAACACGGGCGCGGCTTGACTATCCCGCCTCCATGCAACATCTGCTGATCTGTGATGCCAATGACAGGGAATCGCAGTCTATCGTTTCGGCCTACCTTGACGAGTTGCCAGCATTGCAAGCTGAGATTGTGCTGGTACAGGCAGGCGGCGGTACAGGAATAGTGACTAAGATCAATAAGCTTCAGGCGGCCTTACCACGGGCGACTGGCGATATACTGTGCTTTGTCGATGACGATGTCTCGCTGCGCCCAAACCAAGCCTGGTGAGCGGCCTCATCAATGCGCACATGCTCTTGAGTTTTGTGGCACTGACCTATCTGACCTCACCTTTCAGAATTAATGGACATGTCTTCGCCTTCCGCTGCCATACCTTTAGGGAGATAGGAGGTTTTGATGGCCTGGAACAGCATATCGACGATGAGTTCGAGATTGCACGGCGAGTGCGGGAGCATGGGCTGCGCGCCGTGCAGACGCCGTTGATCTACGATATCGATAATGCCCTGGATTCATGGCGTGCCTATACAACACAATTCAAACGCTGGTTTGTGATGCCCCGCCAGGCAATGATGCCATCACTCACCCCAAAGGAGAGCATGGTGGCCAGCATATCCAGCGTAACGCTGCCGGTGCCGAGCATGATTGCACTGCTGGCACTTTTTACAGGCCGCCGATCCGCGTGCTGGGCACTTGTCAGCAGCCTGACGCTCTTCGGGGCAGTTTACGCCTTGTGTGAAAAAGGCTATTTGAAACGGAATACTCCCCTACATCGCTGGCCATTGCTGCCCATCATCGCACTTTGGTCGCCATTACAGATCATCTGGACGCTCCTGTTGAGCAACGAGGTCGAATGGCGCGGTCAACGGCTGCGTCTGCATCGCGATGGAACAGTGGAGATCATAGACTAGCCGTAGGGGCGGGGGTGACGTGGATGGGTGGTGGGGACGCTTGCGTCGCCCGCGTCCTGTTCCCGTGACTCCAACGCTCCACCCCCAGGGCGACGCAAGCGTCCCCACTCCACCCAACTCCGCCCCCGCCCCTACGGAACCTATCGACCTTCTTGTTTTTCCGATTCTTTTTTCTTAACTTCATGCCTATGGGGCACGATCAATCGGCCCCTACAAACAATCTATGTGGTTCTTACATCAGCCATGCTCGCCAAACTGCGCTTCATCTCTCTATCGTATCCCGGCTTTCAGAGCAGCGCAACCACTGATGCGCTGTATGATTGATGAAATGCAACGCTGCCCGCGCTCCTTGAGCGATGCCTTTCTCAAAATCGTCCTCGGCCTGTCCCATCTGATTGGTGACATAGGCAAAACAAATCAGATCCTTCTGCTTCGCGCTTGCCAGAGCATAGAGGGCGGCTGCCTCCATTTCTACGGTCAGGATGCCCCGGTCACGACACATCGCGATCATGGCCTCGGTCTCGCGGAAGGGCGCATCCGTTGTCCAGCTTGTGCCAACATGGAGGGGAACAACGCTGTGGTCCCATGACGCACACATCATCTCTCTGAGTGCTGGCTGCAAGACGCTGTAGGGCGAGGGGGGCAGATAGTGATAACTGGTTCCCTCATCGCGCAGGGCCTTTTCGATGAGCACCATGTAAGGGGGACGACCTCTAGGAATGATCTGTCCCGCCGAGCTGATGCTGATGATAAGCTCGCAGCCAGAGGTGAAGAGTTCCTCGGCGACCAGTACCGCGAAGGGCCCACCCACCACTCGACCCACAATACCGAACTCGAGTCCCCCGTGGAGAAACGTGCCCAACTTCGTATGATAGCAGGCCCAGGAGGGATGATGGTTCAACCAGTGTGTAGCCTGGAGATGATCGACTAGATCACCATCAGGATCAAGGATGCAGACCGTTGGTACCTGTCCTGGCGAGAGAGATTTTTGTCGTCGTGCTCCGTAGAGCAATTGCTCCGGCGTAAAGACCGAGGGAGCATGATAGTGTTTGTGATCCAGGATAGGAGCGTTCGGGCCTGTTTTCTGATGTGTATTGGGCGCAATGAATTGCGCCCCTACATCGCGTGTTGATGTCATTGGCCCACCATCACTACTACCTGGTGATAGCCTGTAGCACCATTGGGGACGGTGCCCTGTCGCTTGGCCGTCTGGAGTTCGCCTGACCCATCGGTAGCTCGCACCATCAAGGTGTATTGTCCTGGCAGCATTGGTCGCCATACCCATGTCCACAGTACCCAGGCGTCTGGCGAGAGGGCCGGTTGGAGCGTGGCCACATTCCATGTCACTCCCTTGTCGGTGCTCACCTCGACCTGCTGGATGCCGCGACTTCCACTGAAGGCGATGCCACCCACCTCTACTGTTTGTCCCAGAGCGACACGGCCTTGAGGACGGTCTATGCGGCTCGTCAGATGCAGAGGCCCATTGTACCAACCCTGGTCGGAATAGAGGCCACCCACGAAATGATCGGTCAACTCGACTCGCGTCAGCCACTTGGGGTTTTCTTCACCGAAACGTCCCGGCACAAGCACGCGCAGGGGAAAACCATGCCGGTTGGGAAGCTCAACTCCATTCATTTGCCACGCTAATAACGCATCGACGTCGAGTACTTCGTGCAAAGGGAGACTGACGCTGTAACCATCAACGCTATAGAATGCTACATAGCTCGCGTTCGGCAACGCTCCGCCGTGTTGTGTCAAAAGCGTATTCAGTGTCACACCTTGCCAGACCACCGTGCTGATCAGGTGTCCGCCAACTTCGTTGGAAATGCATTCAAGGGTAATAGCTCGTGATGTTGAAGGCAGGTTTTTCAGTTGGGTGTAGTTGTATACCCCTGGGCTACCTACCAGGCCTGTGACCTCTAGCTGCCACACGTCGATATTTGGCGATGGATCGATCGGGTTCTGCGTCACGACATAGTGTTCATTGTTCGGCGTGATTGGGGCGGTCACGCCGTTATGTGGATATGTCGATAAGCCATCGTATGAGGTGAAGTTGTTGCTATTCAGATAGCCTCGGATAAGCCCAAGGGTACCAACTCCTGCACCAAGGCTCACAGCCGCCACTCCGGCGCGTGCCAGCAGTTCTCTTCTCCCCCGACCCTTGTCAGGAACAGAAGCATCATGCTTTTTGGGTAAGAGTACCCTATAAGCGATGCAGAGCGTTACGCCGTAAGGGCCGAAGTCAAGCAGCATGGAAAGCGCGGAGATGAGCGAAGCCCAATTGAGAGGTAACCCCAGAAAGTTCTGTCCGAGTTCGCCCCAGAACAGCACTACGCCAGCCAGTGTCATCACAACAACCAGGATCGCTGCGACGAGCCAATCGCGCCTCGCTGGCCAATAGCTCGAAAGCGGTGGCTTCACACGTACAAGGGCGGCGTAGATGAGTCCCAGAAGGGTTCCGACGCCGATCATAGCAAGTAGCGTTAAGCCCAGTGGCTCGATCTTCGCGTTACGACCAAAAGTGATCAGCAGGCGTACAAACGTTGCCACAGGTAAAAGTTTAAGAACGTGATCGCCAAACAGCTCTATAGGCGTGGGTACACCTGCCGCCAGTCGCAATATCCCCATGACCACGACGGCCACCAGGCTCGCAGTAAATCCGGCTCCCAGCGCGGAGAGGCCAATCACAACAAGACGCTTCCCTCGCGAACTGTAGGATGAAGGAGAAATACCCGCTTTTGTTGCCTTTTCAGAAGGCATTTGATTGATATTTTGCATTATTATCTTTCGTTTGTGTTGTTTTTAATGCTGGCATTCCTTGTGACGGTAGGTGTTCATAGTTCCCAAAGAATCCAATTTACTTCTTGTCACGAATATATGTATGTTTTTTCACAAGTATAGGAGGGTATTTCCTTCCAAAGCAGATCATGTTTTGGCTCATGTGTTGTAGAGCGATGCAGTCGCTCTACAACACATGAGCCAAAGGGAATAGCAAGACAGGCGAATGCGGCGCATTCGCCTGTCTTGCCGCTTTCTCACTTCAATACGAAGAAGCGAACTAAAAATTATGGTATTATTGAATGCAATAATTTGGAAATGTATGCAGATATATGCGAATAAATATTATAGCGATTGGCTCGCGAGGCGATGTGCAACCTCATGTTGCCCTAGGGGTACGTTTACAGGCTAGCGGACACGATGTGTGCATGGTGACACATGCCATGTTTGAGCCACTCGTCCGCCTTCTGGGGCTGGCGTTCTTTCCGTTGGCGGGGAACCCACGTGACGTGGTGGAAGGCGAGTTGGGTCAGGACTGGCTGGGGAGCGGCAGCAACTTTTTGTCCTTCTTCCAGCGATTTTCGCGCATTGCCGAGCCGCTGATCCAGCAGGCGATGCTTGATTGTTGGCATGCCTGTCAGAATGCAGAGGTGATTATCTCCTCCCCACTGGGCATTGGCACGGCTTCTTCGGTAGCTGAAAAGCTTGGTGTACCGTTCTGGCTAGGTGCGGGACAGCCGATGACACCTACGGCTGCCTTTGCCAGCCCGTTCTTTCCCGCCGCGCCAGCGTGGTTCTCTGCTGGCAGCAGAGGATATAATCGATTGACCCATCATCTATCTGCGCGTATCTTCTGGCAGCTTCTAGGCCCACCCGTCAACAGGGCACGTCAGGAGGTATTGGGCTTGCCGCCGCTATCGAGATCATGGCTATATGAACAGGTGCGGCAGCACCTTCTCCCTATCCTCTATTACTACAGCCCATCTGTCTTGCCTCAACCTCTTGATTGGCGAAACGACCGCAATTATGTCACCGGCTACTGGTTCCTGGACGACAGTACGCAATGGCAACCCCCCTCCGATTTGCTGAATTTCCTGGCCTCTGGGCCCGCGCCTGTCTATGTTGGTTTTGGCAGCATGAATGCGCGCAATCCCGCAGAAATGACTGAAACGGTCTTGAAGGCTCTTGCTCGGTCAAAACAGCGAGGTATCTTGCTCACAGGTTGGGGAGGCATCAGCAACGCTGATTTGCCGGACGAGGTTTTTCAGATTGATGCTGTGCCACATGATTGGCTTTTCCCCCAGATGGCGGCGGTCGTTCATCACGGCGGTGCCGGTACGATGGCGGCAAGCCTGCGGGCAGGGGCCCCTTCCGTAATTATCCCTTTCTTTGGCGATCAACCTTTTTGGGGAAGGCGTTTTTTCACCCTGGGAGTGATCCCCAAGCCTATCCCGCAGCAGCGGCTATCGGTGGAGCGACTGGCAACGGCTATCCAGACCGCCATCGGCGACAAGGGTGTGCGGTCCCGCGTCGCAGCTTTAAGCAAAAAGATTCGGGCAGAGGATGGCACAGCACGGGCTGTCGATATTCTGCACCGCCATTTGCACATTGCGGAATGATTATGAACCATTTACTTCGGATGCGTATCCATACAAACATGTATACGCATCCATTGACTTATTTATTCCTATTCACTTGAATGATGGGTAAAAATAGGTTATGCTTCAAGTGTTCCGGCAATAGATGAGGATATGTGGCAAGGAATAAGGAGTGAACCAGGAGAAGATGATAGAGCGTGTGGGGCAGCAATTTGGGAACTATCGACTAATTCGGCTGCTGGGGCGCGGCGGTTTTGCCGAGGTCTATCTGGGCGAGCATGTATACCTCCAGACGCAAGCGGCCATCAAAGTACTGCATATGCGATTGGCGCAGAGCGAACTCAAAGATTTTCTTCAAGAGGCCCGCACGGTCGCGCACCTGGAACATGCACACATTGTCAAAGTGTTAGATTTTGGCCTGGAGGGTAGCATCCCTTTTCTGGCAATGAACTATGCCCCCAATGGCTCCCTGCGCCAGCGTTACCCCAGAGGCACGGTGCTGCCGTTGGCAAGCATCGCGGCTTACATCAAAGAAATTGCCGCCGCTTTACAGTATGCTCATGAGAAAATGCTGGTTCATCGCGATATCAAGCCGGAGAACATGCTGCTGGGGCGGGATAATGATCTCTTGCTCAGCGATTTCGGGGTCGCGATCGTCACCCAAAGCTCATTGCATATGCAGCGCGAGGAAGTAGGCGGCACGGCGGCCTATATGGCTCCAGAGCAGATTAATGGCGAGTCATGCCCGGCCAGCGACCAGTATGCGTTGGGTATCGTCGCCTATGAATGGCTCTGTGGCTCGCGCCCCTTCAGTGGTTCAACCGAGGAGATCGTCCAGCAACATATCCACATTGCCCCTCAACCTCTACGCGGGATTGTCCCGGCGATCTTGCCCAGCGTAGAGCAGGTAGTGCTAATAGCTCTCGCGAAAGCACCGGAGCAGCGTTTCGCATGTATGCAGGACTTTGCCTCGGCCTTTGAACAGGCGTGTCAGTTGGGAGAGGCAAGGCATACCAATTTCACAGCGCACGCTCCGTCCCCCGTGACACAACCTCTCACGGAGCAGACACCCTCGGTAACATCTGCTCCATCTATGACTTCTCTAACTGCTCCCTATTGGAATATCCCCTATCGTCGTAACCCATATTTCACTGGGCGAGAGGAGGTCTTGCAGAACCTCTATACGAGGCTGCGAGAGACACAGGAGGCCACGTGGACACAACCACAGGCAATTAGCGGTCTGGGCGGTATTGGCAAGACGCAGACTGCCTTTGAATACGCCTATCGATACCACGCTGACTACCAGGCAGTGCTGTGGGTCAAGGCCGACACTTACGAGACACTTGGCTCTGACTTTGTAAATATTGCACGCCTGTTACAGCTTCCTGAGCAGAACGAGCAGGATCAGCGTCACACGGTCGACGCCGTTAAACACTGGTTGGAAGTGCATACAGCCTGGCTGCTGATCTTCGACAATGTTGAAGACCTGGCCATGGTCAACGACTTCATCCCTCCCGCCAGCAAAGGACACATCCTGCTTACCACGCGCACGCAAGCTGTAGGAACCATTGCTCAGCGTATTGACCTGGAGAAGATGGAAGCAGAAGAGGCCACACTGTTTCTCCTGCGCCGCACAAAGATGCTTGAGCGAACCGCACGCCTGGAAGACGCATCTGCCGCTGATTCCATCGAGGCCAGAGATATTGTACGGGCCATGGACGGCTTGCCCCTGGCACTCGACCAGGCGGGAGCCTACATTGAGGAGACGGCCTGTAGCCTGTATGATTATTTTGACCACTATCGCAGGCAGCGCAGTACCCTGCTCGACCTGCGCGGGTACTATGCTTCTGAGCATCCAGAATCGGTCGCCACTACGTGGTTACTCTCTTTTGAGAAGGTCGAACAGTCCAATGCTGCCGCCGCCGAACTGTTGAGGCTCTGCGCCTTTCTTCATCCCGACGGGATTCTTGAGGAGATCATCACCGATGGCTCTCCTGAGCTTGGTGCGCTGCTTCAACCCGTTGCCGCCGATCGCTTCAAGCTGGATACAGCTATTGCGGCTCTGCGCAAGTTTTCTCTGGTGCGTCGCAATTCCAATACGAAGACGCTGACGATCCATCGCCTGGTGCAGGCCATACTCAAGGATAGTCTGGATGAAGGGATACAGCGTCTGTGGGCGGAGCGGGCGGTGCGAGCCGTCAACCGGACATTTCCAGATGGTGACCAGGTGGCAACATGGCAGCATTGCCAACGCTGTCTACCTCAAGTCTATACCTGTGTCGCACTGATTGAGCAATGGCATATGCTCTTGCCGGAAGCGGCACGCTTACTGGATCAGGCGGGACTGTATTTATTGGAGCACGCCCAGTATAACCAGGCTCGCTACCTGCTCAGCAAGGCCCTGGAGATCCGCGAAGGGGGATTGGGGTCTGTACACCCCGATGTAGCAGAAAGCCTCAACAACCTGGCAGGGCTCTACCTCTACCAGGGCATGTATGCCCAGGCAGAACCGCTGCTCAGCAGAGCACTGGCGATCCGTGAACAGGTACACGGAACAGAGCACAATGAAGTGGCTGTCTGCCTCAACAATCTGGCCCTGCTCTATAATCAACAGGGCAGGTATGCTCTGGCGGAGCCGCTCTTCCAACGGGCACTGGCGATCTGGGAGCAAAAAGAGGGTCTGCAACATCCCGATGTGGCCCGTACTCTCAACAACCTGGCATTACTCTACCAGGTTCAGCACAAGTTTGAGAAGGCTGAGTTGCTTTACCAGCAGAGCCTGGCAATCTGGGAACATACACGAGGGCCGGAGCATCCCGATGTGGCCGTTAGCCTCAACAATCTGGCGATAGTTTACCAGCATCTCGGCAAGTATGCCCTGGCGGAGCCGCTCTTCCATAGAGTGCTGGCGATACGCGAGAAGACGTTGGGGCCTGAGCATCCAGGTGTTGCTAACAGCCTTACCTACCTGGGGAGGCTCTATCAGAGCCAATGGAAGTATGCCGAGGCCGAGTTGCTCTTTAAACATGCACTCAACATCCGTAAACGAGCTTTAGGGCCAGAACACCCCGATGTAGCTCACAGCCTCAACAACCTGGCGAAACTGTACTCAACATGCGGCAAATATGATCAAGCGGAGCCGCTTTTCCAGTCAGCTTTGACTACACTTGAACAGGCATTGGGCATGGAACATCCCAACATCATGGAGGTTTTAAAACCCTTTGCGGTGCTGTTATCGGCCATGCAAAGAAAAGATGAGGCTGTCCAGCTAGTAGTGCGAACTAAGGCCATACGACAAGCTTGATTTGCTCATAAGTTTTCCCGAATTTTTGGAACACATATGCTTCATTTGGAAGCATACGTGTTCCAAATTCGGGAAAACTCCTATTATCCTCGTGGATAGACCGTTTTCAATTCGGTGGGCTACCCGTGGGGCATGACCCTACAAAGCACTTTCCATTCCCTCCTATATGTAGGCCAACTACTGGCGTCGCCCTGTAGGCCAACACCGGGAATGGTGAAGTAGCAATGACTATCAACAAAGGTAGCATGAGGAGTACGAACATCAAACGTTTGTATGCGTTTGGTATCATAAGCATATACCTCCGAACAGGGTGTATGGGTGGTGGAGTCAATACGAGTGTTTGGGAGCTACCAATCAACCAGCTACTCGACTGACTCCTCATCTCATGTGATAGTCCCGATACCCACAAAGGGTGTTACTACATTTCATGCATCTTATGATAGGTGGCAGAACACTATCATTTTGATTCGTGGATTTGCAGATGTCGATATATCTCCTTTCACGACACCAAAGAGCAGAGCGTAAATAAGCTCTTCTTATTCTATTCGGCTACTTTTGGGTTTAGGTTTAACCCGATCCACAGACTTCCCAAAAGCTGGTGCTGCCGCAGGCGGCAGTAAAAACCTGCACACGGGGTCAGGTGTGTAAGAAGCCCTGATAGCAGATCAGGAAAATGCTTGACCGCATAGGAAGGTTAGGTTATAGTTATGACACACTTTTTTATAAGAATATGTCATTACAGATTAGCTTAGCTAGATAGAGTGGAGGAATATGTCAGTAACCAGCCAGGCAGAGGAAACTGCTGAATCTAAACCAAGAGATTTCTATGAATATCTCACCACGCTTGTGAAACGAGCAGCCACAGCCTATCTTGCCCAGGAGCAGATACAATTTGATGTTGAGGAATTGCCCATTGACCTACGTTTCTCGGCACAGGCCAGCTTTGGCGATTATTCGATACCGATCATGTCATGGGCAAGCAAAAACAAGTTAGGCCGACCACCTATGACAATTGCTAAAGCATTGGCCGAGGTGCTTCATAACATGAACATTGACGCCATAGAAGAAATTACTGTCACAATGCCTGGCTACCTCAATTTTCAATTGAAACGCCCCGTTGTCAGTCAAGCTATCATAGAGCGTGTCTTAGAACAGGGAGCTGATTTTGGTCAGAACGATGCAGGTGTCGGCACAAGAGTTTTGATTGAACATACCAATATCAATAGCAACAAAGCCGCTCATGTAGGACATCTGCGTAACGCATGCCTAGGGGATACTGTAGTGCGTATGTTGCGCTCGCAGGGCTATCATGTCGAGGCCGATAACTATATCGATGACACGGGCGTACAGGTTGCAGATGTGGTGGTTGGTTTTACATTGCTCAAAGAAGGCATTATACAGCTTCCCGAGGGGAACGAGCAACTGCCCGGTGAATCATTCGATTACTATTGTTCTCGCCTGTATGTTGCCGTAGGCAAAGCCTATGATAACCAGCCGGAACTACTGGAACTGCGTAAAATGGTGCTGCGTGCCATTGAGCATCGAGACAGCCCTGCAGAGGGTTTAGACTATGCCGCCATGGCGGCCGATCTCTCTGAGAAGATTGTGCGGGCACACCTGGCAACCATGGCGCGGCTCAACGTCTCCTATGACCTGATAACCTGGGAATCGACCATTCTGGCTGCAGGCCTGTGGAAGCGCACTTTTGAGATGCTGCGCGATCGTGGCGTGCTGGAGCATCCCAAGACCGGCAAGTCGGCAGGCTGTTGGATTATTCCCTTTGGTGAGGGAGAAGTGCAGACAGGCGAGGGGGATCGCAACAGTGACAAGATTCTGGTGAAAAGTGATGGCACCGCAACCTACACAGGCAAGGATATTGCCTATCAGTCCTGGAAATTTGGCCTGTCCGATGATCCCCAAATAGGGGTACAGTTCCACTTTGTTCTCTGGGGCATCCAGCACGACGGACGCAAGCTCTGGTCTATGCGAGCCACAGCCGACCCTGACATGGTAGGGAAAGAAGCCGACCCTAAACAATTTGGTCACGCGAATTGGGTCATTAATGTGATCGATGTGCGTCAATCGTATCCACAACAGGTCGTGTATGAGAGCCTGCGCCGGCTGGGATATACAGAGCAGGCCGATCACTCAACGCACCTGGCCTACGAGGTCGTCACCCTCTCTGCTGCCACTGCCGCACGCCTGGGCGTAGATACCTCTGATGGGCATGAGTTCTATGCCATGTCCGGGCGCAAAGGCATCGAGATTAAAGCCGACGACTTAATCAATGCAGCGATTGCCAGAATGCAGGAAGCCAAGCCAGACTTATCACAAGAGACGCTGGCTATCCTGGCAGCGTCAGCAATTCGCTACTTTATGATTCGCTTTGGTCTGCAACAAGTGATCGTGCTGGATATGGACGAGGCACTGCGAGCCAATGGCGATACTGGTATCTACCTGCAATATGCCTATGCACGCGCCAACAGTATTGTGCGCCGTTTGCAAGAGGCAAACTACGAGATACCAGATCAGCTTGATAGTCTTCCCGACCAGCTTGAACAGAGCGAATGGGAACTGTTACGCCATATCGATGCCTACCCGCGTACTCTTGCAGAAACCAGTGTTCAACTTGCACCACATATGCTGGCTGCTTATGTGTATGACCTGGCCGCGCACTTTAGCGACTTCTATGAACATACATCACCTATTCTGAAAGAGACGAATAAGCAGGTGAAGGCCTTCCGCGCCTCATTAGTACGTGTCACCGTGCAAACGATGGGTAATGCCCTGCGGATTATGGGTTTTATACCCCTTGAGCGCATCTAACAGCACATAATTGCAATGGTAACACGCGAACGCAATCCCTGTGGGGATTGCGTTCGCGTGTTACCCAACAAAGAAAAAGCTAATCTTGCCAGTTAATCAACGCTGAAATCATGACATGTGATCTGTCACAAAAGTAGCTTGATAATCTAGCAACAAAACACCCTAGCCCGTGTTACCCAACAAGCTAGAGTGTTTTATTATAGCCTGCAAAGATAGATTAGGGTTTCTCTGGAAGGCGTGCAAGGATTTGAGCGAGCAATGTTTCTAAGTGGTCGAACCGTGCTGTATGCTCTTTTAGTACCGTTGTGTGGTCTTTTAGTACCGTTGTGTGTTCGTCAAGTGTTGTTTCTAAGCGGTCGAACCGCGCTGTGTGTTCGTCAAGCGTTCTTCTCACACCCATGAGACGCTTCACTGCGTCCTCAGTCAGTCCTTTGACCATCACCAATTCCATTGCCATGTCACCATAGGCTTTAATCGTTTCGGTTTTGAAGTGTTTGAGGTCGTATTCTACTATCTGTAGCCTTTCCTCTTGTGTCGACATAGGAGATTCACCTTTCTGGGCACACCCGCCGTATCTCTGCGCGTATTATACCATACTCTGCTGACAGCCAAAACCATTTATCAAAATATCCTAGCTTCAAGTGTTGGGTAACATAAGCTAGAGTATCTTTTTGTCTACCCGAGACCCAACTTGACGCCCAACACCATTTACTTTAGTTGATATAGGTTTACATAGATGGACAAAAAAAGTAAGCCTTCGCTTATCATAGCGTGTTCCTCATGTTAACATTGTTACTTTGCGAATTGTTGACATCTAACGATTTTGCTGCTATTCTTAGCCCAGAAAACAATTTCTAGCTAGCCCGCGTTGATCGAACAGAGTATGAGATCGGTGACCAACAGCGATCCGGAGCAGAGTGAAAGTTCGGAATGGTTTTACCGCCTCAGAACGCCTTCGTGAGCGGCTGACCGAAGAAAGCCCACAGTAAGGACATCTGCATGTGTTTAAGCATGGGCAAGTAGGAACAGGTGGGTGGTTCCCACGCAGCACAATAACCAGGTAAAAGTGGTCACGATCACCTCGTCACAAGGATGTGACGAAGGAACAATATGGTGGATTGTGGCAATCAGGGTGGCACCACGGGTGTAGAAATGAGTGGAGCAAAGAGCTTCGCCTTCAACTGCTCTCGTCCCTTCAATGTCTAAGGAAGGGACGGGAGTTTTTTATTGCCTGGTTCCTTTCATTTTACATTTCGTTGGAGGAATATCTTATGAGCAAGACAAACTTGCCAGGGACAGCAGCGGCGGTTGCCGGAGACATGATGCAAGGGCAATCTCACTTCATTCATCGGCCAGTACTCAAGGGTTCTGATGTAGTAACCGTTGAGATAGGGCCTCAAGTGGACTTTGTTTACATTGTGAGAAAGGATGGCGTATTTACCGTCAGCCCGCTAGCACACAAAATGTCGGTAGGGTATGGATTAAAGGAAGTAGATGTAAAGCAAGCTCTTTTAGAGGAATATGATCGTTTCTTCAACGAGCTGACGCACATTTTTTATTGGGGTTTCTCGCAAAAAGGCAACTTTGAGTTGCATTTATATGAACCTGGTGAGTTGGATACAGCGATCATTCAAAGGGCCAACAACATTCCTATTGTGAGCCTGGACCCGCTGATATGCCATGGGGTATATAGCCTGACCGTTTCAAGGGCATACTATCTCGGCGGGAAAAAGGATACCGGTCAGATTGCTCGACCAGGATACGCATCCCTGAATGCTCAGGCTCAACAGATTGCAGAGCGTATGCAAGGGCAACCTGTCTGCGTGGTGGAAGATGATATTTTCAGTGGGGGAAGTATCACCACCTCGCTGGATAAGCTGACCGACTGTGGCGTTACCATCCAGAAAATTATTCCTGGTATTCAGATTGGCAGTCCACACAAGATTACGCAAAGCGGCCTGGCAATTGATCCTGTTGTCAAATACAAAACGATCGATGGAGCAGATATATTTGACAAGGTTGACCTGGGAGATCCACGAGACTATCTTCTGGGAGCCAGCGGTCTGGTCGTCCACCTCCCTCAAAGAGCATATGGGAGAGCTCCTTATATCCTGCCATTTGTCAGTACATCTGCGCGCTCAAGCGTACCTCAGCAAGCCGAGCGGGGGTTCGCGCTCAAAGTGCTGGAAGCGAATTGGAATTTTTTCCATGGAGTAGAAGGAAAACTGGGACAACCGCTCCTGCTAGGCCACATGGATGAGCATTTTACGAACATGATGCACCAGCTGTACGGTTTTGACTACAAAGTGCCCATGAGACAGATTGTTACCTGGGCGATAGATAATATTGATTCCATTTGGGAGATAACCCAACACTTAGGGGAGTTACAGGGGCAATTGGATACAATGCTCTTGCGGGCAAAGCAAGTGACAGGGAATATCAGCCCTCCTTAAAAGGTTTATATATATGTAAGTTTTTATTCATATAGGCTCTTCCTGAGCCTGATTCAGATACAATAGGAGACAATACTATGATGCAGCTAGGTGGCATCCATCACGTCACAGCAGTGACGGGAAATGCTTCTCGAAATGTTGCTTTTTATACTCAGGTGCTGGGGATGCGTTTGACGAAGAAGACGGTGAACCAGGACGATGTGTCGGCCTATCACCTGTTTTATGGCGATGAGCTTGGGCATCCCGGAACCGACCTGACCTTCTTTGATTGGTCTGATATCGGACATCACCGCCCAGGCACTGGCACGATCTCGTGTATATCTTTCGGTGTCACCGGTCGCGAAGCACTCGAATGGTGGATCAAACGTTTCGATGATCTCGGTGTCGAGCATGATGGACTCCAGACGCGCGGCCCCGATGATCGGCTTTTCGTGCCGTTCCGCGACCCAGAAGGACAGCATCTCGAACTGGTAGACGATGCCGGGACATTATCGATTACGCCTTGGAGCAAGAGTCCCATCCCCCTCGAGATGATGATTCACGGCTTCTTCGCTGTGCGGCTCACGCTGCGCGACCTCGAACGCTCGGCCCATTTTCTGACCGACGTGCTTGGCTTCCGGCGCGGCGACAGCTACCAAACACAGCAGCAGACATCTGTGACTGTCTTTGAAGTCGGCCCTGGCGGAGCAGGCACGCAGGTGCATGTGGAGATTGATCCGAGCTTGCCATTCCACCGCTTTGTAGGCATCGGCGGCGTGCATCACGTGGCCTTCCGCACGCCCAACGAGGAGGAACAACGGCTCTGGAGAGCGCGCATTGCCGAAGTCAACCCGACCGTGACGCCGGTGATCGATCGCTTCTACTTCCATTCGATCTACTTCCGCGAGCCAGGCGGTGTGCTATTTGAGATTGCCACCGATGGTCCCGGTTTCGCGACAGACGAGGACGTGGAACATCTCGGCGAAAGGCTTTCTTTGCCCCCCTTCCTCGAACCGCACCGCATGGAGATTGAGGCCAACCTCAAGCCGATTGTGCCCGTCAAGAGCGTGCTATAGTGTGGGTGTACAAAACATAAGTCATCCCAGATAGTCAACGAAAAAGCGCAACAATTGAGTCTGACTGAGTCAGACCCAATTGTTGCGCTTTTTCGTTGACTATCTAAATTGGCCCTGGCAGAGCCAGGGCCAATGCTCACTTTGAGAAGAAACGACAGCAATTTTGACAGGGTACTAATCGACTTCAAGATCCATTAAAATCTTATCAATGACCACCTGTTTCTCATCATCGTCCAACGAGAAATACTGTACCGCATAGCCCTTGCTATCAGCAACGCTCCTACCAAACTGTTCGCTATCAAGGATGATGCTTATTTTCTCTTGTCGAAATTTTCCATATCCCAGGTAAGCCAGAACCGTTAAGGGGTCATTCAACTCGAAATTCCGGTTGTGCCCTAAACCATAGTACTTGAAGAAGTTCTTCATCAGGCGGATAGTGAATTTCCCTATGTCTGTGCTGCTCCTGAATGCCTGTATGTACTCATATGGGATGGTGAGTGTTGAAGTTATATCCCAGGTGACAAGATGAATTTCCAGACCTGATTGCAATACCATTTCTACGGCATAGGGGTCGCAATAAAAATTAAACTCGGCGAAGGGTTTTCCCGTTGTTGGATGAAGCGGGCCACTATTTCCGTCCTGGTAGACTGCACCACCCATGATGTAGACGTTCTTGACATATTCCTGAATTGACTGGCCCAGGTGTTGGCAAACTCTGGCAAAGTTGGTGCATGGGCCGGTGATGATGTAATCAAGAGGTGACGCATCTTTAATAATCTCTGCAAGCCTATCGGCAAAATCGTTATCAGGAAAGCTTACGATGTTTTGATATTTAGCAGGGGGCAGGCGCACATTACAAATGCCGTTTTTGCCAACAAAGTCTCCCGCGGAAACACCGCCCTTTTCGATAGGGTGTTCCCTTAAGGCATGGGCTGAGCCCTGAATTACTACAACGTCTTTTGCCTCGGCAAGGCTCAGAAGCCTGGCGGTGTTTCTGGTGGAGTTTGCGATACTGGTATTGCCATAGCTCGTTACAATATGGCGCACCGGCAGCTTGTTTACAACGACAAGTAAAATTGCCAGTGCATCATCTTCCCCGGTATCGCAGTCTAAGATCAGGTTATTCATTTTTTCTCACGAGATTTGTATTGGAGCCGATTACTCACTAACCCAATGTGCGGGTTTCTTTGAATCCTCGCCGCTTCGCGGCTCGCAGACCCACTAAAAGCTGCTGCTGCCGTCTTCGGCGGCAAAAACTTGCATCTCAGGTTAACTACTTTCTTCATTGAGTTGCCCCAATTGATCGATTACCTCATACAGCAACTGAGGCAACACCCCAAATGAATAGGACATGAGTACCCTCTCGCCGCGTTGATGCACTCCCCGCCCGTATGACCCCAGGTTGACGACTGGGAGGCCGAGTTGCTGAATTGCCGCTAATGGGAGAGTGTAGCTACCTGCGCGGGCAGGGGTACCAGGTTCTTGCCAGATAGGTATATTGTCTGTTAGTGCGGTCAAGTCCATATGCGGATCGAGGCGCAGGTAACTCATATCAGAGATGTATGGGTAATATTCATGCACCTCAAGATTGAGTTCGGGATGTGCTGTCGCGAGAGTAGTCACGACCTCGTGTAACTGGCAGGGAGTCGCGGCGACATGAGGATAATAGGGGGGCGAATAGTAGATCACAACAGCAGGACCCTGCTTGCCACTCAGCGTCCAGAGATGGCGCACCAGGTGCAGAGAACGCTCGCGGGCATCCAATCCGTCAGGGCAGCTGTCCCAGGCAGCAGAGAGTTCATCGTCCATTCGCTTTTGCCCAAGACGCTGTACCACCCCTGCGCACAGTTCGGCATAGGTAAGTACTGTACCAGAGCGCGCTTTAAGCTGCTCCACTCGTTTCGCATCACTACTGCCACGCACTATCCAGCGGCGTTCTGCCTCGTCAATGCGTTGCAGCGTGTGCTTCAACACTTCTCCAGCACGAAGGCACAATCGCGCCAGCAACTCAGCAGGGGTGGTAGAAAAGGTTAAGACATTCAGA
>WNFB01005969.1_pt1 | contig 17107 bp, 15 predicted proteins | sample 5400501 | NCBI WGS metagenome assembly WNFB01 (sample SAMN13153341, study PRJNA577476) | soil metagenome | isolation source: 200 cm saprolite under Douglas fir tree site 2 hole 1 | place: USA:California | collected 2015-04-18 | reverse complement strand
TCGCACGCCAGTCTCACGGCGGAACAGCGCGCGCAGGCTGGCATTCCGGACGGATTCCTGAGATTTTCCCTGGGACTGGAGGATCCCGATGATCTCATCGCGGACTTCGCCCAGGCCCTGGCGCGGCACTAAGTGATCAAGTTCACCAACGTCTTCAAGGCCTTCCCCAAGGGCGGCCTGGCGCTCAAGGACGTCTCCTTTCACGTCGCGAAGGGGGAGTTCGCCTTTCTCACCGGGCATTCCGGCGCCGGCAAGTCGACCGTCATGAAGCTGATCTACGCCGAGGAACGCCCCACCTCCGGCGACGTGCGGGTATCGGGATACAACGTCAACGAGATGCGGCCGCGCGAAGTCCCCCTGCTTCGCCGCAAGCTCGGGATCGTCTTCCAGGACTTCCGCCTGCTCGAGGACCGCACGGCCGAAGAGAACGTCGCGTTCGCGCTGGAGGTCACCGGCGCGCGCTCATCGACGATCCCGGCACGCGTGATGCGCGTGCTCACCCAGGTCGGCCTCGCCGCGAAAGCGCAGGCGTATCCCCGCGAGCTGTCCGGCGGTGAACAGCAACGGGTCGCGATCGCGCGGGCGCTCGTGAACGAGCCGACCGTGCTGCTGGCCGACGAGCCCACCGGCAACCTCGACGAGCGCGCGACCCGCGGCGTGTTTCAGCTGCTGCGCGACATCAACGCCAGCGGCACGGCCGTCGTGATGGCGACCCACGACCTCGACCTGGTACGCCAGGCGCCGTATCGCGTGATCGAGCTCCAGGAAGGGGCGCTCGTCTACGACTCGGCCGTGGATGAGGCACGCGACCAGGCGGCGGCCCCGTGAACCTCACGTTTCGCGAAGCGATGCTCACCTTCAAGCGCGCGCCCCTGCTCTCCGTGCTGTCGGTGACGACGATCGCATTCTCCCTGTTCGTCCTGGGACTCTTCGGGCTGGTCGTCGTGAATCTCCAGGACGCGCTGCACGGCGTGGAGGAGCGGGTCGAAGTCGTGGCCTATCTGCTTCCCGGCGCCCCGATCGAAGCCACCGCGCAGGCTCTCAAGGACATCGAAGCCTTTCCCGAAGTGCAGTCGGCGACGTACGTCTCGGAGGACGAGGCGCTCACCCGGGCGCGCGCGGAGCTCGTCGAGCTGCGTGACGTCATGCAGGAGTTGGAGCGCAATCCCCTGCCTGCGTCGATCGAAGTAAAACTCAAACCCGGTTTTCGCGATACCGATCATGTCAGCGCCGTCGCCGAGCGGCTGCGCGGATTCGGGTTCGTGGATGACGTCCGATTCGGGCGCGATTGGGTCGAGAAGCTCGATCGCCTGCGCGGGCTCGCGGCGGCGGTCGGCATCGTCGTCGGCGCGGCGTTCGCCGTCGTCGCGATCATCATCATTGGCACGACGATCCGCATGGCCGTGCTCCAGCGCAGCCGCGAGATCGCGATCATGCGGCTCGTGGGTGCCACGGACGGCTTCATCCGCCGGCCATTCCTGCTCCAGGGCGCCATCAAAGGGCTGCTGGGCGGCGCCGTCGCGATCGGGCTGTCGTTTGCCGCGTATGTGCTGATTAACCGCTATCTGCTGCAATCCGCGTTCTTCACGCGGGAGCAGGCCGTGGCGATCGTCGCGTTCGGTGCGCTGATCGGGCTGCTGGGAAGCGCGATGAGTGTCGGGCGGCATCTGAAGCGCGTATGAGACGCGCCGCGCTGCTGGTTATGCTGGTCAGCGCGCCGCTCGTCGCGCAGCGTCCTACCTACCAGCAGCAGATGCAAGAGAACCAAAGTCGCCTCGAGGGCATTCGCCGTGAGCGCTCCGAAGTCGAGCAGGAGCTCGCGCGGCTCCGCACCCAGGCGCACTCGCTGTCCGACGAAATCGCGAACATCGAGCAACAAAAACAAAGCACCAACCGCATCGTCAACGAGCTGGACCGTCAGATCACCGGGCTCGGCGCGCAGATCGACCAGATCACGGTAGATCTCTTGATCGCGCAGGACGCGCTGCTCGAGAAACGCGCGGTGCTCGAGCGGCGGCTCGTCGATATCTACAAACGCGGCGCGTTGTACAGTTGGCAGGTGCTGCTCGCCGCGGAAAGCTTCGGCGATCTGCTCTCCCGCTATAAGTATCTCTATCTCGTCAGCCGCCAGGACCGGCTCCTCACCAACGATATGCACAAGCTCCGCGACCGCGTGGCGCGCCAGCGCCAACTGCTCGTCGATGCCCGGGAAACGCTGGGCCGGCGCCGGCGCGAGCGGACCGATGAGCTGGGGCGCTACCTCGCGCTCGAGCACGCGCGAGAGACGAACCTGCGGGAGACCCGCCGCAACGCGCGGCAGGCGGAGCAGCGGCTCACCCGCCTCGACCGCGACGAGCGCACGCTCAACGACCGCATCGAGGCACTCGAGCGCGCGCGTCGCGAGGCGGAGTCGCGTGGCGTCGCCGCCGCGGCCGGCACGATCACGACGGCGGATCTCGGCAATCTCGATTGGCCGGTCGAAGGGGGGGGCTCGATCATCTATCCCTTCGGCACGACGACCGGTCCCAACAACACGCGCATCCCACGCCACGGCATTGGGATCAAGGCGCCCGTCGGCACGGCTGTCCGGGCCGTCGCCGCCGGCACCGTCAGCCTCGCGGGACCGCTGGGCTTGTATCTGACGTCGGTGCTGATCGACCACGGCGGCGGGTACTATCCGTCCGGGCGACCGCGTGATTCGCGGGCAGGTGATCGGCCACGTCGGCGGTGAATCGAGCGACGAAGGCCCGCACCTCCATTTCGAGATTCGCGGCCAGGGCGGCATTGCCCTGGATCCCGGCAATTGGCTGCGCTCGCCGCGGGCGCGGCGGTAGCGCGCGACTAGTTCTCTCCGACGACCGCGATGCGGTCGGGTGACCCGCCCTTCGCCATTTGCAGCGCACTCTCCGCCAACGTGAACAGGTCTTCCGGCCGCAGCGCTTCGCTGTGTGGATACGCGACCACGCCGGCGGTGATCGCCGGCGCGTTGGCCGGGCCGAGATCGGCGAACGTGTGGCGCGCGAACACCTGGCGCAGCCGCTCGATGAAGTGGCGGCCGCCCGCGCCCTCGGTCTCGGGCAGCACGCACGCGAATTCGTCGCCGCCATAGCGCGCCACGAAATCTGGCGCACGTAGCTCGCGCTGCAGGATGGCCCCGATTTCACCCAGCACGCGATCGCCGGCGGTGTGGCCTAGCCGGTCGTTGATCTCGTGCAGATGATCGATGTCGATGACGACGAGCGAGAAATGCAATGAGTAGCGGCGGGCGCGCTCGAACTCGTCGCGCAAGCGGCGGTCGAGCGCATCGAGCGACCCGCACCCGGTCGTCTCGTCGGTGGTGCCCGCGCTGATCTGCCGCCGATAGATCGCCGAGCGGCGCTCTTCGTTTTCGAGCACGCGTGCGGCCGCCTGGGCAATCGTGTTGGCAAACGCCACGTCCGCGGCCCGCAGCTGCGGGTCGCCCTTCTCGGTGCGCAGGAAGAAGACCCCTGCGGCACGCCCCTGCACGAAGACGGGCAATGCCACCGCCGCCTGCACGTTCACTTCGATCTGCTGCTGATTCCAATGCTGCCGGATCGTCGCGAAGAGCGGATGCTCGTGGACGTTGTGGATCACGACGGGGCGCTCGGTGCGGATCGCCTCCTGGATCTCGGGATAGCGCCCCAGATCGACCCGCAGGTCACGGATCGCCGGATTCTCGTAGACCGCTACGACGCGACCCTTGTCGTCCCCCGGCGCCGTCAGGACGAACGAGCAGTGTGACAGGCCGAACGCCTGGCCGACACGGCGCACGAGCGTCTGGAAGATCTCGTCGGCACGCATGGCCGCGGAGACTTCCTGGAAAATGTCGAACAGCAGGTCGCGCGCGCGGAGCGCTTCCTGCGCTTCGCGCGTCTCCGTGCGGGCCCGGATGTGGGCGTCCAGGCGCGCGCGCAGCTCGGGCAGATGGATCGGCGCAACGAGAGCATCCCGCGCGCCGGCGAGCAGCACATTGGTTGCGGCGTTGGCCTGGCCGTCGGTCAGCAACACGAAAACCGGCGCGCCACCATACGTCGATTGCGTCGCCAGCGTCCGCACCTCATCCGCGATATTTAGGGCGCCCGGTCCGGGCGTGTAGAGAATGAAATCGGGAGGAGTGCCGGACGGCGTTTCGGTGACCTGAAAGCCGCCGCCGACCAGCACGCGTTCCAGACCCTCGGGACGGCTGCCGGGATTGCCGAGCAGAAGAACGCGGTGACGAAACTGGTCCGGCAAAGCACTGTCTCCCGCGCTAGTGTGGGGGAGAGGGGAGGGGGGAGGGGAGCAGGGGCGGGTGCGAAGCTATAGTTCTACGCATGCCCCGGCAAGCACATCCCGCGCCCGATACCCGCGGACCCCGCAGCCGCATGGTCATGCGGCAACTGGCCGGGCGCGGCGTGCGCGATCCGCGTGTGCTCGCGACGATGCGCTGGGTGCCGCGCGAGTGGTTCCTGCCACCACATCTCGCCGGCGACGCGTACAACGACGCTCCCCTCCCGATCGGCAGCGGGCAAACCATCTCGCAACCGTACGTCGTGGCGCTCATGACCGAGCGCCTCGATCCCAAACGCACCGACCGAATCCTCGAGATCGGCACCGGATCCGGGTACCAGACGGCGATTCTCGCGCATCTCGCCCGCAGCGGCAAAATCTTCACGGTCGAACGCCTGCCCGATCTCCTCGTCGAAGCCGAAGAGCGGTTCCGGCGCCTTGGCCTGACGAACATCGCAACCCGTTTGGGGGACGGCGCCGCGGGCTGGCCGGAGGAAGCGCCATTCAACGGCATCATCGTCGCCGCGGCGGCGCCGCGCATTCCCGAGCCGCTCACGGCGCAGCTCGCACCGGGCGGACGGCTGGTGATTCCGGTCGGTGACCTCGCGTCTCAAGAGCTGGTCATCCTGGAACGGCCCAGGGACGGCGACGGGTTGCTGCAACGCCACGCGGGCGGGGTTCGCTTCGTACCGCTGATTTCGCGGCTCGCCTTCACCGAGGAGTCGTGATGTTGGGCGCGCACGTCTCCAGCCAGGGCGGCGTCGCGTCCGCTCCGCAACGTGGCGCGGCGCTGCGGGCGAGTGCGATTCAGCTCTTCACCAAAACGCCGAATCAGTGGCGCGAGCCGGCGATCGCCGCCGAGGTGGTCGCGCGGTTCAGGAGCGAGGTCGTTCGACACAAGCTCGAGGCGGTCGTTGCACACGACAGCTACCTCATCAACCTCGCGTCCCCCGACCCCGCGCTGCGGTCGCGCAGTATGGAAAGCTTCAGAAAAGAGCTGGAGCGCTCGCAGGCGCTCGGACTGCGCGCCGTCGTCTCGCATCCGGGCAACTACATGGACGACCGCGAGGCGGGGCTCGAGCGCAACGCCCGCGGCTACGCAGAATGCTTGCAGTCGGTTCCCGGCGACCTGGAGGTGTGGATCGAGGGGACGGCGGGATCGGGAACCGCGTTGGGTGCGCAGTTCGAGGAGCTGCGCGATTTGCGCAACGCGCTGCCTGACGAGATCCGGACGCGGGTGGGGTTCTGCCTCGACACGGCCCATCTGCACGCCGTCGGGTACGATCTAGGACGGGTCGAGTCGGTGTGGGAGAAGTTCGACCGCGTAGTCGGGTTTGACCTGCTTAAGTGCTTACATCTCAATGACTCCCGCGCTGCCCGCGGATCGCGGGTGGACCGGCACGAGTGGATCGCCGAGGGGCAAATCGGGCCGGAGCCGTTCCGGCGGATCATGCGGGACGTGGGTTTGGCTCGGGTCGTTAAGATTATCGAAACGCCCAAGCGGGATGACCCGCTGCGGCACGATCGCCGGATGCTGCGGCGGCTGCGCGCGTACGCGCGAGGCAACACGCGAGCCGCTGTCGGCGTATGAAGGAGACCATGCTGAGACGCATCCCGCTCACGATTCTGCTCGCCATTCAGGCATTCGGCGGCGGCGCGATTTCGTTGGCGCACGCGCGCGACGTCGTCGTAGCGCCCCCCGGGTTCGAAGCGCGTCATGATGCCCGGTGCGCCATCCTTCACGACGAGCTGCGGTGCGCGCTATGCCAATACGCGAGCGCCCGCGTCGTCACGCAGCAAGCGTTTACCCTTGCCACACCAAGGCCCGCCATCCACGTAGCGTCGGTCCAGCCGCTGGTTTCCGTCGCGGCCACCGTCCGACGCACCGCCCCCGCTCGAGCACCTCCGCCGTTCCTCTCCTGAAGCGCTAGCGCGCGCTCCGCACGTCGCGGAGCGACCGAGTTTTCGTACAACCAGGAGAGGTCATCCAACATGATACGCACGGTGTGCGCGGTGCTGCTTGCCGCGGCGTGTTTCACGGCGCCGGCAGCCAGCCAGCAACCGACGCAACGACAGATGGATTCTCTGGCGGTGCAGGTGCGACAGCTGCGCGCCAGGTTGGACAGTGTGCTCGCGGTGCTCAGACGCCAGCCGGTACCGACGCCTCCCGCGGCCCCCGTCGGTGACGATCTCGCCGCGTTGCGCGCGGCGGCGCGCCAGGCCGCGAGCGGTGGACTCAGCGACACGACGAGGGCCGCTGACACGCTGACGCAAGCCGTCGGCCGGGAACGCAACCAGGCCCAGCTCAATCCTGAGATCGGGGTCACCGGAGATATCCGCGGCTACGCGACCGGGCGTGGCGTGCAGCACGACAACTTCGTTGCCAGGGAGTTCGAGGTGGGTTTTCAATCGGCCCTCGATCCGTACGCGCATACGAAGATTTTCATCAGTCTTGAAGACGGCGCGGTGAGTGTCGAGGAGGGATACGCGTATTGGACCGGCCTGCCGGGACACATCCGACTCGATCTCGGCAAATACCGTCAACAATTCGGCGAGCTCAATCGCTGGCACCTGCACGCTGTGCCGGAGACCGAGTATCCACTCGCCATCAGGAGCTTCCTGGGGGCGGATGGGCTCGCCGGGACGGGTATCTCTGTCTACCGCGCGTTTGGCGGATTGGGGACTCACGAGCTCACCGCACAAGTCACGCGGAGCGCGAGCGACTCGGAGTTGTTCGGGAATAGCGGCAGGCCCACGTACCTGCTGCATCTGCTCAACTTCTGGCAGCTCAACCACTCGACCTATATGCAGATCGGCGGCACGGCGCTCTACGGCACCGATCCTGACTCGGCGTTACGCACGAGAGTGGGCGGGCTCGAGTTCCGGCTCACGTGGCGGCCTCCGCTACGAGCGATGTACCACGAATGGACCCTGCGCGGCGAGCTATTGGCGCTCAAGAAGGAAGTCGCCGGCATCGGGCCGACGCGTCTGGGTGGCTACGTAAGCTCCACGTACAAGCTGAACCAGCGTTTCATCCTCGGCGCCCGGTACGACTATGTCGAGTCGCCCGAGTTCGCCGTGATCACGAGGCAACTGGTTCCATCGATCACCATGTGGCAAAGCGAGTGGGTGTTCCTGCGCGCTCAATATCAGTGGCAGCGGATCGCGAATGCGTCCGCGAATCACCAGATCGCCTTCCAGGCCGTCTGGGCCATTGGACCCCATAAACACGAGACATACTGACATGCTATCGATCATTTCTCTCTTGCTGGGCGTCGTCAGCCCATCGCCCGCGCGGCCGGGAGCACCGGCGGCACCCGTGAAGGTTGTCACGTCACTCACCACGTACGCCGCGATCGCCACTGAAATCGTGGGCGATCGCGGCCGAGTCAGCTCGATCGCGGTGGGCGACGAGAACCCGCACTACGTGCAGCCCAAACCCAGCTTCGTGCCCACGCTGGCACAGGCCGACTTGTTCGTGACGACCGGCCTCGACCTCGAGCTGTGGGTGCCGGCGCTCCTCGACAAGGCGAACAACCCGAAGATCACCGAGGGGGGGCCCGGATACGTGGCAGCCTACCAGGGCTTGCCGCTGCTCGACATCCCGGTCAACCTGTCGCGCTCGCAGGGCGACATTCACGTCTACGGCAATCCGCACATTTGGACCGACCCGCTCAATGCCGTCCTCATCGCTCGCAACATTCTGCGGGGCCTGAAGCGCGTCGCACCTCAGGACGCGGACTACTTCACGACTCACGAAAAGGACTTCGAGGATCGGATCTACCGGGCCCTGTTCGGCGATGACCTGGTGAAGTTGATCGGTGGTGAGACGCTGGCCGATCTCGATCGCCAGGGCAAGCTGTTCACCTTCCTCGGTCAACAGCAGTACCAAGGTGCCCCGCTGATAAATCGGCTGGGCGGCTGGCTCAAGCAGGGGATGCCGTTCCGCGGGAAACTGGTCGCGTGCTACCACAAGGAGTGGGACTATTTCTCGCGGGAGTTCCAGGTCACCTGCTTCGATTACATCGAGCCGAAGCCCGGCATTCCACCCACGCCGCGACATGTGCAGGAGATCATCACCGCTATGCGGGACCAGCACATCCAGGTGTTGCTGTCGACGAACTACTATGATCGCAATCAGGTGATGGACGTGGCGCAGCGTACCGGTGCGAAAGCGGTCATCGTGCCGTCCAACACCGGCGGTCAGGCTGGAGTGAATACCTACTTCGACCTTATAAATCTCTGGGTCACCGAGCTCGCCCAGGCCTTCGGCGCGAAGGAGGTTCCGTGAGCGGCCTGGAGCTGATGCTGCCGCCCTTCGTGGCCTGCATGATCCTGGTGGCCATGTTGTCCTACCTCGGCCTCCACGTGATCGCCCGCGAGGTGATCTTCGTCGATCTGTCACTCGCCCAGATGGCAGCACTGGGCAGCCTCTCCGCGCTGCTCTTCCATGTGACACCGGAGTCCCCCACGACCTATGTGTTTGCGTTGCTGGCGACCGCGATCGGCGCGATTCTGTTCGCGCTGACGCGGTCGTCGGGACACGGTGCGGCCAGCAGGAGCCGTGTGCCGCAGGAGGCGTTCATCGGCATCGTGTACGTTGTCGCGTCGGCCGCCGCGGTCCTCGTCGCCAATAAGGTGCCAGGCGGCGGCGAGGCGGTCGAAAAGACACTGGTGGGAAGCCTGCTGTGGGTCACCTGGCCGACGATCGTGAAGCTCGCGATTGCGTACGCGGCACTGGGAGTCTTTCAGTTCGTCCTACGTCGACGGTTCCTCACGATTTCCTTCCATCCCGAGGAAGCTGAAGCACAGCGATGGAGGATCCGGGCGTGGGATTTCCTTTTCTACCTGTCGTTCGGGGTCGTCATTACGCTGGCCGTTCCCATCGCCGGAGTCCTGATGGTCTTCAGCTTCCTCGTCGTTCCCGCGGTGATCGCAAACTTGTTCACCGCCGACAAGCGGCAGCTCACGATCATCGCGTGGAGCTCCGGGGCCCTGGCATCCGTCCTCGGCCTGTGGCTTTCCTATACCAAGGATCTGCCCACCGGCCCGTTGGTCGTTTGCATGTACGGGCTGCTGCTCGTTGGCGCGGCGGTGCTGCGCAAGCTCGGCGTCGGCAATAACGCGCCGACCCCCACCCCCAGCGCCTAACGAATTCGCAGGATATTCAGGCGCGGAACGACCGAGGGCGAAACAGCCGTCGTTCCGTTGGCGCTGAAATGCAGGGTGAACGCAGCACCACCAGCTGGCTGCACGGCCCGGACATATTCGCCCGATCCCGTCCGCAGCGTGCCGCTGATGTTGACGGCATTCCCTGGCGAGAATGTCGGGACCAACGGATAGGCGAGCGGAAAGTCCGCCGGGTCCTGGCTGTGGAGCGAGGGGAACGTGGTGTGGAAGTGCCACGACTTGTACTGCAGCTCACTGGGCGCCGAGAACCCCGGCAGATCGGACACCCAGTTGGTGAGCGCCCAGCGGCTCACCGTCAGAGCGAACGGCTGGCCGGTCTGTGCCGCAACGTTCGAGGCGCCGGTCAATGTGGTGCGGACGAGTTTGCCCGGCAGCGAATCCCCGAACTGATCGACGATATAACGGGTGAACAGCCAGCTCGCGCCGACCATCGCCAATGTCCCGTTATCGGCCGGGATCAACAACGGTGAATCACCCGTTGCGAGCAGGTAATGATAGCTATCATAAGCGTCGCCGAACGCGTATTGGCTGAAATGCGCGTTATCACCGAAACTGCGCCCCGCGATTTCTTCGGCGTACTTCGATAGGCCTTCGTCCAACCACCCCTCCTCGGAATTGCCATTCCTGACCAGCACATGCTCCACAAAGCTGATCATGTGCTGGAACTCGTGCGTGAAGGTCACGGGCGTGTAGTACCGCACGTCCGAAGGCTTGTGGGCACAGCTCAACGTTCCAGTCGAGTCCGCGACGATGGAGTAAAAGATCTCGCCGTTGTTGTAAGAGGCCGCGAACGCGGGATCGAGGTCGCCCGGAAAGAAAAATCCCGCGACGTAGCCGCCTCCCGGCTTATTGCAGTCCGCCGCGGTGACCAGCTTGTTCACCTGATTGGTCATCAGGACGATGACCACGGTATTGGAGTCGATGTCCGACACGTGCCCAAACGTCGTGGTGTCGAGCGGGTAGAGCCGCTGATCGAACACAGTCTTGAGTGAATCAAGATCGCTGGCGCTGAGTCCCGGAGCCGGCGCCAGCGTATCGATGTAGATAGCGATGTGCGTCCCCAGCGCCCGCGCGACGGCACCAACATTGACCGTCGGCGCACAGGTCAGGGTGGTGCAGACTTTGAACGTTCGTTTGCTGCCCACCACCGGTGGGCCGGCGGCCGGTGACGGCTGTGGCACTCCGGCGCTGACCGCAGGCGCCGACCGGTCGGCCGGCGGATAGCGACGACTGCGCGCGAGCTCACGCAGGAAATGATCGAAGGCCAGCGAGGTCGCGCCCCGCGGGTTCCCGCCCCCCGGCGCGAAGCGGGACAGCGAGATCGACGCGACGGGCGCCGCGGACTGCAGCACGAAGGGCGCCGATGACCCAGGCGTGCCGCCACCCGACCAGGGCAGCACCAGATACTCAGCCGTATCGGGTGCGGTATTCGCGGCGAACGTCACGCAACCGGAATCGCTCCCTGGATCAATAGACGTGTAGGCGCCGACGGCAAGTGTGAGCTGCGTGCCGTGCGCGCCGCAGGACGGCAGGGGGCTTGGCCCCGCCGATGAGTCCGTGCAACCAGCAAGCGCGAGGACCCCAGCACAGGTCATGACAGTGTGTCGGACGTTCATGACTCCTCAGTCGTTATTAGGGTTTGCAAGTGATACCCCGCGCACGCGTCTTGACATCCCCGGAGCGCCCGTCTAGCATAACCCCTTCTCTATAAAGGACTTCTGTCCTTGTCCAGCCGCCGCCAGGAGGCCCTCGACTATCACGCGCAGGGCCGCCCTGGGAAGATCCAGGTCACGCCTACAAAGCCGTTCAAGGATCAGCGGGATCTGTCCCTGGCCTACACCCCGGGGGTGGCGGAGCCGTGCCTCGAGATCGCCAAGAATCCCGACGACGCCTACGTGTACACCACGAAGGGCAACCTCGTTGCGGTGGTCTCGAATGGGACGGCCGTGCTGGGCCTGGGGAACATCGGCGCCCTGGCCGGCAAGCCGGTGATGGAAGGCAAAGGGATCCTGTTCAAAGCCTTTGCCGACATCGACGTGTTCGATCTGGAAGTCGGCTCCGAGAATCCCGAAGACGTAATCCGCTTTTGCCAACTGCTCGAGCCGACGGTTGGTGGGATCAATCTGGAGGACATCCGCTCGCCCGACTGCTTCTATATCGAGCGGCGCCTGCGCGAGACGCTCGCCATCCCCGTCTTCCACGACGACCAGCACGGGACGGCCATTATATCCGGCGCGGCACTGCTCAACGCGCTGGTGCTCGTCAAGAAGGACCTCCCCAAGGTCACGATCGTATTCGCCGGCGCCGGCGCCGCCGCCATCGCCACCGCCGAGCACTACGTGCGCCTCGGCGTCGTCCGCGAGAACATCCTCATGTGCGACCACAAGGGCGTCATTTACAAGGGTCGTGAGGGACTGGACGAGTTCAAACAACGCTTTGCGATCGAGACGAAAGCGCGCACGTTGGCCGAGGCGCTGCAGGGCGCGGATGTGTTCGTGGGACTGTCGGTGGCCGGCATCGTGACCGGCGACATGCTGCTAGGAATGGCGAAAAAGCCGGTGATCTTCGCGCTCGCCAATCCGACGCCCGAGATCATGCCCGACGAGGCGAAGAAGGCGCGGCCCGATGCAATCGTGGCGACGGGTCGCTCTGACTTCCCGAACCAGGTGAACAACGTACTCGGGTTCCCGTTCATCTTCCGCGGCTCCCTCGACGTCCGCGCGAAGAAGATCAACGAGGAGATGGAGATGGCCGCCACGCGGGCGCTCGCCGCGCTCGCCAAAGAGGAAGTGCCCGAGTCGGTCACGCGAGCGTACGGGGGCGAGAAGCTGAAGTTCGGACCGGATTACCTGATCCCCAAGCCGTTCGACCCGCGCGTGCTGCTCTGGGTCGCGCCAGCCGTCGCGTGGGCGGCGGTCGCCTCAGGAATCGCGGGCCGGATCATCGACGTCGAGGAGTACCGCGCCGAGCTGGAAGCGCGACTCGGCCCCGAACGTCAGGTGATGCGCGGGCTCATCTCACGCGCGCAGCAGGATCCGCCGAGCATCGTCTTTCCCGAGGGCGACGACCCCCGCATCCTGCGCGCCTCGCGCATTCTCGCGGACGAAGGCATCGCTCGACCCATTCTGCTCGGCGACCTCGACGTGATCCGCCGCCAGGCCGACGACGCGTCGCTGACGCTCGAGGATATCGAGCTCGTCAATCCGCGGACGGCCGCAGACCGCGATCAGCTCGCGCAGGAGTTGTGGCAGCGCCGGCAGCGGCGCGGCATGACGCTGCGCGAAGCCAAAGCCCGGGTGCTCGATCCGATGTACTACGGCCTGTTGATGCTGCGCTCGGGGCGGACCGACGCCCTGGTCGCGGGAGAAGAGATCGATTATCCGGATGCCGTTCGCCCGGCGCTGGAGGTGATCGGCGCGGAGCCGGGGCGCAAGCATGTTAGCGGCATCTACATGATGATCTTTCGCCAGCAGACGTTCTTCTTCGCCGACACCACGGTGAATATCGAGCCCGACGCTCAGACGCTGGCCGAGATCGCGACCGCCACCGCGAAGTTCGTGACGCGCCTCGGCGTCGAGCCGCGGGTGGCGATGCTGTCCTTCTCCAACTTCGGCTCGGTAAAACATCCGACCGCGACGAAAGTGCAGCAGGCTGTCGCATTGTTGCATGAACGTGAGCCCGAGCTGCAGGTCGATGGGGAAATGCAGGCTGATACCGCTGTCGTGGAGCGCATCCTGACGCGGGTGTACCCCTTCTCCAAGCTGCGCGGGCCCGCTAACGTATTGATATTCCCGGACTTGAACGCCGCCAATATCGCTTACAAGCTGCTCGCCCGCCTCGGGGACGCCCAGGCCATCGGGCCAATCCTTGTGGGGATGGACCGTCCGGTCCATGTCTTGCAAAGGTTGTCGGAGGTCCCCGACATCGTGAATATGGCGGTCATAGCCGCCGTCGATGCCTTGGAGTATCGCCGCCATGCGCGGCCAACCAAATAAGCGATGGGGGGGGGGGGGGGGGGGGGGGGGGGGGGGGGGGGCCGTTCTGCGTCGTGACGTCGCCGCATACCGGCCGCAGCCCCAACGACAAGTTCCTCGTCCAGGAGCCCGAGTCCACCAATCAGATCTGGTGGGGCAAGGTAAACCAGCCGATTGCGCCCGAGAAGTTTGAGCGCCTCAAGGCGGATGTTGAAGAGCACTTGAGCGGTCAGGAGTTATTTGTCCGCGACGTGTACGCGGGCGCGGATCCCGCGTTCCGACTGCCGATTCGCTTCATGACGCCCAATGCGTGGCACGCGCTCTTCGTCTACAACATGTTCCTGCGTCCCGCCGACGGTGAGCTGGCGCGTTTCGCACCCGGGTTCGAAGTGCTGCACGCGCCCGAATTCCACGCGGACCCTCGGGTTCACGGCACCAAGTCGGGCACGTTCATCATCGTGAGTTTTGCGCAACGCACGATTCTGATCGGCGGCACGCGCTACGCGGGCGAGCTCAAGAAATCGATCTTCAGCGTCCTCAACTACCTGCTGCCCCTGAAGGGCGTGCTCTCGATGCACTGCTCCGCGAATGTCGGCAAGCAGGGCGACTGTGCGCTGTTCTTCGGTCTCTCCGGTACGGGAAAGACGACGCTGTCCGCCGATCCGGAGCGGCGTCTGATCGGCGACGACGAGCACGGCTGGTCCGACGAGGGAATCTTCAACTTCGAGGGCGGCTGTTATGCCAAGGTGATCCGGCTGTCGCGCGAGGGCGAGCCGGAGATTTATGCGACCACCGAGATGTTCGGCACGGTGCTCGAGAACGTGGACGTGAATCCCGAGACGGGCGCGGTGGATCTGGATTCGCAGCGCATCACGGAAAACACGCGCGCCTCATATCCGATTCACTACATCCCGAACCACGTTCCCGAAGGAATGGCCGGCCACCCAGCCCACGTGGTCTTCCTCACATGCGACGCGTTTGGCGTGATGCCGCCGATTGCCAAACTGACGCCGGAACAGGCGATGTATCATTTCCTCTCCGGCTACACGGCCAAGGTCGCGGGCACCGAGCGGGGCGTCACGGAGCCGAAGGATACGTTCTCAGCGTGCTTCGGCGCGCCGTTCCTGCCCCTGCCCCCCAGTGTCTACGCCAAGATGCTCGGCGAGCGCATCGCGCGACATGACGTGCAGTGCTGGCTGGTCAACACCGGTTGGACCGGCGGGCCCTACGGCGTGGGGCATCGCATGGACCTGAAGAGCACGCGGGCGATGATTCGCGCCGCACTCGCTGGAAAGCTCGATACCGCGCCTACGCGGCGAGAGCCGGTTTTCGGATTGGCAGTCCCGAAGCTTGTGCCCGGGGTGCCGGACGCGCTCCTCGACCCCCGCGCCACGTGGAAGGATCCGGCTGCGTACGATACCCAGGCGAAGAAATTGACCACCCTCTTCCGGAAGAACTTCGAGCAATTCGCCGAGCTCGTGCCGGCGAGTGTCCGGGAGGCCGGACCGACGACTTGAGTCAATTCGAGGTCGTTCGCGACCCGCTCTGGAACAACATCCGCCTCGAGCCCGAGGCACTCGCGATCATCGATACTCCGGCGTTCCAGCGTCTGCGGTACGTCCGGCAGCTCGGTCACGCATTTCTCGTTTACCCTGGCGCCACGCACACCCGGTTTGAGCACGCGCTGGGTGCATACCATCTTGCCTGCCGTGTCACGAAGGAGCTGGAGGTCCAACTCGCCGCGCTGCTTCATGACATCGGACATTACCCGTTCTCGCATGCGCTCGAAGAGGCTGGTCTCCCCCCCCACGAGAGTCTCGCCGCCCGCCATCTACGATCGGGCGCGTTGGCGACGGCGCTCGAGCGCCTGGGCGTTTCAGCGGAGCGGCTGCTGCTGCTGATTCAGGGGACCAGCTCGTCCCCGCTCGCCGGCCTCGTCTCAGGATCCATCGACGTCGACAAGCTCGACTATCTCTCGCGCGACGCAACCATGTGCGGCGTGCCCTACGGCGTCATCGACGTCGACCGGCTGCTCACCTCGCTCACTGTGTCCGAGGAGGGATTGGTGCTGCATGCCAAAGGGCTGGCGGCGCTCGAGTCGTTGTTGTTCGCGAAGTATCAGATGTATCGCAACGTGTACTGGCACCATGCGGTGCGCAGCGCGACGGCGATGTTCAAACGTCTGGTGCGTCGCGCGATCGCCGCCCGGCGAGTGTCGCCTGACGACATCGCGGTCGCTACCGACGACGGGCTGAGTCACGAGCTGCAGCAAGACGATCACACCGGCCTGGCGCGTGCACTGCGCGAGCGGCGGCTTGCCAAGCGCGCCCTCGATATTCCGGCGACCGACTTGCCCGTCGCAACCTTCGACTGGCCTTCTCGGGATCCCGATCTACTCGAGCACGTCGAAGAGCGGCTGGCTCGCGAGCTCGGAATGCGCGCGGATCAGCTGTTTCTCGATTTCCCATCCAAGCCGGACATGTTCGACGTCTCATTGCCAGGATTGGGAAGTCTGGGGCTGCCGCGCGTCGCCGCGGAGCTGCATCGCTCCGCGCAGCGGCTGCGTGTCTTCGTGCTCGAGCCGGCGGAGATTCCGGCGCGTCCGATCATCGAGTTGGTGGCGTTGCCGCGCGAAGAAGTGGCGGCGCGGCTCGCCGGACACCGTGCCCTGCTCAGCGCGGCCGGGCGGGGCTCTGCTGCGTCGTGACGTTTTCCTGCGTGGGAGCTTCGACCGAATCGATGCGCACAATGATCGCCGTGATGTTGTCCAGCCCGCCGTGGCGGTTGGCTTCGGCGATGAGCGCATCCACCTCGTCTTGCGGCATGCGGTCGGGCGACAACAGCTCGGATAGCTGATAGTCCTCCAGCATTCCGGTCAGACCGTCCGAGGCCAACAAGAAGAGATCCCGCGGTTTTACCGTCCCCACGTAGATATCGGGCATGACGTCACTGTTCGCCCCGACGCAGCGGGTGATCACGTTGCTGTAGGGATGCGTGCGGGCCTGCTCCGGAGTCAGATAGCCGGCGTCCACCTGCTCCTGGACGTAGGAATGATCCTTCGTGAGCTGGCTCAGCCGGCCGTCGCGCAGCAGGTAGGCACGGCTATCGCCCACCTGGCCGATGAGAAACCGCGCCTCGAACAGCGTCAGCGCGGTGACCGTCGTCCCCATGCCCCGCTTGTCGTGCTCGGTCAGCGTGCGCTGAAAGATCGCGCCATTCGCCGAACGGATCGCGGTGCGCATCCGCTCAGCGACTTGCTCGTCGGTCAAGCCACGGACCGAATGGATCTCGTCGGCGACAATCCGCACCGCCATCTCGCTGGCGACTTCGCCCGCGGCATGTCCTCCCATGCCGTCGGCAACGACAAAAATCCCCCGGTCGGGAATCATGCGGAAACTGTCCTCGTTCCCCGACCGGATAACGCCGACGTCGGTGCGGCCTGCGGAAGTGATGTGCACGTGATCCCTAGATAAACACCCAGTACACCAGTCCAATGATCCCGAGCAGGAGCACCGCGGCGCTACCACCACAGCCCTTGCCCTTCTTCTGTTGTGCGACTGGCGCTGGCGGCTTCGCGCCGGGCTTCGGCTTTGCCGGCACCGGCTTGGCTGCAGCGGGTTTCGCCGCTGCCGGCTTTGCGGGCGCCGGCGCCC
>WNFB01002145.1_pt1 | contig 17145 bp, 21 predicted proteins | sample 5400501 | NCBI WGS metagenome assembly WNFB01 (sample SAMN13153341, study PRJNA577476) | soil metagenome | isolation source: 200 cm saprolite under Douglas fir tree site 2 hole 1 | place: USA:California | collected 2015-04-18 | reverse complement strand
CAATGTGCCGCTCTTCGCAGAGCTCTCGACGCTGACCGTCGAATGGTCCAAGGTCAACGGCGCTCTCACCGTGGAGTGGGAGGGTGAGGAGAAGACACCGGCCCAACTGCTGCCGTTTCTCGAGTCAACCGATCGCGCGGTGCGCGAGCGTGCTTTCAAGCTGCGCGCCAAGCCTTACCTCGAAAAGCGCGAGGTCATGGCTGGAATCTTCGACAGCATGTACGACCTCCGCCAGCAGGTGGGACGGAACGCGGGTTTCGCCAACTATCGCGACTACGCCCATCGCGAGAAGAACAGGTTCGACTACAGCCCGGAGGACTGCCTCCGTTTTCACGAGGCAGTAGAGGAGGCGGTGCTACCGGCGGTCGAGCGCATCCACGAAAACCGCCGGCGTGAGATGGCACTGGACCGGCTCCGGCCCTGGGACACATCGGTGGACCCGAGGGGCAGGCAGGCCTTGAAGCCCTTCGATGACATGGAGACCTTCATCGGTCGCGCCGGCGCGGTCTTCGCTCATGTCGACCCGGACTTCAAGGGCTACTACGAACGCATGGCGTCGGCCAAGCTGCTTGACCTCGACAACCGCAAGGGGAAGGCTCCGGGCGGTTACTGCAACACCCTTCCGTTCAGCAAGATGCCTCTCATCGTCATGAATGCGGTTGGGGTCAATGGTGACGTCCGCACGCTGCTGCACGAGTCGGGCCACGCGTTCCACTCGTTCGAGGCCTCAAAACTGCCACTGCTGTTCCAGCGCCACCCCGGCTCGGAGATGGCGGAGGTCGGGTCGATGAGCATGGAGCTGCTGGCGTCGCCTTTCATCGGCAAGAGGAACGGGGGCTACTACGACGACGGCGACGTGCGCCGCTCATGGGTCGAGCTCCTCGAGGAGATCATCCTCTTCTTCCCGCACTGCGCTTCTGTGGACGCTTTCCAGCAGTGGATGTATCTCCATGACGAGGGTCGAGATGCGGACGCGCGTGACGCCAAATGGCTAGAGCTGCGGCGGCGATTCGAAGGCGACGCCATCGATTGGAGCGGGCTCGACCGTGAGCGCATCGCGCGCTGGTACCAACAGCCGCACTTCTTCGGCTACCCCTTCTACTACATCGAGTATGGAATCGCGCAACTTGGAGCGCTCCAGATCTGGCGGAACAGCTTGCGCGATGGGAACGAGGCGGTCAGGAAGTATCGAGAAGCACTGGCGCTGGGCGCGACGCGGCCGCTGCCCGAGCTTTTCCAAGCCGCGGGCGCCCGCCTGATCTTCGACAGCGACGGTATGCGGGAGCTGGTGTCAACGGTGGAGGAGGAACTGGCCAAGAACTAGCTGCGCCTGATGTCCCTCAGCGGCATGCGCGGCCCATATCGAGGCGGAACGATGCCGGCCACACCGATCAGGCGCAGGACGCGCCCTCGATGGCCGCGGTAAGGGTCAAGCAGTTCCAGCATGCGCGTGTCAGTTGAACGTGGCGTGCCCTCCAGCGCGTAGCCGACCGCGTGGGCCATGTGGTAGTCGCCCAGCGGTACAGCATCGGCATCTCCGAGTGCGACCGCAGCCACCTTCGCAGCCGTCCACGGCCCAACTCCTGGAAACGCCTCGAGCCGGCGGCGTGCACTCGCCATGTCCATAGCAACCGTCTCCTCCAGGCGCTTCGCGCTGCGGGCGGCGGTGATGATCACCTCCGCTCGACGGCGCTCCACGCCGAACCTATGAAACGTCCAGTAAGGCGTCCTTGCCAGAACCTCTGCCGGTGGCGGCACGGTCATGCGCACAGGCCCGGGCGCCGGCTCGCCGAGAGCCGCCACGAGGGCGCGGTACGACCGGTGGGCTTGTTCCGAGGTCACCTTCTGAGCCAAGACCGCCGGCACGAGCGCCTCGAACACGGCTTGCGTTTTGGGTAGGCGCAGGCCCGGGTTGTGCCTGTGGACCTCGGCGAGCAGCGGGTGCATGGGCGTGAAACTGGCATCGTCGTCTTCTTCACCGCACAGAACTCCCGCTCGCGACGCGGCCCACCCGGCGCCTGGGCCCCATGCCTCCACGATCACGGCGCCGGCCGCAAGGGGGGTGCGCAGGTGCAAGGTGGCCGGGCCATCCGGCGTTTGGGTGGCGTGCCAGGCCTCGCGGCTGAGCAGGCGCAGCCATGGCCCTTGACCGATGGGTGCCAGCGTAAGCGCCAGATCGAGCGGCCGCCGCGGCTCGAATCGAGTGCAAACCTCGGGCTCGCTGCTCACCTTTTGCCGACAATAGTGCGGTGAAGTGGGTGACGCGCAAGAACGCCAATGTCGACCGCATCGCATGTCCTTGGCTCATCAAGCGCTTCGTTGACCCCGACGCCGAGTTCCTGTTTGTACCGGCGAACGAGGTGGCTTCGGTGGCCGAGCGCGAGGGCGCGACTCCCTATGACGTCGGCGGTGTCGAGCTGGGGCACGTCGACGGCCGGTGCAGCTTCGAGTCGATCCTCCTCAAGTACGGTTTGAAAGACCCCGCGCTCGACCGTCTCGCGCTCATAGTTCGTGGCGCCGACGTCGCCGCCGACATCGATATCACAGCTGAGGCCGCCGGCCTCAAGGCCATCGCCCAAGGCTTCCTGCTAGTGCACGGTGAGGACGACCACCGGAAGATCGCGCTCGAATCGCCGCTCTACGACGCCCTCTATGCCTGGTGCCAGCACCAACGTCGCTAAGGCGGCGGGGGGCTGACCAGGATCCCGTCGGGGTCCGTCCTCGGACTGTCGATGCGCCCGACCTCGAAGCCGGCCAGGCCGCTCACCCCAGCCTCCACGGGGGCGGCGCCGCGACCCTCGAGCAGATTGATGCCGAGGTGGTGGTGGTAGCCGTCCCAGCTCATGAAACGCATCACCCCGCCTAGCTGCGCGATCAGCGCCATGCCCATCGCTTCATAGAAGGCCTGGCTCTTGTCCAGGTCGCCCACGTTGAGATGCATGTGACCGAGCACCGTGGCCGGCGAGAACTTCTTCTCGGGCTGGGCCGCGATTCGGAGTAAGCGCTCGAAGTCAAGGTGATCGATGCCGATGTTCAGCTGGCCATCCGGATACTGCCATTCGCTTCGAGGCCGGTCGGCATACACCTCGATGCCGTTCCCCTCAGGGTCGTCGAAATACAGCGCTTGGCTGACGAAATGGTCGGCCGTCCCCGTCATCGGCAGCCTGTCCTCGAGCGTGCGCTGCAAGAAGCCGCCAAGCTCCTCTTCGCTGGGTAGAAGAATCGCGAAGTGGTACAGCCCTGCGGTGCGGCGGGGACGGACGCGACCCCCTTGCAGAGCTCGGAGCCTTAGCAGCGGACCGCCGCCAGCACCCAACGTGGACGTACCCGTGTCCTCTTCGAGTCGGGTGAGCCCGAACCACTCGTAGAACTCGACCTCACGCTGGAGGTCGAGCACCTTCAGCTCGACCGCACCCAGCGGCCATGCAGAATTCACAACCCTCGAATCTGCGCCCAAGAACCGCCTATTCCGTTCGCTAGGAGCTCCGGAAAAACAGCGAATAGCCTCGGCCAGGCTTGTTGACCAGGTCCACCGGGATGGCGAGGTCGGCCAGGATCTTCCGGAGGCGCCGCACGTAATTGCGCACCTCTTCGGGGGAGAGGGATGGGTCCGCCCAGGCTTGGCCAAGGATCTGCGAGGTCGTGAAAAACCGGTGGGGATGGTCGAGTAGGAACTGCAGGAGCTGGAACTCGCGCTTGGTCAGGGCCACCTCGCGGCCGCGGTGCCGGACAATACGGCCCGTCGGATCGAGCCACAAAGCGTGCAGCTCCCAGATGCGGTGGTACCAAAGATCGAGGCGCGCTTCGTATCCCTGCATCTGGGACTCGATTATCTTCAGGTCTATGGCCACTGCCCCCCGGGCGACAGGCTGAAGGTTGTCGACGTCGCTCCGGACGCGATCGAGGATCCCTCGCTTGAACTCGAGCAGATCGGCATAGATGCTCATCCAGTGGCGCGCGTCCTCCCAGCGAGTGGTTCTTAGGTTTTCACCCTGGAGCGGTCGGGAAGGCCGTGGCCTCGTGTGGGTCGCCACTTACCCATTTGGATTCTAAGCAATGTTGGTGATCTTTTTACGCTGTCCGCAGTACCCATAGGGAGTGACCAAGGTTCAATCCAGGCGTCCGCGGCCCGATGTCGATGCGGCCATGCGCGGGGGCGACTGGAGCCAGGCCATGGACGGCGAAGGTGCCGCGGGAGTGGCCACGCTCCAGCAAGCGCTGTACTGGAAGCGTACGTACACCGAGATCCTGGCGATGGCGGAGAAGGCGCCGGCCCGCATCCGCCAGCTGATGCTCACCCAGTCGGATGTTGCGCGCCGCGAGGTCGAGCTGACCACGTCCTGATGGTGGTCACCCAGCCGAGAGGTTTCAGCAGCGCTTGGGCTACTGGAAAGCGCGGGTGCGGCAGCTCAACGAGGAGATCCAGATCAAGCCATAGACCCAGGCGTGGCGCCCGGACCCCACAACGCTGTTAAGTAAAGTTGCTGATTTTGTTACGCCGGCTGAGCTAACGTATCCACACCAACTTCGTGTGAGGCCTCGCGGCCCTATCCCCTGCGAGGCCTCGTTTTTTGTGTCGTGGGCAGGTAGCTGGGAAGGAAGGATTCGAACCTTCGACCTGCTGATCCAGAGCGGCACGCGATACCGCTGATCGGGCTGTCGAATTGGGCTAACCGCGTCTGGCAAGTGAATTGCGCGGCGGCCCCGCGTCTTAGCCCAGTGCGGGTTGGGCGTCTAAGAAGACTCCGCTGTTCGACTGTTGGTTTCCACCTAGTTCGGCCCGATCCTCATGTGCCGAGACCGACAACTACTGCCAATGCGCGATCGACCTCACGTAGCTCGCCAAATGCAAGTAGCCCATGGGATTCGCCGAGCCTACTGGGATCGACGGCACCGAGATGCTCGACCAGGACCCGCGTCCGCTGACCGTCGATTTCCACCTCAGGCCGGAATGAAGCCGGATGGGCGCGTGTTGAGGTCGGCGCGATGATCACAGTGGACAAGCCCCCGGGCGCCGTCCGAAACGACTGTCTCGAATCCGGAGAGCCGCACCTTGCGCAGACTCTCAGACGGCGCGCGCAGCCATGTAGGAGACGATCCGCTCGACCTTGATCTTTCCGCTCTCGTCCAGCAGCCAGGTCTGAGCCGAGGGGAACACCTTCGATCCAAGCGGGCCTCCATCGGTGCTGACTTCATACATGATCAGCGCGTTCCGCTCATCGCCCATGGCGGCAATCACGCGCAGGCTGCCGGGCACGACTTGTCTTGCGAATTGAGTTAGGCCCTTGGGCGCGTCCATGTACTCGTCGACGCTCACCAGATTCGCGGCGGGGCTGTAGAACTGCACGTCCTCTGCCAGGTTGCCCCGTACTGTGTCGAGGTCGTGATTGGTCCACGCCTCCAGGTGGGCGCGGGCAAGCGCCACTGCTCGCGAGTCCGACATCTGCCTCCTCCTTCGTTTCAGTATTGCTGTCCGTCAGCCGTAGAGACACCAACCCGACCAGAACAGAACGGCCGATTCCTTTCAGGCCCGGCTGGGGTCATTACCCGTATGATCCCTGCGAAGGGTCGAGGCTTGGCGAGGCTGTGGTGATGACCGAGCGAAAGCTCGCCTCTGTTCGCGGGGGCGACCAGGAGGCCTTCCGCCAGCTCACCGACCCTCACTGGCGCGAGCTGCAGCTCCACCGCTAGCGGATCCTCGGCTCGGTACCAGACGCCGAGCACATCATGCAGGAGACATTGTTGGCGGCCTGGCGCGGGCTTGAGCGCTTCGAGGGGCGTTCGTCAATGCGGGCCTGGTCCGCGTCAATATGACGATCGTCATAGTACGAGGAGGATGAGCCCGATGCCCATGATCGACGTGTACGCCACAAACGGAACTTTCAATGACCGGAAGGCCTTGGCCAAGGACCTCGCCGCCGCCGTGATGCGGTGGGAGGGGGTCCCCGACATCCCGCTGTTCAAGGACAACACTGCCGCCTTCGTCCACGACCTGACGGCTGACTCCGTGTCCAACGTTTCCGGTGCCAGCAACTACGTTCGCGTGCAGGTCCTGACCCCGGTCGGCGTTCTTGATCGCAACAAGCAGCTCGGCGTGGTCAGGGAGCTGACCGACATCGTCGCGGCCGCCGCCGGTGACCCGAAGCTGGCCGACCGCACATGGGTTCTGATCACCGAATCGCCGGAGGGCGGTTGGGGTATCGGCGGGCACGCCAACACCGGCGCTGATATCGTCGCGGCCGCCCGCCGCGCGCTCGCCGGGCAGTAGGGGAACCAACCAGCTGAGGACGACCATGAAGCCCTTGAGCTTGCGTGCACGGGAGCTGGGCGGGGGCAAGAGGCTCCCAGTCTGGGCGTAGAGCAAGCAAATGACCCCGCGCACGGCCATGATCAAGAAAACGAAGGCCGCCGACCACGCAGGGCCATGAGGCTCGCGGCGCAGAGACAGTCCACCACCGGCACGCCATCTGAACGCGCTAGCGTTGGGGATGTGCGCAAGGTCTACCGCGGCCGCGACATCGAGGTCAGCTTCGACCTCGACCTTTGCGTCCACATCGGGGAGTGCCTACGCGGCCATCATGGTGTATTCAATCTGGAGCGCAGACCCTGGGTGCTGCCCGACGAGGCGGACGTCGACGCGGTCGCCGAGATCGTGGAGCGGTGCCCGAGCGGCGCCCTCCTGTACCGCCGTCTCGATGGTGGAGCGTCGGAAGAGCACCAAGGGACGAAGGTGACCCCGATCCGCAACGGCCCTCTGCTTGTCACCGGCAACGTCGAAGTGCGCCGCGAGGACGGGACCATCGAGAGCCTGCCGCGCGCGACGCTTTGCCGCTGCGGGTTCTCGAAGCACAAACCCTTTTGCGACAACCAGCACCTCGCGATCGACTTCCAGGCACCGGGCTTGCCCTTCAAGATCCATCTCAGCCCGGTGCGCCCCCGGCTCAAGGAGCCGATCAGTAAGTCCGAAGATCCGCGACGGCTCTCCTGAAGCCAGGTCGTCTGTGCGTTCAGCGCCCAATCTCAGACGGCTACGCCGTCTGCGCTTCGTCGTACACCACACGCGTGGACACTAACTCAGCCGAGTAGACCTCGACGCTGCTTCTGTCAGGTCACGACCAGCCGATGCAGCCAGTCAATAAGTTCGGGACCTCCCAAAGAGCCCCGATCGAATACTGCCGCCACGGAACCGTTGAGCTGCTTCTTGTCGTCGTCGGTGAGCTCTTTGGCGGTCAGGACCATGATTGGGATCGACCGCGTGGGCTCATCGCGTCGAAGCTCAGCCACCACGTCGAACCCGCTGACATCGGGCATCATCAGATCGAGGAGGAGCAGATGAGGCTGGTGGGCGCGGGCCAGGTCGATACCCTCTTTTCCGCCTGATGCCCGCAGCACCGCGAATCCAGCGGGCTTGAGGACGGACTCGAGATAGTCGAGGTTGGCAGGTTCGTCGTCGACTAAGAGGATGCGGATTTCCTCTTGCCCGACCTTGGTCGTAAAGGTATATCGCCGCAGCCGCGATAAGAGCGCCTGTCTCTCCACTGGCTTGACGAAGTAGTCGAGGGCTCCAAGCGCGTGACCAAGCCCCTGGTTGTCGACCACGGAGGCGATTACCACCGGTATGTTGCGCGTGGCATCGTCTTGCTTCAATCGCGTGAGTACCTCCCATCCATCGATCTCTGGCAGAAGGATGTCCAGGGTGACCGCCACCGGCTTGAGCTCGCTGGCCTTGATCAGAGCTTCGGTGCCTGTGCGGGCGATCTCCACACGAAAACCGCCGGTGTCCAAGTACCGCGCCAACAGCTCCGACGCCTGTGGATTGTCTTCCACGACCAAGACAAGTGGGCGCGCCGGGTCGACCAGCGCGCCTGGTAAGGGTTCAGGAATTGGCTCTTCCTTCGCGGCCGGCGGTTCAACTGGCAGTCGCAATGTAAACGTGCTGCCGGCGCCCTCAATGCTTTCGACGCTGACCGTACCCCCGTGGAGCTCAGCGAACCGTTTGGTAAGAGCCAGGCCGAGCCCAGTACCCTCTTGCTTGCGATCGGGCCCTTGGTCGAGCTGCCTGAACTCTTGGAAGATCAACAGGAGATCCGCCTGACTGATGCCGATTCCAGTGTCGGTCACACGGAACTCGATCATCGATTCGTCCCGCTGCGCCAAGATGGTTACCACGCCGGCTGATGGCGTGAATTTGATGGCGTTGGAGACCAGGTTGAGGAGCATTTGCTTGAGTTTTCCTGGGTCGGCCACGAGATACTGGTCGTCGTCGGCCTGGCTGACAATCCGGATCTCCTTCGCCCCCGCCAGCGGCTCGACGGTGGTCACGACCGATTCGACGATTTCCGCCACCCGAGTTCTCGCGAGGTGCAGCTCCATCTGACCGGCCTCGACCTTCGACAGATCGAGAATGTCGTTGATGAGACCGAGCAAGTGCTGCCCACCTGAATTGATTTGATCTAGAAACCTCAGGCGAGTCTTTGCATCGAAGTGACTCGGCACATCGTCGATGAGAAGCTGTGAAAAACCGAGGATTGCGTTGAGCGGAGTTCGAAGCTCGTGGCTCATGCTGGCTAGGAACTGACTCTTGTGACGGTTGGCCTCGATCAGATTGGCGTTGGTCTGACGCAGCTCGGCAACGAGTCGGCTGACCTCCAGAGCTGCCGCCACCGGAGCCGACATCGCCACCGCCAGCTCGACTTCGGAGGCACTGAACTGCTCGTCCTTCCGGCTCCTGATGAGCGTTACGATCCCTACCACGCGACCTCCGCTCACCAGGGGCAGAGCCATCATTGGCCCGGCCTCGGTCACGGATGCCCAACTTGCCACAGCCGGCGACCAGCTTCCCGCACCGAGGTCGCCAACGACCGGCGCGGCCGTCGTCAACGCCCTGGCGCCGGGTGCAAGGGGATCGAGAAGGGCTCCCACCCGAAATGCGCCGGGCGCCTGCTCGGGGTGGAGGACTTGAGACACACGTGCGCCCTGCGATTCCGACAGGGCAACGAAGCCCATGCGGGCGCCGAACATGGAACCCATGCGCTCGAGGCCGACCCGCGTGACGTCCTCAACTTTCGTCAGGTTGCCGAGCTCGGCCATAGCCTGTGATCCTTCCAAACGCTGGCGGGAGAATCGCTCCCAGCCCGCCAGGCTGCGGGCCAGCTCCTCCACCTCATCACGCCGGCCGGCGGCCGGCATCACCACCTCGCGGCCTTCGGCCAGAGCAGTTTTGAGATCCGCCTCCAGCTCCCTGCGCTCGGAGATATCGCGAGCGATCAACACGAAACCCCGCCGGGTCCGATCGGCGTCGATGATCGGTGTGATCGAGAGCTCGACCGGCCGCTCCTCGCCAGTCCGGGTGATGAGAAGCCACTCGTCGGCGGCGCCGGAAGTCGCGTACTCACGCGCGAGAGCTGCAAAAGCCGGCTCGACCCCGAGCGCAACGGCCTTCGCCTCGATCTCGGCCGGCGACATGAAGGTCGTCATGGTGGCGGCTCCGACGACCTCCTGCGCCCTGTAGCCAAGCAAAAGTTCGGCGCCCGAGTTGAACAGGGTTATCAGACCCTCGGGGTCGCTGGCGATGACGACCGTCGAGAGAGGAGTATTTAGTGTCGCCTGAAGGCGCGCCACCGCCGCGCGAGCCTCAAGGGCACGCGCTTCAGCCTCACGGGTCTGCGCCTGGACCTGACGCTCGAGCTCGCCGGAGGTTTGCTTCTCCACCGCCAGCAGCCGCGCGTTGGCGATTGCTCGCGCCGCGAGCACGCCCAAACTCTCGAGCAGGTCGATGTCGTCGGGGGTGAAAGGCGGGCTACCTTCCAGCCGATTCAGGTTGAGTCCACCCACAACGGTGTCGCGCGCGATGAGCGGTATCAGGGCCGCTTCGCGCATTCGCCAGCGCTGGATATGTCGCACCTGGTGGGGAGCCATGTCGGGCGGAAGATGATCCGGGTCAATGGCGATGATGACCGACCGCCGCTCCCTCAACACGCGAGCCCACGGGCCGGCAGCGTCGACGTCCATGGAAACGCCGAGAAACGGGCGAGAGTCCTCAATCAGCTTCGGATCGGCGTGATACGCGACCAAGGGCTGGAACCGCCGCCCGTCCGGCGACACGAGCGCGACGCTGCAATAGTCGCCAGTGGCGCTTGAGATGCGCTCTGCGACGATATGGAGGAGGACATCGAGGTCGAAGACGGCCTCATGGAACGCCTCCGCCGCCTCTGCGATCGCCGCCGATCGATCGGTCGCACCGGTTGGAACAGGTTGTTGGTCCGCTGGTGGCTCGATTTCCGGAGGCACGGGGCAAAGGTAACAAGATGAGCCCTGGTTACCGCTTTGTTAAGCATTTGATTACCGGGCTGTCTCGCCGCCGACGAACAGATCGAGGCGCCAGTCATTGCAGTGCATGAAGCTGCCCTTCGGGTATTCGAACTCGCACTCCTCGACCAGATTGGAGCCGAGCTTCGAGCAAATCGCATTCGACGGGCCGTTGGCGACCGATGGGAAAGCGTGCAGGAATCGATGCTTTCTCTCCGATCTTGCTTTCGCGATGGCCAGGCCTGAAGCCGCTGCTGCGATTCCCCGCCCCTGGAACGGCGGCAGGACGGACCAGCCGATCTCGTAAACCTGCTCGTCACGCCAGGTCCGCTCCCAGTAGAGGACCCCGCCCACGGCCTCGCCCGTGGGTTCGTTGATGATCTTGAAGCTCCGGCCCCTGCCCGAGTCCGCGAGCCGCTCTTGGCGGTTCTGGCGCTCGGCGATCTGCTCGGAAGTCTCCGGCCCGCCGAGGTGTTCCGTCATCTCTGGGTCGCCCATGATTTTCTCGAGCAGCGGAAGGTCACTCGCGCTCCACGGCTCGATCCGCACGGCGCCCTGGGGGCACATCGCACCCCATTGTCGCCGCTCACACGCGCAGCCTTCGCCTACGAATGGCGGAACAGATGTGGATGCACGGATCGTTCAGCGGTCGGCGCCCGAGCTCGGGAGCCTGAGGGCCATGCCCGGGCGGGTCATTAGGGCCTACCCGGGCGCCGCGCCAACAGCCCATGATTGCGGTTAGGGTGCTCACCAAAGAGGAGCTAGCCGAGTGCGTCGAATCGCGCCGAGCCAAGCTGACCCGCATGGCAGCCTCGATGCAAGATGACCCCGCCGGGGCCGAGGACGTGGTCCAGGAGGCCGCGCTCAACGCACTCAAGTCCGTGAGCGTCTTCCGCGGCGATGCCGACGTCTGCATGTGGTTCCAGCGGATCTGCCTCAACAGCTGCTATCAGGCACTCAGGAGGCGAACCTCGACGGCCAACCTCGTACAGCCCCTTGAGCTCGAGCAGGTTTGGCGAGATCCGGGTTATACCGTGGATCAAGCGGCAATCGTAGTGGCGTTGGGGCGAGCTCACGCCCGACCAGTCCCGGCGGCTCGAGGCCCATATCGAAGGCTGTGCGACTTGTCCCGGCCTCTACCGCGCGCTCGTCGCGCTGACCAAGGCTCTTCGTCAGCGCGAGGCCGCGCAATCAGAACCCTGATGTAACCATGCGGCTCGCGATCCTCCTGGCAGTCGAGCCCGCCTTGTTGCCCAGCCGGATCCAGATGGCCTTCACCCTGGCGTATCACATCGTCCTGGTGCCTTTCGGTGTCGCGCTTCCTTTCTACACCCTGTTCATGGAGGGCATCGGCATCTTCAGGCGGGATGCGGTCGCCCTCAGAATTGCACGGCGATGGTCCGTCGTCATGGCGGTCCAGTTTGCCGTTGGAGCGGTGACCGGAACCATCCTTTCGTTTGAGTTCGGGATTCTCTGGCCCAAGATGCTCGGCCGCTTCGGCGCCGCATTCGGACTGGGCTTCGCGATCGAGGGAATCGCCTTCTTCCTGGAGGCAATCTTCATCGGGATCTACCTCTATGGGTGGCAGCGCTTGCGGCCCCGCGTACATTTTCTGATTGGTCTTGTCCTCATACCCGCCGGACTGTTGGGCGCGTTTGGAGTGCTCTCTGCAAATTCATGGATGAACACGCCTGGGGGCGTAACCATCAACGCCTCCGGCCAGCTCGTTAATGTCGATGCACTCGCTGCCCTCTTCACCCGTGCGCTCCCGTACGAGTTCTGGCACTTTGTGATCGCGATCTACCTTACTGCCGGCTTCTTCGTCGCTTCGATCTACGCCGTGGCCTGGCTGCGCGGCAGACGCGACCACTATCAGCGGCTGGCCTTTGCCGTTCCCTTCACGGTCGCGGCGCTGCTGGCTCCGGTCGAGGTGGTTGTCGGCGATCTGTCCGCGCGCGGTCTGGTGACCGATCAGCCCAGCAAGTTTGCGGCGATGGAGATCAACTGGAAAACCCGATCGCACAATCCCGAGGTCATCGGCGGGCTTCTCAGCGACTCTGGCCAGGTCTTGTTGGGTCTCGCCATCCCCTCCCTGGACTCGATCCTGGTCGGTTACTCACCCGATGCTGTCGCTCCCGGGCTTTCGAGCTTCGCCGCCGATGCTCGACCGACCACCATAGAGGCGAACATCACGCATCTCGCCTTCGACCTCATGGTGGGCCTGGGTACAGCGGGAGCTGCTCTCGCTGCCTGGTACTTCGTTGTCCTCGTTCGCCGGCGCGACCTCCCACAGTCGCGCTGGTTCTATCGAACGGCGGCACTCGCAGGCGTTGGCGCCTACGCCGCTGTGGAGAGCGGTTGGGTGACCACTGAGGTTGGCCGGCAACCGTGGATTGTCTACCACGCGATGCGGGTATCGGATGCGGTAACCAGCGCTCCAGCGGAATACGTCTGGACGATGCTGACCGTGCTTATCGTGGTGTATACGGTCATCGCGATCATCTTCGTGACGCTGGTTCTGCAGCTGACCGCGAGGTGGCGTCGCGACGACCTGGCGGAGGTCGCCGAGACTCCAGAAGAAGGGGTGCCTTATGGTCCGCGCCCGGAGAGCCTCCGAGGCCGCTGACAGATGACGGCGGCGCTGTCGGATCTCAGTGCGCTGGTCCTGCTGATGGCAATCACCGCCTACAGCGTCGCCGGCGGCGTCGATTTCGGCGCGGGGATCTGGGATCTCCTAGCCGGCCACGGCAAGCAGGCCAATGAAGCCAGGGCGTTGATCGACCGCGCCATGGGACCCGTGTGGGAGGCCAACAACGTCTGGCTGGTGTTTGCGATCGTCGTCTGCTGGACCGGCTTCCCGCTGCTGTTCCAGTCCGTGTTCGCCAGCCTGTATCCACTCTTCAGCCTCGCGTTGTTGGGTGTGATCCTGCGAGGCGCCTTCTTCGCCTTTCGGCACATTGCCGCAGGCCCGCGTGTGGAGCGCGCCAGCAGCCTGGTTTTCGGGATCTCATCGTTGGTTACGCCGTTTTTCTTCGCTGCAAGCCTCGGCGCGATAGCCTCGGGTCGGGTCGCGGTCGGTGGACCCACGTTGACCGTATGGGAGGCCTGCGTCAGCCCGATGTCGATCTCCTTCGGCCTCGTCTCACTGGCGGCAACTGCGTTCAGCGGCGCCTCATTCCTGGTCGGCGACGCCCGCCGTTACGGCATTTCCGAAATGGTCGACTACTTTCGGCGTCGTGCTGTGATCGCCACCTTCGTTTTGATCGCCGTGGGCACGCTTGGCCTCGTAACCATCAGATTCGAAGCCCCACGACTCCTGAACTCCATGATCACCGGGCTGGGAACGCCATTCGTGCTGGCCACAATCGCGTTGACGCCAGTGGTCGGCTTTTTGCTGTGGCGTGGCAGATTCTTCTGGTATCGAGTCCTCACTGTTGGGGCTGTGAGCTCGCTGGTCCTGGCCTGGGGCCTGGCCCAGGCGCCATACCTGCTGCCCGGCGAGCTGACCATCTCACAGGCTGCAGCACCGGTCGCCACGCACGTATTGCTGGTGGTCGTTACCGCGGCGCTGGTGCTACTTGTCGCGCCGGCGCTCGGGCTGCTCCTCTATCTCGATCAGCGCAGCGCCCTCGAGTCTACGAAGCCTTAAGGCAGCGCGAAAGGTGCGCGCAGCGCACCTAACTTTCGCGCGCGACTGCCTGCCGGTGGCACAGTCGCGATTGCGGGACTCTCGGCGCCCGATCGTGAAAAGCTTGGCCAGGCTCCTCACCCCCTCAGTGCGGGTCGCGCCGTCCATCCAATCAGCCGCTTTGGCAACTTGCGCGCGGTCGGGGAATCGGGAGTCGCTCCGACCTCGTGGCCAATCGCGGGCCGCCCAACCGGGCCCTGCAACTCAACGGTCCTGCCGCCGGCGTTCCCATTCTCCATCTCTTCTGCCACTCACTCGCACTGCGATTGGCTATTGGCCATTCGCAGTTGGTTGATAGACAAGCAGTGCTACGCGCGAGCTGAGCTTCACAACGATTCCGCACCCCCGCGTTTGTTCCCACTCGAGACCGAGTACTTAAGCGCCGTGACCGCGGCGGAGCTGAGGCGGGTCGAAAGGGTGATAGGCGATCTAAGGGCCGGCAGGCTGACCTGGAGTCAAGAAGAGCTCGTCGAGATGGCCAGGCGTTCACCTCACCGGACTCGCCAACAATCAGCACGCTAACCATCGCGCCCTGGTTGGATGGGGAGGAAGGATTCGAACCTTCAACCTTCTGATCCAGAGCAATACGCGATATCGCCAATTGAGCTTTCGAGTTGAGTTGTCGCGTCTGATAAGCGAATTGCGTAGTGGCTCCGCGTCTGAGCCCTGGGCGCGAATTTGGCGCGAAACGGACGCGCAGCGCGTCTAACAGGAGCTGCGGGCCGGACATCCCCACGGAGTCGAGCACCCCAAAGCTCCCGCGGCCCCTTTACAGACCAGGTTTCTTGCGTCCGCGGACGTTCGTCGATGTAGGCAGCGTATGCAAATTGCCGCTTTTCGCTCGGCTGATCGGTCGCCGACGCGCGCCATTGTTCGCCGCCGTAGCCCTCGAACCGCTGTCAGCCGGGAAGAAGGCGGCGGGAGAGATCTTAAAGAACCGGGCCAGTCCTTCGATGTGCTTGCGGGACAGCTCGCGTCGACCGGCGATGACCTCTGAAGCGACTGATTCGGTCGCGAAGACCCCGACCAGGTCTTTCTGGCGCAAGCCGCGGTCCTCGAGCAAAGCACGGAGCAGTTCAACGCCATCAATGTCAGGAATCTTTACCGTGGCGTCCTCCCAGTCGGCGAGTAGATCGCTGAGGAGGTCGACGTAGGCCTCCTCGGCCTCGGACAGCTTCGGCTGCGCAAGCAGTACCTCGATCCGACTCTCCGTCGCCTTCGCCTGCTCGGCGGTCCGGATCTTCACTGGTGGAAACTGCTCCACCAGCCGCATGTACTCACGGCGATCAAAACCAAGGATCGTTCTTCCAACCACCTTCGTCGTACTCCTCATGAGTCATCCATTGCCGCACAAACAGTTTTTGCCAGCGATAGTCGACCTTGGCGGTGAGCCGATAGCGGTTGCCGGCGATATTGAAAACGACCAGCCGCCCGACCCGATCTGCACTGGGAAGAGTCACCCGTAGCTCCGCCCAGTCGGCCCACTGGGCGGCTCTCACGATCTTGTACCAAGCTCGAAGCGACACCTCGGCGCGCTGATGCCGCACCCAGAATTCGCGCAGTCTTCGCCGGCTGATGACCCGCATTCACCTGCCTATCTTCGCAAATTGCGAAGGCCGGTGTCAACGAACCGCCGCGAAAGCCTATGGCCATCATCGCGATCCGACTGCACACGAACTGACGCGCGTCCGAGTCGACGTGGGCACAGGGACGTATCACCCTCCCTAAGCTGGTTGGGCGATGTCAGCCCACGAGAGCGTGCTGCTCATCCCAGCTCTCGAGATGGTGCCGGCTGTCGAGGAATTTCGAGTCAGGTACGACCCGAGCTCGCGTGCGGGAGTGCCGCCACACATCACCATCATCTACCCGTTCCTAAACCCAGATCAGCTCACGAATCACAAGCTCGGCGAGTTGGATCGTCTGCTCGAAACTGTGGAGGCGTTTGAATACCGGCTAAATGCGGTGCGCGAATTCGAGCAGGGAGTCCTTTACCTCGCCCCCCACCCCGTGCAGCCGTTCATGCGTGTCACGAACTTAGTGAGCCAGCATTTCAACGTACTGCCTTACGGCGGCGCGTTCCCAACCCTTGTGCCTCACCTAACCGTCATTCAATCCGCTCCGGAAAGGGAGCGGCGTCGCATACGTGCGCTATTGAAAGGCGTACTTCCGCGATCCGGGCGGGCATCGGAAGCGTGGTTGATGATCGGACATAACGAAACAGGCTGGAAGATGGAGCACTCGATACGATTTCGGTAGGCCGAAGCGAGCGTGTCAGCGGCGATACCTGGCGTGAATCGCCAAACAGAATCGGGAGTGGGCCGGGAGTGGGCCGGGAGTGGGCCTGGAGGGCTCCCGGCCAACAGTTACTAAGCCTGCGTGGCGCCGCCCGACCTTCAACCTTCTGATCCAGAGCGATACGCAATACCGCCGACAGCCCTTTCGAATTGGGCACCTACGTCTAATACGTGAGTTGCGCGGTGGCACTGCGTCTGATCCGAGGACACAAATTTGACGTGAAACCCGCGCGAACTGTCTCGAACTTGGCCGATCTTTTCTGGTCAGATCCTCATGTACTGAGACCAACAACCACTGCCAACGCGCGATCGACTTCGCGAAGCTCGCCAAACGCGAGGAGCCCGTGGGATTCGCCGAGCCGGGTCGGATCCACGGCACCGAGCTGCTCGACGAGGACTCGCGTTCGCTGACCGTCGATTTCCACTTCGGGCCTGAATGAAGCCGGATGGGCGCGCGTTGAGGTCGGCGCGATGATCACAGTCGAGAGGCTGAGCAGCTCGTCCGCTTGAAGGACAATGCCATACCGCTGCCCGGCCTGCTCGTGTCCGCGTACTCCTCGCGGCGCTCGCAGTCGGAAGATTTCACCCCGCCGCACGGAGGGATTCCATCAACCGCGCCACGCGACCCTTCTCTGCACGATCATCGCGATCGAGGCTCAGCCGTTTGGCTTCAGCCGCAAGATCACCGCGTCGACCTCGTCCAGCCAGCTCGACGATTGCTTCTCGCACGGCCTCCGATTGGCTACGACCCGACCCCGTCAGGGCTCGCAGCGCTTCTTGAGCCTCTTCATCCAGCCTGATCGAAATCGCCTTCTCCACCGGGAGATCGTATCACAATTGTATGACAGACAGATG
>WNFB01002142.1_pt1 | contig 17150 bp, 22 predicted proteins | sample 5400501 | NCBI WGS metagenome assembly WNFB01 (sample SAMN13153341, study PRJNA577476) | soil metagenome | isolation source: 200 cm saprolite under Douglas fir tree site 2 hole 1 | place: USA:California | collected 2015-04-18 | reverse complement strand
GCCGAACAGGGATCAGGTGTACCACGCCATCCTTCTCGACAACAGCCACTTTTTGGCCCGGCTTTAGCTTCAACCTCTCTCGCACTTCAGCAGGAATGACCACTTGATACTTGGGAGACACAGTAACAGTCGCCAGAGCCATCACTACCGTATTACGGAGTGCTTATCGAAATAAGGATTGTTGTACAGGCCTCCGTCAGGACAACCATACTGCGTGTGAAGTTCAGCGTCAAGTTCGACCACGGAGAACTCTACGAGGTGAATAGTAGTCGTGATGATCGTTTTTGTGAACAACCTGCCACATGGAAAACTAGGCTAATCTACAATTTCGTTGATGGTCTGTCTTATGGTCAAGATTTTGGAATGATGTGTGTGCAGTAGGGGTCGCCGTCGATGATCCATGTTCGAGTCTCACGCGTGTCATATTGAGATATTTTTTGATGAGTTTTTCGTGGCAGGCCCCGGCAGATGTTGTCAATATAGTTCGTTCATTGTCATCCAGCTCTCCAGACCAAAAGAAACCAGAGCCTCATCGGAGTCTCATGGAGGCTGTAAGACCGCAGTGAAGAACTGGTCCGTGATGGAAGAGGTCGTCAGCCTCCTCCTAACCAACAAGTTGTTCAATTACGTTCAGCGGTTGTGGAGCTATTCCCTGAACTCTTCCGGGGTCGGTCCCGAATCGACGCCGGCATCTGCCATCCTGTCCAGCATCTCACGATATCGGAGTCCGGCAAAGCTTGCAGCCCGGCGTATGGTCCAACGCCCCCTCACGGATCATCGTCAACGCCTCGGTTGTCCTCCTTTCAAGCGGCTTCAACGTTCGGATCCTAAGCGGTTTGTGCCAGGGGGACGATTTTGCGCAGCATCCTGCTCGCCTTGAGAATTTCTATCCCGATCACCTTTCCGTTCTTTCCTAGTTCCAAGTTGATGTCCAGCGCCAGCTCTATGAAACCCTCCTCTGGACCCTTCGAGATAACAATGTAGAGGCTGTCGCTCTCCCGGTCGTAAAGCGCCTTCCGCATCTTTTCAGCCAATCCTATTCCATCTTCCTCCGCTAGCCCTTGACGCTTCCTGCTCCTTGCTTATTGGGTGTATAGGTCAACTTAGCAGAGCTCACAGGTAGAAACCATTTGATGACTGCGAATGCATCTGCAAGACACACGCTTTGCCACCTTATATCTACGTCTCATCGTTGAGACGTATTTATATATATACCAACCCATATGATCATCTATGATGCTGAAGCCGGAACTTACTATAGCACAGACGATAGGGGTAAGGCCAGTCTACCACATAGACGAGCTCAGCAAGATAACTGAATCTCGATCTCGGGCTTATAGGATACTGAGCAAGCTCCGAGAGGCCGGATTTGCGGAGCAAGTTAGGGAAGGATATTTTACGCTTCGTTCGAGCCTGTTTCAACCATTCAATCTATGGTCCGATCTCCTACCATCACTGCAAGCCCTAAAGCAAGCACGATTCTTCGGCCTGTCCTACAACGAGAACGATGTAAGACTCGCGCGACAAATATTGAAGGGCATCGTAACACTAGACTATCGCGCTTACGAAATTACGAAGCTCCAGTCTCCGCATCTATTCTTCATCTACGTTGACAAAGCTGACCAAGCAGCAAACATGCTGAAAGAATGCAAGTTCTCTGAAGGTACGAAAGGTAGAGTAGTAATCATCCCACGGATAGGAGAGTTCCGAAACGAAATTCAGCGGGTCTACCTCGACTGTATCGCTTATGGGGGAAGAAGCTTACTCGATGCCATAGCAATTGAGATCCTTCACAATGAAGACTTGGACCCCAAAATACGAGGAACGTTCAAGACGGAGGACGTGCTGAAGGTCAGAGAGGAGCTTGGCGCCCAATCTGGAACAAGAAGCGGTCAAGATAGCTGACGAGCTAGGCGAAGTGGTTTTTGTCGGTGCACTTGCCGTAAGCCACTATTCCAATTATCGAACAACAAAAGACATTGACTTGGCGACAGCCGCACCTCTAGATGAGCAAAAGCTAATTGATCTGGGATATACGAGATGGTCAGAATCCAAAGGAACATCTTGGCTCAGTCCGCGCGGAATTAAGGTCGATTTCTACACGAGAGATGTTGGAGGAATACCCGTCACCTGGATTCTGGATAATGCAGTTCAAGTAAGGCTGGGTAAAAACAAGGAGATTAGAGTGATGTGTTTGGAAGGACTAATACTTGCCAAGCACAGAGCAGCACGCACCACTGATATTGCCGACCTACGGCAACTGCTGACTCATAGGGGCGGAAATATTGACTGGAACCTTATGGCAGAAATCGCAGAGTCCCTAGAAATAGCTGAGTTGCGGAAAATCTCCAATGCTCTCGCAGGTTAGCCTTTTTGAAATGTCGGGACGTATGTGAGATATCCTATTTGGTCGTCTTGTAGTTTGATGGCTAGTTCTTGTTCCATTCGTGAGGGATTGGCGTGTAGGCGTTCGCGCCAGCTGCCCCGCTGACCCGACATCCGTAGAGTCGAGGGATCAATCGGCTAGTGCTCAGACAAGAGAACGAAACTGCGTTGGTCGATCCAGTTCGTTCATTGTCGGCCCGCTCTACGGAATAAGAGCATCCTGGAGGTGTTGTAGTCTGACCATGCCAAACATGATCTCGTCATTGAGGTTCTCCGCCGGGCTCAGTGCGATGATCCACCTGCTGATGTCAGAACCCTTCTCTCTGCTCAGACTATTCATCCGACATCCGGCTGTCACCCTGCCTGCAGGGCGTTCTTTTTATAGAACAATCGTTCGACGTATAGAACGAACGTTCCATGCACAGAACATTCGACTATCCCGGCCTGAGAATACTCGACATATTCTTCCAGGACCCGTACAAGGAAGTCCACCTCCGCCAAGCAGCCAACCAAGCCCGGGTCAGCCCCAGCACGGCCAAACGGTTCCTCGACGAATACACTCGACTCGGACTCCTAACCGAGACCCAGAAGGCCAATCTCCACCTGTTCAAAGCCAACCTCGACAAGATCAGTTTCCGACTCTGGAAGACAAGCCTCTTCCTGCTGAAGAATGAGAACCATTTGAGACAACTCGCGAGCCTTTACCCGGACTCGAGCCTCACGCTCTACGGAAGCTGCGCAACCGGGACCGACGCGCCGGGAAGCGACCTGGACCTACTCCTCATCACGAGACTAGATCAGGATCCTTCGCCAGGACAGCTCGACGAGCTCTCAAAAAAAACCCGGAGAACCGTCCAACTCTTGAAGTACACTCCTGAAGAATGGGAGAAGAAAGCCAGTGAAGACAAGCCGTTCTATGAACGGGTGATAGTCGACGGCATCGCTATAAGCGGACCCCTGCCGGTCGTCGTCACTTGAACCTCGAACAGTGCTTCCAGCGGCGACTCAATCATTCATTATCCTTTACATCCACCCGATGGGATGGAATCGAGTCTGCAAGAATCCCTAGATGGATCCCTGGTGTTGATAGTCGATCTTTCTCGAATCGATGCCAATGCGTGGGAGCATTCCGTTCCAAAATATGATCCCTCACGCTCTTTTATGGCCAGAGGTCCTTCCGATAGTCCCCGTAGAGCTTTCGGTTGCAGACCATTCTGAGGTCAGTGATCAGGTCATGCTGAGTCTTAAAGGGACGTACCTCGATCTTGGTAAATATTCCTTCGGTCACCATACGCGTAATCTCCCTGACAGCACCTTCCTGAACCCAAGCTACAACACAACGCTGCAGTAAGAATAGCCCGACAGACTTGCCGGTCTCCTGATCCTTTCCGCGTGTGAAGCCCTCCAAGAAGCCCAGCTCCCAGCAGAGCCCTTCTCTACTTCCTTTTCTCACGAAAACAGCAGCGATAAGACTCCTGCCTGAGATCAATTTTGAGAACTTGTCATCCAGAGGAATGTTCATTCGAAAATCTTCCATCATTTCAGTCTTGTAACTGCGCCGGAGATCAGCCCTCACTTCGTCTCTGTAGACCCGCTTTGCCTGGGAGGGCTGCCCCGGACCCAGAAGAAGGATGGAGAGCCGACGTTTTGCCTTCGCTACGCGTTTCGAGAATTCTGAAAGTCTATCTGCGGACATCCTAGTCTCGACCTACCATTTAGGTAAGGTTAAATGGTTGAGTGAGGCCCATGTTCATGGGCCAATGCGATTTGTTCTGAACAAATACTTTATATTTCAACGAGTCATCTAGAGTGAATTGGATAACGAATGAAAGCCGAGGACGAAACTCTCACAGCACTCGCAAATCCTGACAGATTGAAACTACTTCAGCTAATGAACGAGAACCATAAGCCGTTCACGTTCACGGACATTCAGAGAGCCTTGAAGCTCAAGAAGGGCTCGGTAACATTCCATGTGAAATCCTTAGTCAAGGCTGGTCTGATAGCCAACATCTACGAGAGAAAGGTGGAATCGAATCCTCGAGTGTACTCTTACTACACCCTGACCTCCTACGGCAGCTTCGCACTAGACCTATACAGGCAACTTCAGCAGCAGAAGAAGACCGCAGTCCAACTCAAGCCGATAACAGTTCGCGCCCTTCATTCCTCCTAACGGCGCGCCACAAACGGCCAATCCTATCATTCGAACCTGCTGCCAATCCGCTGCTTGAGGTTAGGAGCCAGTTTCATGAAAGTCCTTCTCGGAACGTCGGGTCGTTTCTAGCCTATAGCTCATGGGAGCTACGGAGCTCTTTCACAAGATCGCGGTACGGTCTAACCCTGCCGCTCTTCATGTCTCTAAACCCTTCCTTCAAAGCCCTTGATGTGCGAGGATCGCTGGACACTTCGAGCGTCTCCAGAATCTCGTCCAGCAGCTCCCGCGTGTGAACTAAGAGCTCGACATCCTGCTTCCTGACTATGGTAGCGAATTCAGGTATCAAGACGTAGACTGGGCTAGGCAGGCTTAAATGCTATTGTTCCAATTGTAACTATTGAAACAATGACGGCGACCACGATAACCATCTCTGATGATCTGAAGAGGGAGCTGTTGAAGGTGGCGGCGCAGCTTCAAGCCTCCAGCGGTAAGAAGGTAGACTATGACGATGTTCTCCGATTCCTGGTCAGCAAGGCCACCCGGAACTTGGACCTTTTCAGGCAGGCCTGCACTCCTACCGGAGCCTCATCCGCCCAGCTCAGGAAGCAGCTTCGGAAGGGCCGAGATGAAGACAAGAGGAAGGAGCACGCCCTTGAACGAGAGTACTCTTAGCGGCACGGTCTCACTCGACGCTAGCGTTCTGATCGAGCTACTCTCGGGGACTGCAGCTTCGAGGCCTCTTCAGGCAGCGATTGAGAATGATGAGGTAAGCCCCCACACGACCTATCTCGCACTATCAGAGAGCGAATACATTCTCTGCCGGGAACTCGGAGAAGACAATGCGAGACAGAAAATAGACAATCTAGTACAATCAAGAACCATAGAGATCGTGGAGGACAGTTTTCTTCTTCACGACGCGGCAAGGGTCAAGTGGAGTCGAGCAATAGCCCTCGGCGATTGCTACACGATCGCCCTGGCCCAGAAGCTGAAAGGAACAGCCCTCTTCGCTCATCCAGAGGAAGATCTCGATCGAGAGAGGAGAAGAAAGCCCTTCCCAGTCACCATAGCCTTCCTTCAATCTGACCGAAAGTCTCCCGGCAACAAGCTTTCGACCAGGGAGGCCCTCCGAAATCCCGCCATCCAGAAATCTGCCGGGTTATAGAATCACGTCCCAAGTGGGGAAAAAGGACTTTCCAAGACGCGGGCGAGGCCACCTTTGGTGGATAGAGACATGAAAACCATCCATGTCACCAGTCCGGGATAGAATCATCACCAAGCAGTCTAGGAAAAAGAAGCGCGTCGAAAAAGTCAACATCGACAAGGAGTTCAGGAAGATCGCCGAAAAGAATCTCCGCAAAGACCGCAACCTCCTAGAAAAGCTCGCGAAAGTCTAATCCTAATTCTAGGCATAGTTAACGTTCTAAGTGGTCGCTGAGACGTTGAAAGTTCAGTCGGACAAGAAGACGGTCAAGAGGCTCAAGGTGGGAGACAAGGACCTCAGTGAGAGAAAGACCCTCCAATACTGACCTAACGGTTTCTGGAGCTTAGTCGGGCTATTGCTTCTCGTTTCGCCTCTTCTAGGACGCTGTCCAGGATCTGCTGGGCGTTGCGAATCTTGGCTGATTTGAGGTGGAAGATTATGGTGGCGTCGTCGAAGTGCAGTCTGAGCATCTGACGCACCAGGTCGCGGACGATCTCGCTCAATCCTTGCCAGTCTCAATTCCTCGCCATCCTGATGGTTCAACATGGCGTTACCTTCGAGGCTGGTTACGCCGATCAACCTGAAGGTGTCAAGGAAAACGCCTAGAAAACAACCTAGGGGTCTATGTCGATGATAAGATCCACTGGACGTTAGAGAGACGCGAAGTAGACTCTTGATGAGACCCTGTTAAGATCCCGCTAGCAAACAGACACCTAGAAAAAACAGATATGCGCGCCGGTCTCGAAACGCAGGACTGCCTTTCCTGGAACTCCTAGGTTCTTGGCATGGTGTAGGTGCATTATCGGTCGCCGTTGACGACCCATGCTTAGCGTTTCACGTGTCTTGAGGTAATTCTTGATGAATTGTTCGCGAGGCCCCGGCAGTCGACCTTAGAGGGTTGCTCCGCAGTTGGGACACTTCGCCGTCCCGCCTGGTAAAGCGGTGCCACAGTTCGCGCAGAACTTCCTCATTGCCGGAGCCACTAGTGTCGGCTGTGAACCTATTGACTGGGATCCCGTCGGATATGATCCTCTATTGTACTGTCCAGATTTTTCCAGCTGCGAGAGCGCCCCATCCACAGCCACTTTGACAATGGTCGCGTAGAGTCCAATGACTGCGATAAAGATGATGAGGAAGATTCCTAGAAACGACGCCGCGAGAAATCCCGTGATGAATCCGGTAGGGTTGGAGGTCACGGCAGTAGGATTAGAGACCAGGCTAGCAAGAGACCCGCCGATAACTAGTACGCCGACTATTCCGGCGACGATGGCCCAGACGATGCTCCAGAGGAGCACGACGAATCCTCTGCCGAACGCGAAGCCCCAGCCGACCATAAGATATTCCCGAACCTCTGGCAAATATTTGAGCTTGCTGGGCTCCACAGGCGCCGGATGACGGACTACGAGATCAGTTCGGACCCGTATGGCTTGGAGGTTCAGAGTCCTAGACCGAGACTCGGAAAGGAGGATTTAGAGACGACTACCGGGCATCCCTCATCTTCCTAATCTCCTTAGTACTATTGAATCGTACACCAACCGTCTTCTTCCTCGATGCGTCCATTCTAGCCGCCGCTCGTCTACGTTTCTCAAGAAGAATCCTCTCCTCAACCGTCCTCTCTGAGGCTCTCTCAAGTCTTTTCATTCTGTCCCACACTAATGACTACGTTTCCTGTTTTCTGTCCCGTGTCGACGTACCTGTGAGCTTCGGCAGTCTGTTCCAGCGGATAGCGTTTGTCTATTACGGATCTGACTTTTCCCGCTTCAATGAGCTCTTTGAGGAACAGTAGGTCTTCACGCCTGTACGACAGTGTCCCCGCTATGACCTTCTTGCCGATCGTCTTTGAAGTCCATGGCGCTCTGATCTGCTGCGACAATCCTGGATTACCCAATAGATAGAACCCTCCTTCTTTCAGCGACCGCAGGGAGCCTGAATACGGACTCTTGCCTACTGTGTCAAAAATCACGTCATACTTTTCTCCGCTTCTGGTGAAATCCTCCTTCGTGTAATCGATGACCTGGTCTGCGTCAATGTAGCGCAACACGCCTAGTTTTTCGGTGCTGTCGACACCGGTTACTTCTGCCCCGGAGTATTTGGCAAGCTGCACTGCAATGATGCCTATTGTTCCGGCTGCGCCAACGATCAGGACCTGCTGTCCGCTCTGGATGTTTGCTTTTCTGAGAAAGTGCAATGAATGGAGTCCGCCGACTGGAACTGCGGCGGCTTCCTCGTAGGTCATGTTGGCCGGTTTTGTAGCGATCAGTCCTGTTTCAGGCAGGCAGTCGTACTCAGCATAAGCCCCGAGATGAAGACCGGTATTTGCGAAAACTTGGTCGCCTTTCTTGAACCGCGTTACGGCGCTGCCTACTGACTCAATTTCCCCGGACAGCTCCTGCCCCAGTATCTTTCTTCTTGGCGCTCTGAAACCGAATCCTATTCGTATGAACAGCTTCCACAACGTTGGTAGTTTGAGACTTCGTAGTTCACAGTCGCCCTTTGTTACGGTCGCCGCGTGGACTCGTATCAGCACTTCATTGTCTTTGGGAGTAGGCTTCTCTACTTCTCGGAGCTGAAGAACTTCTGGAGGTCCGTATTTTGTGCAGATGATCGCTTTCATTTTCACTAGTTACTTTTGGTGGTGAATGACATTTTTGCTCGCGCTAGCCTTGCCACTGCCACGCATACCAAATTGTCAGTACGTTAAACCCGAGTCCCACAATTACCAGGAATCTATCATAGGCGGAACGGTAAGTAGGCAGTCCAAGGAGATTGAAACCAAAGAAGACTATCGCCGCGACGATGTTTGCCCAGCGATCCACAGGATAGTTCAGCGTCAGGGACAGGAAGACCATAACAATTGGAATCGTCATTAGTATTGCAATTCCCAACAGCAGATTCTGGGTTATTTTCCTGCCTCCCATTTCCCCCGGCTTGAAGTCGCCGGCATATATTCGGAGCACATCACCCAAAAGATAGGTCAGCATTACAGCTATCCATGATGCTGAGAGAATTATTTTCACATCTTCCAAGATTCAATCACCAACTCGCGCTTCTGCTTCACCATTATGACTACTTTTCCGTTAACAGCAGTCAGGTCGCAGGTCCTTAGTACTGCAGATGCCGGTAGGAATCCTTTATTCATGACCTGACATTCTTATCGGCGAGTAGGGTGAGCGACACACGGGGGGCGTTGAGTACAGGGCGCCGTCCTCTCGCCGGAACGCGCGGTTTCGAAGAATGAGCCCTGAGGAGCGCGTCAACATTGCGCTGGAGCTCTCCAGCTCGATCACGAGCATAACCATGGAGTCCATCAAGAACCGTTACCCCCACATCTCGACCTCCCGATTATTGGAAAAGGCGAGAAAGCGGTTCCAGGCGGGACGTCGAACCCACTGAAAACTCGTAGTTTCCAGGAACTCGTTAAAGCCCTCATCGAGCATTTCAACCGTGAAAAAACTGACTACGCAATCACTGGAGCCGTAGCTGCAAGCTACTACGGCATTCCACGAACAACTCTCGACGCCGACTTTGTAGTTTACATTTCTCCACGAGTAATCAACAGGTTCTTCCGGGGAATGAAAGGGGCTGGCGTCAAGGCAGACGTACAGAAAATTCGTCGACAACTGAAATCCGGATACAATGTCATTACCGTCGCAGATAGACTCTCACCGTACACTGTGGACCTAATCTTGGTCGAGAGCCCTCCGGAGCGAAGGAAGGGGATAGTACAGGGAGTCAATGCGTACTTCCAAGCTCCCGAGTCGCTGATTCTCGCCAAGCTCAGAATGATCAAAGCGACCATCCCTAGAGAGAGGAGTCAGAAAGACATCGATGACATTAGAGCAATACTCGCAAACACCAGAGTCAACAGGCGAAAGATCATCGACCAGGCGAGAAAGGATGGCACATTCGAGATCTTCAGGGAAATCCTTCAATCGATGAAAACCCGCAAGAGCCGTCAATAGAATTACCTTCTTGGCACTTTTTCTTTTTTCGACTCCAGGTTCATAATAAGCAGTAATCATAAATATACAGTGCGCGGACCCCGCGGTGATTCATTTTGCCATTTGTTACGGTTGGGAAAGAGAACTCTGGGAATATTGACCTCCACTATGAAGATCATGGATCGGGCAAACCAGTCGTCCTGATTCACGGATACCCGTTGAGCGGGGCTAGCTGGGAGAAGCAGCTCCCGGTACTCCTCGACGCAGGTTATCGAATAATCACATACTCCCGGCGGGGCTTCGGCCAATCCAGCAAACCCACTACTGGCTACAACTATGATACGTTCAGTGAGGATCTTCATCAGCTTCTCAACAAGCTCGACCTCAAGAATGTCACCCTTGTCGGTTTCAGCATGGGAGGCGGCGAAGTCGCACGATACCAAGGACGGTATGGTTCCAAGAATGTTTCGAAGTCGGTGTTCATCAGCAGCGTCCCACCATACCTGCTCAAAACCGCGGACAATCCGGAAGGTGTCGACAAGCCAGTATTCGACGGGATAGAAAAGGCAGTAGCCGCGGACCGGTACGCGTTCTTCACCGAGTTCTACAGGAACTTCTACAACACAGACCAGAACCTTGGAACAAGGGTCAGCGAAGAAGTAGTCCGGAACAGCTGGAACATCGCCGCCCTAGCCGGGTCCGTCGCCAGCGTCGCCTGCGTCCGGACTTGGTATGAGGATTTCCGGAAAGACTTAGCCCGCATCACATCACCCACACTCGTCATTCATGGTGACGCAGACCGGATTGTCCCATACGCAAGCTCGGGACAGCGCACAGCCAAACTCGTACAGGGAGCACGGCTAGTCACTGTAAAGAACGGGCCACACTGCATAACCTGGACCCACGCCGACGAAGTCAACACCGCACTCCTATCCTTCCTCCATGAAGAGAAGAAACTCCTTCTAGAAACACCCGCTTAGAACCTGGGACAACAATCCAGCATCTAGTATCGCCCATCGATTTCAGGGCAGCGGAGCCAGATCTGGCTCAACCCAGCCTGCACGAGCTTGGTCCGAACTGAAAGTCTCTCCGCGCCAGTGACGATAGGGCAGAGTCTTGTCGAGCAACAATGGAAATCTAGCAAGAAGTTCGTCTATGCTCCTCGCCCCTTGCGCATGCTCCATCGCATGACCGACAAGACGCACCCAGAACCGCGTCAGAGTATCATGATACCTGTTCGGGGAGCCGCTCGCAGCAGCAAGCCGTTGGATTTCACGAGCAACAATCTGCTCAGCGTCATCCTTTCTATGGCGGGAGAGGACGAGCCAAGCAAGACGAAGATGACCCCTATGACGAAACTCTTCGCCTGGAAGATTCCCATCGTGGAAGAGACGGAGAAACTCGCGGTCATCCATAGAACATCAGCTTCCAGACTGTTGTTTCGGGGAATAAACTATTTGCTGGACCGATAAGGACCCGTGCTGCATGAGTGAGCAGAGGACTCTCTCCCTCGGGTTCAGAGAGTTCCATCCCAGCAATTACGAGAGGCTGGTCGAGATCTATAACGCCAATTATCATGACTATCGTATCAGTGTTGCAGAACGTCGTAGCAGAGACGAGAGCGTAGACCGGACCAAGTATCTCTTGAAACGATTCGAGTGCGTCGATCTGGATCAGAACCGGATTGTCGGCTTCGGCGAACTCCTCAACGTGCCCGACATGTATCATCCCCGAAAATTCATGGCCGGCATCCTAGTTGACCCTGAACAGCAGTGCAGAGGAATTGGACGAGCAATCTACGGTCGACTCGAAGAGGAACTTGCTCAACGACATGCGATACTCGCTTGGACAATGGCTAAGGAGGATCTTCCCAAACGAATAGAATTCTTCCGGAGAAGAGGATTCTCCGAAAGAACGAGGAACTGGGAATCCCGTCTAGACCTTTCAACGACTGACACTGTGACGTTCCAAAGATACGTCGACAAGGCTTTGAAGGACGGAATAACGTTCACAACACTTGCCGAAGAACACCGTCACGGTCAGGATTCGTTGAGAAAGATCCATGAACTCGTCCAGCTGATCCAGGCAGACATGCCTCGCGAAGCGGATTTCACGCCTCTGAGCTACGAGGACTGGGATACCTATTCGCTCAAGAACCCTCAGCTCCTCCCTGACGGCTACTTTCTAGCCAAGGACGGTTCCAACTTTGTGGGAATGAGTGATGTGCATCGGATCGATTCGGAACCTGGTGTCCTGAATCAGGACGATACTGGAGTCATACGCGAGTATCGAGGCAGGGGCATAGCGACTGCGCTGAAGCTCAAAGTCATCGATTTTGGGAAGAGGAACGGGTACCGGACCATAAAGACTTGGAACGATTCTGTCAACGCTTCGATGCTGGCTATCAACAACAAGCTCGGATTCAGACGAAAGATAGGATGGATCTTGATGGAAAAGATTCTCCGCTCAGAATCCGGCCCGTGACAGAAACCTCTGAGCAGACCTAGCCTTTCGCAAGTCGGCCTCTCGTTCCCGGTTCTTCGGCTTCGCGTTCGTTTCAAGTGAGCGTAGAAAACGTCCTGAAGCCTGGGCTATTTCTTCTATAGCCGCTGTGAATGAACGCTCGTTTGCTTTCGAAGGCTGATTGAAGCCGCCGATCTTCCGGACGAACTGCAGCGAGGCAGCCCGAATCTCTTCGTCAGTGGCTGGGGGATCGATGTTGAACAGGGGTCGAATGTTTCTACACATTCTCAACACATCAGAGTACTCAAGGGTCATCGCGGAATCTATTATAGAAAGCCTCCAATCGTAGAATGGAGAGCTAGAGACAGGTCTAGCTCACAGACAGAGCGATCTGAATGACAAAGATCGTTGCCGACGACCTTCAAGACGACGAAGTCTCCTCCCTAGTGGAATACTTGACAGCATTGTCCAACGGAGAAATAGCGCAGCACAAGAAAATGGTTGAGATCAATGGACTGACGAACAAGAAGATCAGGTTTCTACTCCACAAATTCCTCTACACACGACACCTAGCCGGCTACAACGTTCTGGACACTGCAGGAAACTTCGAGATAGTGCATCTCAAACCTGAAGAGGAGCATACCGAGCGGCACGAGACCCTGAGCCCAACCATGGCCCTCCCCCTTACCGCCATTCCGCATTGGGTCAAGCCATCAGACATGATCGAATGGGAAGGACAGCCCCCACCCACGAGAACTCGCTACAAGAAAAAGTAAGACTCGCTTCCCACGGACCAAGTTGGACTCGTCAAAGCGTTAACTAGTCTTCAAGCCATTCAGACAAGCATGGTCAACAGAGCGACCGCGGCGTTCGTCGTCTCGATAATTGGTGCAGCCTACCAAATGATATCGCTCTACGTCGCCAATCTAGTCGACAGCAACACTTCCCTGATCTACTATAGCTACGGCTACGAGACTCTTTTCTTCACCGGTTTTCTAGTATTTTGGGGTGCTAGCCATTTGTTGGAAGACTGGAAAGGCCGAATCACATGGCCTTCTATAGTGTTCGTACTCGGGCTCGCCAACTTTTCAACCATCACTATGGCATATTATGCTCAGACCTCGGGGACACGCATTGGGGCTAACACGCCATCCTCTGGTTCGGTGATAGCCCTAATCACAGGACCTATACTGATCATTATTGGTGGCCTTGTCGGTTTCTCGGCCGTGCGGCAATACCGACGAGAACATGGACATGCAGTCTTGGGTCAAGCCTAATCGATAGTCAGATCCTCGAATCTCGTTTGGCGGAACGCGTAAGACAAGAATCTATTTGAGCCTCCAACATATTATGGATGGTTAGAATGCACGATCATACGGTTCCTCAGGATCAGACCGCTCAGAACCCTTTAGGCCAAGCCGTTGGCTTCGCAACGACATTCGGCCTCCTCCTCAGTCCACCGCAACAAGCATACTATGAGACCTGTCCGGTTTGCGGAAATCGCCAGCCTGCCGGTGCAAGGTATTGCAGCGGGTGTGGTATCCGGTTGCGCTGCCCATCATGCGGCACAGCATCGCTAGGAAAGAATTACTGCCACAACTGTGGCCAAGCCCTAAAGCCCTAACTCTCAACCGATTCTTGAATCCAAGCCGGCTATCCTAACCGCCCGTGTTTGTCCACCAATCTCTGGAGAGAATTCGCAACCTTCTCCGCATCCGGTCGGCGGGCAGGATCTTTGTTCAGCATGTCCTTCAAAACTGGTGTGATTGCTGAGAATTTCGGATCAATCTTCGACAGGTCAGGGCTGAAAGAGTCCCACGTGGATTCGAGATCGTTCGCTGCCTTGTTTGAACTGGGATTGTTTGACAGGTTATTCATCGCTTCGATGAGAGTGTTGGAATGGACCGGCGTCCGCGTCAGCATCGTGTAGAGTGCTGCTCCGAGAGCGTAGACATCCATGCTCGGGTCCGCTTCGTCCCCGAGGACCTGCTCTCCCGGTGCATACTCTGAAGTGAACTGCACCACTTTTCCGGCACTCTTGACCGCGGAGCCTAGGTCAGCAAGCTTCGGCACTAGTGACCCGGCAACCATCTGGTCGAGCATATCCTGCCCTGTCAACGGCGGCTTCGAAGTGAACAGGACATTCTGCGGCTTTACATCGAGATGGACGAATCCTGCTTTGTGAATCATGTCCAGGGCCTGCGCCATCATCTGGCCAAGCATCACAACAATCCCACCCCACTTCTCTGAGTAGTACAGCGGTTCATACGCCGGATCCTCGATCAATTTCTTCGCCGTCCCGCCTTTCATGAAGTCCATTACGATCGCGGGCGGGCTCCGATAGTAGAGCGCGATATTCCCTTTCACAATCTCCTGAACGTTCAACCTGTCAACTAGTACCCCTCGTATCTGGACCACGTACTTTGACTGACCAGATAGTTCCAACAAGCGAGTCGCCTCAGACATCGTCTCGTTCAACGTCGTCGTCCCAGTAGTCGGCTCGTTCACACCCCTCACCCGACTGGTCGTCTTCAAGATCGGAATCTTCAACGCCATCTCAGTCGCTGCCTGACCAAACGTAGCACGGAGAACGTAGCCAGTCGCACCCGTAGCAACATGTTCGACGACCCGATAGCCGTGGATCTCCTGATTCACCCAGACTCTCGGGTCCCACTTGTCAAGGCTGGGCAGACCAGACTTCGGCAACGGAGCCGACGGTGCTGGAGGAAGCGACACTACCGGCGGGGGACTGGGACGTTGGACCGGCGGTGGCGGTGGAGGAGCTGGACGCGAGACCGGAGAAGGATGCGACACTTGAGGAGCGGGACGTGCGGCTGGCGGTGGAGGGGGATGGATGACTGGTTGGGGCTGAACGCTGAACGAGAAGGATTCTTTGGAAGTCTGATGCGCCTTACTCGTCGCAACAATGTGGGCATTGTAATTACCAGCCTTTCCTGGAGCGTAAGCCGCATTGTATCTTCCAACAGAGACATGGGACAGTCTCAACTGATCACGTTTGCCTGCTGGTGTTTGAATTGACGCGTCGATGCTGGCCATGTCTCGCGGTTTGCCTTCAGACTCCGTCGCTATCTTGATCGTCTCGACATGACCTAGCCTGATGGAATGATCTCCTGAGACCCTAACCTTTGGCGGCGCGATCGATGGAGCAGAGTTCTTCGGGGATCCCGCAGATATTTTGGCGGGCGAAGGTGCACCAAGCATTCTAACGGCCAACCCAGACGCGACGATCCCAGCCACCGCCAATATGGGCAGGAACCCTAGAGAGGAGAAGAAGATGTAGGCGAGTTCTGGACTCGGAGATGTGATGTAGAGATATCCGATAACGGCATTGTAGGAGAAGAACGCTGGAGGCATAATGGCCATAGAGAATCTCTTGGTCTGCCAGAACTTGTCCAGGAAAAATAGAAGACCCATCTGTAGACAGTTTGCTGCAAGCCCAAGCCCGATGAAGAACGACGCGGAGAAGAGGGAGGACCCAATCAGGTTCGATCCCGTACTCTTCGACGCTCCGACAATGAGCCCGATGCCAGTTGCAAGCGTGGCCAGGACCATCTGTTTTGGAACCCGATAACGCTCTCTCCTAGAGAAGAGAATCGTCGACAGAAAGACCCCTGCCGCGGGTGGCAGAGCAACGAAGAGGAACGTGAACTGTCCCGAGGTTGAGATCTGGGAGGAGAAGGCCGAGTTCTGGAGGATGTAGGATAGCGTCATGAGTGTGGCTGCGAAACCGAGAAGGGACCTCAGGAATCCCGTTTTGAGGTCGAGAGCTGTAAGGAGGCCGAAGCTGATGACCGTGATGGCATACGTCAGAGTGTCCCCTTGAAACCCCAGCGCGAATGCGAAGCCGAGAGGAAGTGAGAGAACTGTGACCAGTGATGGCGCGAAGAAGCCTGTCGGGGCCGGTAGACCGTGATGCGGCTTAGCTAGGACGGACGCCTGGGGCTGTTTTCCTCCCACCGCAATCCACCATTTACGCATCCGGCAATAGTTGTCAGAGAATCCTCTCTACCGTCTCTTCGACGAGAGGGGAGAACCGCGACCCAAAACGAAAATGTCTCTAGTGACAGTGACCCACGGTACTGTCAGAGATTAAACAGCGTCCAGCAACCAATGACCAGTTGGCCCATGAAACTCCGTCATTCCAAGCCCGCCACCGATGAGGACGAAATAGAAACCGGAACCAGCACTAAGGTATCCACGCCTGAGACTGCTCCGACCGGAAACTGGAAGTGTCCATCATGCGGCGCTGAAAACGAGGATTATCGGACGTTCTGCGACGGCTGCGGAGACAAGAGACCCGGAGCCAAAGTCGCATCGAAAGGCATCGACATGGCCAGCATACTCGGCTCCTCAGAATCATCCACCGACACATCATCCAAAGACGAGACATCATCAAGCTGGGAAGACACCCCCAAGAAAGAGAAGAGCAAGAAGAGTAAGAAGAACAAGAAGGCCAAAGACGAGGACGACGAAGAGGCTGAACCGCTCAAGGCAGAACCTCTCGAGCCGGAAAAGATCGAACCGCCAGAGAGTATGACGCCGAGCGACGATTTCGAATCCCAGAAGCCCTCGTTTGTGCTGACAGGGCCATCGGCAGAGCCTGAACCTGATGACAGCCAGATGGCATCACCGTCACCACCCTCACCACCCTCATTCCAGCCAAGCTTCCAGCAACCAGCCGAGCCAAGCCCACCCCCGTCCGGATCGCACTACTACATGGTCTTCGTCAACACCCCAGCCTCATCCCTAATCAAGACCCGAGTCAGCATCGACTTCGACGACTTCCCCACGATAACCATCGGGAGAAGCCCCGAGAACGTGGTGGTAATTCCCGACCAGGAGGTATCGAGGAAGCACGCATCGCTCAGCTTCAGCGGCAGCAAGCTCATGCTGAAGGACCTAGCAAGCCTCAACGGCACATTCCTTTACGACGGCAAGGAGTTCCAGCGAGTCAGCGATAGTGTCGAAGTCAAGCCGAATAACGTTT
>WNFB01004287.1_pt1 | contig 17160 bp, 14 predicted proteins | sample 5400501 | NCBI WGS metagenome assembly WNFB01 (sample SAMN13153341, study PRJNA577476) | soil metagenome | isolation source: 200 cm saprolite under Douglas fir tree site 2 hole 1 | place: USA:California | collected 2015-04-18 | reverse complement strand
CCATGGCGGTTGCTTGGCGCCGATCCCGAACTATTCGGCGAAGCGGCGCCGCATCCGACGATGAAGCATGTGTTCGAGGCGATGGTGCCCTATATCGAAAGCCAACTCGCGCAAGGCACGCGGCTGCATTCGATCACGCGGCATTTCGTTGGCGCGTTTCATGGCGTGCCGGGCGCGCGCGCCTTCCGCCGCCACCTTGCCGAGAATGGCGTCAAGCCAGGGGCCGGCGCGAACGTCTTGCGCGACGCGATCGCGCTGGTCGAGGATAGTGCTGTGGCCCCCATCGCCGCGTGATGTCGAAACCAAAAATTTTGCGCGTATTCGGATCGCAAAACCGAAAATCCGCCTTGATCGCGAATCCGTCGCCGAAGCCGCGCGCATACAACAGGAAGACATCCGCTCGTCTTCCGATAGCGGCTTTTCTGTTGAACCAGCGACAGTCAATTGGGCGGAGTCACGGTATAGTCCGAGAAGTGCATGTAGCTGTCCGCCTTGGACCACAGACCAACCCGGCCTGACACGGCTTCGGGAAGCGTGTGCTCCAGATAGAGCTTGCCATCGAGATAGCCTTCCACCTTGGTGCCGGAAACGCGAACCTTAAGGTCATGCCATTGCTTGCTGGCGGCCGGGGCGTTCCGGATCCAGGCTACCGATGAGCGTTTGCCTTTTTCGAACTTCCAGAGAACCAGATTGTTTTCCAGACAATTCGCACGAAGTGCCAGATAATCGCCGTTTGGCTTCAGATTAAACAATATGCCGGCGCCCTGATCGATGCGGCCCGATAGTCCTTCGAACCGCACGGCGATCTCACCGCCGCGAAAATCTTCTACGTCCTTGGTGACAGTGTAGGGATAGTATGCATAAGCTTGAACCCGATCGAGAAATTCAGCATAGCGTTCGCCGTAGAGCGCTCTTGCCTTATCGGCGATTCCGGCGGAGGACTGCCCTTCTTTCCATTGCCGCCCATCGACAGCCAGGACGTTTTTCCCGCCTTCGCTTTCAATCCGCCAGATCCCGACGACGGCCACAAGCGACTTAGGCTCCGCTCCAACCGTCTCGGCAGAGAAATCGATTTTGGTCGGCGGTTCTGCCGCGACAGGCAATACCAATGATATGAGGCCGAGCGCCGAGGCCGCGATGACGCTGATGCATTTGATCATTTCCATGGGTGAACCTCCTTCATGATCGTGCTGTGATTGGTTTGGGTAGACGTCGATTCCACCGCCAGGCGAGGGCGATGCAGAGTGGAAGTCCGGCGAAGAACCAAAGAAGCGCGACCCTTCTGCCGGCAACCAGCGGATAACCCGGATAATCGCTCCCCGGGGCAGGCGCGGGGGGACTAACCCCTGCGAGGCCGTACAGCATGGGGAGGATTTCCCGGGGACTGGTCGAGCGGCTGACGTCTGATCGCGCGCCATAGGCGTATTCGACCTCGCCGTAGCGATCCTCGCCCGCAGTGGCTGCCTGGCTTTGCCGCCCGCTCGCCAGTCGGATCGACACGTTCGGCATTGCGCGTTCGAGCTTCGCCAGCACGTTGCGCTGGAGGTCGGCGTAGCGGGGGTCTTCAGGTGCCAGATTAACCGTCACGACCAGGGGCTGCGCCAAAGATGCGAGCAGGTGCTGGTCGGCTGCGGGAAAAGAGTTGCGTCGATCTTCGGTGACGTCGAACGTGAGTTTGATCTGCGTTGCGAGGCCGAGCACGAGCGCCACGACAAGAACCCACGCGATCGAGCGAATGACTTTGTCGCGGACTTGAACTCCCGGCGGCAGCCAAACGTTTGCCAGCGCGGCGAAACCGAACATCGCCGCGCCGATACCCAGGACAAGCCCAGCCGACAAGAGACCTTGCTCGAACGTACGCAATATCTGGGTCAGCGACAGGCGGGCAATCCATGCGAGAAGCCCGGGTTGGCCGGCCACGGTGAAATCCAGCACCCATGAACCGATCGTGAAGGCGAGCGTAACGATCGCGGCAGTCGCTGCGCTTTCCGACACGGACGCAGCAAACAAGGCGATAGCGCCGACAAGCAGCCCATAGAGCAGGTGTCCAAAAAGCAGGTTCAACGTTTCCGGCGCGGACAAGTGCCCACCCTGCATTTCCCAGATAACCAGTGCGGAGAACGCGGGAATGCTTGAAAGCACGAGAGCGGCGAGTACCGCCGCGAGCTTGGCTGCAATCAAGGCAGGCGGACGATAGGGCAGTTGGACCAGAAGACGCAGTGCACCCGATTCCTTTTCCTGACCGAGCACACGGATAGCAACAAAGGGAAAGAGCAGCGTGACCGCGACATAAGAGGCTCCCAGGGTCGGGACCAGCACGCCGTCCAATGGCGACAGGCTGCTCGCGAGCACTGGTGATTGCAGCCCCGCCACACTGGCCTCGCCGTACAGCGAAGTGGCCTGAAGGAAACTGTATCCGAGCAAAGGGCACATCAGCAGCAGCATGGTCCAAAGCGCCCGGCCGCTGAGGATCTCCCACAGTTCCTTGACAAGCAGTGGCCGCAAGGGCGCGTTCTGAACGTGAAATGTCTCAGGTGAGTGCAAGAAAGATATCCTCCAGGCTTCCCTCGGAAATTCCGGTTCGGGCGCGCAGATCATTCAGTGTCCCCACACCGCGAACACGACCATCGGCAAGGAGAATGAAGCGGTCACAGACGCGCTCGGCGTCCGGCAATTGATGTATCGCGAGGGCAAGCGTCCGCCCATCGCTGGCTTCTCGACGCAGCACATCGACGATCGTGCGAATCTGCCGGAGGTCAAAGCCATCGAACGGTTCGTCCATCAGAAGCAGCGGGTGCGGCGTAAGCAATCCCAGCGCCAACATCAGCCTTCGGCCGTAGCCCTTCGACAGTGAGTGCACGCGCTTATGAAGGACCGGCGTCAAACCCACCGATTTGATGGCATCCGCGATTTCGCCGGTCGATCTCCGATAGACGCCTGCAATGAACGATAGAACCCGAGTGACGGGTTGATCCAGGTAAGGTCGCACGCCATCAGGCAGGTAAAACATGGCTTCGCGTCGGCGTGAGGCCGGCAAGCGCTCTCCGCGCCATCGAACGTCGTTGGTTTCCGCAGGGAGAACGCCCGCGAGGGCCTCAAGCAAGGTTGTCTTGCCGGCGCCGTTCGGACCAATAATACCGAGGATCTCACCTGCCTGGACGTCGAAGGCGACATCCGAGAGTACGGCCTGATCCGCATATTGCTTCGTGATCGAATCGACACGTAGCAGAACCGGATCGCGCGCTTGTCCAAAAGCGGACGCAGCTACGATCGGGAGAACTCCATCCATGCGCAATCCCCTCGACCTGGGCGAGTGTTGCGCAGAGCTTGGACGGCGAGCGTCTGAGGGGGAGTCTGCCTGTCCCCGATCAGAGATTAGTCCTCGATCCGTCCGACTACAAGGACCCGGCACAGGGGCGACACAAACTCGCGAGCGGACAAGAACAGCGGCAGTCCCGAGCGACCAACGGCCGAAGAAGCCACTGGTAGTGGTTCCAATGGAACCGGAGGCGGCTCAATCAGCCGCCTCGCTCTCGCCGAGGACAACCTGTTGAGCGCTCCACATCTAGGGATAGCCGCGCAGCATCAACCTGTCGGCGCGCACTTCCCAGCTTTCCAGCCGATCCAGAAAGCTCATGCCGAGCAGATTGGTCTTCATCTGTCCGCGCGGCACCACCAGTGCCGGTATTGAACGCTCGACGAGCTTGCCGATCGCAAGACGATTGAGCGTCAGCCGCGCCGCCCTGGTGTGTCCGCCAGCGGTCTCGACGTCGACATCATATTCGAGCAGCTCCAGCGGCAGCCCGGCAGCCTTCGCCGTCTCCCAGGTCAGTACGACGGAGGTCGCGCCGGTGTCGATCACCATCGGGGCGTTCACTCCGTTGATCTTGGCATGCAGCGCGAACTCGCCGGTCTGCCCGCGCGGGATCTGCACGGCGCGCGCCGGCGACGCAGCCCGCCTGCGCATCAATTCCGAGACGTTGTCGCTCGCACGCGCGATCCGTTCGGGGTCGGCATAGGCGACCACGGCGCCGACCGTCGCAGCGAGCATCAGGGTGACGAGCAGAATGCGGCTCATGGCTCGCCTCCTGTGCAAATGGTGTCGCGGGTCATTCGGGTTTTGGGCTGGCCGCCATCCCGGGCTGAACCAGGCCAGCGTCGGCCATCCGCGCGGCGAGCTGCGCCATCACGGCATGGCGCTCCGCGCTTTCCATCCGGTGCCAGCGCGCGATCTCCGGCAATGTACGTCCGCAGCCGAAACAGAGGCTGGTTTTGGGATCGATCATACAGACTGCGATACACGGCGTTTCTTTGCTCATTGAGAGAGTGTGAAATGGTTTCGGTGGTTTGCGCAAGCGCTCCAGTTACAATCCGGTCCCCGCACTCATGATCGGTTTGTTGCGCGCCCGGTGCCGCTCGTCGATGGTGGCTTCCGGCTGCAGCGGCGGAGCCTCCTCGGCCATCGGCGCCAGCGCGGACATCACGCGTTCCGGCGGGAAGGTGACGATGACCTCGGTGCCGATGCGAAGCTTCGATTTCAGCGTAAATGTGCCGCCGTGCATGTCGACCAGACTTTTTGCGATCGGCAGCCCGAGGCCGGCACCCTGTTCGGCCGACTTGATCGAGTTGGAGCCCTGGCCGAACGACGCCAGCACGATGGGGATTTCGTTCTCCGCAATGCCGGAGCCGGTATCCTTGACGCTCAGATATTGTCCGCCCGACGCCGTCCATCCGACTTTCAGCCAGATCTCGCCGCCCTGGGGCGTGAACTTGATGGAGTTCGACAACAGGTTGAGCACGATCTGCCGCATCGCGCGCTCATCGCCCCAAATTCGCGGCATGCCCTGCTCGAATACTTCGTGAATGGTGATGCCGCGACTGGACGCGCGCAGTTTGAGCAAATGATGGCAGTCGGCGACGACGTGCACCAGCGACACGGCTTCTTCGTTGAGTTCGTATCGTCCGGCCTCGATCCGCGACAGGTCGAGAATTTCATTGATGAGATTGAGCAGATGCACCCCCGAATTGTGAATATCGGCCGAATATTCCTTGTAAACCGGGACGGCGTGGGGGCCGAAAATCTCGCTCTTCATCACCTCGGAAAACCCGAGGATCGCATTGAGCGGCGTCCGCAGCTCGTGGCTCATCTGCGCCAGAAACCGCGACTTGGCGACGTTGGCCGATTCGGCGCGATGACGGGCCTCGTCGGATATCGACTTGGCCTGCTCGAGCTCGCCGATCAGCGCGTCTTTTTCGGCGCGCGCCTCCAATGTCGCCAGCGTCGTCGAATGCAGACGACGGGCGAGCAGCGCAAAATAACCTTCAGCGATGAGCGCGAGCACCGCGAGCACATAATTGTCGAAGGTAGCGGCCAGCGCGAAATTCAGCGCAATTGCCGATGTGACCGGTACGGTCGCCGCAAGCGCCGCGATCGGCAGGCTTGCCGCGAGCATGCTCGACACGGCGATCACCAGCAGCATCAGGAACATCATCAGCGTGTTCGAGACCGCATCAATGCTGGCGGGATGGGTGAGGATCGCGGTCCAGCACAGCCCGTACAGCAGATCGAGCAGAACGAATCGCGTTCGCCATTTGCGGGTGGCGGTGAGCGAGGGCGGCTCGCCAAGGAACCTGACGCAATTGCGGATGATGGCGGCATGAATGCACAGCATGCCGCAGGTCCACGCCGCGGCCGAGATCGGATGCATCCAGAACCCGAACAGCAAGCCGGTCGCGACCACGAGCAGCATCACGACATACGATGCCGAGATGCGCGTCTGGGCGTGTTGCCGAAGCAGTTCGCGGTCGAAGGCGGGGCGGGTTCCGCTGGTCGACGTTAACCGGTCGCGGGCCTCGCGCACCCGCTGCGCGGCTGCACGACGGTTACTGACCGGCGGTGCAATCGACGTCTCGGCCGGAAGCTGGAAGACTTCGGGCTTATCGGCGGGGTTACTCATCAAACAACACAAATCCTGCCCGCGAACGGCGCGGGCTTTTGCATTGTCTATCTCTGGCGCCAAATCATTAAGAGCTGCCTTAAAGAGCTAAAGAATCACGTTAACGGGAAGTTAAAATTAACCTGTTGGGGCGGGCTCCCGAGAGCCTGAGTGAAAATGCAGCGAGCATTTCAATGCTGTCTAACAACTTGAAGAGGATTCGCTTTTCGTCATGGCCGGGCATAGCCGTCCCAAAGGACGGCGTCGCTTCCGCTCGCCGATGTCCCGGCCATCCACGTCTTTCTCGCTGCTAACCTGTTAAGACGTGGATGCCCGGGACATCCAGCGCATGGACGCGCGGAGCCTGTCATCGGGCCGCGCTTTGCGCGGACCCGTTGGCGCTTCTGCCCGGCCCTGACGCGTTTCGCCAAATGCGCCGATTCTATTGGCTGCATTTCGGGTCAGACTCTGAGATTAGCGCTCCAGCCGCGCCAACAGGCTGGACGTGTCCCATCGCTTGCCGCCCATCTTCTCGACCTCGGAGTAGAACGCGTCGACCAGGGCTGTGACCGGGAGGCTCGCACCGTTGCGGCGCGATTCGGCCAGACAAATCGACAGATCCTTGCGCATCCATTCCACCGCAAAGCCGAAATCGAATTTGCCTTCGTTCATGGTCTTGTAGCGGTTCTCCATCTGCCAGGACTGAGCGGCGCCTTTCGAGATGGTGTCGATGACGGCGTTGAGGTCGAGCCCGGCCTTTTTGGCAAAATGAATGCCTTCCGAAAGACCTTCGACCAGCCCGGCAATGCAGATCTGGTTGACCATTTTTGTCAGTTGGCCGGAGCCCGCCGGTCCGAGCCGCTTGCACATCCGGGCATAGGCGGCGATGACGGGCTCGGCGGCCGCATAGGCGTCTTCGCTGCCGCCGCACATCACGGTCAAGACGCCGTTTTCCGCGCCGGCTTGCCCGCCGGACACCGGGGCGTCGACGAATTTGAAGCCGCGCTTGGTCGCTTCCGCGTCGAGTTCGCGCGCGATTTCGGCTGACGCGGTGGTGTGGTCGACGAAGGTTGCCCCCTTTTTGATGCCCGCGAAGGCACCGTCGGCACCGAGCGTGATCGCACGCAGGTCGTTGTCGTTGCCGACGCAGGCCATGACGAAATCCTGGCCTTCGGCGGCGGCCTTCGGCGTCGGGGCTGTCTTTCCGCCGAATTTCTCGGCCCAGGCTAGCGCCTTGGCCGGCGTCCTGTTGAACACCGTGACCTCATGGCCGCCTTTGGCCACCAGATGTCCTGCCATGGGAAAACCCATCACGCCGAGACCGAGAAAAGCGACTTTAGCCATGTGTGCAACCCTGGGGTTTCGCCGGCGTTGTTGGCCGGACGTACGGTGGAGGAGGGGCGGCGGGCCGGTTCCGCCTTCGAACAGGTCCCGCCGAAGATGCGGGGCGCACAATAAACCCTGCGTCCTGAAGGGCAACGCCCCCGTTTGGCGGGCAGGGTTGGTTTTGTGCTAGGATGAGCCATCGACATCGGGGATTTCAAGAAAAAGGGAGTGACATCGCATGAGCGTGAGCGTAGGCGTGCTCGATCATTTCAACATCCGGACCCGCAAGCTCGCCGACACGGTCCGGTTCTACGAGGATGTGCTGGGCCTGGAGAAGGGTGCCCGGCCGAACTTTGCCTTCCCCGGGGCGTGGATGTACAGCGAGGGCAAGCCGGTGGTGCATCTGGTGGATATTTCCAGGACCGACGAGCCGCAAAAGCCGGATTCCGGCGTCGTCCATCACGTCGCCTTCGCCAGCCAGGGTTTTGCCGGCATGAGGCAGCGGCTGGAGTCCAAGCGGATGGAATTCGACTCGCGACAGGTTCCGGGCGGCGATCTCTGGCAGATCTTCGTCAATGACCCGAATGGCGTGATGATCGAGCTGAATTACGAGGCCGCCAAGGAGCAGGGTGCAGCATCAGCGCCCACCGAGCGGGCGGATGATGTCGGGGCGAGGTAGCCCTTTGAGTGGGACCGCTCCAAGGGTCGCATCCGAAAACAGGTAGGAGATGCGCCGTGAGCGTAACGCAGCAACAGGTTCAAGATGCGCTGGCCAAGGTGGCGTCGCCGCGGGGCGTCGCCCTGACCAACGCCAATGTGCTGTCGGCCATCACGGTCGCTAACGGCAAAGTGTTCTTTTCGATCAACGTCGACGCCGCGGAGGCCCGCGCCTGGGAAAGCGTTCGCGCCCAGGCCGAAGCGGCCGTGCGCGCCATTCCCGGCGTCAACGTCGCCATGATCGCGCTCACCGCCGAACGCAAGCCGGGCGCCGCGGCGGCACCCCCGCCGCATCGGCACGCGCAGGGGGTGCCGCACGTCTCGTCGCACAAGCCGCCGCAAAGTCCGGTGTCGCCGATGTCGAAGCAGTCGGAAATTCCCGGCATCGCCGCCGTCATCGCGGTGGCCTCCGGCAAGGGCGGCGTCGGAAAATCGACGACCGCGCTCAATCTGGCGTTGGGCCTGCGCGATCTCGGCTTGCGCGTCGGCCTGCTTGACGCCGACATCTATGGGCCATCGGTGCCGAGATTGACCGGCATTCGCGAGAAGCCGAAGCTCAACGACGACAAGAAAATGATACCCATTCAGCGGTTCGGCCTTGCGATCATGTCGATCGGTTTTCTGGTCGAAGAGGAGACCGCGATGATCTGGCGCGGGCCGATGGTGATGTCGGCCATCACCCAGATGCTGCGGGATGTCGCCTGGGGGACACTCGATATTCTCGTGGTCGATATGCCTCCCGGTACAGGCGACGCGCAACTGACGCTGGCGCAGAACGTGCCGCTGAAAGGGGCGGTCATTATCTCGACGCCGCAGGACCTTTCCCTGATCGACGCGCGGCGGGGATTGGCGATGTTCAAGAAGGTCAATGTGCCGGTTCTCGGCATTGTCGAGAATATGAGCTATTTCCAATGTCCGCATTGCGGCACACGCTCGGATATCTTCGGTCACGGCGGGGCGCGGCATGAGGCGGAGCGGCTTGCGGTGCCGTTTTTGGGCGAGATCCCGCTGCACATGTCGATCCGCGTCACCTCCGATTCGGGGACGCCGGTCGTGGAGAGCGAGCCGGACGGCGCACACGCGGCGATCTACCGCGCGATCGGCGCCAAGGTTCGCGATCAGCTCCAGGGCGTTATCGCCGCGGCCTGAGCCCGCTTCCGGGGTCCATGCGACTTTCGTTTAATCAGTGCTGTCATGCCTTTGTTGCGTTTTCGCGGCCGAACTTCCGTGTTAAAGCGCCCCCGCCAGAGCACCTTCGGCAGACGCGCAAATCGCCTCGCCGAAGAGATGCTCCAGGAAATCTGGGAAACGCCCCAATAAGGAGATGCCTGAATGAAGCGTCGTGATTTTTTGAAAGTGTCGGCAACCGGCGCGGCCGTGGCCGCGGTGGCCTCGCCGGCGATCGCTCAATCCTCGCCCGAGATCAAGTGGCGCATGACGTCGAGTTTCCCGAAGTCGCTCGATACGATCTATGGTGGCGCCGAATACTTTGCGAAACAGGTTGCGGAGATGACCGACAACAAGTTTCAGATTCAGGTTTTCCAGGCGGGCGAACTCGTTCCGGGATTGCAGGCGCTCGATGCGACCGCCAAGAACACGGTCGAGATGTGCCACACCGTCTCGTATTATTACGTCGGCAAGGATCCGACCTTCGCGATCTACGCGTCGGTGCCGTTCGGCCTCAACGCCCGCCAGCAGAACTCATGGTGGTATCAGGGCGGCGGCATGGAAATCGGCAACGAATTTTTCAAGAAGTCCGGCGTGATCGGATTTCCCTGCGGCAACACCGGCACCCAGATGGGTGGCTGGTTCCGCAAGGAGATCAAGACGGTCGCCGATCTCTCCGGCCTGAAGTTTCGCATCGGCGGCATTGCCGGCCAGGTATTGCAGAAGGTCGGCGTGGTGCCGCAGCAGCTCGCAGGCGGCGACATCTATCCGTCGCTGGAGAAGGGCACCATCGACGCCGCCGAGTGGGTCGGGCCATATGACGACGAGAAGCTCGGCTTCCAGAAGGTCGCCAAATACTATTATTATCCCGGTTTCTGGGAAGGCGGCCCGACGGTTCACGCTTTCGCCAACCTCGACAAATGGAATGAGTTGCCGAAGAGCTATCAGGCCATCATCAGCAACGCGGCTGCGAACGCCAACAGCTGGATGGCGGCGCGCTACGACATGCAGAACCCCTCGGCTTTGAAGCGTCTGGTCGCCGGCGGCACGCAGCTTCGTCCCTTCACCAACGAGGTGCTGGAGGCCTGCCTGAAGGCGACCAACGAATTGTGGGCCGAAATATCCGCGAAAAATCCCGACTTCAAGAAATCGATCGACGCGATGCAGGCCTATCGATCCGATCAGTATCTGTGGTGGCAAGTTGCCGAATATACCTTCGACAGCTTCATGATCCGCTCGCGCACCCGCGGCTGACCCATAGCGTTTTCGAACGAAGCATGCCCTCGGACTTGATCCGGGGGTGGATGCCGGTTCGTGTTAAGAAAACGCGTCAAACAAAAAATGTAGCCTCGGTTCGGTCAGAACCGGGGCTACACCTTAAGTAGTAGTTCGAAAGCCCGGCCTTTGCAGAAGGCCGGGCTTTTTGCGTCGCGATGCCCCCAATTCATCGTGGCAATCGGGAACCGGATGTTCCATGCTGCCCACAAGCCTCGACACGAAGGCTGACCGACACCCCACAGGAGGAAGAAATCAATGAAGCGACGAGACTTTATCAAGGTCACTGGCATCGGCGTCGCGGGCGCTGCGACCATGGCGGCACCTGCGATCGCCCAGTCGATGCCGGAGATCAAGTGGCGGATGCCGACAAGCTGGCCTAAATCGCTCGATACGCTGTACGGCGGGGCCGAAACGATGGCCAAGGTCGTTGCCGAAGCCACCGACAACAAGTTTCAAATTCAGACATTCGCTGGCGGCGAAATCGTACCGGGACTGCAGGTTCTGGACGCCGTACAGAACGGCACATGCGAAATCGGTCACACCGCATCGTACTACTACTTCGGCAAGGACCCGACGTTTACCTTCGGCTCGTCGGTGCCGTTCGGGCCCAACATGCGCATCAATCAGGCCTGGTACATGCTGGGCGGCGGCAAAGAGATCCTCAACGAGTTCTACAAAAAATACAATGTGATGTCGTTGCTCGCCGGCAATACCGGTTGTCAGATGGGCGGCTGGTTCCGCAAGGAACTCACCAGCGTCGACGACCTCAAAGGTCTCAAATTCCGCATCGGCGGCTTTGCCGGGCGCGTTCTGCAGAAGATGGGCGCGGTACCGCAGCAGATTGCCGGCGGCGACATCTACCCCGCGCTCGAGAAAGGCACGATCGACGGTGCGGAATGGGTCGGTCCTTACGATGACGAGAAACTTGGATTCTACAAGGTCGCGCCGCACTATTACTATCCCGGATGGTGGGAAGGCGGACCGATGCTGCTGTCCTTCGTCAATCTCGACAAATGGAATGCGCTGCCGAAATACTACCAGAGCGTCCTCGAACAGGCCGGACACTACGCCAACAACTGGATGATGGCGAAGTATGACCAGTCCAATCCTCAGGCGCTGCGCCGATTGCTCGCGAACGGCACCAAGCTGCATGCCTTCTCGCCGCCGATCATGGAAGCTTCGCTGAAGGCGGCGAAGGAACTGCACAGCGAGGTCGCCGCGACCAACACGGATTTCAAGAAGGTCTATGAATCGCTGACCGCTTTCTCGAGCAACAGCTACCAGTGGTTCCAGGTCGCGGAAGTCGGTTACGACAACTTCATGGCGCGTCACTCCCAGAGCTGATTGCCGCACCGACAATCGGGCCAACGAAGAAAAACCCCGGCGCGAATGCGCCGGGGTTTTTGTTTATTGAAAACGCAAATCGCTATTGTTTGGCCGGCGGACCGAAATCCAACCGCAGGATCGGTGGAGCGCAGCGATACCCATCGCGCGTCATCATGCTAAAATAACGACATGACCGATTGTCGCCGCAACTTCCTTGCCGGGGGCAGCTTCTTCTTCACAGTCAATCTGGCGGAGCGGCATTTGCGTCTGTTGACGGACCACATCGACAAGCTGCGGACCGCCTTTCGTGTGACGCGCAGGCATCATCCGTTCACGATCGATGCGATGGTTGTGTTGCCTGATCACCTGCACACGGTCTGGACCCTGCCGGAGGGCAACGCGGACTTTGCCACCCGCTGGCGGCTGATCAAGTCTGCGTTCTCACGCAGCCTCGCGACTGGCGAACGAATTTCGGAGAGCCGTGCTGTCAAAGGCGAACGCGGCATCTGGCAGCGGCGCTATTGGGAGCATACCATCCGCGATGGCAATGATTTTGCGCGTCACGCCGACTACATTCATATCAACCCGGTCAAGCATCGGCTTGTGACGCGGGTCAGCGATTGGCCGTATTCGTCGTTCCACCGAATGGTGAAGCTCGGCGTCTACCCCGGGGATTGGGCAGGTGATGTCTCGAATGATGGAGAGGCTTTTGGCGAGCGGCGATAGCGACGCGCAACAAGGCGATGGGTTTCGCAAGGGCTCAACCCATCCTTGTATGGGGCTGCGGAAGTCGCCGCGAACTCCTTTGGCAACGGGCGTTTCAGTTTCTTTGTTCGACCGAGGGCGTTTCTTCGTCCCGACCGCGATCCTGTGGAGCGCCGCGCGCAGCCGCGGTCAAGGCTGGGCCGGCACTGCGCGGGCGCGGCAGGCTCATCGTATCCAGGCCACGCCTTGACGGCGGCGAGCCCGGCGCGACACTTGATGGACGGGGCGATCGGTCGCGCGATCGACGGCGAGACGTGGTCCTGGACTGGGCCGTGAATGACGCATGCGGGGAACACCGCATCACCTTGTATCCGGTCCGGGACGAAAGCCCGGTACCCCAATCCTTCATGCACGGGTGAAGGCAAGGCCCAGCAAAGACGGGACCCATCTACAAGAACGGTATGAGTAGACCCAGGATGGGTTACGGTCACACGTCTGTCCTGGTTCACGTCGGCCATCATTGCGCGCCGGCCGTTCAGAGGCTCGGATGCAGCACGGCGCCGCTCGGCACCACGCCGGTCGTGAGATAACGCCAGAGCGCCACCATCAGCTTGCGCGCCAGCGCCACGATGGCGATGCGGCGCACCCGCCCCTTTATGTCGCCGACACGCTGGCGGAACCAGCAGCTGAGCTCGCTGTCGGGCTGATGCCGCAGCCATAGCCAGGCGAGCTCGATCGCAAGCTTGCGGGCGCGCCGGTTGCCGGCCTTGCTGATGCCCTGCTCGCGGCGGCTTTCGCCGCTGTCGTAAGGCGTGCCGGCGAGCCCGAAATAGCTACCGACCTGGCGGCGATTGTCGAACGAGCGATAGAACACCTCGTTGACCAGCTCTTGCCCGCCGATCGGACCGATGCTCTTGAGGTCGATGAGTTGCATCATCTTGGCCTCGGCCGAACCGGGTGCGGCGGCACGCAGCGCGGCTTTGTTCGTCGCTTCAAGCGCGCTCAACTGCCTGGCGACAAGGCACAGCCGCTCGTGCTCGCGCATGATCTCCTCCTTGAGCCATGGCGTTAGCATCCGACCGTCGCCGGTGCGCATCTTATCGAGACTAGCGACGAAGCCCGGCTTGAGCGGCTCGGCATCGCGCACGCCCTGGCCGTGCAACAGCCCCTTGACGCGATTGCTGTGAGACGTGCGCTCCTTCAGCAGGCGCTCCCGCTCGCGCGTGCGCCGCTTGCGGTCCTCGTCCTCCACCGTGGGCACGTGCACCATGCTGCAGACTCGCGGCTCGCCCCGCAGATAGGCAAGGAACGTGCGCATCAGCTTCTCCAGATCGATCCGATCGGTCTTCACGCGCCGCGCACGACGGCTCACCTCGATGCTCGACGGGTCGATCTCGTGACTGATCACCCCTTGGTCGGTCAGCCAACGATGCAGCCAATGCCCGTCGAGACCGGCCTCGTAGCACGACAGGATCCGCACCGACTGGCCGCTGCGCGCAGCCTGTGCCCGACAGCGCGCCAAACGCGATGCCAACGCCGTCAGGTCACCTCCCGCAATCGGGTATCGGCTCAGCTTCTCAGAACCGGGCAGCAGCACACCGAGCTGCCACCTCGTCTTGCTCAGTTCAAAAACCACGTAAACCGTGGCATACTCGCCAGCGGCGGGTGTGTTAGTCCAATCGAGCTTAAGCATCTTCTTGATCCTCGAGGTTGGATGGTGGGTGGAACTACCAATCTAACCTCCTGACCACCCGCCGCCCCATAGGATCTACAGGCTGACAATTGGGCCAACGAAAAACCCCGGCGCGAATGCGCCGGGGCTTTTGTTTATTGAAAACGCAAATCGCTATGGTTTGGCCGGCGGCCCGAAATCGAGCGGCGGCAGTTCGATTTGCGGAATCTCGATCTTGATGGTGTTGGGATCGATCGTGGATAATGCCCCTTTGTAATGCATCACCATCGACGGGAACATGATCACCAGCAGCACCATGGCCACCTGGATCACGACGAACGGCACCGCACCCCAATAGATCTGGCCTGTGGTGACGGGGTCCATGCGCTTGCCGGTGACGCGGTCGATGTAGGAATCCTTCGGCGCCACCGAGCGCAGGTAGAACAGCGCGAACCCGAACGGCGGATGCATGAACGAGGTCTGCATGTTGACGCCGAGGATGACGCCGAACCAGATCAGGTCGATGCCGAGGTGTTCGGCGGCCGGTCCGAGCAGCGGAATGACGATGAAGGCAAGCTCGAAGAAATCGAGGAAGAAGGCGAGCACGAACACGAAGGCGTTGACGAATATGAGAAACCCGATCTGACCGCCGGGCAGGGAGGTCAAGAGATGTTCGACCCAGACGTGACCGTTGACGCCATAGAAGGTCAGCGAGAAAACCCGCGCTCCGACCAGAATGAAGACCACGAAGGCGGACAGTTTCGCCGTCGATTCCGTGGCCTGCCGGATCAGATCCCAGCTCAGCCGGCGCTTGGCGGCGCCGAGAATGATCGCGCCGGAGGCGCCCATCGCGCCACCCTCGGTCGGTGTGGCCAGCCCGATGAAGATCGTGCCGAGCACCAGAAAAATCAGAAACAGCGGCGGCACCATCACGAAAGTCGTCTGCTGCGCCATCGCGGACAGAAACCGGAATCCCGTGAACTTGTCGATGACCCAGTTCACGACAGCGACGAAGAACGCGAACAGGATGCCGAAGAACATGCTGAGCACGACGAAATCGGCGCCGTGCGTTTCGGAGTTTCGCATCATGAACCATCCGAAGAAACAGCTGGCGATGAAGAGCATCAACAGCGAAATCAATCCGCGGCTGCCGTCCTTCTCGCGAAAGCCGATCGCTTCAGCCGGCAAGCCCGGAGCCGCCTTGGGAAATATCAGCGTGACGAAAAACGCGTACAAGGCATAGAGGCCCGCGAGCACCAATCCCGGAACGAAGGCGCCCTCGTACATGTCGCCGACCGACTTGCCGAGCTGGTCGGCCATCACGATCAGAACCAGCGACGGCGGAATGATCTGCGCCAATGTGCCTGAGGCCGCGATAATGCCGGAAGCCATCCGGCGGTCGTATCCGTAGCGCAACATGATCGGCAGCGAGATCAGGCCCATCGAAATCACGGAAGCCGCGACCACGCCCGTGGTGGCGGCGAGCAGCGCGCCGACGAACACCACCGCATAGGCAAGGCCGCCCTTGATGGTGCCGAACAGCTGCCCGATGGTGTCGAGCAGGTCCTCCGCCATGCCGGATCGTTCGAGCACCAGTCCCATGAACGTAAAGAACGGTATCGCGAGCAGCGTATCGTTGTTCATCACGCCATAGACGCGCTCGGGAAGCGCCTGCAGGAAGTCGGGCCGGAATTCGCCAAGTTGAATGCCGACGAAGGCAAAGATCAGTCCCACCGCGCCGAGCGAGAACGCCGCCGGATAACCCAGCAGCAGGACAACGACCAGCGACGCGAACATGAGCGGCGCCATATTGGCGATCAGAAAAGCAGCCATCCAGAATCCCCCTGCGACCGCGTCCGCGATCAGTCTTTCTTGATCGCCTCGACGAGATGTCCGACCTCGGCCTCGAGAGCATTCACTTGCGATGCGTGCGGGTCCGGAATGAGCCCGCGCATCACCGCAATGCGCTTGATCAGTTCGGATATGCCCTGCACCAGCAGCAAGGTGAATCCGATGATGATCAGCGACTTGGCGGGCCACTGCGGCAGGCCCCCCGCGTTGCCGGATTGTTCGTTGATCTCGACCGAGCGCATGAAGAACGGACCGCCGGTGATGATCATGACGACAGTGAGCGGGATCAGAAAAAACGCATGACCGATAAGATCGATGCTGTTGCGCACCTGCTTCGGCAGCATGTTATTGACGATATCGATCCGGATATGCTCGTTGTCGAGCAGGGTCCAGGACGAGCACAGCAGGAACACGATGCTGAACAGCACCCATTGCAGCTCGAGCCAGGAATTGGACGAGGTGTCGAAGCTCTTGCGCACGATCGCATTGAGCGCGGACACCACCACGGCGACCAGGATCAGCCACGCCAGCCGCTTGCCCGTCCACCGTGTGAACGCGTCTATACCGCGGCTCATTTTCAAGAGCGATTGCAACGATAGTCCTCCCCCGATTGCGCCCCTGCCGTCTTGACTGCGCCCGTCAGGCGCAGCGGCTTATCCAGCCGAGCTAGCATGAAGCCGCCGCACCATTCCAGCGCGTGGCGCCGCCGTCAATTGGAAGTTTGTTGATAATGAAGGGGATTTTGGCCCCGCGGACGACCGTCGCGGGGGCCGGGGCGCAAGCCTCAGCCGCCGGTGACGCTCATGTGGCGGCTGACGCTCGGGCGGTTGTGCCGGCGATCGATGATGAAGTCGTGGCCCTTCGGCTTCAGGCCGATGGCGCGGTCGATCGCGGCAGCGAGCAGGTCATTGTCGGCGGAGGCCCGCAGCGGCTTGCGCAGATCGGACGCATCCTCGTGGCCGAGACAGGTGTGCAACGTGCCGGTGCAGGTGATCCGAACCCGATTGCAGGATTCGCAGAAATTATGGGTCATCGGCGTGATGAAGCCGAGCTTGCCGCCGGTCTCGCTGACGCGCACGTAGCGTGCGGGGCCGCCGGTGTCCTCGTCGAGGTCGGTCAAGGTGTATTGCTTGGCGAGGCGCGCGCGGAGCAGGGACAACGGGACGTATTGATCGATGCGTC
>WNFB01002139.1_pt1 | contig 17160 bp, 19 predicted proteins | sample 5400501 | NCBI WGS metagenome assembly WNFB01 (sample SAMN13153341, study PRJNA577476) | soil metagenome | isolation source: 200 cm saprolite under Douglas fir tree site 2 hole 1 | place: USA:California | collected 2015-04-18 | reverse complement strand
CCCACCCGCTGGCGCTGACCGTCAACTCCAGCAGCAGGCACCCGCGCAACGTGCTGCGTGTGAACGCGGAGAACACCAGCGGCGCGGTGGTGCAGGACTACCAGCAGTTCACCCCGATACCGGGCCCCGCTTTCTGAGGCCCGTCCGCGATTTGACGGCAGCGGCATCCCCGTGCGCAAACGGGGATGCCGCTGCCGTTTCCGGCCGTCCGCCCGCCGCACCGACCACCCGTCATGCGTCAGCGCTGGTCAGAGCGACGAGCGCCCGGGAGGCTGCCGTCCGGACCCGCGGCACGGGATCATCCTGCAGCTGAGCCACGGCGGCCAGTGCGTCGCCAAGACTGTGCCTGGCCACCGCCTTCGCGGCCATCTCGCGGACCCGCCAGGCCTCGTCGGCCATCGCGGCGACGATCGTCGGAAGCGCCACGTCGTCCCAGGCCCACAGCAGCCCGCGCGCCGCCCACACCCTGATCCAGTACCACGACACCGAGCCAGGGCCGCCATCGAGCACCCCTGGGGCGCCCGGTCCGCCGAGGGCGATGACCAGCGCGGGGTCGCACTCGCGGCCAGCCAGCAGCTCGATGCAGCCCGCCACCACGTTGTCCTTGCCCCGGCGGGCGCACTCCGACTCGATGCTCTGCCGAGGTGCCTGCCCCCACTCCGAACCCGGGCTCACCCCAGGAATGTACCCACGCGATTCGCGGAGACCGGACCCGTCGGAGCCAGGCACGCCCTGCCGCACGGCATGGCCCCGCACGGCATGGTCCCGCACGGGTCGTCTCCGTGGGGCTCAGCGGACCGCTGGCAGCCAGTCAGGTTTTTATGCTGTACGCAGCCGCGGTCCGCCAGTGCCCCCCGAATCGCTGATCAGGCTAGTCCTGATATCCCTGCGGGACGCCATGCAGCGGCGAAAATCGCACGCCTACAGGCCCGAACCCGTGATCTTCCGTGTCTCGAGGTGGCGGCACGGCGGGCCGTTCAGGGCTAGTACCTGCGATGATGCCACACCGTGCCCCGCCGGGGCGGGTATTTTCCGGTCAGCGAGTGCCGTCACGGTTGCGAATGCCGTCACGGGTGCGAGCTCCGTTCCGGCGCTGGCGCAAGCCGGCGAGCAGGCACAGCGGGGCGACGGCGAGCCCGGCCATTGCCCAGGCCAGCCCGAAGCGCTCGGCCAGGAATCCGGCGGCCAGCGGGCCGATGCCGCCGGCCAGCCCGGCGGCGCTGGCCAGGGTCACCGCGACGCCGCTCTGGCCGGGCAGGCTGCCGTAGAGGCTGGCCTGCAGCACCGGATACCAGGGTGCGGTGGCGATGCTCAGCCCGGCCAGCACGACCAGCTTCGGCCAGAACCCGGGGACCAGCAGGAAGCCCGGGTACAGCACGGCCGCCGCTGCCGAACTGGCCATCAGCACCCTGCGTCCGGCCGTCCGTTCCAGGACGCGGACGAGCGCGGCGTCCCCGGCCAGCCCGGCCACCAGCCGGACGGCCACGCCGAGCGCCGCCTCGGCGGGGGTGGTGTGCACGACGTCCACGAGGTAGACGGCAAGGAACCCGGTCAGCACATCAAGCAGCAGGTCAGCTACCTCGAGCAGGAGAAGCCATCGGACTACCCCGTCCTGCCTCAGTGCCCTGCGCACCCGCCGCGCGGCACCGTCCCGGGCTGGATCGCCGTCGGGGTCAGGATCGCCGTCCCGGCCTGGATCGCCGTCCCGGCCTGGATCGCCGTCCGGGCCTGGATCGCCGTCCGGGTCAGGATCGCTTTTCCCGCCCGGATCGCCGGTGCCGCCAGCGGCCGGCGCCGCTAGCGGATGCGGGCCCCAGCGGGCCACGCCGAGCCAGGCAAGCGCAGCACAGCCGGCCAGCACGAGGTACGCGGTCCGCCAGCCGCCCCCGCCGGCCAGTACCACGATGAGCAGGACCGGGCCAGTGACCGCGCCAGCGGATCCGGCCAGGTTCCAGCGGGCCATGTGCTGTTCCTGCCGGCCGGGATCGCAGTCCATCAGGCCGGACTGGGTCAGGCTGACGAACGCCCCTGAGGCGGGGAAGAACACCACGAAGGCGGCGAGCAGCGCGGTGAACGAGTGTGCCGTCGCGGCAGCCAGCAGCGAGGCAATGAACACCAGGCCGCCGGCCAGCACGGCTATGCGCTGTCGCCGGCCATGCCCGACCAGCACTCCGAGGGGGAGCTCCAGCAGGCATCCCAGCAGCAGCGGAACCGACGCGAGCAGGCCAATCTGCCCGTAACTCAGCGCGAGGCTATGCCGGATGAGCGGGAACGCCGCGCCCTTGGTGCCGTCGACTAGCTCGTCGGCAAGCTCGACGGCTAGTGCCGCGGCAAGTACCGACGTCCCGGCCAGCGCTGGCCGGGACCGGAATCTCATGTGTGTCACGTGTCGCCCTTCCTCGTCCAACCGGCCAGGTCAGACAGGGAAGGCGGGCCACGTGCCGCAGGGCTAGGTCACAGTCAAGGGAATCCCATGACGCTGATGCTACGGGGCGGGCCCGTCGCCTGCTACGGGGTATCAGGTTCCAGGGACACCCTGTCGGTGAGGCTCAGGATGAAGGGTGCTCTGCGGTGGCTGCTGAAGTGGAAGTTCGCGCGTTCCGGGCGGGCGACGGGGAGGGCTGCGCCCGTGCGTGGCTCGATGCGGCCCGCTATTACGTCGACAGGGACCCGGAGAACTTCCACCTGCCCGCCGAGGCTGGCCTGGCCGAATGGTTCGAGCAAGCCCGCGCCGGCGACGGCCCGCCCGTGCTGCGGCTTGTCGCCACGGTGGCCGGCCAGGTGGCCGGGCTCGTCGTGGCCACGCTCGAGGCCCCGCTGCCTGACGCCCGCTTCCAGCTGGTCAGTGCGGCCGCCGTGGTGCGTGTCTACGTCAATGCGCTGGTGGTCGCCGGGCGTTACCGGCGCACGGGGGTCGGCACCGCGCTGATGAAAGCGGTCGAGCGGTGGGGGAGAGAGCACGGCGCGGCGCTGGTTGCCCTGGACACGAACATTCGCAGTCCGCTGTCGGTGCCGTTCTATGAGGACCGGATGGGCTACCTGCGGCACGGCGTGATCTTCCGCAAGAACCTGTCCTGATCGCCGGCTGTCCCCGCGGCGGCACCGGAATCTCCTTCCATGATCACGGAAACTTTGGCGGGCCCTGGGCCCCCTTTGTTTCCGTGATCATGGAAGGGACGCTGGCGAAGGCCAAAGCTGCGGGTGCCAGATGCCGGTTTTAAGCACTATTCGCCGGTTCCCGAAGCGCGCGGATGGCGGGGCTGGCTGCGGAAGTCCGAGAGCGGGCCCAGGTGCTGCAGCTTGTCCGGGTTGATGACGGAGCGGACGGCCTGCACGACGCCGTCGACGATATCCAGGCACAGCACGCTGACCAGCAGGCCGCTGGAATCGTAGAACAGCGCGCCGGGCTGCCCGTTGATCTCGGCCCGGCGCAGGGTGACACCAAGCTCGCGGACCTGCCCGCTGATGCCCGCGACGAGCCGGACGACGTTGTCGCGCCCCACGATCGGGCGCGGCCACGACGGGCGCGTCCCGCCGCTGTCGCCGTAGACGACGACGTCGGCGGCCAGCAGGTCGACAAGGCCCGACATGTCGCCCTCGCCCATGGCGGCGAAGAACCGCGCGGCAAGCTCCTCGCGCTCCCGGCGGGACGCGTCGAACCGGGGCTTGTGCTCGACCACGTGCCGCCGCGCCCGCCGGGCAAGCTGACGGCAGTTGTCCTGGCTCTTGCCGACGATGCCGGCGATCTCGTCGTAGCCGTAGTCGAAGACGTCGTGCAACAGGAACACGGCGCGCTCGGTGGGACTGAGCCGTTCGAGCAGCAGCAGGAACGCCATGGACAGCGAGTCGGTGTCCTCCGCGTGCGCGGCCGGATCCGGCGCCGCCGGGCGGGGCGCCGCCGGATCCGTCAGCACCGGCTCGGGCAGCCAGGGGCCGATGTAGGCCTCGCGGCGGCTGCGGGCTGATCGCAACTGGTCGATGCTCAGCCGGGTAGTGACCGAGGAGAGGAACGCCTTCGGCGATTCGATCTGCCTGCCGTCCGCCACTACCCGGTGGTAGCGCAGGAACGCCTCCTGGACCGTGTCCTCGGCGTCGGCGACGCTGCCCAGCATCCGGTAGGCGATCGAGAACATCAGCGGGCGCAGGTCCTCGAATACCTCGGTAACGCTCACTGTGCCGAGCGTACCGATCCGCTGCGGGCCTGATCGGGCCTGGCCGGAGCGGCGGCGGCGCTCTGCAGGAAGCCCTGCCGCCAGCTGGCCCAGGCCGGTGTCCAGCCAAGCTCCGCCTTGGCCTTGGCGTTGGACGAACCGCGGATCTTGGTCAGCACCGATACGCCTACTTCGCCGGCCGCCAGCCGGGCCAGCCAGACGGGGATGTGCATTGGCGGCTTGGCGCCGAGCACCTCGGCGAGATAGGGCAGCCAGTCGGCCACCTTCGCCGGCTCGTCGTCGACGATGTTGTAGACGCCCCGGCGGCCATGATCGAGCGCGGCAACGGTGGCGGCGGCAGCGTCGTCGACATGGATGAAGGACCAGACACCGTCGCCGTCGCCGGCTACTGGCATCCTGCGCTTGCGGACGAGCCCGAAGAACTCCTCCGATGCCCCCGGCCCGTAGAACGAGCCGTAGCGAAGCACGATCCCCTCTACCGGCGACGCCGCGGTCACCGACTCCTCCAGGTACCGGATCGCCGCGGCCGTCTGTCGCTGCGCGGCAGGCGGATCGGCGTCCAGCGGGTCATCCTCGGTCTTCACCGGACCGTCGGCGCGGCTGTTGTTCCAGCCGGCGTAGCTCTGCGCGATGAACCGCCGCGCTCCGGCCGCGCTGGCTGCCGCCAGCAGGTGATCGGTGCCCTGGGTACGCAGCCGGTTGGTGACCTCGAATTCGCGGTCAAAACGGCGGAGGTTCTTCATCCCGGCCAGCTGGGTCATCTGGTGGATAACGATCTCCGGCTCGGCGCGGCCGACGGCTTCCCCGACGGCCATCGCGTCCAGCCCGTCCACGACCGCGGGCTCCGCGCCGAGCGCCCGCAGACCGTCGGCCTTGCCCGGGCTGCGGGTCGTGGCCACTACCTGATGACCGGCCGCGACCAGGCGAGGCACCAGCCGCTGGCCGATCGCGCCGGTCGCGCCGGCAACAAACACTCGCATGACGACTCCTCTGCACGACTGTGTCGATGTGATCGTCCTCTGAGACGTAACACCGCACCGCCCCGTGACACCAGGCCCGGCCTGGCCGAGAGGGCAGTTGTGATGCCGGGCTCGATGCCGCCGGTGTCCCATCCGGGTTATGGCGGGAACGGGACGACGTGGCGTATCGTCACGCCACGATGGATGCTGGCTTCAGGCGCGGTGCCGAGGAAATCGTTGACGAACAGACTGTCATCATCCGCTTTCAGAACAGGGGATTTAACGGAGGTCAGCAGGCGGGCCGTGCTGCCCGCGCAGGCCGCCGACGGGCGGGCTGTCTGCGGCCGTGACGCCGGGAAGCTCACCCCGACCGGCAGCCGCTTCATCAGGTCAAGGTGCGGCCCGGGCGCGAGGATCTTAGCGGGGTCCAGCAGGACGGTCATCATTCCGGCCGGTCCGGGGGCAGCTGGCCAACCCTGAGCTGGAACTGCCTGAAGGCCGCCCGCCAGCCCTCCGGCTGCATGTCACTGCGGTGATCATTGCACGCTGCTGCCCGGTGTCGCCGGCTCGCCTCGCGATGTCTGGCGTCGCCAGCGACGTGATCCGGCACCGGCTGTCAGGCGCGCGGGTCGGTGCGGAGCAGGCTGTAAGTCACCCCGTCGCGCCACGCGCCGTCCCGCCAGCCGATGCCGCGCATCACTCCCTCGCTGGTGAATCCGGCCTTCTCCAGGGCCCTGCACTCGGCGATGTTGTCCACCTCGGTGGCCGCCTCAAGCCGGTGGACCGTCGTGTGCGCGAACAGATAGCGCGCCAGCAGGCGCTGTGCCTCCGTGCCGTGCCCATGGCCACGGGCTTCCGGCAGCATGGCGATGCCCAGCATCCAGCAGTACGCAGCCGGAGTGGTCGGCCGGCGCCGCCAGTTCACGAAGCCCAGGCGTTCATTGCCGAGGACGACCATCAGCGCCCCGCCGTCCTCGCCGAGCAGCTCGTTCTCGGCCCACCCCCGCCGCCATAGTCGGGGGGTGAACCAGCCGAACCGCGCGTACTCGCCCGCCGTTTCCGGATCCCAGGTCAGCGCCTCCAGGATAGGCAGGTCGTCCTCGCGGACCGGTCGCAATGCCACCCGATCGCCCATACCGGAATCATGCACCGCTGGCCCGGATCTTGCCGGGATGCCGCCGGGCCCGGCTGGCGGGTGGCCATCTCGATGAGGCGCTGCAGGTCGTTCAGGTCAGCCTCGAACTCGGCTGCCCAGTCCGCCGGCGGGTCGAGCCAGCGGCGGTCCTTCGCGCTCAGCATGGCTGGGCCGCTCAGCCAGGATGTGACCGGCGCCCGGCCATCCGTTAAAAATCTTGTGCCAGCCGGCGGTCCTCAGCCGTTGCCCGCGGCCTTTCCGGCCGGGTCCCGGCGCGGGGCACATGGCACGGGTTCATGACTACCGTGCGCGGTGCGCTGGGCCAGGTAGACATGCAGCTTGCCGTGCAGATACGCCGCCACCCGGCAGCCGGGGGCATAGCCTCGGATCTTGTAGACGGCGGCGCCGGCCCGCAGGAACGACGCGGTGCCATTCACGATCGGCGGCGACCCCCTGTGCCCGTTTTCCTCGGCGGTGAGGGAGCATCTGATGTGCGAGATCACCCGGCTGAGCTGGGACCGCCTGATGGGGCCGGGTTCACCCAGGTACGAGCGTCCGGCCAGCCGGATGAAGTCCACGTAGTCAATCGCGATTCCCTCGCCGGGCGGCAGCGGGCGTCCCAGCGGGCAGCCGGCGGCGGGATGCGAGCCTTGGCCCGGCGGATGCGGCGCGGCGGCGGCGGCGTGCGGCGGCGGCGAGATGGCGCAGGCGGCCAGGCTGGCGCTCAGGCCGATCACCACGGCGAGATGGCGGATCTTCATTGCCTCGCACCTCCCAGCGCATTGGACGCGGGGACCGGCGGGGGTCCCCTGGAACGCCCGGCCGGCAGCGGATAGCCGGGAGCCTGGCGGGCCGGGTGCTCGTTTCCTGGTGCCTACACTGCTCCCATGGTGCACGCGGGCGCTGATCCTGAAAGTCACCTTCGCTTGCTGACCGGAGAAGCGCTTGAAGATGCCGTGCTGGGTCGCCCGCTGGCGCCCGTGTCGATTGGCCTGCAGGCGGTCGCGAACGCGTTCGTGATGCTCGGCCTGCTGCCGGAGAACCGGGCCGAGGCGATCCTCGCGGAGCACAAGTCGGCGCTTGAGGGCAATGGCTTCGAGATCCGCGGATTCGAGCTGACGGTACGTCCTGGTGCTCACGGCTACTGGGGCTCCCGGGTTGCCGGGAGCGATGACCTGGCTCATATCCCGCTGTCGGCGGCCGCCGGCCGAGTGCGCTGCCCGCTGGACTCCGCCGATGTGTATCCCGACTGGGTGACGCTCACCCCGGCGGGCCTTCGGCTGCGGCTGCGGGCGGTGGCCCGGCAGCACCCCCCTGACAGGCGCTTCGCGCATGCGATATCCGAGGTGTCGATGACCGACGACACCGGTCACTCCTACCGCCTCGACTTCCAGGGCGGCTACCGGAGCGACGGGATCTGGGCCGGGGGTGTCGACGCGGAGCCGAGGCCGGCCGGGAAGGTCAGCTGGCTTGAGTTCAGCCCCGCCGATCCCGGCGGAGACGCGCGGGTCGCGCTGCCGCCTGCCGCCTCGGTGCCGGTGGGGAAAGCAGACCCGCCGTGGCCGACTCCGGCCGAGTGCTACCTGGCGGAACTCGCGCCCACCGTGCGGGCTGGGATCAACAAGACCGAGTTCGGGCGCGAGGAGACGACCGCCATCGTGGCGGCCGTTGCCGACAGCCTGCTGGCCGTGGGTTCCCTCCCCGCTGACAGCACGCTGTTGCGCCAGCGCCCGGCCGACGCAGACCGGGGCTGGCGTCATGCGCTGGTCGACACCTGGAGTCGCCGGGTCAACATGGGCAGCGGCGGATTCCTGCCGGGCGAGCAGCTTGGCCTGGCGGTCCGGCTGCCGCTTGAGCACGCTACCGCCGTGATCGAGGGCCTCTCCGTGCACGCGGACCAGGTCTCCATTCAGCTTTACGGCCACCCGTGGGTGATGGGGGAGTACTGGCCGATGGCCATGCCGTGCTTTGACGTCCGCGCCGTCGATGACGCTGGCCTGGAGCATCAGGCCTGGCCGGCGGGTAACTGGCGTGGCTCGGCGGCGAACGAGGGCAGCGGCGGTTTTATTTTCTGGCCGCCGGTCGGGCCGGGCGTCAGGCGCCTGCGGGTGATCGTCAGCACCTTCTGGGAAGCGGCATGGGTCGATGTCGCGCTGCCGGGCCGGTAGATCTCGGGACGGAGACGATGGCACCGGCCGAGGTGCCCGTGCCGCTGGCGGAGGCGCCCGTGGCGCTGGCGGCGCGGTCGCGGCAGACTTCTCCTGTGTGCTGCGTCCCCGAACATGAAGGAGCGGACGGCGATGGCTGACCAGTCTGATGTCCGCCGCATTGCGTTGTCCCTGCCCGAGACCAGCCAGGCGGACGACCATTTCGGGTTCTCCGTGCATAACCGGGGCAAGCAGAAGGGCTTCGCCTGGGCCTGGAACGAACGCGTCGAGCCGAAGAAACCCCGGATCCCCAGGCCCGATGTGCTGGCCGTGCGCGTCGCCGGCCAGCAGGAGAAGGAGATGCTGCTCGCCGCCGACGAGGAGAAGTTCTTCACCGAGCCGCACTACAACGGGTTTCCCGCGGTTCTCGTCCGGCTGCCGGCGATCGGCGTCGAGGAGCTTGCGGAACTGATCGTGGACGCCTGGCGCTGTCAGGCGCCCGCGGCGCTCGTTGACGCCTTCGAGCAGAACCAGCGCCCCTGACATCGACCAGGTCAGGATGCGTCAGCTGACCGGCCAGCCGGAGCCGGCCCAGCCGCCTGCTCAGCGGCCGCCGCTGCACGACTGGCTGCTCAGCTGGATCGACGATGACGCGGCCCCCAGGGAGCAGCTCGACTCCCCGCCTGGCGTCATGTGGCATCTAGCCGATGCCTGGGCCCGGCGCGACGAGCCGAACGTGCTGCTCGTGCACTACGACGACCTGTCCGCCGACCTCGACGGCGAGATGCGCCGGCTTGCCGCGCTGCTCGGGATCTCCGTGCTTGAGGAGACCTGGCCCGCGCTAATGGTTTCTGCAGGACAGAAGTTGCCCCATGGCCAGCATGGCCGCCAGGCCGTGCGGGCGGTTAGTTTGCGAATTCAGCCTGACGGGCCCGCTGCAGCGGATCGGTATGTTATGTCAGGGCGTCAAGGAGTTCCCGGCAGGCCTGTTCGCAGCGTCGGCAGGCCTGCTCGCAGACCCGGCAATGCTCGTGGTGCCGGGCATGACGCTCGCACTCGTCGCCGCAGCTCTTGCAGACAGCGAGGCATGCCTGCAGCAACGGCCTGGTGACGCTGCTGGCGTAGGCGGTCTGGCGGCTTACCACCCCCATGGTGGCGGCGCAGACGCCGGCGCAATCCCAGCACAGCCGGATGCACGTGACCATCTCGGTCACGTCCTGCTCACGCAAGTCAGCGTCGGCGTCGGCGACGCAGGCCTGGGCACAGTCGCTGAGCGCATCGATAGTGGCGGCCAGCAGGCCGGCGTCGGCGTTGGTGTCGCCTGGGTAGGTGTCCAGCAGTTGCCTGGCATAACTCATGGCCCCTCCTTTTGAGGGCGGCGGTTGAAGACGATGCCGCGACAGCACCTAGGTACCCCTAGTCCGTACGGGACAACCAGCGTGGTGGATGGGCGGTATCAGCGGCCATCAGCCCCGATTCGCTCCGGCGTGCCTGCCGGGTTCGGCTCTGGCGTCTTCGAGGTTGCTTAGAGCGATCTGTTCATTGTGCTGATCTTCGGTCTCGCGGAAGATGGCAGCGGCCTCTTCGCAGGCGGTGATGGCCTCCTCGAACCTGCGCACCTGCTGCAGGGCGATGCCGAGGTTGATCATTGCCAAGCCCTCGCGGTGGCGGTCGCCGGTCTCGCGGAAGATTACGGTGGCGTCCTGGTGGGCGGTGATGGCCTCCTCGAACCGTCCGACCCGCCTCAGAGCGTTGCCGAGGTTGCCCAGTGCCCAGCCCTCGTCGTGCCGGTCGCCGGTCTCCCGGTAGATGGCGGCAGCGTCCCGGTGGGCGGTGATGGCCTCCTCGAACCTGCGCACCTGCTGCAGACACGTCTCCTGCGCCGGTCCAGGACGACCGCACAAGTAGCCGAATTGAGCCGCAGTTCGAATACAAGCGGTGTCGTGGACGGCACCAGGCTGTGGTTGTCGCGCACCCCTGACTGCGGCCCGGCCGAGGCGCCGCGGCCAGGGTCAGGGGAGGCGGGACGGCGTCTGGCGTGGTGCCTACCGCTCCGCGGCGCCGGCCGCGGCCTGCGCGATGAGCGTGGCCACCGCCTCTGGCTGCGACAGGTAAACGGAATGGCTGGCCGCGACCTCGGACAGGGTGGCGCCGGCCCTCTCGGCCATGGCGTGCTGGGCAGGCGGGGGGATCATCCGGTCTTCGGTGGTGACCAGGTACCAGCTTGGCTTGGCCCGCCAGGCAGACTCGGTGACCGGCCCGCCGAGGGCGTCCACGCCCCAGGGGACCTGCGCGTCGGCCATGAACGCGGCGTCCGCGGCAGGCAAGTCGCCGGCGAAGGAGGCGTGGAACTTGTCCCGGTCCAAGAACAAGAAGCCATCTTGGGGTGGCAGGATCGGCGGCTGCGGCGCGTCTGGCGGAAAAGTGGCCAGGAGCGTGTTGACCGACTCGTCCTTATCCGGCGCGAACGCGCAAATGTAGACCAGCGCCGCCACGTTCGGGTGGGTGCCGGCCTCGGTGATGACCGCGCCGCCGTAGGAGTGGCCGACCAGCACGACCGGTCCGTCCTGGGCGTCGATGATCAGCCGCGTCGCAGCGGCGTCACCGGCCAGCGACAGGGTGGGGTTCTGCACGACGCTGACATGGTAGCCGTCGCGGGTGAGCGATTCGTAGACGCCCTGCCAGCCGGAGCCGTCGACGAATCCTCCGTGTACGAGAACGACATTCCGCAGTGCGTATGTGCCCATGGTGATCCTTCTCTCTGGTGAGATGGGTGAATGCCAGGACGGTAGGCCGCCGTGCACGAAAGCCGCATGCGTCATTTGACTCAGGTCGTGACGCAGGTTTCCGGCAGCACAGCCCATGGGGGAGGTAGGCCCAGCGGTGGCCCCACGCAGATGCACCCATCGCAACGGCAAGCCATGGCCACGGCGAGAAGAGTGCAAGCCGCTCGCCTGACGGTTCCTCCGCAGCGGGTAGGCATTGCCGGGACAGGCGCGTCTGCCGCCGGTGTGCATCGCCGGCGGGCGCCTTTTGCAGGTCTGCCGGTGCTGCGAGGATGGTTCTCTGATGTCCATCTTTGCGAGCAACCTTGGGCCGCTGCTCGGTCGGGACGCCGAGATCGAGCTGCTGGCTTCGCTGCTTGATGGAATCCAGGGGGGCGGCGGCGCGCTCGTGCTGTACGGCGAGCCGGGAATCGGCAAGTCCCGGCTGCTTGCCGTGGCGGCTGCGTTTGCGCGCGAACGCGGCTTCACGGTGCTGAGCACGACCGGAGTGCAGTCCGAGGCGCATCTGGCGTTTGCGGGCCTAAATCAGCTGCTTCGCCCGCTGCGTTCCCGCGCGGCGGACCTACCTGCGACGCAGCGCGCCGCGCTCGACGCGGCCTTCGGACTGGGCCAGGAACCGGCGCCGGAGCGATTCCGGATCGCGATGGCTGTTCTTGATCTGCTCTCTGAGGTCGCGACCGACGCACCGCTGCTGGTCCTGGCCGAGGACGTGCAGTGGCTGGACCGCCCGACAACGGAAGTGCTCGCGTTCGTCGCCCGCCGCCTGCAATCCGATCCGATCGTGCTGCTGGCCGCCGTGCGCGAGGGTTACCCGCCGCTGCTCGTTGATGCCGGACTGCCGCAGCATCGCCTCGGCGGTCTCGCGCCCGCCGAGGCGATGACAGTGCTGGACGCGTCGGCGCAGCAGCTCTCCCCGGTGATTCGTGACCGCGGCGGCGCGGCGCACTCGCTGTCGCGGTCACAGCATTGCAGCGGGCAGCAAAGCTGAGCCCGCCCACGCAGCGCGCCCGGCGCCTGCTCGCCGCAGCGGAGCTCACCTTCGAGCTCGGCCAACGCGACCTCGTCATGCCGATATTGCGCGAGGTGGAGCACCTCGATCCCGATCCAGTCGAGCGAGCTCGCGCCACCTGGATTGAAGAAGTCGTCCACACGCGGCCACTTGGCGACGCGCCGCGCGCCGCATCACTGATCGCCACCGCGGAGCATGCGGGCCAGGCAGGTGATCGCGACCTGCAACTCGACATGGCCTGGCTTGTCGCTTCGCGCGCCTGGATGGTGGATCCGGCACCCTCGGCACGCAGGGTCCTTATCGAGGCGGCGAATCGCCTGGGTGACCCGGGATCAGCCGACCTCCGGATCCTTGCGATCCAGGCCTATGCCGACCCGTTCGGGAAGGCACCAGCAGTACTCGAGCGCGTCCGTGGAGCCGCGGCGGACCTCCACCACGATACGGACGCCGCCCGTTTCCTGGGGCCGGCAGCCGTGGCCGTGGGGGCCTTCGATATCGCTGCGACGTTCCTCGGCGAGGCAGTCGAGGGTCTCCGAACGCAAGGACGGCTTGGGCATCTGCCGCGCATGCTCACGCTGCAGGGAAGTATGGCAGCGCAGCTCGCCGACTGGGGCGTAGCGATTCCCGCAGCAGAAGAGGCTAGGCGCCTCGCGACAGAGCTCTGCGAGCCGCAATGGGTCGCAGCAGCCGACACCGTCGATTCGATCATCGCCGGGATCCGCGGCGACCAGGACGCGGCCGAGCGAGCCGCAGCGCGGGCCGAGCGCATCGCGGTGCCGACAGGGGCGAACATCACCGTCGCCTTCGCGCAATTCGGCCGGATCCTCGCCGCACTCGGAGCAGGCAGGCACTCCGACGCCTACGAGGCCGCCGAACGCCTCTTCGATCCGGCGAGTCCGGCACACCACCCGATTATCGCGTGCTGGCTCATCGGCGATCTTGCCGAAGCTGCGCTGCACACCGGTCGGATCAGCGAAGCACGAGCACGCGTGAAGCAGGTAGAAGCAGCATCCGGCGACATCTCAGGAACCTGCATCGCAGTAGGACTGCTGCACGCGCGCGCGCTACTCGCACAAGACCCCCAGGAGGCCGCTGGTCTCTTCGACGAGGCACTCGGCGCCGACCTCACTCACTGGCCGCTTCAGCGTGCCCGGCTGTTGCTTGCACACGGCCAGTGGCTACGGCGCCAGCGTCGAATCGCCGAATCGCGCACGCCGCTGCGGGACGCCCGCGACGCCTTCGACGCCATGGGCTGCGCAGCCTGGGGGGACCAAGCCCGCCGAGAGCTGCGAGCATCCGGGGAGTCCAGCCGCCGACGCGACCTCGCCGCCAGCGACCAACTGACCGCCCAAGAGCTCCAGATCGCCCAGCTCACCGCCCAAGGGCTCTCGAACCGAGACATCGGACAGCGGCTGTACCTGTCTCACCGGACGATCGGCACACACCTGTACCGCATCTTCCCGAAGCTCGGGATCACCAGCCGCGGTGAGCTTCGCTCGGCCCTCTCGGCGCGCCCAGCATCGCGAGAACGCTAAGAGAGCAAGATCGGCGCCCAAGTCCGGTGGCGCGCGCCTTTCTTCCCGGGAGGTAATCCGAGAAGGATCCGCACCCGGCCGGGCCGCAGAAGACCAACAGCCGGAGATCGCAACTGACGCCGCCCGTCCAGAACGGAGGTGGCACAAGAAGTCTCTACACACCGCCGCATAAGCGTCCGCCTTGGTCCGGTAGCGGACAGCACCGCGACAAGATTGCACAAGCGGTCCGGCCGCTGGTGCATCCTGTCATCGACCTACTCCGAATGCAGTAGCCGCGACGAGGCTCATTTGGCAAGCAGGCTATGGCGGGCATCGGCGGCAGGCGCGGGTCCACCGGAGCCGGGCATCCGGGAGGCGCGCTGCCTGGGGCTTCAATCCCGAGGCTCAGTGGCTGGCCGGTCCATTAGCGTGCCTCGCTCACCGCGCCTGGGCGGTGCCCGGTTAGATGCGAGGCGGGCCTTGGTCGATCCGGCGCAGGATCGGCTCGGCACGCTCCAGGGCATCACCCCAGGGCATCCGCTCGTCCCACCACGTGACCCCGAGATCGGCCAGCGGGCCGGCCAGGTCACGGCCGGCGGCCGGCCCGGCGGGGCTCATGCCGCCGATGACGATGTCGAACGGCCTGTCCGCGAGGCCGTTTTCCGCCCGGCATCTGCGCAGGAACCTCACCAGCCCCCGCACCTCGCTGACATCCGGCGGGCGCGCGGCCTCGAACCCGGCCGCGCACGGGATGGCCCCGTCCCACCGTGCCGCCCGGCGCATCGGCGCCTTGTTCGGCCAGAACCCTCCGACCCAGATCGGCACCCGCGGACGCTGCACCGGGGTCGGCAGGAAGACCACGTCGTCGATCGTGATCTGGTTGCCCCGGTAGGTTACCGGCTCACCGGACCAGAGCAGATCGAGCGCGTGCAGGCCCTCGTCAAGGCGCTCGGCGAGCACCCTGGTATCGGTCGTATCACCAAAGCTTCCGTACTCGTCGTCCACGGGCGCGCCCAGGCCGGCACCGAGGACCATGCGGCCGCCGGTCAGACGGTCCAGGGTAGCCACTTCCCTGGCCAGCTTGGCCGGCCGCCGCCTGGCCACGGGCGTGATCGCGGTGCCCAGCCGGATCCGGCGGGTCGTCAGGGCCGCGGCGGCAAGCAGGATCCACGGATCCGCGATCTGCCAGCGCAGGTCCTTCTCCCCGACAACGTGATCCCAGACGAGCAACGCGTCCCATCCGGCCTCCTCCGCCCGGCGGGCCACCCCGGCGAAGACCTCCGGCGCCGCGAACTCCCCGAAGTTCGGAACGTTGACTGAGTACCGCATGACGGCATCGTGCCACCCGGTACCGACAAACGGGGATCGTCAAGCATCGCCATGATCCGGACCGGTATCTCGCACGGGCTGGGTGATCAGGGTGGCGAACAGGGCGGCGATTTCGTGGCGGGTCAGCAGGTACGCCCGATCTTCATTTTCATGATCTGAGGCATGTAGGCGTGACGCTCGCGGCGGCCACAGGCGCCAGTGCCAAGGAGCTGATGGCACGCCTCGATCATTCAAGCGCCCGCGCTGCGCTGATCTACCAGCACGCGACAAAGGATCGCGACCAGGCCATCGCGAAGGCGCTCGGCGGCCTGGTCCGAGATGTGCGGAGTGCCCGGTCGAGCGGGCGCAACGAGGCTGCGGAATGAGCCGCTCGGTCTCGCCGTGTGGCACGACGGGCATTCGCGACACTGATACGGGGCTTATGCGTGATCGCTGATCATGACTCTGAGCTGGGCTTTGGTGGTGGAGCGGGCGAAGGGAATCGAACCCTCATGACCAGCTTGGAAGGCTGGGGCTCTACCATTGAGCTACGCCCGCACAGCGGCAGGGCCGCCACGGCGTAGCGTACCGTTTCTCGGCCGCAGGAGCAGCCCTGGCCGCGCCCGCCGTCCCGGCCAAGCGCGGCCAGCGAGAAGTGATCGGCCCTGACCGGGCCAGCGCGTCTGCCCCCGGCCAGCCCGACAGGGTAGGCTTCGGCAGGCTTGACGGGATGTGGCGCAGCTTGGTTAGCGCGCCTGCTTTGGGAGCAGGAGGCCGCCGGTTCGAATCCGGCCATCCCGACCATAAGTGCAGTTCAGGGACGTGTTGTAAGTTGGCGGGATGGCTCCCAAGATCGTCTGACCGTCATTTGACCGTCGACTTGAACACCGACTGGCGGTACTAGTCGGCACGGACCGGATCTTGCCAGCCCGCCGGACGGGCTTGTGGGCCGTTCGCGTTGAACAAGATCGAGGTTCGCAGCGGGCCGGTGGGAAGCAAGCTGGGTTGTCTGAAACGGCGAATTCGCTGGTCCAGCTGGACTCATAACCCAGAGGTCGAGCGCTCGCCAGCAGGCAAAGTGACACGCGCATCCCGAGTCCGTACGCGCCGCTCTCGGGTGGGGCAGGTTACTCGGCGGGGGTACCGAACGGTCCCAGCCTGCCGTCTAGCAGCGCCTGGCCGAGTTCCGCCCAGTTGACGCGGTCCGCCGAGCCCACCCTGCGCAACATCGAGAAGACGTGCCTGGACGGCGTGGCTGCGTCTTCTTCCCGGTCGAGGACTTCCTGCCATGTTGCACGGATGGCATCAGCGGCGTCGCCGGAACCAGGCTTGCCCTCCGACTTCCCGCTATTGCGGATGGTGGCAAAGCGCAACGCCACCAGGCCGCGAAGGCTCGCGTCCTCCTGCAGTACTTCGCTGAGCGCCCGGGTCTCCCGGTTGCCCCAGCCGCCGTAACTATCGGCAGTCACCTGAACGTCTCCTTTACCGAAGACGACCATTCTGGCTCAGGCGCGACAGTGTTGCCTCGGACACTGCAGGACGCAGCACCCGGCCGATGCGAGGTTGCCCGTGCTGGCATACCGTCGGTCGGCCGCCAACTGCGTCTAGCGCCGCTCTCTCAAGGCGGTAGCGCCGGTTCAAATCCGGTCGGGGCTACACATGAAGCACCAGGTCAAGGGCCTGATCGCCGGTTTCGGCGGTCAGGCCCTTGATCGTCTGACCGCACGATGACCGCAGGACGGTCGGGCATGCGGCGGTCGTGCGCGGGTACGGGCGGCACGCTGCGGTGCCGAAGCCCAGGCTCTTGGCTGCATTTGCGCACCCAGCCACGCGGTCGGCATGGCGGTCCTTTCGGCCGCCGCCGAGGCCGGCACGCCGCGCGGAGCGCCGTCTACGGCGTTGCAGAGCCCGTGCATATCCCTGAGCAGGCGAAACCCGGCCATCATTTTCGACGCCGCATTCGAGACCGGCGGGTGATCGCCGACGGCCAGTCCGCTTCTAGTTCTTCGGGTGGGCTACGTAGAAGCCCTTGCCGCGGACGGCGATGATCAGTCCTTCGCCGCGGAGGGTCTGTAGCGCGTGGTCGGCGGTGCGGTGGGAGACGCCGTGTTCCTGCGCGAGGGTCAGGAT
>WNFB01012366.1_pt1 | contig 17165 bp, 15 predicted proteins | sample 5400501 | NCBI WGS metagenome assembly WNFB01 (sample SAMN13153341, study PRJNA577476) | soil metagenome | isolation source: 200 cm saprolite under Douglas fir tree site 2 hole 1 | place: USA:California | collected 2015-04-18 | reverse complement strand
TGCCGACTATGTCTACGAGGCGGTCGAACTCTCCCGAGCCGTCGCGAAACCGGTACAGCTCATGTGGACACGCCCCGATGACATGCGGTTTGGGTATTTTCATCCTTGTGGGGTTGAACACGTCGCCGGTGGGTTGGATACGGAGGGGAAGCCAATCGCCTGGCTGCAAACCTCAGTTGATTCAAATCTTTCGACGTACCCATTACCCAGCGAAGAGGAAAGAAGGAATCCCCGCTTCTATTTTGACCAAGATATGCCCTGGGGATCGTTTGACAATCCTTACAACTTCCCGCACTTGAAGGCGGATTTTGTACCCGTGAATTCACCCGTGCCCACAGGCCCATGGCGCGCAGTGATCTATCCCTCTAGAGTATTTGCTCGCGAGTCATTTCTGGATGAGATGGCGCATGCCGCGGGCCGAGACCCAGTCGAGTTCCGGCTGGGACTTCTGCAACCGGGAGACATCCTAAAGGTCGGCGATCAGAAAATTGACCGCAGCCGATTGATCCGCGTATTGCAGGTAGCGGCTGAGCAATCGGGATGGAAACATCCGCTTCGCCCTACCAGCGATCGTCAGTGGGGCCGTGGGATTGCATGCAATGTCTATGCGGAAGATTGCTATATCGCCCAGGTTGCCGAGGTCTCAGTGGGTCGCGAATCCTATGATGTCCGGGTCCATCGTGTCATATGTGCCGTGGATTGTGGGCTGGTGGTCAACCCGCTGGGTCTCGAAGGTCAGGCTGAAAGCGGGATCATTTGGGGACTCTCGGCAACCCTTTCCGGAAAAATTGACTTCAAGAAAGGTTCCGCCGTGCAGTCGAATTTTACTGACTTCGAGGTAATCCGCATGGACGAGGCGCCGGCCATCGAAACGCACATTGTTGCTTCGGACCATCCCCCGGGCGGATTTGGCGAGACGGCGGTACCGCCCGTGGCGCCAGCCGCGATTAACGCGATCTTCGCCGCGACCGGAAAGCGCCTGCGACGATTGCCAGTGAGGCTGGAGGAATTACATAGTTAGCGCCGGACGTATCTCTGGGTGTGCATTGTGTTCAGTCGTACCACAATTCACTGTATCCAAACCTCCATCCACGTTTATCTCGTGATGGCTAAAGTAGAATGCAGAACTGAAAAACTTGCCAAGTGCGAAAAGTCGCTGGCAAGTGTGCGGGCATCGTTTCGCCCAGAAACAGGAGACCATACGAAAACATTTCGAGCTATCTCTTCTCTATTGTTCTGCATCACGAGTTGCTATGTTGCCGCATCTACACCCGGCGCGCTGGCATTGGACAAAATGAAGTCACTGGTCGGCACATGGGAAGGAAAGACCGCCGATGGAAGGCCGGTTACCGCGAGCTATCGGTTGACCGCAGGCGGAACGGCGCTCATGCAAGAGAGCTCCGTAGACCACATGATCACCACGTTTTACGTAGCCGGGGATCGTCTTGCGCTCACTCATTACTGCGGCGTGGGAAACCAGCCCCGCATGGAAGCAACGATTTCTCCAGACGGCAAGACGTTTAATTTCAAGTTTGTGGACGGCACAAACATTCCAGACCTCGAAACTGGCCACATGCATCGCGCGGTGTTCACGCTTGTGAATGCCGAGCACTACACCGAGGACTGGACCTGGACGCAAGATGGCAAATCCGTGACTGAGCATTTCGACATGCAACGCAAGCAGTGATTGCAATGGTGGACACCCGAATCCACCGAGGGTGCGATCTTGCCATGGAGGAATGGTCAAAACATCCGAGTAAAAAGGATTGTTGAATCATGTCTTGCAAAAATCTTTGGTGTTGGTCAGTCGTCGTGGCCGCGGTCGTCGCTCCACCACTCAGGACAATTTCGGCGCAACAAACTGCCGCTACGGACGTAGACCACTACGTGTGGGATCTTTCACCGCTCTACGCGTCCGAAGCGGCTTGGGAGACCGAACGGAATCTCATTCTTGCAAAACTCGGCGCGGTCGGCGGGTGGAAAGGGAAGGTCGGACGCGACGCACGGAGTCTGGCGGAGGCCATGGATGACGTCGCCGACCTCAGACGCCGTGCCGCAAAGATGGCTGTTTACGGCATTTTGGTCTCAATGGAAGATATCCATTCCGAAAAGGCCCAGTCTCAGCACAGCTTGGGCATTTCATTGGAGACTCAGGTAGAAGGAGCTGTCAGCTTCGTTGAATGCGAGAGGAGCCACGTCTTGAAGTGCATCGTCGTCGTATCCACAAGATCCTGCATGATGCTACTCACCGATTGTCTCCGGAGGCCCAGAGTGTGCTCAACAACGTGGGTGGCTGGCCACAAGTCTCGTGGGACACTTATTGGGCCCTGAACGAGTCTGATCTGGGGTGGCAAGACATACAAGGTCCCACGGGAGAGCACATCCTCGCAAATCGATCAAACTACCTCCGCCTCCGAGGGTCGCAAGATGAGAAGCTCCGACGGGCGGTTGAGTCCGCGTACCTGGGGCGGTTGAAGTCCTTGGAGGTGCCATTCAGCATTCTACTGACGCGGCGCATTGAAGCGGATCTCACCATTGCTAGACAACAAAAGTTTCGCGATGGCATCGAAGCGCAGCTTTTCCGCGAGGGGCTGCCGGCAGAGGCGGAGCGCTCGATGGTACAGGTTGCACATGATAATCTCGCAACGCTGCACAGGTATGTAGATCTTCGTCGGCGCGCGCTAGGACTTCAGCAGTCTTCTTATTCCGACGTTTACGTTGATCCTCCGGGGACCCGCCAGCATTTCAGCGTTTCCCAATCGACCGATTCATTCGTGGCCGCGGCCGCGCCCCTGGGTCCGGGATTTCAGACTCGAATGCGCGAGCTGTTAGCAACTCCCTGGGTCCATCTTCCACCTTGGCAGAAAAAACGGGATGAGTATGGTCTTTGGTATCCCGCGGGAGGGGCGGGCCCCTTCGGATTCATGAAGTACGATGGTACATTTACCAGCTCCAATCTCTTCGCTGGTCTTGCGCAGCTGCTGGTGACATACAAGAGTATCCCGGCCGAGCATCCGCCTGATACCCGCAACGATCCCGGGATTTACAGCAACGCCATCCTGTACTCTGGAATGATTTTGCACGCCGATTACCTGAAAGAGCACACGGCGGATTCCGAGGAAAAGATGATCTATATCATCCTGGCACTTGATCGTATGGCGCAAACCATGTTCCGCCACCCCATGACAGTCGAGTTCGAATCCACTATACAGGAACAGATACTCAAAGGCGCACCTCCCTCGGGAGCAGATGTATCCGCGATCTACCTCGCCCTGTTGAAGCAGTACTTCGGAGATGGGAAGGACGACATGACAGTAGACAACAGCTTTGCCACCGAATGGGCGTCAGTCCGGCTTCCCTTTGGCAGTTTCGAGACGATCAACTGGCCTTTTGCCATGGCATCCGCTTGCTCCCTGGTTGAGCGGGTGCGAGCAGGTGACCCTGTTGCACGAAAAGGCTTCGATGGGGTTTTGGGTCGTGGCGACAGCGACCTTTCCTACGATCTACTGAAACAGGCCGGAGTTGACCTCGCCACAAGGGAACCCTACGATGCCGCGATCCGCCGGATGAACAAGCTGTTGGACCAATTGCAGAGTCTGCTGCAGCACCCACAGTAGTGATCGTAGCTTGTACGCGATTGGCCATCAGGGGATTGAAGAGCTGTCCCCAACTTGACCGGTGTGTTTGCGGGGGCCTCCGCAATGGAGAGTGTCTTGAAGAGGAATACCGCAGATCAACTTGTATCAACTCTGCGTGCTGGTGATCTAGAACCGATACTGCGTATGGATTGGGCGAGTCCCAGCCGTCTGGTGCAATCACGGATTAACGCTCCAAGAGTCACACAATTCTGGGACAAGCAACATCTGGTCGCGAGGGAGTTGAGCCAGCAGTTGTCTGCCAGCTCACAACCTCGTTGTTGCCGCCACAGCGGAGTTCTCTGAGACCTTGTTGCCCTTTATCCGCAACGGGCGCAATGGAAGAGTGCGTCACCGGATTTTGTGGACGGCCCGGTTGTCGCCGCAGGCGATATCCTTGGGAAGATGCTGCCGGGAGGCAGAGGGTAGCCTCATTCTCAGACCTGCGGGAGGCATCCTTAAATATTGCTTCTGTTTAAACACTTTGATTCTCGATCTGCCTGCGATTGTAGATGCGGGGTGGAGGTTTGCGGAGTAGTTTTATGCAGTGTGGCACAACAGCCGGCACGTCGCGCGACATCCTTCGAATCCGTTGCGAACTTTCGCCTTGTTTTGCCTTCCAGTCATTGCGATTCTTGGAACCGGCCACTCTGATGTCGGTGAGGGCTGGCGAACCGCGGTTTGGACGGCCGCCCTGAGCATACTGGGGGCCGCGTGCATAGCCAATGCGGCCCGGTGCGGACGGGTGCACTGCTACATAACCGGGCCTTTCTTTCTGGTGATTGCGGTTCTCACTCTCCTGAACGGTGTCGGCGTCGTTCCGCTTGGTGCAAATGGCTGGAACGTAATCGGCCTGACAATTCTCGTCGGTGCGATAAGCCCTGAGTTGCCTCCCAGAGCTGTTCGTCGGAAAATATCGGAGGGATCGAGCCCGGAGTCCAATCACAGCTGAGCTCTGCTCGTGCTGCGTAACAAAGACATCAAGTGATGTGATGGTTACGGAGCTGACGGGTTCATGGTCGAATCGTAGCTTGTGTCGAACGAAACCACCAGCAGCCGTATCGCGCAACGCCACGTCAATTCGGAGATATTGTCACAGGCGTGTTCACTCCGGTGCTTGCGAAACACTCGAAGTCGTTCTCGCTGATCGACTGCATCTCGACCGAATGCAGCGGAACTTTGAGCCGATGCGCAAGCAGGTGGAAACTTGGCAAAGAAGCGAATTGACGGACGTCACTGCCAAGGTGGTCATCTACGAGGCGTTTGTTCAGGGCAGACTGACGGAGGCTGAAGAAACATTAATGTGCGCAGCACCATGAATTGGCACCTGCAAGAGTGCCCAGTTCTTGGATCACAGAAGGGGGGACGGTTAGATGATACGTGTCATACTTTCTACCCCGAACGCTTGCGAGGTGGCAGGGGATCTAGGCGCGCACCTAATCTCCCGACTCCCTTTGGCGGTTTGCTGAACGACTCGCGGTCTTCATCGGTTAGCAAGTTCTCCAGTTCTTTCGCAATGGCTTCTGCACGGTCCCGCCCAACATGCTCATCGAATGCGTCTCTCGAGGCTTTGCGCATTGCAAGCAAAGCGAGCGGAGTCTTTGCGCTAAGCTTTGCCAGCTTGGTGCGCTCTTCGTCGGAAATCTGCAGAGCTTTCAAAAAATCCGCGGGCACTTCGTGTACTCCTACTCAATAGAGTACGCTTCCGCCCCGAACCGAGCGATATAACTGTAAGCAATTGTTCCGTATCCCGGCGTGCCTAGCACAGACTGGGTCGCCCAAAAACTGTTCCAACTATTTCGCAAGTAGAACTTCCCCCCGCCCAGATCCGGCTCCGCCGGTATGTCCTCGTATCCCACGAAACACATCGCGTGTCCTCCTACGTCCTGTTCGTTTGGGATCGGATTCACGATCTCCCCTGTGCGGGTGACCTCATCGTTTCGATACCAAGAATTGAATACCGGAATCGAAAAGGCTACACAGCGGCCGGCTGCTAGTTCGCTCTTGATGTCGAGGATCGAGGTCGGAGAAAGTTGGCGAAAGGAGGGAATCTTATAAGATCCCGCCTCTGCTCTAGCGCCGTCAGGGGGCGGATCCTGAGATTCGTTACCAGCAATTGCTGTCATTACGTAGGGCCAAGTCGTCTCCAGGCAGCAGCCGTCACTTTGAAGTTGCGGCATCGCCACGCCAATCCAAGTCCCTTCCTCCTCGGTATGCCCATCATGTTGCTTACAATTCCAATAAAGGAATTGGCGAGACTGATCCAGAATCTTGCCCTGAGACCGCCAGTGATGCTCGGCTACAGCCGCAGCCGCGTGGGCAGCACACGTCTCGCGGTCGCCCTGATCTCGCACGCTCTGCATTTCAGCTATTAGGTTCTTTGTGGGTGGAAATGGCGTGGCTGCAACTCGCGACATCGTGGGCGCCCGCCGCGGACGCGGCACACGGTCGAGCCGCACGCCCAATGCCCTTACTCTAGGTGGACCGACCTGAATTCCCGTTGGTCTTGGCGTACGCGGAATACGGTTCATCAACGCATCCAAGGTTTCTCGATCGACATTCAAATAAGCGGCTAGTAGGTCCCCGGCGACTTGTGCTGAGCCGGCCACCTGGTCGGTCGTTCGATATCCCAGTGATCGAAGTCCCATGAGGTAGGGGCCTAATTCCGGGACATCGTCAATCCGTGTTTCTGGCATACGTCAGTCCTCCGCCGTTTTAATTCTCGAGAAGCAATACTACACAAGGTCAAGTGAAATCAGTCACCGCCCGAACGGGATTTCATCGCGCCACTGAGCGCCGACGAAGCGTTGCGTCACCAGCTCACCCGTGGAAGGTCTGATGGGGGTTCGGGGGGGCTTGTGCTGCACAATCCGAGCATAGCGGACATCTCATCTGCTGAAGACAGGTTTTCTCACCAAGATGTTGAACCACATTAAAAGTGTCCCCACAAAACCACAATAGAAATGTCCCCATTTAAAGTGCCTCCGACAGGAGGCACACCGATTGGGGAGAACGGGATTGAGCAGGAAAGAGCCGAGTCGGGTTGAGGTGATGGGGCGAGTGAAGGCGGGCAGTCTGCGGCTGGGAGAAGCCGCCGAGTTGCTGGAGCTGAGTTATCGGCAAGCCAAGCGGATCTGGGCGAGGTATCAGGGCGGAGGGAGCGAAGGCGCTGCAGCATGGGAACTGTGGGCGGGGATCGAACCGGGCCTATCCCGCGAAGTTTCGAGCGGCGGTGCTGGAACGGGTGAAGGTTCGTTATGAAGTTTCGGGCCGACGCTGGCGACCGAGCACCTGGCCAGCGATGACGGACTGGAAGTGCATGCCGAGACGCTGCGGCGACGGAGGAAGGAGGCCGGGCTGTGGCAGAGACAACGGCGGCAGAAACCGTATCGGCAGCGGCGGGAAGCGAAAGCGCACTTTGGCGAGCAGGTGCAGTTAGACGGAAGTTTTCATGAGTGGCTGGAAGAGCGTGGGCCGGAGAGCTGTTTCATGTACATGGTCGACGACGCTACGACGAAAGGGCTGGGGCAGTTCTCCGAGCAGGAAACGACGTTGGCGGCGGACGGCGAGCGAGGGCAGGGGCGCTGCCCCTTCCTCCGCGCCCCCATCCCCAAAACCGCGCTGCAACCTTCCTCCAGGTCCGAATCATCCTTGGAGACAAGCCTGGCAGCAGATGAAACCCCCAGCCTTTTCCGGGACATGGTGAAAACACAACCATGGGACATTTCTATTGTGATATGACAGGTTTTCTCACCAAGATTTCTCACCAAGATTGACAAGCGGGCGGGGCGCCTCTATGATGCGCGGAAATGGACGCTCAACCCCTCTTTCGGTGCCTGCTGGATGAACAACCGACTGAGTTCGTCGCGGGGCGGCTCGCGGTGAAGCCAGGGTCGCCTCAAGTCGTCCGCCGGCTTATACTGAATCCCGATTGCTGGTTCTCGCGTAACGGGCCGGTAAGGGTGCCTTTTCTTGAGAGATTCTCGCAAGAGCCGGAGACGATCTGGATTCTTGACCCAGCCACCGATGCATTGCTGCCATTCTGGCTGGGCTCAGATTTTTCGCAGTGGCTGGATAACCTGCACCCTGGAGGCTCGCTGGCGAACTTACCTCTGGAAGTTCTCTCCACCCTGTGTTCTGCTCAGGTGCTCGTAACCGAGAATCACAAAACAGAGCGACGCCAGCAGTGGGCTAAGACCGCCGCCAAATCCAAGGCTCTTTTTCACCAGAACGGTTTCGTTTCACTTGAGGGATTACTTCATCCTTTTCATGTCGCGGCCCTGCGCCGTTATTACCGCGATCTGATTGCAGCTGGCGGCTTGAGCCTAGGCGACTCGCAATGCGCTGATCGCTACGGATGCCACAATGAGACCGTTGCACGCTTCTTCCATCATCAGCTCACAGCGGCCATCGGCGAAGTAGCGGGGGAGCCCGTGCAGCCTTCCTACGTTTACCTGGCTTCCTACGTCAACGAGGCTGAACTGGAGAAGCATACAGACCGGGAGCAGTGCGAATTCAGCGTCTCGTTATGCCTCGATTACCAGCCGGAGCCCCCTGTCACGTCGCCCTGGCCGCTCTACCTGGAAACGAAACTGGGAGCCGTCGCGGTTCACCAGCGTATCGGTGATGGAGTCCTATACCGGGGGCGTACCTTGCCGCATTACCGCACGCGTCTGCCCAAGGGCTGCACGTCAACCTCGATCTTTTTTCACTACGTGCGCCGCGATTTCGCAGGTCCGCTCGATTAGCGGGAGACGCAACAAGCAGTCCCCTGGCAACTTGCCGCGCGCTTCGGACATGACCAGTAGACATCGGATCGTAGTATCCCTCGAAAACAAGGCGGACCACGCCTGGCAGGCCAAGCTATTCCATTTTTCCTGCATAACACGAATCAACCATCACGCTACTTTCATCGTGCATGAGAACAGGAGCGCCTGGCATGCTGATTTTGCGGACCTGGTTCGAGCGGGAGCAATCGTTCGCAAAGCCCCTAGCTATTTCACTCCTGGCACTGCCCCCACGCGAAACTTCCCTGGGACGCTGATATGCGCCGCTCCGCTCTGCGCCCCGGACGAACTCATCGTGCTATGCGATCCAGACATGATTTTTGTCGGTAAACCTGAGTTCTCCCGAGAATTTTCCGGAACCTACTGTTCATACATGGATTACGACCAGCCCCCCGTACATGCTGCGGCCAAGAGGCTCGGCATTCAACTCGAGCTCCTGCGGGCGCAGCAGGAACAAGTGCGTTGTGGCGTTCCTTATGTGATCCCGGCGGACAGGGCCGAGCGGCTGGGCGAAAAGTGGCTGACTGCCTTCGATGCTTTTGGCACGAAAGGCCGCGACTGGAACGACGTCTGGCTCGATGTGATGTATGCCTTCGGACTCGCCGTGATCCGGCTTGGATGGACGCTGACCCTCGCGGACCTGGTGAACATGGACCACCCCGCGGGGGCGATCTTGGAGCGGGAGATCATTCACTACTGCCACGGGGAGCCCGCCTGGAACAAACGCTGGTATCTGTCTCCCGAGGAAGCTCCGAAAGTCTGGGATCCGCCGTTCAAACCAGCCGAAGGGACCGTCTTGTGTGAACTCTTCTCGCAACTCAGGCAGGCTCGCAATTTCTATCGAAATCCTTACTTTGAAGGCAAGGACGGCAGGAGCAAGGAGTTGGCGAGACTCAAATCCACTTGATGGGGAGAGGACCACACAACCAGGTAACGAAGACGAATTTTTCTCCCCGCGTCACCGGTTCGGCACAGTGCAGATAGCGCGAAGGGAACACCAATGTCTTGCCGGGAGCTGGAGTGGCTGTGAAGTTCAGGGAGGTAAAGCTGGTCTTGCCTCCTTCGAAACTGTCGTTCAGGTAGCAAAGCACAGTGAAGTAACGATCTGCCAGCTCACTTTCGTCGGCGTCTTTGTGCGGAATGTAGTGACCTCCCGGTGAATATCGGACGATCTGCGTTCCCTCCTGCCTGGGAAGATCCACTCCCCAAATCTTCCGGAGGATAGGGTTGACCACGAAGCGAACCCTTTCCTCGAACTCGTGATAGGTTGCTACTGCCTGCAAACGGTTGAGAGTGCGAGCTGCCCGTGTCTCAGGCAGCGTCATATCGCGTGACCGGCGTGCCACGATGGAAGCGCACTTCGCCGGCTCGTACAGGCGCGTTGCGAACACACCAAAGGCCTCTTGTTGGTATGGAGTCAGCGACATGGTGGTCTCTCGTAGTCCGGAAAGGCTGCTTCGGAACTTGGCCATCAGCACCGGACCGGATCCGGTTACTTGGGCACGCCGGGGGCGGATCTGGGTACGCCGGGGGCGGACTTGGGCACGCCGGGGGCGGACTTGGGCACGCCGGGGGCGGACTTGGGTACGCCGGGGGCGGATCTGGGTACGCCGGGGGCGGACTTGGGTACGCCAGGGGCGGACTTGGGTACGCCCGGCATGCCGGCGGTCATGGTTGACCCATCGGCGGTGTCCATTTCGCCAAGCAACTCCTCGGGCACGGCCACGACCAGAGAGGCCAGCAGTTCGTCACCAACCGGTTCCTGGTGTTCGCGGAAAACTCGGGAAAGGGCGGCCAGTGATTCCAGACGCAGCCGGTTATTCATCTGAAAGCGGAGTCGAAGCTTCGCGGCTTCCATCACTCGTTCCTGTGTAGTCAAAGTGGCACCTCCTCGTTGCCCATTCTCCGTGTGCTACATCGCCGAATGTGCAAACCTGCGGTAGAGGAAAGAAAATCAGCGCACAGGCGGGGCAGGGGCGAAGTGTATCGGGGAACCGCGGTGTTCGCAAGCGAAATGTTGGACAGAAACCTGGGGCGGATACTCGCTGGCTAATGCACCATGTCCTTTACTAGATATAGCTCGGAAAGATGGCGGTGGAACGAATACAAATAAGACTGGCCGTCGGCCGATACAAAGGCCTTCAGGTCTCCAATGATCCCGGCGGGGTCGGAAGGCTCGATGTTACGGAGCAACTGTCTGCGCCCGCTGACCGGATCGAGCTCAAACATCCGGAACGGTCGGCGCAAGCGATAGATGTAAAGCCAACGGCTGTCTACGCTCCAGCGAGCGACAGCTTCATCGCTGTTCAGGCCGTGGACCTCGCGTGGTCCGCCTCCCGGCATGGGGAACAGGACCACCTTTCCGGCTGCATTCTGGGCCAGCAGGAGTTTCCCGTCGGGTGAAACGCGAGACCCTGTGAAGACTCGGGAGCCCGTGAATCCCTCGGGCGTCAACGCACGAGGCTCGCCACCGGAAATATCCTGCAGATAAACGCGGCGAGCCTGCCCTGGCGCACGGCCCGTAAAGACAACCCTGTTTCCGTCGGGAGTAAAGGTGTCATCGCCCTCCGCCTCGACGCCATTCCTTTCCAGCGTGCGTGTCTGTCCAGGCCCGGTAGGGAGCAGCACGATCTGGTGTGAAGTATTCAAAATGGTGAGAGCCCATTTCCCGTCAGGTGACAGCGAGACGGCGGCGCCTTCGCCCAGGCGCACTGCGGGGGAGCCATCGGTCTTGCCCAGATAGGAAGTGTAGTTCGGTCCACTATCTTCTCCGTAATACTGGAAAAGAAAAGTCGTTCCGTCCGTGGACACGTCAAACAGCCCGATCTCATCGAGCCAGGACAAATCGCGCTCGGTTGTCTGTCCTGGCGGCAGGGCAACGACCGGTGTTGTGTGCTTGTAGCTTGATAGCAGCAGGGTTCCGTCGCCGGCGATGTCGTGCAGCAGCAAGTTCGCAGGCACCCGGGCCATGACCCTTTCTCTGCCGCCTAATGCGACCGAGCGCAGCGCAAAGGCTTCACCCGATTTGGTGGCGGTAAACCAGACTTCATCGCCATGGGGGGACCAGGCCAGCCCTTGTTCGCTGGAAAGTTCGGCGGAGAGTCTCTGTTTGTGTCCCGCAAGGTCCACCACGGAGATCCATCCCCGGTCATCCCATCGGGAGCTGTGCTCCATGAAGGCGATGCGGTCTCCCTTCGGTGAAATGCGGATGCTGCTGACGAACCCTAAAGTCTCGAAGAGCGACTTGCCAATTGGAAATTCGAGCCGCTCCCAATCTCCCACATCGTGAACGATGGCCAGATTCGTCCCGTCGGGGGACCAGTCCGCTTCGCGCACATCTTCGAGGACTTCTCTCGGGGCCCCGCCTGCCAGTGGCACACGCGCCAGCGTGCCCCGGCTAACGAACTGTGCCAGTTCCCGCCGATGGAGCAAGACAGCTATTTCACCGGTAGAGGAAACGGCCAGCAAGTCCGCGTTGCCCAGGTCCAGCGATCGAGATTCGGTGCTCCCCGGACGCGCGGAAAAGATATCGAGTGGGTTTCCGCTCCAAGAGGCACTATAGACGATGGTGTTTGCGTCAGACGTGAAGCGCGCCGACCAGATCGTGCCCCGGCGAAAGGAAACTTGATGATAGGAAGGCAGGGGCCCTTCCCGAGGCTTCCCAAGGAAGAAAACTGTCGCCAGCACCGCCAGCAGGAGGACTCCGGCCAGCGCTTCCCACAGCAGCGGCCGATTCGAAAGACCCTCTCCACGGCGCGATGGAACGCTGGGCGCTCCGGTCAGGCTGGAGAGCGTGCTCAAATCAAAGAGCAAATCTCGAGCGGTCTGAAAGCGATCTTCCGGCCTTTTCTCTAGGCAGTGGCGAATGATGTGGGCGGTCGCTGGAGGAGCGTTAGGGTTGAGCTCCCACAGATTTCCCGGCTCTTCCTTCAAGATCGCTGAGATCGTGTCGGCATGGGTAGCGCCGCGAAATGCCCGTTTTCCTGCGAGCATCTCGTAGAGAATCACACCGAAGGAAAAGATGTCGCTGCGGTAGTCAATGGCCAGCCCGCGTACCTGTTCTGGTGACATGTAACCAACCGTTCCCAGAATGACGCCCGTGCTCGTCAATAAGGTGGTGTCACCACCGCCGCCGCTGCCCCCAGCCTGATCGGACTCGGCGAGCTTCGCCAGACCGAAGTCGAGGATTTTCACCCGGCCATCGGTGGTGATGAAAATATTCTCTGGTTTCAGGTCCCGATGCACGATGCGCTTTTCGTGCGCCGCCATCAGACCGCGCACGATCTGCATGGCGTAGTCAATGGCTCGTTGGAAGGGAAGGGCACCTGGCAGAAGCCTGGAACGCAAGGTCTCGCCTTCCAGCAGTTCAGAGACAAGATAGGGTGAACCATCCTGCGTCCCGATCTCGTAGATCGCCAGGATATTGGGATCGTTCAGCGCGGCAAGGGCTCGTGCTTCCTGCTCGAAACGCTTGAGCCTTTCCGGATGGCCGGCGAGGGCTGGATGTAAGACCTTGATGGCTACTTCGCGATCGAGCCGGTCATCACGGGCGCGGAAGACTTCCCCCATTCCTCCCGCACCGAGTCTCGCCAGGACACGGTAATTTCCCAGACTCTGACCGACCAATGAGGACATGGACGAAGTCTCGCCCGTAGATGTTAGGTTGCGTGCGCAGGTAAGTCAACGACTAGCGAAAAGAGTGTTCAAATGCGATAGCCAGAGGTAAACGATCGATTCAATTGCGGCCCATGCGCTGCGGCGCAAATTCTTCCTCTTTGTCGAAAAGGAACGTGTGGTTGTGTTCCGCAAAAACACGGCACGCGATCGATGCCTCGCTGATGCGGCGAAAGAGTTCTTAGGATTTCCTTAGTTTTCCATAGCCCGGGACATCTTCATCGCTTCACGCTCGTTCGGTAGCAGGATGTCCACGTGAGACAGGACCCGATTGTTCCTAGGCATGAAATTTTTTTTCCTGCTGGGGGCGTCCACGATCTACTTGTGGGAGATGCGTCGGATGGATAACTGGAACCCGTATGGTGCGGGACCACGCCAATTCGGAAGCATTGTCCCAGGCGTGTTTACGCCCGTGCTCGCGAAACACTCGAAGTCGTTCTCGCTCATTGACTGCATCTCGGTTGGTGTTGACCGCATGAAACGAAACTTTGAGCCGATGCGAAAGCAGGTGGAAGCTTGGCAAAGAAGTGAATTGACGGACGTCACCGCCAAAGTGGTCATCTACGATGCGTTTGTCGAGGGCCGACTCGAGGCTCCAAAACACCTCGCCCGCAGCGTGCATGACCTCTACTTCGAGCCGAAGTACGAGGAATTCCGGCCGCGGACGATCTGGAGTCTATCGAATGCGTTCACCTCCGCGTTCAAGGAACTGGATCCTATCCCACAGTTCAAGGCAACAGCCAAGCTGGGCGGATTCCTGGATACCCGGTTCTCACAATCGTTTTAACCATTGGGGCGGTGTCGGCCGACTTGGCGAGTGTTGCGCGGAGGACTGGCGCTCAGCCCCGAGTAACTTCCCACAAGCGCGTTCCCGGTACTAATCCGAGAGGCGAACTGGAACAGTGTCCCCCTGGCCGCCGAGCAGTGCGTTTCTCTCCAGTCCACGTTGTCGAGTGAATATGTTGCCCGGTAAGACGTGAGGGTTCATCATCATTTGCTCGATTGCAGCGCATGTAGGGCCGCGTGGCTCTGTGCAACCGGTGGCGGAACATCACCTTTCAACATCAGCCACAGAATGCGGTTATAGAGCTGATCGTCCACGCGATCGGGTGCGCTGAGATCCAGACTCTCCGACAAGCGTGCGGCCGCAGTATGCTGCGGATTCTTCTCATTCAAGTCTTGCGTGGGGATGATGGGGTCATAAGGCGTCAGGTCGGGCGCCGGTGCGAAGACGTCCGCCAGGGATCGGCTGAAGTAATCAAACTTAGAGAGCCGCCCCATGCCGAGGATGTCCTCGATCGCCGCGATCACATCCGTCGTGTTGATGAAACGATGCACCGTGCCCGACCGGTTGTAGGCCGAGATGGCGTAGAACGGCGCGCGGTGCGAATCGGTGTGGTCGGGCCCCGCCTGCGCGTCGTCTTCAACGACGAAGATCACCGTGTCCTTCCAATACGGGCTGTGCGAGAGCGCCTGCACGATCCGTCCAAGAGCGAGGTCATTGTCGGCCATGCACGCGCGCGGCGTGCACTTGCCCGGACGCCCGGCGGCCAGGTGGTCCATTGGCAGCCACATGACTTCGAGTTGTGGCATGTTGCCGTCGCGCACATAGCGCTGGAGTTCGGTGATCCACACATCAGCGCGCTTCTGATCCTGCGTAACCAGATCCATCGGGACGTAGTCAGGGTTCACGTCGGCGCCCAAGTCGCGTTGCGTCACCGGCCAACCGGGATTCCCCTTGACCATTTCGCCGTAGTCGCGGAAAGTGATGCCCTCTCGAATCGCGAGCGTCCACAGGAAGCCGCGTTCCGGCTCATCGCTCTCTTCGCCGTCCATGTCGGCCCGCTTGCCGGCGTAACCGGAGGGCACGATCTTCTCACCGTAGTTCGTGACGTAGGCGGCGGTGGACCAGATGTGTCCTTGCGAACTGACCTCGGCATTCACGAAGAAGCGATCGAACAGGCCGAAGCGCCGCGCCAGCGCGTGGTGGTTTGGGGTGATGGTGATGTCGGGGAAATACACGAGGCTCGCGTCGCCATCGCCTTCTTTCATGTCTCCGAGTACCTGATCATAGGTGCGATTCTCTTTGATGATGTAGACGACGTGGCGGAACGGCGGATAGCGTCGCGCCGCGGGCCTGTGCTGCCAGTTATTGGCGGCGACGACACGCTTGGTGAAGCTAGCCAGTTGCGGCGGCGGCATTGATGCGGAGAGCACGCGCAGTGTGCCATTCAACTGTCCGAGCGCGTACGCTGTCGGCTTCTCGTTCGGCCAGTTGGTGAGCGGTACGGGGCCATCGGGGTTGGCATGGGTGCCGTGTCCCTTTCCGGAGAGGGCGAGGAGTTGATTACCCACTTCAGCGATCGCGGTGGGATACCAGTCGGTTGGGATGCGCCCGAGCAACTTGCCGGTGGCAACGTCGAAGACGGCAATGGCATTGTTGTCGGCTTCTGCTACCAGCAGACGCTTGCCATCGGAGGTAAGTGCGACGGCGTTGGGTGTGCTGCCCTCGGGCGGGGCACCGGGCGCGGCATCGTGCAGATAGCGCGCAACCTTCCGCAGCTTCGTGTCGACGACAGCCACGCGGTCGCTACCCGCGAGCGTGACGTACAGCCTCGTTCCCCTCACCGCCAGCGCCGACGGATGCCGACCGACCTCGATCCGGCCGAGATACGCGAGCGTTCCGTCTGCCAAAACGCGGAACTGCGACACCGTGCTGCCGCCCCAAGCCGAGACCAACACTTGACCGTCCGCCGTGAGCGCGACGCCATAGGGATAATGATCGGTAGAAAACCGTTGCGTGATCTCGCCGGTCGCGGCGTTCACTACCGCGAGCCGATCGCCGACGTCCTCGGCGACATAAAGGAATTTTCCGTTGGGCGAGAACGCCAGTCCCGCCGGATAGCTTGTGCCCGTGCCGTCCGCCGTTTTTGCCTTCGCGAGTTCGAACTTGTTCTCGAGGGTGGCGGCGCCGTCTTTCCATGCGTAGACGAAGAGTATGTCAGTGTTGCCACCGGAGACGCAGAGGTGATGGCCGTCGGGCGAGAAGGCGGCGCCGTAGAACGCACCATCCTGGAGCAGCGTCTGCGTGACCTTCCGCGTCTTCAGATCGACGACCTGAACGCCCTGCTCGCGCCAGCCGCTGAGCACGACCACGGCTCTGTCCTTTTCAGGCGTGAGTACGAGATTGATTGGCAAGCTGCCGAGGTCAGCCGCTTCGCCGGCGGGATCGAGTCGCACACCGGTCGGTAGCGGCGAAGTGAAGGGCGGCTTCCTTTGGGCGGACACCGACGTGCACAGCAGTGCAGAAAGCGAGAGAGCGAGTCGACAGATACGGAGCGAAAACATACAGGCGTTCCTCACAGACTTGGCAGAACAAATGACATATTGCGGTGTTCCGGCGTCCATCAGGCTGGAGCTTACATATCGTACCGAATCGGCCCATTGCGCGATGCCATGTTTCTCTCATAGGTAAAGAACTACTAGATGAAGATGGCTGCCGAGCCAATCATGGGCACAGAACAACAGAACAACTACCGTGCACACCATGAGATTCGTTTCATGCTCCCACCGTAGGCCAACACCACCTAATAGCATGATGAGGCCCGAACCATCGCCGCATCTTCACTTCAGCCAGTCAGGTAGGGGAAGGGGTTTGCGCGGCAACTCTTGCGTCATGGTGGCCAGGGCGTAGGCGAGAACCGACACCACAGCGGCGTTCTCGCGCAACTCCTGAGGATCGACTTTGTCGAGGGTGTCGGCTGCGGTGTGGTGGTAGTCGAAATACTTGCGCGTGTCCTGAATAGGGGAGAACGCCGGCATTCCCCGGACATTTAACGGAATGAGGTCTGGGCCTGGCTCGTCCGTGGCGCGCAGAATTCCCGCCCCCGATGTCTGCAGGACACCGGCGACGGGCTGAAGAAGCTTGGTCAAGGACTCACCGCCGGTGACGTATATGCCCATGGGATGCCCCGCCCCCGAGTCGGTTTCGATCCCGGCGAAGTGATTGGCGATGTCCGCGGCATGTTCCTTGCCGTAGGCACGTCCGCCGAGCAGGCCGGGCTCTTCA
>WNFB01002138.1_pt1 | contig 17166 bp, 16 predicted proteins | sample 5400501 | NCBI WGS metagenome assembly WNFB01 (sample SAMN13153341, study PRJNA577476) | soil metagenome | isolation source: 200 cm saprolite under Douglas fir tree site 2 hole 1 | place: USA:California | collected 2015-04-18 | reverse complement strand
ATCAGTTCACGTCGCTGTTCTAAATCAGAAAGGGATTGGGGCATACGGTGGCCCTCCTATTCCGAGCGTATAATATACGCAAGGAAATAGCCACCCGAAAAGAATATTAGCCCCTTCTCCCTTTAAAAGTCGCGCGCCCAGTGTTTTTCACTGAATTGACACAACCGCGCATCACCCCTACAATTTCTAAATCACCTGTGCCGGGGTAGCTCATTGGTAGAGCGCCGCCCTGAAAAGGCGGGCGTAGCCAGTTCGATTCTGGCCCCCGGCACCAGATTTTGCTCGCCGACGTACATCATCGCTGGTTAGCACTCGGTACACTCTTCGCACCGTTCATTCAAATCTAACTGGTTCAACAAGGGCAGAGTTTTTTGTGAGGACAGGCGCGGACAAAATGTCAAAGCCTTAGACGCGATCTGGCACGAGCGGCGCCGAACACGCTCTTGCTTGAGTAATGCGTCGCTGCTATGCCACCCACTTCATCGTCAGTTTTTTGCGTTTCCTCGCGCAATCGAGCAGATACAAATCGATCAGCTTCTGGTAAGGCAATCCCGTCTGCTCCGCTAGGCCCTTGAAATAATCCACGACTTCCGGACTCAAGTTAATTCCCACCGCCTTTTTCTTCCCGGCGTATACGTTCTTCAGTTCCTTCAGTTTGGAGAAATCATATTCCTTCTTCATAAAAGCGCACCTCCCTTTTAGTCGCCTTGCGCGCGGAAATAATCCTGACCACGGAATCAGATTCCCGATAGCAGTGAACCACGACCGGCGTTCTTGCCGCTGAACTCACACCGAGGAGAATGAACCGGTCCTCGCCTCGGAATGCTCCGGATCATAAAAGAGGCGTCCATGTGGATCGTTGAAAACGCTCTGGACCTCTTCAAACCAAACCCCGTGCTTGATCCGATTGCTCTTGTTCTTCCGTTCATCCCAATCGAACCGCAGCATATCTAGATAATATCTAGGTTCATGAGAGGTGGCAAGTCGGCGCGTCAAGGGTGCGAAAGGAACCTCCGGGCATGACTTTCGAGACCGCCTTTCTTTGTCGTCAGCGAAAGCAAACAAGTACGTTGGCGGGGTGACCCTAGTCGGACCGGCCGAATGAAGCAGCGGATCGCCCACAGCAACCACGGCGGCACATAGCTCTGAAGCTATCTGCCAATCTTTCATGGCCGCCCTGCGATAAAGCGGAGCGGTCGTTTCCAATTAGGATAGACGCTGCACGTGGTTCGCCCTGCTCTGTGAGGCGATTTTTCCTGTCACCGTTTCTGCAGCTCGACGGAGTAAATCTCTTGCGTGCTGATGTCCCGTGGGAATAGTGGTACGTCGCCCGGTCCAATCCCTGTCCACGGCGTGGGCCCAAACTGGCCGATGAAAAGTTTAGTCTTCGTTAGGTCAATCATCTTCTCCAACTTCAGGTCTTTCGCTCGCAGCCTGAAGAAGCCGGGATCGTTCGACAGAACGGTGTCGAAATAGACGTATGCGCTGTCCTTTGACCAGGCCAGATAACCGAAACTGGTGATGGGCAGCTCCGGCGTCGTCCATTTATCGCTTCGGAAGTCGTAGAGCTGCAGTTTGCCGTTCCCGTAAGAGATCGCAACGATGTACCGGCCATCGGGCGACCAGCGCGGAGCAAAAATACCCTGCGATCCGTTCAATGTCCGCACTGCACGAGTCGCCATGTCAATCATGATAATCGTCCATTCATTCTTGATCGGTTCGAGTCTCCCGGACGCGAGGGTTTTTCCATCAGCGGACCAGGTTGGGTCCACCTCCTGAAATTCGTCCCGGAAAAGCTGCTGTGCACTGCCTCCATCGCCGGATACCACAAACATTTTCCAGGGCTTTCCGGGTACGGTTGCGACAAACGCAATCTGCTTTCCGTCTGGTGACCAGTGCGGCAGCGCCGCCCGCATGGGAGGATACGTGATCTGAATTCGCGAGCTTCCGTCCAGCTTGCTGCGCCACAACGTATCATCCGGATAGCTGACATACGTCACCCACTGGCCGTCCAGCGAAAAATCCGTCTCGCCTGCCGATATTCCTCCGAGGAACGGCACGAACGCTCCCGACGTCGCATCATAGCGCACGAGTTCCGCATGCCGCCGTTCCCCAACAACAAAAAGCCTCTTTCCGTCCTTGCTGGGGAGCGCCCCGAAGAACTCTAGTGGTCCATTTGTAAGCTGAACCGGCTCTCGCGAGGTCTTCTGCCACCAATGGCTCGTATCGGATACGGCCCAGATGTTCCTGACCCCGTCTCGCGTGCTCTGGAAGTAGTAATATTCCCCGTTCGCGGACCATCGCCCGCAACATTCAGCACGAGGATTGTTCCATCCGGGAAACACGCGATGCATTCCGCTCCCGTCGGTTCCTGCCTCCCAGAGCTCGTAAGTAAGGTTCACCGGATTTTGCACCGAGAACCTTACACGGCTTCCATCGGGTGCGGCGCTGAGGTCACCTTGCAACTGGCCCCGTACGGTCAGTAGCTTGTGGGGATTGCTGCCATCCGGTTCCGCAGCGTAGAGGTCGCTTCCTTTCGTAAAGACCAACCTTCCGTCTGAAGTCCACACAGCTCCGCGCCCGATTAACTCGCCGATTTTGCGCGGCGATCCCGCCGGAACAGGCATCCGCCAGAAGGAGCCGTCAAATTGACCGGCATCACTAAGCAAGAGTTCCGATTGTTCCGGAACAACATCTACCACTCCAGCGCCAGGAGGAACTTCAATTTTCGCCGTGTCGCCTCCCGCACTCGAAGCCTGTGCAACCACAAAACCTGCGGGCGTTTGTTCATTAAAGTAGAGGCGACTTCCATCCGTCACCATCCCGCCCTTCGGAAAACCATCGTTGGTGATCGGTTTGGTCGCTCCTAACCGCGGCGGAGCTGCCGGCGAGCGAAACAAAAATCCCAAAAGCGCTGCGCCCACTACTCCCGCCCCGAGTATTGCGGCCCACTTTCCGAAGCGGGCTCCGCTTTGTGTGCTTGTTTCTGCCGTGGTCGCTGCCACCGTTGCTGTAGAAGGCGCCGCTTGCACCGCCGCGGCACTCCCTGATCCAGAAGCCACGGCCACAACGCCCGCTGAAGCGGCTGCCATGCCGCTGGTGCCTGCCGCCGATCCTCTTCCCGAATCCATCTCCCGCTTGAGCCGCTTCAGATCCGCGCGCAACTCCGCCGCACCCTGGTAGCGTAGCTCACGGTCCTTTTCCAGCGCCTTGCTGATGATGCGTTGCAATTCGTCGGGAATCTCCGGATTGACTCGCTGAGCCGGCACGGGCGCTGCATCCAGAATCGATTTGAAGATCTCCGCCGTGCTTCCGCCTCGGAACGGCAGCGTACCCGTAGCCATCTCGTACAAGACGACGCCGAACGAAAACAGGTCGCTCCTTGCATCCACTTCTTTGGCTCTGGCTTGCTCGGGCGACATATAGGCAACCGTGCCTAACGTGGAGCCCGGGCTGGTCAGATGCGACTCGTCCATAGCAATCGTTACGGAGTCCCCTGATACCGCTCCGCTTGCCGACACGCCGCCAAACAGCGACTTCGCAAGGCCGAAATCCAGAATCTTCGCGTGCCCTCGCTTAGTAATAAAGATATTTGCCGGCTTGATGTCGCGGTGCACGATTCCTTGCGAATGCGCCGCATCCAAAGCTTCGGCGATCTCAATTGCCAGCGTTAGCAGCGTCTCCATTTCCATGGACCGGCCAGCAATCGCAGGTTTGAGCGTGGCGCCGTCCAAAAACTCCATGGCAATGAACGTGCGATCTTCGTGTTTTCCAATTTCGTGGATAGTGCAGATGTTGGGATGATTCAACGCCGAGGCTGCTCGCGCCTCTCTGCGAAAGCGCTCCAGCGCATTGGAATCCGCGGACAACTCATCGGGCAGGAACTTTAGGGCCACGAATCGACCCAGCTCGGTGTCCTGGGCCTTGTACACCACGCCCATGCCTCCGCCACCCAGCTTCTCGACGATCTGGTAATGCGAAATCGTTTGTCCGATGAGGGACTTGGGCTCGGGCATCGCGGCGCCATCTTATGTGCCGCTACAAGCCGAGTCAACCTTTCGTCACGCACTGTAGCCGGAAAGTGAGAATGTCCGGTTTGAGCAAAGTAGAAATGTCCCTACCGCTACCTGAATCTTAAGCGGGGGGTGAACTTGGACGAAAGGCCTGCTTCTTGGGAACTCTCATAAATCCACTCCCACAAGGTTAGGCAGCGAAGTCAACAAAGAACTTAGCCTGTGGCAGTATCGTGCATGCCGGTCCCCCGGCACTTTTTGCTTTTCCTTTGCCTTCACTGGCGCATACGTATTGGCAGAACCGCTGGTTCAAATCCGGCCGCCGCAACCAAAGTGTCTTCTCTTTCAATCACCTCCCAAACCCTGCAACCGTCCGAATTTGTGATTTTCGTCGTTACGGGATATAGGAGCGGTTGCCAATCAAGACCGAGGTCCAGGGGAACTCGGAGTAGCAGACGAAATAAGTTTTGGTCATTGTCCGCCGCACCGTTGAGTATTGGAGAGTCGTTGAAATGCAAGCCCGCTGTGGGGCCACGCCAGCGTCCACGACGTGCGCGTTAGCGCAATTCGCCGAATAGCATAGTCATTGCAGATCAGATGTGGAGCGTTGGCAGAACCGCTACCGCCTCTCGAACATGTACACATTCTGGCCGCCATCAAGCACAAGCGCCCGTCCGTCATCCACTACTTGCAAGCGAACCCCGCCCACCCACGGCGGGCCAGTCAGCACCACAAGGAAGCCTCCGTTGGGCTGCTCTTCGACTCCCAAGGCGCTGCTCCAGCTTTCAAATTCAGCTCGATATTCGCCATTGTTCCGTCGTACAGCCAGCGGTCCCAGCTCGCGACTCTCGTGCTCGCCCACGATTTTTTCCAGCCGGGCAAGCGAGGTGGCATCTGTCTTCACGCGAGCCAGCCTTCCCGCCACTGCCTCTCTCTCAGATTGCGCGGCTGCTGCGATCATCTTCTCCGCTTTTGGCGGCGCGTCAAAAAGAAACTCGAATACCTTCTCGCGAGCCGCTGCAAGAAATAAATTGGCGGCACGCAAATTCGTCAGCACGACTGCGCCAATCCCCTCCTTGGGTAGGAAATATAGATCGGCCGAGAATCCGAGCCTATTGCCACCGTGACTGAGAACATCCAGCCCTTCTTCGTCGCTCCGCAGCAAGCCCAGCCCGTAGGTCATCTTCTCGTTGATCTTGATTCCGCCGCTCCATCGCGCCTGTACCGCCTCTTCCGGAAGGAACTCGTGTCCGTTAGACAGCTTGCCCCCGTTTAGTTCAAGCAGAAGGTACTGGGCCATGTCGATGACCGTTGACCATGCCGCACCGGACGGTGCAATGGCATTCACGAACCCCTCCATCACCGGGTCTAGTAAAACGCTTTTGCCCTCGAAGTCGATGGAATGAGGAGAGGCTGCCGCTTCACTTCCGGGTTCATCGAACGTGGTCCTGCTCATCCCGAGCGGGTCAACTACGAGTTCACGCATGGCCCGCTGGTACGCATCGTCCAGCGAACCTTGCCGCCGAAAGCTACGAGCCGCTGCGTTGCCGCCCGCAGCAACCAGATAATTGGAGTATTGAAAGGTCTCCCCGAAGCCGGTCGTCGGTTTCATCTCCTTCATCTCGGCTAGCCGCTGCTCGGCCGTGACTCCTTTGAACTTGAAGACGAGATCAAGATCGCGTCGCGGCATCCCGGTGGAGGCGGACACGGTGTGCCGCATCTGCAACCTGCTTGTCAATTCGCTATCCGCCAGCGCGAAATCGGGCAGAAGTCTCGTGACCGGCGTGGACTACTCGAAATTCCCCGCCGCTACCAGTCGTGCCATCATCAGGGTCGTAAGCGGCTTCGTTGACGACCCGATCATGAACTGTGTTTCTGGTCGAACCTGTTCGTTTGAACCGATTCTGCGGACTCCGAAGCCTTCCGCGAAAACGATGCGCCCCCCTTGCACAACAGCGATTGCCGCGCCGGGGACGTGCATTTGCTCCATGGCGCTGCGAAGGAAACTCGCCATCTCCGCGCTCTGCTTCGGTTCCCAGGTCCGGCGCTGCGAGCCGGCAAGGCTCTTGGCGGTGAGACCTTCCGGTTTCCAGTTCTCCAGCAATTCGCTGATTTGCGCGCCCCGGCGGCTCAGCGAACCTTTCGACCCAAGAATTATGAGTCCGCTGCTCTAACCTCTGAGCTACGGGCCCCACGAGAGGTAACATACTGATTTTATATTGATTTGGGAGAATTGGGTGGAAGATTTGAAGGGTCAAAAACGGGCACTGTAGTAAATTCGTAGTTTCTTGCCTCATGGAAGGACTTACCTCCGCTTATGGTCGCGATGTACACTCTCTCAAGATTTCGGGCACGAGTCCCGCAGGTAAGGCGCCCGATTGCCAACCGAAAGGAGTGTTCCAACAATGAGAAAGATTTCCTTCCTCCGTTTGATGTTCCCCCTCAGTGTCTTCACTATTGGGCTCTTCTGCCCCGTTCCCGCGAATCCCCAAGAAAGAGATTTCGGGGAGCTCGCCCGGCGAGTCTTGACCACGTCGGTCAGCGTCAAGCCCGGTGATGTGGTGGTGATCTCGGGGGGCAAGCACACCATTCCTTTGATGGAGGCTCTTGCGATTGAGGCTCAGAAAGCGGGAGGCCTGGTCACGATGTTCCTTGCTTCGGACAAGCTGACCCGCTCCCGCTACATGGATGCTCCTGAGGACTACCTCGCGCAGGAACCGCGTTACGTAGCCGAATGGCTCAAGCAGGTGGATGTCTGGATCAATCTGCCCGAGGCCTCGGATATCAAAGCGCTCCAAGCTGGCGTGTCAGCCGCGCGACTCGCCAAAATTGACAAGGCCAATCAATTCATCCTACCGTTGCTCGACGGCATGAAATTTCGCGAAGCGGACCTGATCCTCCCCACGGAGGAAAGAGCGCGGTCGTTCGGGCTCGATCCGGCCACCTATATCAATATGGTTTGGGGGGCCATTGGCGCCGACTACCAACAAATCTCAGTAAAGGGCAATGAGCTCAAGAAAGTGCTGCAGGGGGCCAAGACTGTGCGCATCACGTCTCCGAGCGGCACCAACCTCACGTTTGCCGTGGGCAACCGCCCCATCTTCGTTGATGACGGCATTGTGTCAGCCGAGAAAGCTAAGAGCAAACGATTCCTCGACCGCATCGCAGGACTCCCTGGAGGAAACCTTAACGTTGCGCCGCTGGAGAATTCAGCCACCGGCAAAGTCGTGGTGCCCCGGGCGGGGTGCCGATTTGAGCCCATGACCGACGTTTCCTTTACCTTCCAAAACGGCAAAATGGAGAATTTCAAAGCTGGAGGGGGAGGGCAGTGCTTCCAGGAGTTGATTTCTTCTTCTGCTGGTCCGACGAACGTAATTGCCTCTTTTGGCATCGGGCTCAATCCCACATTCAAGGTCCACGAAGAAAATGGCGCGGTTTACTATCCGGGCTCGGCTGCCGGCCTGGTCTTCGTGGGCATCGGCGACAACCAAGTCTTCGGAGGGAACAACAAGACCCAGGGGAACTTCGGCTTTGTCTTTCCCATCGTGAAGGCCACTGTCGAGATAGATGGCCAGGTTGTGGTCAAGGATGGTCAGCTCGCACTGTGAGCCCAAGCGGTTCCCCGGCGGTGGCTGCTGTGCAGGCGCCTGACCTTGCTGCGCAAGCGCGGGAAGAGCCAGCAATAGGGCGGCGATTAGAACAGCGCTTAAATGATCGCGTTACCGGACATTTGAAATAGCACTTCACTTTTCCGATAGCGCGTTAACCAGGAGTCGAGGCTTGCGCTTACCGTCTTACTGAGTCAGCAGGATCTGGGACACGAGTGGGTACTCGAAGAATTGGCCGACGAGGCCTAGGCCGAACGGGACCGCTTCCACTCCAATTGAGGCAGTTCTAAGTTCGCGGCGTGCTTGAGATGCGCCTCCGCATAGGTTGCTGCTCTTTCTTTGCCCTGTTCGATGTCATCCACTAACTCGGAGGGGGCTATCCAATTCTTAGCGTTGACGTTGTAAACCGATGCCTGCACCCCGAGCGCGTTGTGCTCCGAGAACAGCCGTAGGTGTTCGCCACCCAGTTTGACTTCGGCCCAGAAGCCCTCATCCAGCATTGGGAAATTCTGACACGCGGCACGCAATCAGACCAGTTCTAACGAAAAACCAGAACCGTGAGAGTAACCCGAACAGACCCGGGAGAAACACACAAAATGCCGGCGTCCGAAACGATATGAATGGACCACCGGCGCTTGCGACGAGTCGAGGCACTATTGCGGTTGTTTGATGGCCGGACTTGCTTGTTCGATGCTGCCTTTGACGAGCTCGGTCTTCACTTCCGATTTCTGTCCCGCCAGTAGGTTGAGTTCCGTCTCAAACGTCCGATAGCCCGGCAGCTCGACCTTGATTCGATGTTTTCCAGGACTGATCAACAGGGAATGAATCGCGCCACCTAACTCGCTGGCATGTCCGACGTATTTGTCATCGAGAAATACAGCCGCGCGTCCCGGTTGAACAGTTACCTTCAACGTAGCCGTGACATCCGGAGTGCGCGCCCGGGGCATCAGGTGCATGACAACTCGCACGGTCTGCGTTTGCCCGGGCTCAACCACGATTTTTTGCATGAAATCGTCGTAGCCGGACTGGCGCACTGCGATTTGGTGTTCACCCGGCAACAAGAGCACCTTCTTGTCTCCCTTTAATTCCTTTAGGTATCCTACATATCCGCCATCGACCCAAACACCCGAATCTCTCTCCACTTTCGTGGCGCCTTCAAATTTGACTTCGCCCAAGACCTTACTGCTTTGTGCAGACGCAACCGCGACCGCGATATACAGACAAAACTGAGCGAATAGGGCTGTCATGGATCGGAACTCCAACATTTTGAGCATCCCCTCTATTCAGGTAAATAGTCTAGGGTTGCTTTGGGATCAAGATGACTTTGGATCATTGGCCCTGTCCCCGCGAGTGAAGAGTATATCCGATGATGACATACGGGCCTTTTTAATGCTCTTCTCAACCGGACTATCTTGCCTTGTCGCACCGTAAGGGCCGGAGAGCCCAGAACTCGCTAAATCCAAGAGTGCCAACCTCATTAGGACCATCATGAGTCTGTTTTCTGCTGCGGTCATGGAGCACCATCCCAGGGACTTTCCCAGGGTTAGGGCTCATCTGAGAGAAAGTCTTTTGACATATGTTACAGGGCAATTCCCGTTCCAAATTCTAAGCAGGATTGCCATTCCCTTGAAACCCAGCTATTTCAAGATCTTGCAAGTTGCAGGGGTCTTGCCACCGGGAAAATGCAAGATTTGCCCGCATGAAATTCTTCCCTTATGCCGCCTCAGAATGGCGACCTTCTCTTCTGCGGTGCAGTGCTTGCGTTGTTTCTTCACGCGTTACCGGACATCTGCCAAGCTGGCTTCGGGTTCTCCGGTTTGCACGTTTACCAGGCATTAGGTCCTCTTCTCTGCTATCTACCTGAGTTACGTTCGTTCGTTGACTTGCCTTCGACCGCAACCTAAGATGTGCGCCAAATGGAGGACTCCCAATCACTTCTCGGGCAGATCGTCTCCCACTACCGCATCATCGAAAAACTCGGCGGCGGCACGGGCGTTGTCTGTAAAGCCGAAGACACGCCTCCATCGATTTATCGCCCTGAAATTCCTCCCCGATGATATCGCTCAGGACCCTCAAGCCCTCGCTCGCTTCCAACGCGAAGCCCAGGCCGCTTCCGCTCTCACGACATCGGCGACCATCAAGGCCAAGTTTCCATCACCATGGAGTTCCTGGACAGCGTAACGCTCAAGCATAAAATCAACAACCTGCCTCTGGAAACGGAAACGATTCTCGCCATCGAGATCGCCGACGCTCTGGACGCCGCTCAAGCCGAAGGCATCATTCATCGCGACATCAAGCGCTTCGGCGATCAACGCTGAGTAAATCGCGAGCATGGCCTCGCTTGTGTGGCGTAAGGTCAAGGACTGCGCAGTTTGGATTGTAGGCGCGCGGCGCGCTGGGACTTTCGTTGGACCGCCTTGAGCTTTCCGTTGGATTGGGCCGATGAAGTCAAACGGCGCCGGGAGGATCTATGCTCTGCCTTCCCGGCGCCGGAAAACGAATGAAGTTGTCCTCCCTAGAATTCGAGGCGGAGGCTGAGTTGGATCCACCGGCTGCCGCTCGTGCGGTTCGCCGGGATGAACTGAGTCGAGATCACGCCAAAATTCTGTAGGCCGCTGGCAAGAGAAAGACTTCCCCCGCAAGTGCCAGCGTTTGGATTGCCGTTTGTGACCCCCGGGTCGCAATAGATGACATGGTTGAAAAGGTTGAAGAAGTCGGCGGCGAAGGTGATGTGCGTACGTTCGGTGATCGCCGTCGATTTTCCGAATGAAGTGTCCAAGTTCCAGTGACCCAGGCCACGGAGCGGATTTGAACGGCCTGATCGGCCGTCCGAAGCCAGCAGGACGGGGCGGAAATTATTGGACACGGCGAACGGATCGCCGAACAAGTTCAAGCCTGTGCCCTTATTTTTGGGGTCGCTGTTAGTACCGACGCCGTTGGACCCAGTAACGCCACTGTGCACCCCGTCGCCGAAACTGCCGGGATCGACAGTGGGAACTTTCCCGGTGCTGAACCCGAGTGCAAGCGTGCCTCCCCAAACCTGGGACCCTTCGGTTGCCGTTAGCGGCTGTCCACTGATCGCCGTAAAGATCCCCGAGTTGTACCAGCCTTCGATCACCCGCTTCAGGAATGAGTTCGAGCTCTTGAAGGGCAGGTTGTAAACCCATTTCCCATTGAAAATATGCCGGAAGTCGAAGCCGGAAGGGCCATACTCGGCATTCAGATCAAAGCTGTTGGGCATCAGGTTGGCGGCATTCTGAATCGCGCCAATCTGATCGAGGGAATGCGAGAAAGTATAGTTCGCGGAATACGAAAGGCCGTGGGAAGTGCGCTTATTCAGCGTGACCAAGAGCGCGTGATAGTTGGATTCGCCTGTGCTCGAGCGGAAGAAAATGCCCTGCGCCAGGTAGTTGTTGAAGGTTGGCAAACTGGCTAGTAATCGCTTCTGGTCAATCGTGCGAAAGAGGCTGCTCACATTTCCATTGACGAAGTTACCTGCGGCAGCAGTGGCCAGCACTACCGTGCCGCCGGGCGACAGATTTTCAAACCATGCCTGTGGTGTGACTGCGGCAGGTGCCGTTCCCGTGCGCAACTGCGTGGCCACAGCGTCAAACGCCTGAGCAAACGTTTGTCCGGAAGTCGGGTCCTTAAAATTGATGGGCGATTGGCCTAGGCTCATGCTTTGCGGCAGGTCACGTCCCAGGCGTCCCGAGTACGCAACCTCCAAGAGCAAATTGCCGGGCAGTTCGCGCTGAACGCTGAGATCCGCGGCGTAGTTGCGTCCCACTTTGATGTTGGGATCGACTTGGAATGAAAAGACCTCCGGGAAGTTAATGTTCCCATTTTTAGGGTTAAAAGTGATTTGAGGAACGACCGGGTTGGACTGTGCCGGAACTGTCGGCACGGGCATCGTTCCATCCTGCCCAACACGGAAAACGCCAAGTGCGGGATTCCCGCTGCTTGGAGTACATCCTGTTCCGCCGGTACCAGTGCTGTTGCAGGCCGGACCGGCTAGGTTGAGTGTCTGCGCGAACCCTACTCCCAGCGCCGGGATGATCACGCTCTGCACGGTATTCTGCCGATCATAAATGATCGCAAAACCGGTGCGGACCACCGTCTTACCAGAGCCAAAGAGCGCACCTTTCAAGCCGGAATTGTACGAAGGCGCCCATGCAAGGGCCACGCGGGGCGCGATGTCGCCATAGTCCACGTTGAATACGCCTCTTTTAGCCGAATTGATGGGCACAAACCCGAAAGTGGGATTAAAGAATTGGCCGTTGGCAGCGGCATCTTTCCGCTTTTTCAGGAAGTCCAGTGCAGTGATGGGTTGGCCTGTTCCGGCATCAATCTGGATCGTCTGGCGGCCCAGGCGTTCAATAGGAGCCGTCTGCCAGCCGTAACTCAAGCCAAGAGAGAGTGTAAGAGAGGGCTTCATGCGCCAGACATCCTGCACGTACATCTCTGGAGCCCAGAGCTTGGTGTCCGATTGCAGCTGGCTTCCGAAGGGCAACGGGTTGAACGTTCCATCGCGCACCGCAAGGACGGAGATGTTGTCGACCAATCCCAGGGTCCCGGCGTAGAGGCGGTCCCATTGCTGCACATCCGTACTGCGCAGGCAGTTCGTAGTTAGAGACGCGGTGCACGTCGGTGGGCGATCAGTTGTTGGTATGACCACACTCGAACCGATGTCAGCGTCCATCTGGGCCACGAGAGCTCCCAGCGCTCCGATGACTTTGTCGTCGCGCAAGTGGAGAGTCGGCAGGAAGTGGATTGCGGTACCGAATTCCCATGTATGCTTCCCGCGCGTCCAGACAAAGTCCGCGTTCCACTGGAAGTTTCGGTCATCATTGCCTTGCTTGCGCGCCACCTGCGTATTGACGTCAATCGGTTCGTCAATAAGCCTGTTTGTCCCCGTGCCGCCCGCGGCACCAATGTCAAGTGCAATAGGGCCTGCCGAGGCAGTATTCGTTCCGGATATGTTCTCTTGTGCCGCGACGGCATTGGGCCGTTCCGGACTCGTCGCGTCGCGCTCGCGCACCCAGCCAAACCGGAAAGCTGCTATGAGCTGCGGGGTGAGCTGGCCGTTCAGCCCGGCCACCAACATGTTCTGCCGAACAGGTAGCGACCGAACGGTAGAGGGTTTCCCATTGATGATATTCAACTGAGTCGCGCTGATCTGAGCCTGCCGGAAATAGCGAAAGGATACATCGGCGTGCCACTTGCTTGAGATGTTCTGATCGAGTCTCAGGTCGTAGAAGTCGTTGGTCAGAGGAGTCCCGGCGTTCGTGGTGAACCCAGTGGTATTCAGGCCGTCAGCGCCTCCAACGGAAGTGTCGTTGCCCCCTGGCATCAATTTCCACAGTGCTGAAATGCTGGGGCTCAAGCCAAGACCGCGAGGATCGCATGCTCCCGTGCCCGATGGGCCGCAAGCCGTTGAGGTGGCGAGGTTGTAGCTTCGAACCACCCCACTGGCGTCTGCGAACTGCAAGATTCCTTGCTTCAGCAAGTCGGTAGGCACGATACGCGACTGGGAAGTTGAACCCGGGAAGCGGCGACCTTCATAGTTGCTGAAGAAGAACGTCTTCTTATGCCACAGGAATGGCAGTGGACCGCCTGCGCGTGCGCCAAAGCGGTTGTCTTTCAATTCCGGCTTAGCCAATTTCAAGCGGTTATTATCCCAGCTGTTGGCATTCAAATTGTCGTTCTGGTGATACCAATAAACCGAGCCATGATATTGATCGGTGCCTGAGCGGCTCACCAAGGCGACTTGACCGCCGGCCCCGCGCCCGTATTCGGCATCAGGGTTGGCCACACTGACGCGGAATTCGTCAATGCTGTCAATCGGAAGAAACGCGAACGTCCCCAAACCCCCGACGGAATTATTGGTGACGTCAATACCGTCCAGCATGAAGCTGCTTTGATCGCTTCGCGCACCCGTGATCTCGCCGGTGGGAGTAGCACCCGGCTGCAGGGTGAGCAGTTCGTTCACCTGGCGAGTCAGAGCCGGGAAGTGCTGAATCTCCGAGCTCGCGAGGACGTTGCCCACTGTCGCGTCCGTTGTTTGCAATTCGACACGCGCGCCAGCTTCTACCTGAACAACTTCTGCAACCTGGCCCAACTCCATCTTGAAGTCCAGGGTGTAGCTCTTCGCCACATCCACTGTTAGCGTGGCGACATCCGCCGTTCGGAACGCGGCCTTTTTCACCGTAACCTGATACTCGCCGGGCGCCACGTTTGCAAAAGTGTATTGGCCGGCCGAATTACTATTTTGCGTTGCCTGACTATTGGTAGCTTTGTTGCGCAGAACCACCGCCGCGTCAGGCACCGCGGCCCCGCTGGGATCCGTAACGGTTCCGATCACCGTTCCGGTGGTGACATTTTGTGCGTTTACTGCTGCTGAAAAGTTAAAAAGTACAAGATATAAGCCAGCAAGAAAGAAAGACACACCCGTCTTTTTCACGAGGTCACCTCTTTTTTGTCTGTGAATTTGCGAATTCGGGATATAACCGCGCAGGCCGCCTGCACACGGGTACCCGGAGCATCCCTGGAGGAATGCCAGAGCACTCGTTGAACCACTCACTACCTTCGCCACACACCACTCACACGACCACTCGCGCGGATGCCGAACCTGGCGCGCCCCGTCAGAACGCGAAAGGGATAGCGTCCGTATAGTCCATGTCTCTCACCTCCGTCAAGAGATTTATTCCCTCTCCCAGCGGGCGCGAGGAACCAGTCGGGCCAATTTGGCATAAATCTGACCTGGCCTTGCGTGCGCCCTCAGGAATCAGACCGCGTTTCCCGCCAGAAGCGCGCCTCGGCTCCATCGGTCACTCTGGCTGGCAAACCGTCTGTGGCGGTGCTCCCGTTCGGCCTGCGTGTACTGATTTCGTACGATTCGCCCCTTCCCGTCGCGCAATTTCGCTTCTATTATCTGGAACTCTTCGGAATTCCCTAGAACTTCCTTTTCGTTGCTGCGTTCATCGTCATTACATTCCTTCCACGCTTACCAGAGCCACGACCCAGCCTATGACGGTCCATCCCAGAAGAAAGTTCAGAGCACAGATCGCGCCGAAGTTTCGCTTATTCCGCCCGACAATCGAAGGGAGGAAGTACAGAGCTAAAGACAAGAGGATACTGACTGCGAGTCCTCCACCTGCATCCGCATTGACCGTCTGCATTGCCCCCTCCTCCGCCAGTTTTCTGGTTCGTCTCAATCCAGTTTGGTGTCACGAGAGAGATGTGCGGCTAGAGCTTTCAAACCCTCTAAATTCTTGGAGGAAAGGCTGAATTCGAACAGCCCTGCCTGGACGTCAACAGTCGAAAGATAGATCTTCTTGGGTGTCGCAATGAAATAACCCGTAGCCGTATGGGTTTGTTCGCAGCGATTCAGATTCATTTGAACGTAACCGACGGAAGCGAGACAAAATCAGTGTAGTAAAATTGTAGTAGTTATCGGTTCAGAACAGTGCAGATCGAAGACGAACGGATCAAATCCGGAGCGTTGTAACTGCTTGAGGAATATAGTAGAGTCCGAAGTTTTCAGAACGGTTCAGAAAGGTCGGCAGGTTTAAAGTGAGGTAGGCCCTGTCTCGTAGGGTGCGCAGAATGGCTACCGCACTTCGTGATTCGGCAGCGGGGACGCTATACACGATCTGAGAGATCGCGTCCCACCCGCTGCTCCCCGGCATTTGAACTTTCTGGAGCACCGGGAAATCAAAGCTGCTGTCGAAGAGCCGCCATGCCGACCCTGCGGTCTCTTCCGGCGTCCCCGCGCTTGGACCTGTAGCGAATGCAACGTGGAGGTCTCCCTCGGGACTGACAACCGTCAACAGAGGTCGCGCCTCTTGTCCGAGCGACCATCCAGAAGGCAATGGCGTAGCGGCAGACGAGCCGGGGAGGACAATGCGAATTCCGTTCGGAGAGGACTCTTCCATGCGGTCTGCTGCTTTCCCGATTTCGAAGCGAGCTTACCACAGTAGTTCCGAAGTGTGCGCGATCATGAGCGTCCTATGCCTGCGCATATGTCAAGTATGTGCCGTCGGGTTCTTAGCGGCTATGATGTGGCTTCTCTGTGTCATCGCTGTCGTTCGCAACATTCGCACCCTGGATGAGATGGGCAAGCGCATTCATCTGTAAGCCGCATACATCGCTTTCGTCGCGACGGTCATTCTCAATTACGTTTTCTTCGGGCTGGAGACGGCGACAATCTGCGCACTCAGAGCGACTGACCCACTAAGCAAGAAGCGAGATGAGGCCATCCGCACCACTTGTCCGTATTGTCGGCAACTCTTACCTTGAGATTACTTCAGGGTTGCCCGTCATTCATCCGCGATCGCGCTCATTCTGCGGATTGGCCGAGTTCGGCGTAGAATACCTTGCCCAATTGCACGAGGTTCGTGAAGAGGCAAGCCATATGAAGCGCGGCCCACAATCGCAGATGGAGCGAATGCAAGAGCGGAAGTCAAACGGGCAGAGCAAAGCGGATGGCCCGGCCATTGCTGCATGGGTTGTGCTGCTTTTTCTCCTGACCGTTCTTTGTGCCCTTCCTATCATGATTGGTGGCGTAAGTATGCCAAGGCTTTCGCCTTCGGCGCCGCTGTTTCCGTTTTCTTTCGCGGGAATTCTGCTCTCGGCTTATGTTCCCACGCTCACCGCTCTTATAGTCGCTGGATTGTTTTCCAGCAGCGGTGGCGTTCGCCCTTTATTGCGCCAGATCCGTATCTGGCGCGTGGGAATCACCTGGTACGCGCTCGCGCTCATTGGACCCGCGATTTTATTTTCGCTGGCCGGCCTAGTGCTTCTCGCTCTAGGTGGCGCACCACCTGAGCACTGGTTGCGCTTTCCTTCTCTTTCCTCTTTTGGTCCTGGCGGGTTGACTTTTTTCATCGGCCAGTTGATTGCGGGATCTTTTGGCGAAGAACTGGGCTGGCGAGGCTTTGCGCAGCCTCGCTTGCAGGTTCGCTATGGGGCACTCTGGGCCAGCATTCTCATTGGAACCCTTTGGAGTACATGGCATCTCTGGCCAGCAATCACGCCGCAGGGATTTTCCCTTATGAGTCCCGTGGACGCCGCGGCGACGTACATACGCTTAATCTCGACATCGATTATCTATGCGTGGATGTACAACAGCACGAGGGGAAGCCTCTTTCTGCTCATGGTAGCGCACGCCGGACACAACATTGCAGCCACGCTAATAGGGGCACTCAGCAACGGCGTATATCAGCAATTGATCGTTGCTCTACTCTACCTACTCGCAGCTATTGCCGTTGTTCTGGCGACGGATGTGCAAAGCCTTTGTCGCTCCAATTATAGCTTGGCTCAAAGCAAGGATTTCGGCTCGTGAGACACCGACTCGAATAGGTGCTTCTCTCAAAAGAATGGGTGTCGCCGGATAGGAAGAGTCTATTAGCCGGAATTTCTCACAATAAATAGAAAAAGGCTGTCGCTTCATGGCATAACTCTTTTGTCTAGAAAGATTCTGCCAAGAGGGAGCAACAGCCTTTATGAGGACAGAGTGTAACCAGTTTGTCTTTGGATTTCATCCC
>WNFB01023637.1_pt1 | contig 17168 bp, 18 predicted proteins | sample 5400501 | NCBI WGS metagenome assembly WNFB01 (sample SAMN13153341, study PRJNA577476) | soil metagenome | isolation source: 200 cm saprolite under Douglas fir tree site 2 hole 1 | place: USA:California | collected 2015-04-18 | reverse complement strand
CAGGTATCTGTGGCCGCGACATCGCCACGGTGGGTAAAGGGCGCACGCATCGCCTCACCGGCATGGGCGTGGTCGAGGTGTCGAGCGTCAACTGGCACGATGCCGGTGGCGACTACGTCGAGACCTACCTCGACATGTCCGGGCCCTACGGCGAGATGTATCCCTACCGCAAGCTCGTCAACCTCTGTCTGGTGGTCGAGCCCGACGCGACGCTGAGCGAAGAGGTCAAGAACTACGCCGTACACAAGGCGGCGCTCACGGTCTCGGATCAGCTCGGCGATGCGGTGCGCGCCCTCACACCGCCAGAGCGCGAGGTGTTCGAGCTGACGCCGGTGGATCCGGCGCTCCCCAGGGTCGTCTACATCTGGTGCGTGCATTCGCCGCAGGCCATGTCGGGCTCCCCTACCGCGTTCTGCACGGCGACCTACGGCCTGACCCAGTTGACGCCGCCCTGGTATCTGCATCCGAACGAGATCCTGGACGGCGCGCTCACGGGGCCCTATCGCACCGCCTTTGCGATGTCGTGGACCGTGGCCAACAACCCGCTCTTGTCAGACCTCTATCGCCGCCACGGCCGGGACTGGAACTTCCTCGGCGTGATCTCGCTCCGCACGGAGTGGACCACGCAGACCGAGAAACAGCTCATGGCCAACCAGACGGCCAAGCTCGCCCAGCAGCTCGGGGCGCAGGGCGCGGTAGTGACGTGGGACGCGGGGGGCAACGAGTTCATCGAAGTGGTGCGCAGTATTCAGGCCTGCGAGCGGCTCGGCATCAAGACCGTCTTCCTCACCAGCGAGGACGACGCGACGGATGGCGCGCCCACCATGCTCGAGCCCCTGCCCGAGGCCGACGCCATCGTGAGCACGAGCTTCTTCAAGAACGTCACGCTGGCCGTGCCCGAGGCGCCCGCCGTGGCGCGCGTGATCGGCCTGCCCACGAAGACCGTGCGCCGCGGCTCGACCGTCGGCCTGCACGGCGGCGCGGACGCCGCGCTCCCTACGTCGGGTCCGCTGCCGCCGCCCTGGCGCTACGACGACCACTACGGCTTCAACAGCCTGAGCTGCATCGAGTAGCGAGAGAGGCTAGCTCGAGGCTAAAGAGGCTAAGCGACATCAAGGCCGTTCTCGGCAGCGCGACGGGCAGTACTTCCCGATCGACGCCGACCTGATGGACTGGGCCTTCGGCGAGGACTGCGTGATTCGGATGTCGTCCTACGAGTGTGGCATGGACCAGCCAACCTACACGCCGGTCCAGCAGAGGCGTCGAGCGCTATGCCGGCGCGATCATCGAGAAGAAGAAGGCGGCGATGCCGCCGGGCTGTCCGCTCCTGCCGGCGGCGTAGGTCGGCCAAGGCCTTCCAGCCGGGCGCGGAACTCGTCAACGAACTGGCGGTAGGCAATCGGAAAGACTGTCCGCCAGTGTTCTCGCGGATCGGTGTCGAGCGCGAAGCGCCCGAGATATTCCAGGAGCTTCGCACTGCCGTACTGCTCGACGAGCCAATCGACCGCCAGGAACGCCTGACCGTAGGTCGCCATCGCGCCGAGTCGCCGCGTCGCCTCGGTCCAGGCCGCGTTGTTGATGAGCGCCGGAAGGTCGGGGAAGAACTTAATCGTCGACTCGCGGGCGGCGCGCACCATGATGTCGCGCGACTCAGCGTAGGCTCGATAGCCGAGCACGTCGACCACCTTGAACTTGACCCACTCGGCATGGCCCTCGAGGATCCACTGCGCGGGTCGGCCCCGTCCGCCTTCTCGGAGCCTGCCCTGGCTCACGTGCGTCAGCTCGTGGGCGTAGAGCGACGCCCGCCCGGCAAGGTTCATCCGGGCCAGGATGTCGCCACGCAGGAGGAGGCCAGCGCCCGTGGCGACGCCGAACGCATTGCGACGGTCCCACGCATCGTCGGCCTTCTCGCCCGCGATCTTGATGAGCCCGTCGACGAACGTCGCCTGGTTGACGTAGACGTAGGCCTTGATGTCCGGTGGGAACGGCAGATCGAGCCGGTGGCGCATCAGCCAGGCGATCGAGTCGATGAGCTCGCTGTCACTCGGGCTCGTGCCCAGCGGCGGCATCGCCGGAGCATCGAACCGGATCTCGTATTGTCGGTACGGAGCGACAACGCTCGAGCAGGCCGCCGCCAGCACCGCGGAAAGCGCCAGAACGATCCGCCAGCGGCCGCTCATATGCGCCTCGATACCGCGAGGATCCCGGCGCGTCAAGTAGGCTCTGCCCGCTTCGCGCGACGATGACGGACCAGGGCGGCGCCGTCGTGCTCGAAGGGGGTGCTGGACGTACACACTGCACCCGGATTAGAGTCCCGCCAGCCTGTGTCGCTCGACTGTTCTCTCAGGAGTGTGGACGAGCTGACCGCCGACCTGGTGAATGGCCGCTGTCTGCTCATTGTCGGCGGGGCCGCCTGGCTCGTCGCGCTGAATCTCGGGTTGCGCCGCTACTGGCCCCGCAACCGTTGAGGAGGGCTAGGGGCGCGTGTCAGGCCGGCGGTCGCGCGGCGTTGTCGAGCTCCCGTTCTTTGAGAACGCGACGCAAGATCTTGCCGGAGGGCGTCTTGGGGATCGCGTCGACGAACGCGACCCCACCCGGAATCTTGTAGTTGGCCAGCCGGCCCTTGACGAAGGCGACCACGTCGTCGGTTCCGAGGTCATGCCCCGCTTTCCTGACGACGAACGCCTTGGGGATCTCGCCCGCCTCGGGATGCGGCTTTCCGATCACCGCGGCGTCGGCGGCCGCGGGGTGCTCGAGCAGGAGCGACTCGATTTCTCGGCATCGGCTACGTCAGCATGGCCCGCGCCGCCAAATGAACTGAAGGCCTCCATCGTGTCGCGAGTGGATGGATTCGTCCTTCCCCGGGCCAGGCGCACGCGGATATTGCGAATCCCGAAGCGCCCTCCAATCTCACGCACCGTCTCAGCGAGCGGGTCCGGCACGGCCGATCGAATGGCATCGACCTGACCGCGCGCAAGCTGTCCGGGCAGGCGAGTGAACGGATCGACCTCGACGCTCCTTGACGGCATTGCTATGCACAAAGCAGTATCGCGAGGGTCGACCGGCGCACGGAGAGGGACCATGGACAACACGATCGAGGTCGAGGCCTATCAGGCTCTGCTCGCGCGCGCCCACCGGAAGACGGGGGCCGTGCCGCCGGAGCTGGTGGTCTGCCACATCCTCGCGGTCACCGCCGGGGCCGACTGGCCGGTCCGCCGCGAGGCGCTCGAGGCGCTGTTGCGCCGGGTCGCGTTCGGCAAAGCCGACGGGCTCCGGATCGTGTCCCGGCCGGGCGGGGGCCGCCTCCTCGGCCTGTACGCGACCCGGCGCAAGGGCTCGCCCGCGCGGCCCTATCGCACCCTGCTCCGTCGCCTCGACCCGATCGTGGGCCACTGCGATTGCGCCGACTTCCTTCGCAGCTCGCTCGGCCTGTGCAAGCACCTGCTGGCCGTGCTGGAGGACCTCACCGCGAAGCCGCGCGCCTTCGAGAAGGCCAGGCGGGAGCCCGCCCCGAACGAGTCGCCACTGCGATGGGACCCGGTCCGCCCGCTCACCGGCCCGGGCGACTGGCTGGCGCAGGTCCGCTGGGTCGACGGCACGCCCGGCGCCGGTCTCAGGCGGTGGCTGCGTCCCGCGAAGGCGGGAGGCTGGACGCTCGAAGTCCCCGGGAGTCCGGGGCGGCGGCGGCAGGTCGTGGAGGAACTCCTCGGTGCGCTCGGCGATGGGCGCGGCGAACCCGCCCTCTACGCCTTGCTTCAGGAAGACCGCCGGCGAATCGCGCGCGCGAGTCAGGGCGCGCGGGACCTCGACCGTCTCAAGGAAGCGCTCCGGACGCTCAAGCAGCGCCTCTACCCGTACCAGCGAGAGGCCGTCGAGCGGTTTCTCTCGCGCGGGCGGCTCCTCCTCGCCGACGACATGGGCCTCGGAAAGACCGCGCAGGCCATCGCCGCCTGCCACGCGCTCTGGCACACGGGCCGCGTCCGGCGTGGGCTGCTCGTCGTGCCCGCCGCGCTCAAGCCCCAGTGGCTCCGCGAGTGGCGGCTCTTCACCGACGCACCCGCCGCCGTGATCGACGGCAACCCCGGCCAGCGCCGCGCGGCGTTCGACGCGTGCCGCCGCGGGTTCCTCGTGGTCAACTATGAACAGCTCCTCCGCGATCTGGGAATCGTCCGCGACTGGAACCCGGATCTCGTCGTGCTCGACGAGGCCCAGCGAATCAAGAACTGGGCGACCAGGACCGCCCTCACGGTGAAGCAGCTCGATCCGCCCTTTCGTCTGGTCCTGACCGGGACGCCGATGGAGAACCGGATCGACGAGCTGGCGTCGATCGTCGAGTGGGTGGACGACCTCGCGCTGGAGCCGAAGTGGCGCCTGGTGCCATGGCACACGACGGCGGTGGACGGAAAGACCGAGATCGGCGGCGCCCGCAACCTCGACACGCTGCGGAGCCGCCTGGCCGGCTGCATGATCCGGCGCATCCGCAAGGAGGTGCTCAGCCAGCTCCCGGAGCGGACCGACACGAGGATCCCCATCGAGATGACGCCCGAGCAGGTCGAGGAGCACGACGCCCTCAACATGCCGATCGCGCAGCTTCTGGCGCGCTCGAAGCGGCGGCCGCTGACGCAGGCGGAGTTTCTGAAGCTCATGATGCTCCTCACGACCCAGCGAATCATCGCGAATGGCCTGGCCCAGCTCCGGTTCGAGGAGATCTGGCCCGACCTGTCGAGGATCGAGCGGCCCACCGAGGCCACGCTGAAGGGGTTGTCGTGCCCGAAGCTCCTGGAACTGCGGGAGCTGATCGGCCAGATCGCCCTTGATCAGGAGCGCAAGGTCGTGGTGTTTAGCCAGTGGCGGAGAATGCTCCGCCTGGCGCACTGGGCCACGCGCGACGTGCTGGCCCGGGACCACGTCCGGGCGGCGTTCTTCACCGGTGAGGAGGGCCAGAAGCGCCGGACGCAGAACATCGTGGAGTTCCACGACGACCCCGCGTGCCGCGTCCTCTTCGCCACGGATGCGGGCGGCGTGGGCCTGAATCTGCAGCGCGCCGCGAGCGCCTGCATCAACATCGAGCTACCGTGGAACCCGGCCGTCCTCGAGCAGCGGGTCGGCCGCATCTACCGCCTCGGCCAGAATCGCCCGATCGACGTCTACAACCTGGTCAGCGAGCCCGGCATCGAGTCGCGGATCTCGGACCTCGTGGGGACGAAGCAGGCCTTCTTCGTGGGGCTGTTCGACGGAACGAGCGACGAGGTGGCGTTCGAGCGTTCGGGGAGCTTCCTCGCCCGGATCGAGCGGATCGTCGCGCCGGCCCTGGAGCGCGCCCCGGCGCGCGGCGTGGAGGCCGCCGAGGCGGATGACGGCCCCGCCGAGCGCGAGATCGACGCCATCGTGGCCGCGGGCGACGAGTCGCGGGACGCCCGCGTCCCGGGCGCGCCCGAGCCGGCGCCGCCGCCGTCCGCGGTCGACGTTCAGAAGCTCTTCTCGGGGCTCACGGTGCAGCGAACCGCCCACGGCGGCTTCGTGATCGAAGCGCCTCCAGAGACCGCCGCGACGCTGGCTGCGCTGTTTGCAGGCATGGCCCGGCTGCTCCAGACCGTCGCGCCGGGGCCCGCGAGCTGAAGGACCGCCCCGAGATGTGATCCGCGTGGTCGTGGCTATACCGGTGCGCCTTCCGTCCGGTATGATAGCGGCGAGCGTGAGCGATCCATGCGTGCCCGAGCGTTCTGGAAGGCCGTGACCCTCGACCGAGCGGATTTCCTCGATCGGCTGATCGCCCTGCTGACCGAGCACGACATCCGCTTTTGCGTCGTCGGTGGTCAGGCGGTAAATGCCTACGCCGAGCCCGTGGTGAGTCTCGATCTCGACCTTGCCGTCGCCGTGGAGCAGCTGGCGCGTGCCGAAGCGCTCCTGCGCGAGGCCTTCGCCGTCGAGCGGTTTGCCCACAGCCTGAACGTGTCCGACGCGGGATCCGACCTTCGGGCCCAGATCCAGACTGATCCACGGTACTTCGCCTTTGTGGACCGGGCGGCGCCTCGCGACGTCCTCGGCGTCCGCCTGCCGGTGGCTCACCTCGAGGACGTGCTGCACGGGAAGATCTGGGCGGTGACGGATGCGTCTGGCCGGCCGAGCAAGCGCCAGAAGGATCTGGCCGACATTGCGCGCCTTCTCGAGGTGTATCCGGAGCTGCGCTCACAGGTGCCGGCGGAGGTCGCGGCGAAGCTCGTGGGCTGAACCCACACCCCACGGACCCGCTCTCATCCTGATTTCTCCCGATACTCGGCCAGCGGCACCGCCGTCTTGAAACGGCCAGCGGCAATCAGCGAATCCGAAATCACGAACAGCAACGCACCGATCCAGACGAACGGCTTTGAGAATCCGGCGAGGATCGTCGACACGGTCATCACCGTGATCGCACAGCTGTAGACCATCACCGGCGGCACAGCCTGCGTACCTAGTCCGGACCACAGCCAGCTCGACACCAACAGACTGTAGACGAGAACCAGCGCCGTCAGGAGCATCTGACTGCCTCGGGCGCGCAATGGTCGTGGCCAGCTTCGCGTGAAGAGCACAATGTAAGCGAGGTGCGCGAAGAGAAACGTTCCCAAGGCGTGCGTGAAATAACGGCGGGGATCGAGATGAAGAAAGATATCGCCGAGGCACGAGAGCACGAGCGCCGCCGCCAGGATGAGGTTGTCGCGCGTATGCCGCGATTCGACACCGTTCGGGCTGCTGCCGGCTGTGCCCAGGACTCTGAAAGCCAGCACTGCCAGCGGAGCGATACTCAGTGCTTTGAGCGCGACGCTGCCCGGAAACGGCTGAACCCCGCGCGTGGCCAGGTATGCTGCGCTGCTAATGATCGAAAGCAGCAACAAGCATTTGTCCACCCGGCCGAAGTTTCGCAGACGGCCGAAGGTCAGTGCATCCATCTACTGAGTTGTGCCGGAATTCTACGATAGCGGTGGCGGAGGCCGAGCGCGGCGCGGGAAGGAGGGCCGCGTGGACGTTCCGCGCGGCCGAGCTGGTCGTGCAAAACGCCAGCGGCGAGCGCCTCCGCGCGGCGCTGTCCTTCGAAGGGACCGCCGAGGCTCGTGCCGCGAAAAGGCTTTTGAAGTTCCTAGGCTCGGCTCATCAGGCCTATCCCGCCTGGTGCCGCGCATAGATCTCCGCGGCCTTCTTATGCGCTTCTACGACCGCCTTCTCGACGTTCCAGCTCTCGACCAGCACCCGATGCATCATGCGGCCGATGACGAAGGTGGCCAGCACCTCGCCTGAGGCGGCATTCGTGGTGCCGGGAGAGGGGAACTGGCGTCCACGCTCCAGCATGACCCGCCAGTGCTCGAACACCGGCCGCTTCCAGAACTGGGAGTCGTACATGTTCTTGTATGGCGGCCCCCAGCGGCCATCGCCTTCCTCGATCATGACCTTCAAGTTTTCCGGCGCCATCCAGTACTCGGCTAGCCCCTTGGCCACCTCGGGATAGGGGTTGTGCTTGAAGAGGAGCCAGTCCGCCGTCGAGAGCTCCTCGACGGCACCAGCCGGCCCCGCCGGCACCGGCAGCAGTCCCGTGACCTTGTACAGCTCCTTGTCGGAGTCCGCCAGATGGGCGTAGATACTGGTGGGATTCAAGACGAAGATCACCTGGCGTGACTGATAGGCTTTGTTGTTCCCGGTGTTGTCCCACGCGATCGCCCCCTTCGGGATGATCTTGTGCTTGTTGAACATGTCCGCAATCAGCTGCACGGCAGCGATCGTGCCCCTGGAGTGCAGTGCCACTGTCTTGTTGTCCGCCTCGACGAGCTTGCCGCCGTAGGACCAGATCATGTTCATGACGTTGTTGTCGGTGTCGGTTTGCAGACCCAGACAAAGGCCAAAGCCGGTGAGTTTCGGCGGCTTTTGCAGTTTCTTGCAGACCTCGACGAATTCGTCCCACGTCTTGGGGGGCTCGACCTTGGCGGCCTCGAGGAGATCCAGGCGGGTGACCAGTGGCCACGGGCTTATGGACTGCGGCACACCATACGCCTTGCCTTGATGCATGACGCTCGGCATGGAGACAGGAAAGAGCCCCCCTTGCAGTTTCTGCATCTTGTTGACCAGGTCGGTCACCTCCAGGAGGTGGCCTTGCGCGCGGTAAAGCTGCACGTAGCCGCCAATCAACCGGGTGATATCCGGCGGGTTCCCGGCCTCGAGCGCCGCCACCAGCTTGGGTACGAGCTGGGGACCGCCGATGATCTGATAATCGATCTCGCTCTCCTTGATCCCCGCCTGCTTGGCGTAGGCATAGCACTGCTCCTGCATGATCTTGTCGACCTGCGGCGCCAGAGCGGCTGGATTCCATACGACGAGCTTCGCCTGGCGCGCCGCATGGGCGCGGCGCACCAGCCACCAGGGTGCGGTCGTTGTCAGGACGGTGGCGGTCATCCCAGCCTGCTTCAGGATCTCGCGTCGTGTAGGCATTGCCGCCTCCTTAGCCCTTCACTCCTCCGAGCGTCAACCCTTTGACCACCCAGCGCTGGAAGACGAGAAACATGAGCACCGGGGGCAGCGCGCTCATGACGGTCGACGCCATCAGGGGCCCCCAGAAGAACACGTCCTGCGACATGAAGTTCACCAGGCCGGTGGTCACCGTCCGGGCACTGGTGGTGCTGGTGAACACGTGCGCATACAGAAATTCGTTCCAGGCGTGCGTGAACGAGAAAAACGTCACCACGACGATGGCCGGGAGTGACATCGGCAGCACGATACGCACGAGCGCAGTGACGCGGTTACACCCGTCTACCCGGGCCGCTTCCTCCAGCTCCACGGGGACGGACTTGAAATAGCCCATGAGTAACCAGGTGCAGAACGGCACATCGAATCCCAGGTACGCGATGATGAGCCCATGCAGGCTATCCGTGAGGCGGAGGACACTCATCATGGCGAACATCGGGATGAAGAGCAGCGAGGTGGGAACGAGGTACGTGAACACGAGACCGCGCGCCAGGAGTGCCCGTCCGGGGAAATTGAGCCGGGCTATGGCGTACGCCCCCAGACAGGCAATGACGAGGGAGACCGCCGTGGAGCCGGCGGCGACCACCACGCTGTTGCGCAGAAAGGTCAGATACGGGGTCTCACGAAACACGGTGGCATAGTTGTCCAACGTGGGCTTCTCGGGGATCAGCGTGGCCTCATACCCGTAGATTTCCTTGTCGTGCTTCAGCGACGTGGCGATCATCCAGTAGAAGGGGATCGCCGTCCACAGGAGCATCAGCACCAGGATGCCATTCCCCAGGCCCTGGAACGCACGGCGTTGCGCTGTCATCCTCAGCGCCATGGCCTACTCCCCCTTCTCGCGGAGCATGCGGCGCGTCAGGAAGACTATGAAGACGACCAGAATGGGGAAAAAGATCAGCGAAACTGCCGCCCCCATCCCCAAGCGCTGGGCGCCGCCGAGCGCCAGGTTATAGGCCAAGACTGGAAAGATCATGGTGCGATCGGCCGGGCCCCCGTTCGTCAAGATCAAGACAAATTGGATGCCCGCTGACGTCAAGATGGCCGACAGCATCACCGCAGTGATGAAAATTGGCCGCAGCCGGGGCAGCGTGATGTGGGAGAACTGCTGAAGCACCGACGCCCCGTCGATCTCCGCCGCTTCGTAGAGCTCCTTGGGAATGGCCTGCAGGCCGGCCAGAAAGCTCATCGTAAAAAACGGCGTGCCCTGCCAGACCACCACCACGATCACCGAGAACATGGCGAGGTGGGGGTTGGAGAGCCAGGAGATGGTCTCGTCTATCAGGTTCAGACGTACCAGGATATTGTTGATGAGCCCGCTGGCATCGTCGAACATCCAGCGCCAATTGAGGGCGGACATCACCGTCGGAATGGCCCAGGGAATGAGCAGAAAGGAGCGAAACAGGTTGTTGCAGAAGCGCTCTTGATTGAGCACCAGCGCCATGCTGAGCCCGAGGAGAAATTTGACTCCCACGCCGACCGCCGTGTAGACGACGGTGTTGACAACCGTACGCAGGAACTGCTCGCTCTGTAACAACTCCCGGTAGTTGTCCAGCCCGATGAAGCGCCCCGGGGTGCCGGCCGTTTTCGCCTGGAAGGTCATCACGATGGCGCTGGCAAAGGGGTAGGCGACGAGGCCCACGATGACGAGGATCGCGGGGAAGAGAAACAGATAGCCCAGGGTCCGGTCGCGCGCCAGAAGGCGCTGGATCCTCTCGCCCCGCCAGCGCAATCTCCGCCGAGACGATGGTAAGGGGAAGCTTACAGTCGTCGACGTGGCCATAGCCCATATCCTCCATCAAGCCCTTTCGCGGGCCGCCAACCCGTGCGTCCTGCCCCGGGCTGCGCGCCACGATCGCGCCCCCGGCGGCCGAAGTCAAGTGGCTCCGGGAGCGCGAGGCGGCGGACGCCCATCCGCATGGGTCTCATGGGTGCGGGTCCCGTCGCTGGGTCCGCTAGGTGGTTTGAACGCGTGCTACGCTCTGAGCCCATGATGAAGGGGCTGCTCGGTCTCGCCGCCCTCCTAGCCCTGTCGGGCTGCAGCGCGGCGGCAACGGTCCAGGTGACGCCGGTCCGAGATCAGAGCGCGTCGCAGATCGAAGCCGACCGCGCGCGATGCAACGAGTGGGCGAAGGGGACGGCGGTCGTCTCCGCCGGCTATGCCGCATGCATGATCTCAGCGGGATACGAGGCGCCGCCCGGGGTCCGCTCCACGTCGCAGAGCGTGCGGCTGACCCGCGCGCCGACCGCGAATGATCCCATAGGCATACTGATCGACTTTCTCGAATGCGATCGCGAGGCACAGCGGGAGGCCGAGAGCGGGCTTGGGACGGTGAGGAAGGCGATCCGAGACTACGTCGGTTGGTCCGGAAACGCCGACAAACGCCGGCAGGTTTTTGTCGACTGTCTCAAGCCTCGTGGCTACAACATCGGGAAGAGCTGAACCGCGCCCCGGGGTGTCTCGCAGCGTCACCGTACCGGGCGCCGCATGTAACTCTTACCGCGCTGTGGTGTAACGCTTACTAGTTTCCTGTCCGCGCGGCGGCAACCTGGACCCGTCCGCAGCCGGAAGTGCCCGACGCCATTGGAAAATCGCGATCGCTGGCATCCCCCTTGCTACTCCTGGGAGCGTCGGGTGCTGTTCGGAGCCTGACACCACAAAGTGAAGTGGGAGGATGAAGACATGAGCACGAATCGGCTGTTCGTTCTGGCGGCCGCCGCGGCGCTCGTGGCATGGAGCACGGCACCGGCCCTCGCGCGCTCGCCCGGGGCGGCCCACGGCTCCGCCGGGGGCTCCCTCGGGCTCGGTGCTTCCCCGACTCGTGGCGGCGCCGATGCGAAGGCGAGCGTGAAGACCGACGAGAAGGCCACGCCTCATCGGCATGACAGCAAACTCAATGAGCACACCAACAGGGGTGGCGAGCTCCAAGGGCTCGACCGCGCCGACGAGGCCGCGGGCACGCACGGCAAGGGCTCGACCGCGCCGACGAGGCCGCGGGCACGCACGGCCAGCAGGGTCGTGACAACGCGCGGACCAGGCAGAGCCGGTAGCGCCTGACTTCAGCCACATTCGGTCCTGGGGCAAACGCGGAGCTTCCCGGCTCCGCCCCCGGCGGGTCCGCGTATGCCTCTGGCTGCAGCGGCCAGCAGGGCCCCGGAGAGTCGAAATTGGAGGTGCGCCATGAAGAAAACCATACTCGTGCTAGCAGCTGCACTGTTTCTCGGCGGCTGTGCCGTCTACGCGGAGCCGCCCGTCGCCAGGCTCTACGTTCCAGGGCCGCCCCCCGTGTACGTCGCCCCGCCGCCGGTGGTCGTGAGCCCCTATCCGTCTTGGGGATGGCGCCACCCTCACCACTACTGGCAGAACTGATCGCCACATCGCCGCCCCGGGCGTGGACACCACACGCTCGGGGCGGCTCCCTCCTACGGTCGTGTCCGCCAGTTGCGTAACCCGCAGGGGCGTTCTACGGCTCGTCCGACTCGCCGAGCGCCCATGGCGCTCCGGCATTCGCCAGGGAGGTAGCAGCATGATCCCACGTGCGCCGTCTCGTAACCCAGGCTCTGTAGCTCGAGGTGGTAGTTGGGCAGCCGGTGGCTGGCCGCGTCGGCGCCCGGGCGCACCGGCTTGAGCCACTTGAGATCGTTGAACCGTTGATGCGCCGTTTCCGGCTGGCGCCGTCGACGCCCGCGACCGCGCCGGCGCCGGACGCGCCGTCGATTGAGGGCGCCGCGTGACGACGCCGTCGGCTCAGCGGCTGCCGGCGTCCTCTGTGCGCCATTCGACGGCGCCGAACCGAGTGTGGCCCAGGAAGTTGTAGGCGAGGCTGACGGTTTGGACCCGCTGGTGCCGGTCGCGCTGGACGCGAACGCCGTGAATCCCACGATCCAGCGGTTGGATGATCTCCGCTCCAAAATCCGAGGTGCTGATCCCGCCTCCGGAGCAGCATCGGCGTCAATCTAGCATAGCGTCCAAGGCGCGAGCTGCGGGACTGCGGCTCGAAGTCGCTTGTTCGCAGTCAAACGTTGTGCCACCTTGAGCTATTGAGGCCGACAGAGGGGAACGGTCGATGAGTCGTAGTCGATGAGTCGTAGGAGTGCCTCCCAGATCCACGAAAGCTTCGCGCGGGACACGGAGATCCGGTCCTCCTCCGACAGGGCCTTCGGATTCGTCTTCACGGTCGTCTTCGGTCTCATCGGGCTCGCACCGCTCTGGCGCGGCGCGCCGCCCCGGTGGTGGAACCTTGCGGTGGCAGCGGTGTTCCTCGTGGCGGCGCTGCTCGTCCCGCGGGTGCTCGCGCCGCTGAATCGGCTCTGGCTCAAGTTCGGCTTGCTGCTCCACGCCATGGTCAACCCGATCGTGATGGCCCTGCTCTTCTTCACCACCGTGACGCCGATCGCGCTCATCATGCGGGCGCTGGGCAAGGATCCCCTGTGCCTCCGGCGCAACCCCGACGCCGCCACCTACTGGATCGATCGCCGGCCACCCGGCCCAGCGCCCGACACCATGCCCCGCCAGTTCTGAGGAGGAGCCATGGTCGACTTCCTCACGGAGTTGTGGAGCTTCATGCGGGTGCGGCGTAAGTACTGGCTCATCCCCATTATCCTCATGCTGGCCGTCTTCGGCGGCCTCGTCGTCCTCTCCAAGGGCAGCGCCGTGGCGCCGTTCATCTACACGCTCTTCTAAACGCCATGCGCATCCTCGGGATCTCGGCCTTCTACCACGACAGCGCCGCGGCCCTGGTCGCCGATGGCCGCATCGTGGCCGCCGCTCAGGAGGAGCGGTTCACGCGAAAGAAGCAGGACGCGCGCTTCCCGCGGAACGCGATCGAGTATTGCCTGCGGGAGGCCGGAGTCGAGCTGGACGCGGTGGACCACGTGGTGTTTTACGATAAGCCATTCCTCAAGTTCGAGCGCCTGCTCGAAACCTACCTGGCGTTCGCTCCGCGGGGCTTTCAGTCGTTTACGATGGCGATCCCCGTGTGGCTCCGAGAAAAGCTGTTCCAGAAGTCGCTGCTGAAGCACGAGCTGAAACGATATGCCCCGGACTACGATTGGCCCCGGCGCCTCCTGTTCGCTGAGCACCACCAGAGTCACGCCGCCAGCGCATTCTTCGCGTCGCCATTCCAGGAGGCCGTGGTTCTGACCATGGACGGGGTGGGCGAGTGGGCTACCACCTCGGTGGGCTTCGGGTCAGGGAACCGCCTCGAGATGCAGCGCGAGATCCACTTTCCTCACTCGCTAGGCCTCCTCTACTCCGCCTTTACGTACTACACCGGCTTCAAGGTGAACTCCGGCGAGTACAAGGTCATGGGCCTCGCGCCCTACGGCGAGCCCCGGTACGCCAAGCTCATCCTAGAGCGGCTGATCGACCTCAAGCCCGACGGTTCGTTCATGCTCGACCTCGACTACTTCGATTACTGTACGGGCCTCCGGATGACCAACGATGCGTTCCACGAGCTGTTCGGCGGGTTGCCGCGAGGCCCTGACGAGCTCCTCACACAGCGCCACATGGATCTGGCCGCCTCCGTCCAGGCCGTGATCGAGGAGGTCGTGCTGCGGCTCACCCGATCGCTGGCGGCCGAGACGGGCGCCCAGAACCTTTGCCTGGCCGGCGGTGTGGCTCTCAACTGCGTGGCCAACGGCAAGGTGCTCCGCGACGGCCGGTTCCGCCGCATCTGGGTGCAACCTGCGGCGGGCGATGCGGGCGGCGCCCTGGGCGCCGCCCTGTGCGCGTATCATCTCTTCCGCGGCCAGCCGCGCCAGGTCGACGGCGAGCACGACCTCATGCAGGGCGCCTACCTCGGGCCCGCCTACAGCCAGAGCGAGATCGAGGAACGGCTGACCCGGGTGGGCGCCCGCTTCACGATCCTGACCGACGACGAGCTCATTCGCCGGACCGTCGACGCTCTCGCCGAGGGGAAGGCCGTCGGGTGGTTCCAGGGACGCATGGAATTCGGCCCGCGGGCGCTCGGCGCCCGCTCGATCCTTGGCGATCCCCGCTCCCCCTCGATGCAGTCGGTCCTGAATCTCAAGGTCAAGTATCGCGAGTCGTTTCGCCCGTTTGCCCCCTCCGTCTTGCGCGAGGCCGTCGCCGACTGGTTCGAGCTTGACTGTGACAGCCCGTACATGGCGATGGTCGCTGACGTGGCCAAGCAGCACCGCCGGGAAATGACGGCGGACGAGCAGGCATTGTTCGGCATCCAGAAGCTGAACGTCCCGCGGTCCTCGATTCCGGCCGTGACGCACGTCGACTACTCGGCCCGCATCCAGACCGTTCACCGGGAGACCCACCCGAGGTACCACGCCCTCTTGAGCGCGTTCAAGGCCCGCACGGGCTGCCCGGTCCTCGTCAACACGAGCTTCAACGTGCGGGGCGAGCCCATCGTCTGCACGCCGGAGGAGGCCTTCCGCTGCTTCATGGGCACGGAGATCGAGGTGCTGGCCGCCGGGAACTGTCTCCTGCTGAAGGACGACCAGGATCCGCGCCTCCGTCAGGACTATAAGAGCGCCTTCAGCCCCGACTAGGATCAACCCATGAATGATCCTGAGACAGGGGGCGATCTATCAGGTGATCGTCCGCGCGTTCAACGAGGATCCCGACGCCCTGCGCTCGACCCGTCAGCCGCGCTGACCCGCAAGCGACGCTGACACCGCGAGGCTCCTCCCGATGGCCACGCTCGGGCAAGCACGCCGCTTCCCCACGGTCATCCCCCTCATCGCGGCCAACGCCGCGCCCATCGTCGGCGTGCTCTTCTTCGGCTGGGACCTGCTATCGATCATGTTCCTCTACTGGATGGAGACGGCAGTGGCGCTCTTCGTGAGCCACGGCGTGTCGTTTCTCGTCAACTTCCTGGGTAACCGCGAGTACGAGCGCACCACCGTCGTGGCGGAGCAGGACGCACCCTGGAACCGCGTGGTCCTGATGCACATGACGATCATCTTCGGCGGCTGGGTGGTCATGGTGGCCCACGCGCCGGTCGGCGGGCTGGTGGTGCTGGGGCTGCTGAAGATCGTGGCGGACCTGCACGGCCACCTCCGGCAGCGCCGCGGGCCGGCGACTGCGCCTGCCCCGGCGGGTGCCCCAGCGCGAGCGGGCACGCCGTGACGCGCGAGCGCGCGCCCTCGGAGCCCACGGCGGCTTAGCCGACTGCGGTCGGCTATTTGTGCTCGACCCCGCTCTCCCACCGATCGCCCTTGAGGTATCCGACGATCTGCTGACGGGTATCTTGGGCGGCGGAATGGCTGTAGCCCATGCGCCAGCCGTGGAAGTGTCGAAAGGGCTGGTTGTCCATGTAGCCGTGGAAGGCGCCCTTGTAGACGATGACCTTCAGAGGTGGATGGCCGTCCTTGCGCTTCGTCTCGCCCATCTTGATGCAGAACGCGGGGTCGTTGGCGTCATCGTCTCCGGCTATGAAGACAATCAGCGGCGCGTAGAATTCAGCCGTGACCTTCGCGCGGCACGCGGGAACCAGAGAGAATCCCGCCGCGAACTTGTACGGGTGGTGCACCGACATGATCTTTTCGATGGCCATGAGCACGGCCGATCCACCGTTGGATCGGCCGACGAGATAGACCCGGCTCATGTCGGCGTAGCCGGTCGTGGCCAGGAACTCGAGGGCGGAGTAGGCATCCTGGGAGCGCCGACGGGCCCAATTGCCCTCCGTGGGCTTGCCGCATACGTCCTTGACCTTGCGAGTCGTGAACGAGTCGAGGGCGATCGCCCCGATGCCTTCCTGGCCAAGGAACTCCGAATACGTCTCGACCCACCTCGTGGCGACGCTGTCCATTCCGCCGCATCCATGCATCAGGACGACGAATGGAAATGGGCCAGATCCTTTCGGCTTGAACACCGCGGCCGGTAGGAACCCGTCGCGCTGGACGACCCCGTTCTCCTCGGGGAATCCGTTCATGAAGTTCTTGGACCAGCCCAGCTGGTAGTCCGCGGAGAACGTCCGCTCGTTATTGTGCGGGTAGTTGCCGTTCCACTTGACCTGGACCTTCTCCCCGGCCAGTCCTCCACCCGCATCGAGCAGCAGGAATGTGGCAAGACCGGCCACCACGGCGATGTCCTGAGACCGCATCGTTCCCCTGCCTCTCCCCTCACCTTCACCACCGGCGCGCGGCCACCCGAACTCGTCGATCTCCACGCGTGCCAGCGCGTAGCGTTGTTGCGATCGATCCTCATGATCTCCCTCCCGACTCTCGGCGGACGAGCGATCTGAGGGCGACGAACCACGCGACGAGCGCGATCGCGTCGGACGCCACGGCGAAGGCCCAGATCATCATGCGCACAATTCCCCGAGCGGCCGCGCCCGGGAGGCCCACCGAGACTGCGCCCACCGACACCGAGGACCGTCCGGCGCCACCGCCCGTGAGCGCAAGCCACGTGAGCAGCACGGCGCCCCCCGTGACGAGCATCAGCGCCGTAGCGGCGCCGAGCACCCGCCGCATTCGCGGCGTCGGGAGCCCGAGCGCCAGGACGTACCAGCCTCCGAAGAAGAAGGCTAGGCCGAACCCGGCGACGATCCAGCGCGGCGCGCCGAACTTCTCGTCGGGCTGGGGGATCACGTCGCCGGCGGCCAGGAAAAGGACCGCGCCCATCACCACGGTGAGCGCGCCCACCGCCAGGGGTCCGCGTCGATCGCCCGACATTGTGACGTCCAGAATAGCTGGTCTGGACT
>WNFB01005329.1_pt1 | contig 17168 bp, 14 predicted proteins | sample 5400501 | NCBI WGS metagenome assembly WNFB01 (sample SAMN13153341, study PRJNA577476) | soil metagenome | isolation source: 200 cm saprolite under Douglas fir tree site 2 hole 1 | place: USA:California | collected 2015-04-18 | reverse complement strand
CGCCTACTAACTAGAAATTGTCCAACAAAGGATCTTTGTGGGTCGCGGTTTCAGAGTCTGCGTGGCAACGCGGTTTTTGAGCGTTTTTGTAGAGCCCGCCTTCAGGCGGGCACTGTAGATTCAAGCACATGCTCACCTGAAGGTGAGCGCTACAGGGGGCCGGCGCGGAGTTGCAACACAGACTCTTCAGCCGCGACATTCGAGGGCCGAATAACCAAGGCTTTTGCCGCTGAAGTCCTATTAGGGTTGTTTCGCTGCCCATTCATCAGATGACTTGAAGGTTTTCTTATTTGTTAAAAGGGCCGGTTGACTCTTACTGAAGATTTTCCGTGCTGGCCGCGGGCGCACCTTTCCCCAATGTAGGCTGCCCTTTCAGCAAGCTGCTAACGACCTCCGTCAGGGTTGTGCCGCACTGCGCCCAGAGCCGCCTCTTCAGGCTGCAATAATCCTGCGCCCCACCGAAGACGTCGGCCATCAACGCGCGGAAAGTCGGACTTCTCTCAATGAATTGGATCATTCGGGTCGCCACGGCGCCGCCCAAAAATCGCCCGCGATAGAACCGCCGTGCAATCCGCGTCGCAAATTCCAGATCGGCGGAAAAGGCCTTGCGGACACGCGCGGGGTATTCGCGAGGTTTGCCGGCAATCAACGCTTGGGCCAGCAAATTGCCTGAGCGCAACGCATAATAGAGGCCTTCGCCGGTGATCGGGTCGACCCAGGCGGCCGCGTCGCCCACCAGCGCCCAGTTGCGCCCCACAACGCGCCGCGCCGAGAGCGTTTGCGGCTGCGGAGACGGGAGCACGTGACTGTAGAACTGCGCGCCTTCGCGTGGAATCCGTTCCTCGGCCATAAACGAGCGCAGGTGGCCCCGCAGTTCCTGGCTGGTGTGCCGCGCCATGCTGCCGCAAATCCCCACCGAAAGATGATCGCAGCGCGGGAACGACCACAGGTAACCCTCGAAGTGGCGGAGGAATTTGACGCAGATTCCCTCTGCCTGGGCCGGCACGAAATAGCCGAGGGTCATTTCGAGGTCGCTGCGCAAAAGGGGTCTCGTATTCGGCAACAAAGAGTTGCGCGCGCCTGCCGCAATGACGACAAAGTCCGCATCGACTCGATTTTCACCGATCGCGAGTATGGCGCGCTCGCCATCGGCGTCGATTTGATTCACGCGCGAACGAACCACGCGGCATCCCGCCTCCTCGGCTCGTTCGAGGAGCAGCCCGTTCAGCACCGTTCTGGAATAGATGACGATGGGGTGATCGAGAGAGAGGTGTGCTCGATGACCCTTGCTGGAAATTAGCTCGACGGTGCGGATGAGTTTTTTGGGATAAGGGCCGTCCAGGAGGAAGGGATACGCTTTGATGGCCTTGTGCGTTAACCCGCCGCCGCAAGGCTTTTCCCAGGCCAGATGCTCGTCATAAATTGTGACGCTGTATCCCGAGCGCGCCAGATGCTCCCCGCACATCGCGCCAGCCGGGCCGCCACCCACAATCGCAATATCTCGCATCGAACAGCCTCGATGAAAAGGGCAGAGCCTGGCACGGGCCCTAGCGCTGGTCAAAAGGTTCCATCATGCCAGCGGAAATACCGCGGCCATGAACCATGCCGCAAGTATAGCAGAAAATATCGCAGCGGCTGCGGCCGACCCCGTGCGTCGCCGTAACCAATCGGCGCCAACCCTTTGCCCCAGGGACACTGCCACAAAATAAGGCGCGAGCAACGCCATCAGGACTTGCCCGCTCAAGAGAATAAGTATTCCCGCCAATAAAGCAAGCAAGAGAACAAACCGAAGCCCGACGAAAGTTCCAAATCTCACCGCGCGTCGCGATCGTTCAGGGGCGCCGAGCGCCGCCTCTTCCGCAATTGCGTAGGGTAAATTCGCGAGAAACAGCGGAACAAAATAGAACCACCGCGCGCCGCTCATCCGCACATCCGTAAGTTGCCAGTTCAGCCAGGCACCAAGACCAAAGATAATAAGAATAGCGAGGGCGGAAGCAGCAAGCACGGGGCGGCATCCACGATCGGTTACGCCACGAAGATGCTTCCGGAATAGCAGGGTGAGCGAAGTTCCCGCCAACAACATGAAGAAAGCGAGGTAGCCTCCTCCATAGAAGGGAAAAAGGCGTTGCGGATACCAGATGCTGGCGATGCTGAGCGCAAACAGAGCGGCCACAGACCAACGCGCAAGCAATGCCTTCGTTGACAGATACGCTGGAGCCTTCTCACCCGCGCAATTGGCGCGGAATGTCCGCACAATCCATGTCGCCGTAAGCGGGAATAGAAGACAAATTCCTACGATGCCCAGGATCTCGCCTGTCAATGGCTCACCGCGCGGAGGTTCAAGTGGCCCCGTCAGGCCCAGCGCGGCCCGGGCCCAGCCCGCCATCGCCCTTGCCGCGAGCGAATCAAGCACGACCGACCCATGCGAAGTCCACGACGCAACGATCCGATTGGCGGCCCGCCTCTGCCGGAAGTCTTCCTCAGTAGTGCGTGAGCCGCCGGCAGCGCGCAAGAGTTCCTCGGCGGACGTTTTCATCGCGGGGAGGTCCAACTGAGCGCCTATGATGAGTAAATTCGACGGCATTCGCCTGGGGAGGACCATCGGCGCCGGAGCAAATGCAATGGTTGCCGCGACGGGGAAATAATCGGCCAGGCGAATCGCGATTTCCCCGCCCATCGAGTGTCCAACGATAATCGTTGTTTGCGGATTGAGGGGCGCCTCGACGTGGAGCCCGCCAGAGCTTTGCCCGCTTCGCTGTAGTTCGGTCAGGACCCTGACGGAGGACTCCAGAGTTCCCATGTGTGTGAAATGACCGGGCGTGGCGGCGTGTCCTGGCGCGTCCACTAGATAAACGCGGAATCCCTGCGCCGCGAGCCATTGGCCCAACTGCTGCATGAAAACGCGGTTTGACGCTAGCCCGTGAAGGACGACCGCCGTGCCGGCAGCAGGCAAATGCGTTGGCTCCAGGATGCGCACCGCGGCGCCCGCGATTCGCGTGTCGCGCATGGGTCCGTGAGAACGAGCGATCAAAAAGGCGCCCACAACCAGCAACAGAGCGCCCGCCACAGCCGAAAGCGCTTCGCGGCGTGAGGTCATGTGCGGGCGGCAGCGTGATAATATAAAGCGGCGCTGCGAAGCAGGCGGCTGCGCACAGGGTTTAGGCCGCGACACCACCGATGGGGAAAATCGTTTCGCAAGACGAACTCATTCTGCTCATCGCGCGCGAAAAGCGCAATGGGGGCCGGGTGGTTTTCACGAATGGCTGCTTCGATCTGCTGCATCCGGGTCACGTGCGTTGTTTGGCGGAAGCGCGTGCTTTGGGCGACCTGCTCGTCGTGGCGGTCAACAGCGATCGTAGCGTTCGCGGCAACAAGGGCTCCGAACGTCCGCTCGTGCCGCAGAACGACCGCGCGGAGGTTGTTGCTGCGCTCTCGTCCGTGGATTACGTCACGATTTTCGATGAGCCGACGCCTCGCGACTTGATCGCGCGCCTCCTTCCCAGTGTTCTCGTCAAGGGCGCGGATTGGGAACCAAACGAAGTCGTCGGACGCCAAGAAGTTGAAGCTGCGGGAGGCCGGGTCGTTTCCATTCCCCTCGCTCCCGGTTATTCCACAACCAGTCTTCTGCAGAAAATTCGCAAAGCCGCTTCATCTCTTGAGGACCGAGCGGCTGACCAGCACACCTGATCATGCTCCTACCTTCGGTCTCGGAAACCCTGGCTTCAGTAAGCCGGCATCCCGCACTGGAAGCCGCGATTTCGGCTCTGCGGCGCGGGGTTGCCCAGAAAGTCGCGCAGGAAGTCGCGCATGAGCATCTGGCTGGACTGACCGATACCGCCAAGGCTTTGGTCGCGGCTCACGTCGCAGCGGAGCTTCGCCGGCCCGTCGTGGTGATCGTAACATCGGGCGCGCGCGCGGAAGCTCTTGCCGCGTCCCTGGAGTTTTTCTACAAGGCGCTCGCGGGCCAAGAGGCCACGGAAGTGGCCGTCTTTCCCGCCCTCGACGCATTGCCCTGGCAGGAAGTTTCCTCGCACGCGGAAATTCTCGAAACACGCGCGGTAACCCTATGGCGATACACAAGCGGTCTCGCGCGCGTCGTTGTCGCGCCCATTGCCGCGGCTCGCATGCGCCTTGCCGACGCCGCCGCTTATTCGGCGCAGGCGCGCACGCTTGCGCGGGACCAGGAAGTTTCTCTCGAAGAGTTCGTCGCGCATCTCCGGCGCGTCGGGTACGAATCCCACGACATGGTTGAAATGCCGGGCCAATTCACTATTCGAGGAGGAATCGTGGATGTGTTTCCGGCGGAGGCGGAACGCCCCGTGCGGCTCGAATTGTTTGGAGACTCGGTCGAATCCTTGCGGGAGTTTGACCCGAACACGCAGCGGTCGGTGCGTCCGATCGAGCGCGTGACTCTTCCGCCGTTGTTGGAACAACCTGCGAATGGCGCCCGAGGTCCCGATGGAATGTCCGGTGGCCCGGGCGTTCCCCCTCGCATGCATTCGCTGTTGGATTTGCGCGAGGAAACTATCGTCATTCTCGACGAGCCGGAAGCGATCGAAGAAGCAGCAAGGGAGTTCTTCGCGAATGCGGAAGAAACTCTTCAAGATGCGGGCGATTCCGCGGGGAATGCCCTTGCCACGCATTTTTTCACCGGCGATTGGGATCAGCAGCTCTCGCATCATGCGTGTTTGAAACTCGATCAACTCTCCGTCGCGAGGGAGGGAATTGAGACGCGCACGATGCAAACACAATCCACGACCCGTTTCCACGGAAATGTCCCCGCATTCATGGCGGAAGCGCGAGACCGCATCACCGCGGGCGAACGAGTCTTGCTGGCGGCGGGGAATCTCGGTGAACTCGAGCGGTTCGTCGATCTTTGCCATGAATACGAGGTGCCCTACCGGCTGGGCGAGATCGAAGAAAATGTGACGAGCGCGCGTTTGGCTGAGGACTCCTCGGCCGGCAGCGTTCCGGCGATTGTCCTGGCTCGCGCGCCGTTCGTGGACGGCGTCGTTTTTCCCGATTCTCATCTGACGATTTTCGGCACGGGCGATCTCTTTGAGACGCTTCCGGCGGGCGCCGCGTCGCGGAGACGGCCGAAGACAGCGAGTTTTTTCAGCGACTTTTCCGAGCTGAAGGCCGGGGATTACGTCGTGCACGTGGACCACGGCATCGGCCAGTTTGAAGGATTGCATCAAATCGAAAATGGCGGCGCGCGCGGCGAGTTCATGCGCCTGCGTTACGCGGACGACGCGAAGCTCTACGTGCCGCTCGAGCGCCTCGACCTGGTGCAGAGCTACCGCGCGGTCGAAGGCGCGAAGCCCGTTCTCGACAAGCTCGGCGGAACGACCTGGACGGCCCGCAAGGCTCGCGTTCGCAAGTCGGTCGAAGACATGGCCGACAAACTCTTGAAACTTTATGCCGAGCGGAAGGCCGGAGAGGGTTTCGCGTTTTCGCCGGACGGCGCGTTTCAAGGTGAATTTGAGGATGCCTTCGAGTTTGACGAGACGCCGGATCAAGCCATCGCCATCGCGGACGTCAAGCGCGATATGGAGCGTTCGCAGCCGATGGACCGCCTGCTCTGCGGCGATGTGGGCTACGGCAAAACGGAAGTGGCCATGCGCGCCGCTTTCAAGTCCGTCATCGACTCAAAGCAGGTCGTTGTTCTTGCTCCCACCACGGTGCTGGTCGGCCTTCTGGTGGTGGACGAGGAACAACGCTTCGGCGTCGCGCACAAAGAACGCCTGAAAGAGCTGAAGCACAACGTCGATGTGCTGACGCTTTCGGCCACGCCCATTCCGCGCACCCTCAACATGTCACTGGTCGGATTGCGGGACATGAGTGTGATCGAAACGCCTCCGAAAGATCGCCTGGCGATTCAAACCGTGGTATCTCCCTTTAGCGAATCGCTGGTCCGCCGCGCGATTGAGGAAGAGCTCGCGCGGGACGGCCAGGTGTTCCTCGTGCACAATCGCGTCGAGTCCATCTACTCCATCGCCGCAATGGTCAATCAACTCGTCCCGAAGGCGCGTGTCGTCGTGGGGCACGGCCAGATGGACGAGAAAGAGCTTGAAACCGTGATGATGAAATTCGTCCGCGATGAAGCCGATGTCCTCATTTCCACGACCATCGTCGAAAATGGGCTCGACATTCCGCGCGCCAACACGATTCTCATCAACCGTGCGGATCGCTTCGGCCTTTCCGAGCTCTATCAGCTTCGCGGGCGCGTAGGGCGTTCGAACCAGCGTGCCTATGCATACCTGCTCGTTCCCGATGACGTATCGCTTACGCCTCTGGCCAAGCGCAGGCTCGCGGCGCTCAAGGAATTCAGCGCCCTCGGAGCCGGGTTCCGCGTTGCGGCCCTCGATTTGGAACTGCGAGGCGCCGGAAACTTGCTCGGTGGGCAGCAGCACGGCCACATCAACGCGATTGGGTTCGATCTCTACTGTCAAATGATGGAGCGGGCCGTGTCCACCTTGAAGGGCGAAGAGACCAAGCCCGAGATGCGCGCCACGATCAACCTCGGCCTCGATATTCGCATCCCACAAGAGTACATCCCCAACGAAAACCTGCGCCTGAGGACCTACAAACGCATCGCAGGAATCACCAATGACGCCGAACGGGAAGAAGTGGACCGCGAACTGGCCGACCGGTTTGGGCCAGCGCCCCCGGCAGTGGGAAATCTACTCGACTACGCCCTGTTGAAAGGACTCGCCGAGAGGATTCTGGTTTCGTCGATTGAGCGGCGAGCCAACGAAGTGGCCATCAAATTTCACCCGGAGACGACCTTGCCGCCGGAGAAGCTGGTCGGGCTCATTCGGTCCAAGGGGGAGGGGATGCGCCTGGACCCAGGTGGAACGCTCTGGATGCGCATCGAGCGGCGCGGGCGAATCGCCGAAAGTGTCAGAAACGTGTTGCTTCCCCTGGAAACGAAGCGATAAACTTCGGAGGGGTCGTGTGTGGGCTCTAGTCGAGCCCGCCCGAGAAATGTTTCCTATGAAACAAAGGTTGTCGTTGATTGTTTGCCTCTTTCTTGCCGCTGGGACCGTTACCCCGCAAACGAAGAGCGTAATCGTCGAGGAAATCGTCGCGCGCGTAAATAACGACGTCATTACGCGCGAGGACTTGCAGCATGCCCGGGACAGCCTCAATACCGAAATGCAGGAGGCCTGCCAGAATTGCACTCCGGACCAGTTACGTGCGCAGACTGCCGCGAAAGAAAAGGACCTCTTGCGCGATTTGATCGACCAGTCCCTGCTCGTGCAACGCGCGAAGGACTCCAACATTAACGTCGACACTGAAGTGATCAAGAGGCTGGATGCGATCCGCATCAATGCCAAGCTCCCTGACATGGATGCTCTGGAGAAAGAGGTCACCAAGTCCGGACAGGACTTCGAGGACTTCAAGAGCCAGATCAGGAATCAGTTGTTGACGCAGGAAATCATCCGCAAGGAAGTGGGCTCGCGCATCATCATTAGCCATGAAGACGTGGTCAAATTTTACGAGGCGCACAAGCAGGATTTCGTGAGGCCGGAGATGGTGGTCCTCCGCGAAATCTTCGTCTCCACGGATGGCAAGCCCGAGGCGGACATTGCCACCCTCCGCAAGAAGGCCGACGGCTTACGCGACCGCGTGCTGAAAAACGGCGACGATTTCGGGGACCTGGCCAAACACTTTTCCGACAGCCCTACGGCGCAGCAATCGGGCGAACTCGGTTCCTTCGAACGCTCAAAACTCGATCCTAACATTTCGGAAAAGGTGTTTGCGTTGAACCGCGGACAAATGACCGATGTGATCGAAACAAAAACCGGGTTTGAGATCCTCCAGGTCCGCGAGCGCTACCAGGCCGGCGAGCAGCCTCTGGACAAGGTGGAACCCGAGATCAGCAACCGTCTGTATGAAGAGAAAATGGAGCCGGGACTCCGCGAGTACCTCAAGACGTTGCGGGAAGATAGCTACGTCCAGATCAAGCCCGGCTACTCGGATACGGCGGCGGTAAGCGCCCAGCCGATCGAGGAAGTTGCCGTGACCCCGGACAAGAACGACTCGAAGAAGAAATCAGGCCGAAGACTTCTGATCATTCCCAAGAAGAAAACCGGAACATGAAACAGGCCTTCGTTTCCGCCCTGCAGGCCGACCAAAACATTACCTCCTATTTTCTCGTTTGCGAAAAAGAGATTCGTGCCACGCGCGAGGGGAAATCCTATCTCCGCTTGGAACTGGGCGACCGCACCGGCACGATCGAAGCCCGCATGTGGGACGGCTTCGAGCGCGACGCCGCCTCGTTCCAGCGGGACGATTTCGTGAAAGTCCAGGCGCGCGTCGAAAGCTACCGGAACAAGCTTCAGATTGCCATCGACAAGATTCGCCGCGCGGAAGAAAACGAGGTGGACGCGGCGGATTTCTTCGCTCACACTGCGGAGGATGTCGAGCAGTTGTATGCAAAACTTCTTGCCTTCGTCGCGTCGGTGGGTAATCCCTGGCTGAGGCGCCTTCTGGAGAGCGTCGTACAGGATCCGGAAATCATTCCTCGCCTCAAACGCGCGCCCGCCGCCAAGGTGATGCACCACGCCTATCTCGGCGGCCTGCTCGAACATGTGGTGAGCTTGTGCGGCCTCTGCCGCGCGGTTCTTGCGCAGTATCCCGAAGCGGACGCCGATCTGTTGCTCACGGGCGCGGTGCTCCATGACATGGGCAAACTCGAGGAATTGAGCTACGAGCGCTCGCTCGGTTACACCGAAGAAGGCCAGTTGCTCGGCCACATTCTGATCGAATACGAACGCGTGGCCAGGAAAATCGACGCCATCGAGGGATTTCCATCCGATCTGAAGACGCTGGTGCTTCATATGCTCGCCAGCCACCACGGGCAGTACGAATTTGGTTCGCCAAAGCTTCCCATGTTCCGCGAAGCTTTGATGCTTCACTACCTCGATGATCTGGATTCGAAGATGGCTGCGGTTCGCGCCGCGCTCGCTTCCGACAAGGGCGAAGGCAACTGGACGGCGTTTAGCGGCGCCCTCGAGCGCCGTTTCCTGCGAGTCGATCTTTTTCGCCGCGCGGAAGAATCGGCGGCAAGGAATGCTTCATCGCAGCCGCCCGCGTTGAAAAGCCTGGGTGCGAAGGAGTAGCCGAATGGAACAGAGCGCGCCGCCCCATCACGGTCCTGGCCCTCGCCACTCCATTCTCGATTTGGCCCCCCTCGAGCTGGAATGCATGAGCGTGCTCTGGCCGCTCGGCGAGGGAACCGTTCGCGACATTCATCGGCAACTGGCCGCCTCGCGGCCTCGCGCCTACACCACGATCATGACGATCATGGACCGGCTGGCGCACAAGGGCATCGTGACGCGGCGTCGGGTAGGGCGCGCCTATCGTTATCAGGCGAACCTGAGCGCCGATGAAGCGCGCATCAGCGCGATTGAAAAAATCGTCACCGGATTTTTTGACGGCTCCGCCGAAGCGCTCGCCGCCCATCTGGCAGCCCTGGGTGGAGCGGCTCATTCCATCGTTCCTGCGCCAGTGCGGAACGATCCTCGCCGGCGGGAGGGGCGTTTCACTGTCAATGAGGTTCACCGTGAACGGTTCACCGTGAATGAGGTTCACCATGAACGGCCTGAACCGCTGGAATTGTCTAAGGTCGTTCCTGTTGACACAACGGATATGGCCGGTCAAGAATCAGTAACTCAAAGGCTGGACGAGACTTTATTGTAGGCGGAACGAGTGCGGGCTAAACTTGCTTGTCCTGACGCAGGAAGGTCAGCCCGCCATAATTAACTAACAATCATGTTCAAAACATTTATAATTCGAGATAAACACATCGCTCCGGCAACAGTCCTGGCGCCCATGGCCGGTGTGACGGATACCGTTTTTCGCCGGATGATCCGCGGTCTTGGCGGCTGCGGCCTGATCATGACCGAATTCACCAGCGCCGAGTGCATCACGCGAAATGCCGCGCGCACGTCGCGCTATCTCTTCTTTGAGCCGGACGAGCACCCGATTACCGGACAATTGTTCGGCGCCGACCCGAATGCAATGGCGAACGCGGCGGGCATGGTTGAGCAACTGGGTTTCGACTTCGTGGACATCAATCTGGGATGCCCGGCGAAAAAAGTGGTCAAGTGCGGCGGTTCGGGCCTATTGCGCGATCTGAAAGCGCTTGAGCAAGTCCTGCGCGCGGTGCGCGCGGCGGTCAGCATCCCGCTGACAATCAAAATCCGCGCTGGATGGGACGAGGCCAGCATCGTCGCGGTGGATGTGGCGCGAATGGCCGAGCAGATTGGCATCGAGGGCATCGCCGTCCACCCGCGCACGCGCCTGCAAGGTTACACGGGCAGCGCCGATTGGAGTATCATCCGCGCCGTGAAGCAGGCTGTGGCCATCCCGGTGATCGGCAACGGCGACATCAATACGCCCGAAGACGCAATGAGAATGGTCCGCGAAACAGGTTGCGACGCCATAATGATCGGGCGCGCCGCGTCGACGAACCCCTGGATTTTCCGGCAAATTGCTCAGCATCTGGAAACCGGATCGTGCGTCGAACCCACTGAAATGGATCGATACGGCTTGCTCTCCACATACTTCCGCAATCTTGTGGAGACCGATTGGCCCGATGCGATCGGCAAGATGAAACAGTTCGCCTGCTGGTTCACTCACGGAGTTCGTAATGGCAGCGTGTTGCGCAGGGACGTTCATACGGCCCGCTCCTCCGCTGAAATTCTGGATCGAGTGGATACTTTCTTTGCTGATTCCGTCACCGCAGACGCCTGCAGGCAGTACGCGCCGTCGCCATAGCCCGCCATCTTGCTGGGCGGGCGTCGGCGACTTGCTTGCCCTGACGCAGGAAGGGTAGCCGGCCAGAGGAGAAATAGGAGGCATTGAATGACAGCTGCCAGCGCGCCGACCCCCAGTCTCGAGCGCCGCAGGGAACGACGTGTACCGGTCCACCTTCCGATGCTGGTTCGCGGCACCGACCGCAGCGGCGCGTGGTTCGAGGAACGCACCTCGAGTGAGGACCTGTGCCGGGGCGGCGCGGCCTTCGCCACTCGCTACGCCGTCGACCTCGGCATGAGATTGGAAATCAGCATCCTATCCGGGCCGTCAGCAAGTGAGCCCGATGCGGAGTTTTCTACCCATGGCCGCATTGTCCACCTGAAACCGGGGAAGCACGACCGTGAAGTCATCGTGGGCGTCGAGTTCACCGGCCCGCGCTTCCACCGCATGTTCGTTTCGGAATCCACCACGTAGCCGGCTTTGCGGGCAGTTTGATTTTTGTAGCGCCCGCCTCTTGTGGTGAGCGAAGGCGAACCATCAGGCGGGCATTTGCTTGCCTCCACATTCTCGGCCTGAAGCCCGGCGCTACAAAAGCGCGCCACAAATGAGTCGACCCACAAACTCTCCTGCCTCTGAATTCTCAAATCTCAAATCTCAGATTTCAAATTCTGCGCGATGTTTTGCCGGATTGTTCTAGGGCCTTACGCTAACGTTCCATCAGTAGTTGCTTGTACGCCTCGCGCTTGCCCATGCCCCTTTCCCGAGCGGCCCGTTTGAGGGCTGCTTTGCGATCGATGCCGGCCTCGGCCTCAAGTTGCTCGACGCGTTCCTTGAGCGACACGCTCGGGTCCACCTGCTGCGCCTGCGAATCCCCCGGCCCGATCAGAAGCGTAATTTCCCCTCGCGGCGCGCGTTTTCGCGCGGATTCAAGCAGTTCGGACAGAGGACCTCGCAGAAATTCCTCGTGGATCTTGGTTACCTCCCGCGCGATCACTGCCGGGCGCGGCCCAAGAATTTCCGAGGCATCGCCGAGTGTTTCCACAACCCGGTGCGGCGCCTCGTAGAAGATCATCGTCCGCGACTCCGTCTTTAACGCATCCAGGGCCTTCCGTCGCGCGCCAGTGCGCGGCGGCAAGAATCCGACGAACAAGAATTCCTCCGTCGGCAGCCCGGAGGCCGCCAGCGCGGCAACCAAAGCCGAAGGGCCGGGAATCGGCACGACGGAAATATGGTGCCGCAAGCAGAGAGTCACCAGGCGATGTCCGGGGTCGGATATTCCAGGCGTGCCGGCATCACTGACGAGTGCAATCCTGGCCCCCTGCTCCAGTTCGATTACCAATTCGGGCGATCGCGTCAATTCATTGTGCTCGTGATAGCTGACCATTTCCTTTCGGATGCCGTAATGATTCAGAAGTTTCTGCGTCTGCCGGGTGTCTTCGCAGGCGATGAGGTCCGCCTCCTTGAGGATACGCACGGCACGCAGCGTAATATCTTCGAGATTTCCAATTGGCGTGGCCACCAGGTACAGGCAGCCACTCCCTGTTTCGCGTTGGGTTTTCGTCGTCATGTCCCTTTCAGCGTCGTAAGTTTAGCACGTAGGAGAGCCACACGGCGCCCGTGGCGCCTGTCAATGCTGCCCGCGCCTGGACCGTGCAGCTCAAATGCCAACAGCACGCACGGTTTTGTAGAGGCCTCTCCGTCCCGTGTTCTTCGGGACGGAGAGGGCACTTTTCTTTTCGAACTGCGCAACACCTCACAAGCAGGAGCGGTGGCGCGGCATGATAAGATGGAAGCGTTACCACAAAGCAGGAGGACATCCGATTTGCCGCTCTACGAATACCGCTGCCTGAAGTGCAAGCGCCACACCGAAAAGATCGAAAACCTGAATGGGCCGTACCTGAAAAAATGCCCCCATTGCGGCGGCAAAATGGAATCGGTGCTCACCGCTCCGGCGATCCAGTTCAAGGGCAGCGGCTGGTACGTCAACGATTACGGTCGGAAGAACTCGAGCGGGGATGGCTCGAAATCCGAGAAATCTGAAACGACTGAAAAGTCCGAAAAATCAGAAAAATCGGAGAAATCCGACAAGTCTGAGAAGGCCGAAAAGTCCTCGAAATCCGACTCCAGGCCAGACTCCGCAAAAGAAACAAAAAAGCCCGCGGCGTCAAAGGAAAAATAATTTATACGTGAATTGAAGCGGACTGGCTGAATCGAAGCAGACAATCGGCTGGAGATACGTTTTGTGGGTCGCGGCTTCAGCCGCGACATTACCAGATACAAAATCAAGCGGCTTTAGCCGCTGGCGTGTGAGAACCGCCGATGCTACACAGATTCCTTAGCACCTGCCGCTACAATTTCAGCGACCGCAAGTATTTCCGGAAATCTCCGCCGAACTCCCGGTTTTCAAGTCCGATCTCGACGGTGGCCTTCAGAAAACCCAGTTTGTCTCCCGCGTCATACGATTTTCCGTCGTAAACGTGCGCGTATAGCCCGGTTTCCTTTGCCAGCAACCGCAGGCCGTCGGTCAATTGAATCTCGCCGCCGCGCCCTGGCTTCGTTCGTTCCAGGCAATCAAACACTTCAGGCGGAAGCAGGTACCGCCCGGTAACAGCCAGGTTGGAAGGCGCCTCCGCCGGACTCGGTTTCTCGACCAGGTCGCGAATCTTCATAAGCCGTTCGCCCCAGCGCGAATCTTTTGCGGGTTCGACGTCCACGATCCCGTACAGCCCGGTCCTCTCGCGCGGCACTTCTTCGACGGTGATAGCGCCTTTGCCGGTGGCTTCGTAGACCTCCACCAATTGCCGCGTGGCGGGCCGAGGGCCGGGAATGATCACATCGCCAAGCAGGACAGCGAACGGCTCGTTGCCCACCAATTCCTTTGCCACGAGAACCGCGTGTCCGAGGCCGAGCGGCTCTTTCTGCCGCGTATAGCTGAAGTGCACCATGTTCCCGATGTTGTGCACCAGTTCAGCCAGATCGGACTTGCCCTTGCTTTCGAGAAAATGTTCCAGTTCCGGCGAGGAATCGAAGTGATCTTCGATCGCATTCTTCCCGCGCCCGGTAACGATGATGATGTTCTCAATTCCGGATGCGACGCATTCTTCCACGACATATTGGATCAGCGGCTTGTCGACGACAGCCAGCATTTCCTTGGGCTGCGCCTTAGTCGCAGGGAGAAATCGCGTACCCAGCCCTGCCGCCGGCAGTACAGCTTTGCGAACTCGTTGTGGTTTCTCGGCCATATGTTTATCGACGCTCAGCCACCTTACGTGCCGTTCACGTTCCATGTCAATCTATCTGCTACCGTAGCCGTGGCGAAAGTCTAATCTCTTGCTGCACTAGGAACACCCATACTGGCTCCGGAAAAGGTCGCAAGGTTTGTGGGTCGTGCATTTTCATCCTGACGAAGCAAGGACAGGCACGACGCTAATATTGCTTTGCAGGAATAGATAGCTGACTTTCAAAGTGCCCTGCTCCCGCACTCCTTTGAAATCTCAATTCCGAAATTTCAAATTCGACCTCGCGGTTTTGCCGGAGCTATGGGCGACACGAGGCGGGTATTGGTTCCCGGAATTAGGTAGCATGACTACCAAAGTGCCCGGTCCCTTAGGCCTTTGAACTCTCAAATCTCAAATTTCAAATTCTGTTTCGTGGTCATGCCGGAGCTATGGGCGAGACGAGGTGGGTATTGGTTCCCGGAATTAGGTAGCATGACTACTAAAGTGCCCGGTCCCTTAGGCCTTTGAACTCTCAAATTTTGAATTTCAAATTCTGTTTCGTGGTCTTGCCACAGATTTCTGGGACATGACACTAACGCTGCGTATCATTCAAGGGTTTTAACCCCTGGAGCACTGAAAGCGCATATCCTCGCCGCTGTATAGTCGTCAAAGGTCTGAAATCGATAGTGAATCAGGTTGAACCCAGGAGCGTGCACAAACACTCTCCGCGAACGCCGCTCTGCGATCCGGAACTCAATTTCCGGGTTGCCGACAAAACATACTCTATCCGCTGAAACCCTTGAAAATGCTGGTTTTTATTGAAGATTTGTGAGGTTAAGCGGGAATGCAGTTATTTCGTCGCTGGAACCTTACGTCGCACTTCGTCGAAGAAATTCTCGAGGAAATCATGTGGTTATAGGCGCCTGCGGTTCCGCCTGCGGAAGCATGCCCTTAGTTGCGCGGCAGGCGATCTTCCAGCATCGCGCTTTGCCAAGCGAATGACGCCATCACTATCGCCGCCTGGCGGATGTCTTCGGGATTCACGTGGTCTCTTGTATCCATGTTGGTGTGGTGCGTGCGAACGTCGTAATTTTCGTAGCTCTGGAACGGATTGAAGCCGGGTACTCCGGCGGCGATGAAACTCATATGATCGGTGCTGGTGATCTTCATGTTGACGTTCCGGCGCGCGCCGATGTCGCGGAATTGCGCCAGCCAGGCGTCGAACAGAGGCTTGGCACCTTCATTGTTCTCCATGGCGAAGCCGTAGATGGGTCCCGTGCCATTATCGATGTTGAAGTACACGGAGAAGTCCTCGCGCGCCTGACGGTTGGCGTCGCCGACGAGATGCTGCGCGACCCAGGCTTTGGATCCCAGGAGTCCCTGCTCTTCGCCTCCCCAGATGGCGACTCGGATGGTGCGCCGTGGTTTTGCGCCTACAGCTTTGAGGATGCGCATGGCTTCCATCATGGTGGTTACGCCGTCCGCATTGTCGGTGGCACCGACGCCGGTATGCCATGAATCGAGGTGCGCACCCAACATCACAACCTGGTCTTTGAGCGCGGGGTCCGTGCCGGGAATCTCTGCGATGACGTTGTACGCGTTGTTGTCAGTTTCCTGGTAAGTGGCCTTGACCGCCACGCGCAGTTTCACAGCAATGTGATGCTCGATCATGCCCGTAATCATGTTGTATTGCTCGGAACTCAGGATGACGGAGGGAACACCGGCTGATCCCTGGTCGTTACCTACCACATATACCGTCCCGTCGGAAAGCACATTGGGCCGAATGATTACGCCTGCTCCCGCTGCTCGGGCCTGCGCGACGAGGCGCTGCGCTTCGGGGGACGGTCGGAAATCGGGCGGGGATCCGAGCGATTCCGGCGCCACGATTCCTGGAGTCGTCGGCTGGGGCCGGTCTTGCCTTACGTAGAATGTCTCCGGCGGCAGCGGCATTACAATGGCGCCTCTGAGCGCGGGCTTGAGGGCATCGATTTGCGCCGGTGTTTTATCGCCGAGGTAAATTGGCGCGGCAGCGAGCTCCCCGGCGGTGGAGGGCGACCAGCCTTCGGCGTAACCGATTAACGGCATAAATCGCGGCTCGACCATTTCGAGGGTAAGTTGGTCGAGGGTCCACCCGCGGCCGAATTTCCAGGGTTCGCGGTGGGTGTCCAGACCCCACGATTTCAGTTTGTCGGCGACGAAATCTACTGCCCTGTAGTAGGCCGGGGAATTGGTGAGACGCGGCCCGATATCGATGGTTAGGGTGTCGAAGACCGGGGAGGCCTGCGACGCGCCACTTATGGCTTCGGCGCGGATCTTCGCGGTCATTGCTGTGTCGACGATGATGTTCGGGTTTTGCGCGGTCAGCAGTGAAGCTGCACAAGTGAAAACGATGGCAAGCACAATCGCAATCGATTTCATCGTCGGTGCTCCTTTCTCGATCACAAAGGGCAATAGGGCGAGTTCTGTGCCTGCGGATCGTGGCATTTGATCGAGTCGGCTGAGTTTACTCGATCAAGCACCGAAAAGTAACGAAATACGGGCCAACTCCCGTATCACGGCGTAATCGGAAGTAATACCGCGCAAAGACCCAAACAGCTTGCGGAGATTCCCGCGCTGAAAACTACAGGCGAATCTGAAACTGACCCTCTGCCCTGAAATCTTCCGCCGAGTAGGCCGCTCCTACCGCTGTGCTAACATGGAAATTGCTCAAGGCAGGGAACCAACCCATGTCCACGCGCATCCTCGGATTCGAATCATCGTGCGACGAAACCGCCGCAGCTATTGTCGCCGATGGCCGCGACATTCTGTCGAGCGTGGTCGCCTCGCAGATGGACATCCATCGCAAGTATGGCGGCGTAGTGCCCGAATTGGCCTCGCGCGCGCACCTGCGGCAGATCGTTCCAGTCGTTCGCGAAGCACTCGCGCAGGCTGGACTTTCCTTCACCGATATCGATGCCATCGGCGTGACGCAGGGGCCCGGACTGGTCGGGTCGCTGCTAGAGACTTATCAGGAGTTGGCGCGGTTTGAAAGAGTCCTCTAGAACCTCTAAATGGGAATTCGCGTTCGCTACTTCTTTGGCGTTAAGGGAAGGACAGAATTACTAATTCGCCGATTATACGCGGCCATGTCTAAAGGCGAGCAGAGCAACTCTGGCATATCGAAATCGGATGGTAACAAGTGGA
>WNFB01003159.1_pt1 | contig 17172 bp, 14 predicted proteins | sample 5400501 | NCBI WGS metagenome assembly WNFB01 (sample SAMN13153341, study PRJNA577476) | soil metagenome | isolation source: 200 cm saprolite under Douglas fir tree site 2 hole 1 | place: USA:California | collected 2015-04-18 | reverse complement strand
TCTTTAACGATCGGGCCGCCGACGGTGCCACCAAACTGATAGCGAACGTCCACCGGCTTGATGCCGACCGGCGTGAATACGCCGTTCACCAGTACCGAATTGGTTGCGAGCGGATTTCGCGCACCCCACTTATTATTGCGGTCGTACAAGAAAGCGCCGCCGTGCCACTCGTTTGTACCCGACTTAGTAACGGCGTTGGTCACACCGCCGGCCGAACGGCCGTACTCAGCTGAGTAACTGGAAGTATTGACCTGAAACTCCCGAATCGACGCCTGGCTGATTACGTAAGGAATGCGGGTGCGGCCGCGCTCTTCAGCGAAGAACGCCTGGTTGTTGTCACCGCCGTCAACAGTATTGTTGTTCAGCAAGCCCGAGATGCCGCGGAAACTGATCAGTCCAAACGTGCCATCGGGAACCGCGCCCGGAGTAAGAATCGCGAAGTTCGACCAGCGGCGACCATTGATCGGTGATTCGTTGATGGTGGTCTGATTAACGTTGCTGGTAAAATCCTGGGACGAATTATTAATGACCGGGGCCTCAGCCGTCACCTGAACCGTTCCCGTAACACCCTGAAGAGACAGTCCAACTTCAATCGGGGTAGAACGCCCAACCTCGACGACGATGCCTGCATTCGTGAAGGGCGCAAACCCGGACGCATTAACCGTCACGGTGTAGGTGCCGGGATCCAGGTTCGTAATCTTAAAGCCGCCGTTATCGTCGGTTGTCGCGGTGGCTTCTTTATTCGTTCCGTTATTCTTGGCAGTGACGGTGGCGCCCGTCACGACCTCTTTGTTCGGGTTCGTGACGGAGCCGTTTATCGCGCCCGTCGTATTTGACTGGGCCATCGCGCTCAGCGCACAGACCGCGAGCACTAAAAGAGAGGCAAAACAGAAGCGTAGATATTTACACATATCAGGAGAACTCCTTAAGAAAATCAGAATCGTTTAGACCATTTTACGCGCGAGCCATCGTGCGCAGAGTTAACTGAGACTTCCGAGAACGTTATGAACTGCTTGTTCCGAAGGAATAACAGCGAACATGTGCAGAAGGCGGTTTCTATCATGACGGGCGTCGAAAGCGCAAGGAGAACACTCAGGAATCATGCTAAATCTTTGTGACAACTTACGCTAACCAACTCACGAGATGGAAATTCAAATTTCAGCGGGCACTGCTTTTTCGCAAGTATTGTGCCTGACGTCAATAATGGTCGGGCAGTTACATAAAAAGTGTGTTTGCCACAAGTTAGTTGCCGACACGGCCCACACACCGCGATCCGATTGCACAGGAATTTGGATTTTCTATGAAAATCTAAAGGCGTGATAAGTCACAGGTGGCTGGTGACGAGAAGAGAACGGCCATCCGATCGTGGACCACGACGCCACCGCGTGGTTCCCCAGAAGCGAACATCGGCTCTAGTCTGACCCCCGCCACCTATCACTGCTGTTAATCTCGCTCACAAATAATCGCGATGCCTTGTCCGCCGCCGATGCAGGTACTAACTCGTGAGTAAATGGAACGATTTCTAACGCTGCTCGGGGCCGTCGAATGTTTGTGTCCGTCGCCGCGTCGCAGTATGATCCGCCACGGCAAGTTATTTACCACCTCCGACGAATCTGACTACTGAACTCATCGCGAGTTGCTCGTCACATTCGTACCGCAAGGTGATCGTCCCATAACATCGAAGACTCGGGAGGAAGACGAAATGGAAGGGAGATCTCGATCCCTGGCTCTGATCACGTTGCTATTGCTCTGCGTTCCAATCTCAATGTCGCAGCCGACGACTGAGAAGAACATTGGCAAGAGCCGCGATAACGGCCTCAAGATGCTCAAGGTCGTGAAGGACCAGATCAAGAAGAACTACTACGATCCGAACTTTCACGGCGTCGACCTCGACGCACGGTTCCGCCTCGCTGAGGAGAAGATCAAGCAGGCCACCACCGGAGGTCAGGTCATCGGCGTCATCGCGCAGGCAGTTCTCGATCTTAACGACTCGCACACAACGCTTATCCCACCGTTGCGCGAAGCGGTGGCGGTCTATGGGTGGCGCATGCAGATGATCGGTGACGCCTGCTACATCACCGCCGTCACGGCCGGCAGCGATGCCGAAGCGAAGGGACTCAAACCGGGTGACCGCGTGATCTCGCTGGACGCGAACGAGCCAACGCGCGACACCATGTGGAAGATGAAGTACTACTACTATGGGCTGCGCCCGAAGGCGCGCGTTCAGATAGCCGTTCAGACTCCAGAAGGGCAGACGCGCGAGGTAGAAGTCCTGACCAAACTCGTGAAGCGCCGGTTGGAAGTGGACTCTGGTTGGATCATCGACACTGACCCGGTTAGCCCGGAGCTGGGGTCAGGAAAGGGGCGCGTTTCCCTCTACGAAGAGTTCGGCGCGGACTTGATCGTCTATCGCCTCCCTTCGTTCGACGTGGACAGTGATGAAGTTGACAAGATGATGAAGCGGATCAGCGGCCACAAAGCACTCGTCCTCGATCTGCGCGGCAACCCCGGTGGTCAAACTGCCACGCTCGAACGCTTCGTTGGCTATTTCTTCGACCACGAGGTAAAAGTTGCAGACTTCAACCTGCGCAAGGAAACAAAAGAAATCCGGATCAAGCCGCGCAAATCGCACACTTTCGCTGGTAACATGATCGTGCTCGTCGACAGCCAGTCCAGTTCGGCAGCGGAGGTTTTTGCGCGGCTCGTACAATTAGAGAAACGTGGCTCCGTCGTCGGGGATCACAGCGCCGGTATGGTCATGCAGAGCATTCAATATAACTTGCAGCTCGACACCTCGGGCGATCCTATTTTGTATGGACTGTCGATCACGAATGCCGACCTCGTTATGACCGACGGGAAGAGTTTGGAGTGGGTCGGTGTCGCGCCTGACAAGATAGTGTTGCCGACGGCTGATGACATACGCAACCGCCGGGACCCAGCCCTTGCTTACGCAGCCTCCCTTGCGGGCGTCGCGCTCGATCCGGAGAAAGCAGGCTCACTCTTTGCTCCGAAGGACTCGAAGGCTAAGCACTAAAGCGTCTCAATCGATGAACCGGTGGCGCTCCCGATACCGGTGCAGCAGCTCTTCGAGAAAACCTTCGTAGGTAAACTCAGCCAGATCGTATTGCGGGCGCAACTTGAAAAGAATCGGCATCGCGACGCGCCAGGCCATCCATTGGCGCGGGTAATCTTTCAAATCCCAGCGCCGCCGCAGAAAACTTTCCACGACTGAGATTTCCTGCTCCGTCAGATTATTAACATCGGCGGTGAACGGCACGGGTTTGAACGAGCGTCGCAGGGCAGGATCGGAGATCGGCGATGCAAAAACTTCGGTGAAGGCCGGAGCTTCCGCCTGGCGCTCGCGGACGACGACTGTGCCGGCCACGAGATCGCCGATTCGCTGGTCGCGGTCGGTGACAAAAACGGAGATTAAGCCAATCGAGTAAAAGGGTGGAAAAAAGATATCGACCAACCGCACGACATTTCGCAGCATGGCTTCAAAGAAACTAATCGGACGGCCGTCTTCGCGAATCACGCGCAGCTTCAGCCAACGCTTACCCGGGGTTTGGCCGCGCCACAACCACTCAAACAAGACGAAGTAGCCGTCCCAAACGACGAAAGCGATGACGACGAGCAGCGCCCTGACCCACTTTGGCATACTCGAAAACTGGTTTCCGAAATCAGAAACATCCGAAATGATCGCGAAAACAATGACGAGCACGATCAGCGCGACGATCTGAATCGTGTGATCGATCGCACAAGCGATGAAGCGATTGCCAATCGACGCCAGCGCAAAATGGAGCGGGACACGCTCAGGCGTTTCGATTACCAGGGTTTCATCGGTTTCAATAGCTGCAGACATCACGCTTTGATTGCTACTTGTCTTAGCACTGCCGACACTGCTTCGGGATAAAGTTTGTGCTCTTCGATCAGGATCCGCGCTGATAAACTCTCAACTGTGTCCGTGTCGCAAACGGGCACGGCACGCTGCTCAATTATTGGCCCGCCATCAAGTGTTTCATCAACAAAATGCACCGTGCATCCGGACGTTTTAACGCCATGCTCAAGCGCTTGTCGCTGCGCCTCGAGACCGGGAAAAGCCGGCAGGAGGCTCGGATGAATATTCAAAATGCGACCGCGATACGCGGCGATGAACTCGGGCGAAAGCATCCGCATGTAACCCGCCAGACAAACGAGATCGACGTTCTTCGCTCTTAAGGCGGCCACGATTTCACGATCGTGTTCCGAGCGCTTGCGCCCGCGCCGCTCGATGACGAGCGTTTCGATTCCGCGTTCCTTCGCTTTGGCCAGGCCGGCGGCGTTCGTCCTGTCGCTAATCACAATCGCGATCTCAGCGTTCGGAATTCGCTCCTCACGCACCGCATCGGCCAGCGCGACCATGTTTGAGCCCCGGCCGGAAATCAAGATTCCGATCCGCGCGCGCGGCACAGCTACTAAATCCGAGGACATTCACTTACCCGCCTCGCCGAAAATCTGACTGAGATGGTGCTTCAGGTGCACGACGTAATCCTTCATCAGATATTCAAGTGTGACCGGTTCGCTCTTGCTGACAGTTTCAAAGGCAATTGCTTGCAGGCTGTGTTGCGTGCAGCGGTGCGCCAGCTTCTCTGGCGGCGCGCATGACATCACATGCAGCAGGTGAAGGTTGTACGCTCGCCACAACTCGACGAGTTGTGGCCACGAAGCCTTCTGATATTGCTGCACCCGCACCCAGCCGTCCTGTTCGTAACCAGGAAACAACAGATCATCTTTTAGTTGCGCCAGCACAAACCGCGCATGATTGTTGGTCGCCGAGTCTATCAGATGACCGATAGTCTGCTTTGATGACCACCCTTCCGGAGAGAGTGCTGCTTCACTCTGGCTTTCGCTGAGCTGGAGCAGGCGCGGCGCCGCCGCCTCAATCGTTTGCCTGAAATCTTCGAGCCATTGATCCATTTCCATTCTTCCTTCAGCTAACGAGCGTAGCTAACTTTCTGGTCGCCTTTCGTAACCCGCCCGATTTGATAACAGGCCTCGCCCGATGACTCAACCTGAGCTTTGATCTTCGCGGCATCCGGCTCCGCCCCGATGATCACCATCCCCACGCCCATGTTAAAGGCGCGGAACATCTCCGCTTCGGCGACATTGCCAATCTCTTGCATGACTTTGAAGACCGGCAGAACCGGCCACGAGCCGAGCTGGATCTCAACACCCGCTCCTTCCGGCAGAATCCGCGGAATGTTTTCCGTCAGGCCGCCGCCGGTGATATGCGCCAGTCCTTTAATTAGTCCGCCATCAAGCAGGTCTTCGAGCACACGCAGATAACTCACGTGCGGGCGCAGCAGCGCTTCGCCGACCGTGGCGTTGAGCGCTTTCAGATAAAGATCCGGCGCGCATTTGGCGATTTCAAAAAAGAGTTTGCGGGCCAGCGAGTATCCGTTTGTGTGCAGACCAACCGAAGGCAAGCCGAGCACGACGTCGCCTGGCGCAATCGCGCGGCCATCGATAATCTTTTCGCGATCGACAACGCCGACGATGAATCCCGCGATGTCGTATTCCCCGTCGGCGTAAAAGCCGGGCATCTCGGCCGTCTCGCCGCCGAGCAACACGCAACCATTTTCAAGACAACCGTTCGCGACCCCTTCGACAATGGCGGCGACAGTTTCCGGCGCCAGCTTTCCCGTCGCGATGTAGTCGAGAAAGAAAAGCGGGCGGGCGCCCTGCACCAGAATATCGTTCGTGCAGTGGTTGACCAGATCGCGCCCGACGGTATGGTGCGTGCTCGTCGCAAACGCGATTTTCAGTTTCGTGCCGACGCCATCAGCGGACGCGACCAGCACAGGCGCGCGCATCTGCGGAAACGCGCCGTCGAACATGCCGCCAAAGCTGCCAATCTCAGATAACGTGCGCGCGTTGAACGTCGTTCGCGCTAGTTCTTTGATTCTTTCGGTCGCGCGGTTGGCGGCATCAATGTCCACGCCGGCCGACGCGTAGGTGGTTGGTTTGGTCATAGTTCAGAGTTCAACCTTCAGGTTGCTCCTTTTGCTCCAGGCAAGCTAAAGCTAGATGAACTCTGAACTTCACTTACTTCTTCGCTTTCGCCTTCGGCGGCGGCCCGAAATCACCGTACGCGATAAAACCCGATCGCGACGAATCATCTTTCTGCGCTTCGCGGCCGGCCCAAAGGTCTTCCTTTGCTTCCCTGGCAGTCTTGATGTCGTACAGCTTTCCCGAATCCAGTTTGCCCTTCGACGTGATCGTGACCTCGCCCTGCAAATCCGTGCGATAGAGTTTCGCGTTCGCTGCTTTCAAGCGATCCAGCACGACCTGCGCCGGATGTCCGTAGCGATTCCACGCGCCGTCAGAAATGATCGCGGCTTCGGGCTGGGCGCGCTTAATGAAGTTGTCCGTAGTCGCATACTTCGATCCGTGGTGCGCGACCTTGATCACGTTTGCCTTCAGATTCAAGTCTTTACCGAGCATCCGCTCTTCGGTTTGCGCCTCGGCGTCACCCATGAACAGCATCGAAAACTCGCCGTAATCCAGTCGCAGCACGATCGAGTTGGCATTCGTTTCGTTGCCACCGGCTTTCATTTGATCTTTCGTGAAGAAGGGCTCGGTGGGCCCGAGCACAGTCAGAATCGCGCCGCCGCCGAGATCGTATTTCTTCCCCGGTTGCGCTTTTTCGTGCTGCGCGCCGTTTTGTTTCAGCGCGGCCGCGTATTCATCGAAGAAGCCGTTAACCGTTCTGACTTTGCTCTTTTTCGGTGGTGGCGGCGGCGGAGCGGCCTTCGCCTTTGACCCTTTGCCGCCCGGTTTCGCTTCCGGCAAGGGCGTGGAGAGATCGACGCCATTGTCGATTACGGTTCCGACTTTGATAGCGCTCAGCACTTCATCCGCTCCGCCGATGTGATCGGGATGTGGGTGCGTGGCGATGAAATAGTCCAGGCGCTCGACTTTGTAACGCTTCAATGCATCGAGCACAACTTTGCCTTTGCCCGCGTCGCCCGCGTCGATCAGAACGGACTTGCCGCCCGGCGCGATGATCAGAATCGAATCACCCTCGACTGGTCCGACGTCGAGCACGTGGATCTGCAACTCTCCGGTAGGCTTTGGCGCGCGCGCACGCCACCACGGCAATCCAATCTTCCAGAACCCAATCGCGCCGGCGCCGAGCAGCAGCACCAGCACCGCAATCGCACATCCGCATCCGCGTGTACTTCGCTTCACCTAAAGTGGAACTCCGTTTCGGAAAACTTTCGATCTTTACTTTACTACGCACGCCAGAGCTATGAGAACTTCACGCGTTCGAGCACCAGCAATCCGATCGACACCAGCGCGAGGGCGTACATCACGGGATGAATCTCACGGCGGCGGCCGGCCATCAGATACAGCCCCACGTGCGAGATGAATCCCCACAGAATTCCCTGCGTGATCGAGAAGGTTAGCGGAATCAGAATCAAAGTTAGAAAGGCGGGCACGCCTTCCTCGAGTTTTGAAAATTTGATTTGGCCGATGCTCGTGAACATGGCCGCGCCGACCAGAATCAAAACCGCGGCGGTGGCAAAGGGCGGCACCATGCCCGCCAGCGGCGCGATGAAAAAGCACGGCAGGAAACAAAGCGCGGTGAACACCGAAGTCAATCCGGTCCGTCCGCCCATCTGGATGCCCGCGACGCTTTCGATGTACGCGGTGCCCGAAGACGATCCCGCCAGGCCCGCGCCCATCGTCGCCAGCGAATCCACGATCAACCCCTGTCGCAAATTTCGCGGATGACCGTGCTCATCCAGCAGGCCGCCGGCGTGCGCGACGCCGATGAATGTCGAGATGGAATCGAAAAGGTCTGTGAAAAGAATCGAGATGATCGACGGCAGCAGACTGAGCTTCAAAGCGCCGAAGATGTCGAGCTTGAAAAAGACACTCTTGAAATCCGGCAGACTGAAAGCTTGCGAAGGCGCGCTTACCAGTCCGAGCGCCCACGCAATAATCGTTACGATAACGATGGCGGCGAGAAACGCAAACGGGTTCTTTCGCGCCATCAGGAAAGCTGAAATCGCGACTCCGAGAATCGTCAGCAGTGCAGGCTTGCCTAAGTGTCCAAGTTTTACGAACGTAACCGGATCCGCAACGATGAACCCGGCGTTCTTCAGACCGATGAAGGTCAGAAAGATGCCGATGCCCGCGGCGGCGGCAATTCTGATTTCAGTGGGAATCGCTTTGGCGATCGATTCGCGAATAGGAGTGACTGAGATCAGCAGGAAGATAGCTCCCGCCCAAAAAATGATTCCCAGCGCCGTCGGCCACGGCACGCCTTTGCCTAAGATTATCGTGAAGGTGAAGAACGCGTTGATGCCCATGCCGGGCGCGACAGCGAACGGCAGCTTTGCGTAGAGACCCATCAACAGCGTCATCGTGAAGCAAACCAGGACCGTCGCCGTCAGCACACCGCCAAACGCCATTCCGGTTTTGCCGCCGGCCGAAAGAATTTGCGGATTGACGACGACGATGTAAGCCATCGTGAAAAAAGTCGTGATGCCGGCAATGGCTTCGGTTTTGAGGTTAGGCTCTTGGGTGGCTGACGAGTCCATGTCGCGGTGTGATCATGAGGTCAGTACCACCCGCGTCAGCGGGTGGGTCAAACACTCAATACCGTGTTGCATTTTGGATCCACCTGCTAACGCAGGTGGTACTGACCTCGTTACGCGCGTTGAAGCAATCACAGAGTCTCACTTTAAAATCGCGCTCAATTCTAGCAAGGCTGTTTCAATATCAGCACGTGAAACGTCGTAGTGCGTGACCATGCGTATGGCCGAGCCGAAACCCGACCCGAGCACGCCGCGTTCACGCAGTTGCGCGCAGATCGCGTCGGCCGCCATGCCGGTTTCAGCGACGTCGAAGATCACGATGTTGGTGACGACTTTCTCCGGATCGATCTTCACGCCCGGCAGCGCGGCCAAACCTTCAGCCAGCAGTCGCGCGTTGGCATGATCTTCGTGCAAGCGCTTTGGCGATTCTTCCAGCGCAATCAAACCGGCCGCCGCGAGCACGCCGGCCTGGCGCATGCCGCCGCCGAGCATCTTGCGGACGACGCGCGCCTCGTCGATGAAGACGCGCGTGCCGAGCAGCATCGATCCCACCGGCGCGCCCAGGCCCTTCGACAGGCAAAACATTACTGAGTCCGCGGGACGCGCGAGCGCGGCGACCGTTTCGCCGAGCGCGACTGCGGCGTTGAAGATGCGCGCGCCGTCCAGATGCACCGGCAAATTCATTTCATGGGCCCGCGCGCAAATATCTTCCGTGCGTTCGCGCGTCAAAACCGAGCCGCCCGCGAGATTGTGAGAATTCTCGAGGGCAATCAAACCAGTCGGCGCGACATAATAAGCGTTGTTCTTATGAATCGCCCCGGCAATTTCGTCCCAGGTCAGAATGCCGCTGCCGTCACGGCTGCGAACCGGCCGGGCGAGCGCGCCTGAGAACGCCGACATGGTCGCCATCTCGAAATTGAAGATGTGGCCGCGTTCTTCGATGACGACTTCTGCCCCCGGCCGCGTGTGCAGCTTGACTGCGGTCTGATTACCCATCGAGCCGGTGGGCACAAAGATCGCCGCTTCCTTCTCAAAGATTTCCGCCGCGCGTTCCTGCAGATGATTGACCGTAGGATCTTCGCCGTAAACGTCGTCGCCGACTTCGGCTTCGGCCATCGCACGGCGCATCGCGGGCGTGGGTTTCGTGACAGTGTCGCTGCGTAGATCGATCATGCTTTGGCGGGAGACTTTATCACAGAATCGCGGATGGAATAACGGGTCGAGTTGAGGTGATCGCGGGCAGAGTTAACGACCGGCGGCGAGGGCCAGCGCTGCTGCTTCTTCCTGCTGGCCCGGTTTTGATCGGATTCTTCGCGATGATCCTTTTGCCCCTGTCGAGTCGGCAAGAGACGATCGCGCAATCTGTTCGCCGTCAGTCTTTTGGGGTGTCGAAAGAAAGTGGCACTGACCCTCGAAGATTGCGCCAGGTTGAATTGCGAGCGCCGGCGTTTCGATGTTTCCGATCACGCGCGCATTGCTGCTGAGTTCCACGCGCTCAGTAGCCCGAATATCGCCCCGCACTAAACCGTCGACGATCGCCGTCGCTACGAAAATGTTCGCCTGCAGTTCCGCCGTCTCGCTTACGATCAGTGTACCCGTTTGCGAACGCAGAACGCCGGCGACGTAGCAATCGATGCGCAAAGTTCCTTCGAAGTTGAATTGGGAAGCCGGCGCAGGACTATCGACGATTTTCGGAGCAGGCCTCAGGCTGTCGAGCCAGGCTTCGAAGTACGAAGTGGTATCAAGCGGAAGATCCGCGAACTCGCCGCGGGAAGAGTCGTCCGCCAGAGACTCTCGGTTAGTTTGTGATTCGCGAGCAGCCACTTCGTCCCCCAGGTTCGATCCGATTGCTATCTGCCGCTATGTTCATCTTTCAGGATGCGGCAATCGCCCTGAAAGACGGCGCCCGGCTTTATACAAAGCGAACGGGTCGAGATGTTGCCATTGACTATCGCTCCCGGCCCTACCTCGACACGTTCATGACCGATGACATCGCCGTTGACTATGCCGCTAATCATCGCCACGGCCACGTCGACGCACGCGTCCACCTTCGCCGAGGCATCGACGATGAGCGTACCTTTCTCTGAGAACACGCGGCCCGCAATGTGACCGTTGACGCGGAGCATGTCTTTGAAATTGATCTCTCCGTCAAGTTCCGCGATCGATTCAACGACGCCATTTTTCGGACGCTGCCTGACGGTCAGGCTGTTGCTGCTCACGCCTAACTGTCCGGAGATTATTCCATCCACCGCCAGCCGGCCGCGATATGTTGCTTCGCCCTGGAGCACCGGGACGCGCGGCTGAAAGCCATTCCGCCGGCTCGATTGCAACGGCGGTTGGGTCGCGTTTGGTCGCTTTTGCGTTTCAGCTCCAGCCAGCGCGTTGGGCAGACGACGAGGAACCTCGACCGGTACGGCAGTTAATGCACTACGGATCGGATTTTCAGTTCCTGACCCGGTCTTCACTGTAGGCTCGCGCTTGAGAGCCGGCTTCGCGCCTGGGGGCATCGTCGTTCTCCACGGAAACCGTTTCGTACAGCTTCGAAGTGAGCTCGAATAATTCTAGTGGGAAGAACTCGCCTCAAACTTCACGGCGAGTCATTCGAAGAGCAGACCGCCTTGGGTGGCGCGCACAGTATCACAGGCGCGCGGTGGGGTTCAAGAGATTTTCGCCCTGAGCGAGCCGGAGTTACTGCGCCAGCGGCGGGGCTTCGAACGATCCAGTTTGCAGCTGCTACTTCGAATTCTGAATACTCAGCGCCAGGATATCGTCCAGCGCGCAGACGGCGGCGCGATTCGCGACGGTCGGAAACTTCACGTTTTTCAGCTCGACTGAGGAGTTCCCGGTGATCGTGGCCGCGCCGATTCGGACAAAACCTTTGCCAAAGTCCACGTAGACGGGCACCAGCATTTTGAATTTGTCAGAAACACCCGACTGAGTAATCTGGCCGGAAAGGCTCAGTCCGTCGGCAGCAAGTTGATACTCGAAGCGATAACGCGGCATTTCAGTGCCGTAAACCCACTCGTTGAAAAACCAGTCCATCCGGCCGTTCCCGTCCAGATCCATCTGCCTGGTCATGTGTTTCTCGACTGTTTTTTTCAGGTCTTCAGTGGAAACGTCCTCGTTGTAATGCGACTTGATAAAGTCCTGCATCATGGCCATGAAACGTTTGTCGCCGTTGCGCGGATCAGACATCATCATTCGCAGCATGTGCAGGATGTAAGCGCCTTTCGGATAAACCAGAAACTGGTAAGCCAGGCCGGTCTTGCCAGTCCTCAATCTGGACCCCTGGGTGACGGATCCGACAGTGTAGGGCTTAAGGTCATGGGTTCGTGGACTCGACTGAGTGATTCGATCCCGCTGCTTGTTCCAGAACTCGATAAAGCGGTGCTCGTCGCGCAGGACTTGTTGGACGTAGAGCGAGGCTGAAAACTCAGCGAAGCCTTCGCTCATCCACTGGTCGTGATAACTTTTCCAGCCGACCATGTGGCCCCACCACTGGTGCGCAATCTCATGCGGGGCCACATACTCGAAGAAGTCGTCGGTAGCCGCGCGGACGTTGCCGCCAGTTGCCAGGTAACGTTGCGTCTGATCCATAAACGCGGTGAACGGCATGTAAACCAGTGTCGGCCATGCCTGACCGAAATTCGGAGCGGGCTGTTGAGTCAAAGCCAAGCGATTGAAAGGAAGCTTGCCAAAGTAAGCATCATAAAGACGGGTAGCGTTCTGGGCACCCGCCAACATTGAACTGGCCATCCCCATCGTGTTCATTGAGCCAAGCTCTTCTGCCCCCCTCATAAAATTAGGAGTGGATTCGTTCGCGAAAAACTCGATGTTGTATCCGGTGGTGCTATCGAGCACCTCCCTTTTCTTAAAGTCTCCGTAGTTAAAGGCGTCCACCGCCACGGCAACTTCCCCGCTCGACCATTTCGCCAACAGACCGTTGCCATTTTCCTCGGGCGCTGCCGGCGCCGTCACAGTTCCCGTGCCGATCAGTATCTTGTTCTTGGGATAATGGTACGTAGTGTCAAACGTTGCCCGGTCGCCGAAAGCCGTTCCTTCATTATTGGGATACCAGGTGGATCGAGGTATCAGAAAGAAGTTGCCGTTGCCGATATCAATCAGTGCATCACTTCCCGCATATTCGATGTTGAGCTTGAAAGTCTTTCCCACTTCCAATGGCTCCGGCAGGATAACTCCAAAGTCCGCATCCTCGTTTTTGCTCTCCTGGACAAAATCCAGATCGCGGCCCTGTTCGTCGCGCACATGGGAAACTCGGAGCGTTGGAAACAGACTGAAAGGAAGCACGCGCGCGCCGGCATCAAGCCCGCGGATGGTGATGGTATCGCTACAGGTGAGCTTGGCGCCGCGGATTACAGTATCAACATCGTGATGGGTAATATCGTAGATGCGGTGATCCTCGTTGCTCGAGACCGTACCCTTCGCGTATTCGTCGGCCCGATGAAACGCGGTCCAGCTTCCGAAGTCAGTCTCGCCGTAACTCTGGAGCAGGACTTCCTCAGGGGAAACGCTCGGAATTCCCAGTGGGTCGTACTGAAAGATTAGTTTGTTATAGTGCTTGCCATTGATGAATACGGTGAAGAAGCCGGGACGCTGAGGATTGTAGAGGTCGACGAGCGTTCGCAATTCAACATTACGACGAAGGGTCTTGCGCAACAGCACCTGATTGTCGCGATAGGCGTCCTGCGCGCGACCGGCCTGCGGCCCATTCGTACCCACGTGGGCCTGCGCTGACGACTTGATTTCATCAAATGTCTTGTCGGTAAAACGAAAAACCAGTTTATCGAACGACTCGCTGATTGTCGGCCGGTCGGTGAAGAGTTCCAGGCTGCGCTTCTCAGTCTCAGTCGGCGGCGTCAGGGTCAGTTCACCTTCGCCAAGGAAGACCGCGCCCACCATGCGGTCGTTGACTGCGGGCGCAAAGTAGATTTCGCCGCTGCGTAAAGTGAAAGTCGCGGCGTCTCGCTTCAGAACCAGATTGTTAACCGTCGCAAACGGCCCGGCGAAATCACCAGCGCCCTTCGCATGAAGCCGCAACTGCTGATACACAGGATCACCAGTTGCCTTTGGGCTGGCCACTGTAACCGCTGCTTCGATGGGCGCGATCTCCAGCTTCAGGTCCACGGTCGCGAGCGCTCCGTCCTGGACTCTCACGTCGTCGCGTCGCGCGTCGCTGAAACCCCTGGCAGATACCGTGAGTGAATAGGACCCAGCCGGCAGCGCCGCGACCTTGTAATGGCCTTGCTGATCTGTTACCGCGGTGAATGTTTGGTTAGTGATCGGGTCAGTTACGATCACCGTGGCGCCAACGATGACCGCGCCTTTCGGGTCGGTAACCTTTCCTTCGATGCGTCCGCCCGCACTGTGGACGATCAGCAGCGGTGTTGCCAAAAGCGCCAGCGAGAGTATTAGCAGCGCCTTCTTGAAAACCCTTTGTTTCATCGAAACTACCTCGGAAGCAAATCAGGAAACGAGAGGACTAAAGCCCGAGTGTATTGCTGACGCCGCGCATTATTGGCCTTCACTGTCAGCCAGTCAAGCACCACGCGTGTTGTCAGCTTCTGTCGTCGCGTGGCATCCTCTTCTCGGCAAATCGATGTCCGTCCAGAGCAAGACCAGAACCAGACTACTCCGCCGCATGGGCGAGGCCATTGCCGACTTTCGCATGATCGAAGACGGCGATCGCGTCATGGTATGCGTGTCGGGCGGAAAGGACAGCCACACGCTGCTCGATTTGCTGCTCTCGACGTGCAGCAGCGCGCGCCGGTCAGGTTCGATCTGCTGGCCGTGAATCTCGATCAAAAGCAGCCCGGCTTTCCGGCGGAGGTTCTGCCGAACTATCTGCGAGATCGCGGTGTTCCGTTTCGCATCGTCGAGCGCGATACTTACTCAATCGTGAAGGGCCTGGTGCCCGAGGGCAAGACAACATGCGCGGTTTGCTCGCGGCTACGGCGCGGCATCCTTTACAACGTGGCAGTCGAAGAAGGCTGCACCAAGGTTGCGCTCGGTCATCACGCCGACGACATCATTGAGACGTTTTTGTTGAATCTCTTTTTCGTCGGCGCCTTGAAAGCGATGCCGCCGGTGCTGCGTTCGAACGACGGGCGTAACACGGTAATTCGGCCGCTGGCTTACTGCCGCGAAGCCGACGTTGGGGAGTTCGCGCGCAGCGCGCAGTTCCCGATCATTCCCTGCGACCTGTGCGGCTCGCAGCCGAACCTGAAACGCGCGCGCGTCAAGCGGCTGATCGAAGATCTCGAAAAAGAGATTCCGCACGTGCGGGCGTCGATGCTGACCGCGCTCTCGAAAGTTGTGCCGTCGCACCTGATGGATCCGAAGCTGTTCGATTTCACGAAGCTACAAAGCGGCGTTGGTGATGTCGAAGCCGAACTCGATCTGGCGTTGGGCCACACGGACAGCGAGCCGGCGCTGGTGGCGATCGCCTGAGCAATTAGCCACAGAGACACAGAGGCACAGAGAAAAACAGAAGGAAGGCAGAATGCAGAAAGCAGTAGGCAGAAAAAGGGAAAATGGAACGTTCCTCTCACGGCCACAGGCATGGTCAGTCCGGCCGGGGTTTTCGGCTTACTGCCTGTTGCCTACTGCCTCATGTTTTCTCCGTGTCTCTGTGCCTCTGTGGCCAATTTGATTTCGGTATGCCAGCGAAACAGCGCGAGCTTGATCTAACAGAGTTTCCGTCGGGCACGGTCACTGAATACACGACGCTCGTTTGTCTCGCCTGCATCTTCGACATCTTCACCAAACAACTTAATCTCGCGCCGCGCACAGCCTTTTCGGAAATCAAACGCCACACGCCGACGATTGAAGAGCTGACCAGCCGCGCCGCGATGCGTCCTTACTTCGACAGCGAAGAGAAGCATCCGCATTGCCCTTACTGTGGATCTGCGAAGCGGTGGCTGGCGCGCTTTGATACTTACTGCATTGAAGGCGGCAAGACGACCGATGCCGCGCGCCGCGCGCTTCTCCGGAAGCTGCCGAAGGCCGAAGATCAGTTCGTGCTTCAGGAAAAGAAATCCGATTCCGGTGCGGTCTTCTTTGAGTGGCTCGACACTTTGGGCCGCAGTCTTGATCTGAATGACGAAGCCTGGCTTATCGAGGCCAGCCGGATGTATCTGGAGCGGCGCGAGCCAAAAACAAATTGGGACGAAGTGTTCGACGAATTGCGAGCCGTGCGCCGCTCGAGCCGTTTGAGCGAAGGCTGGGAGCGCGACGGCGCGCGTTTGTTTCTGGCGCCAGGCATCTATAGCGAAGCGCTTTTGATTGATTCAATATCTCGTCAGCCGTTCGCACGCGCACGGCGGCTTGACGCTCGAAGGTCGTTTGACACTGGTCGAATTGGTTCGCCGCCTGCGTTATAGCGGCTATCTCGAGCAATTAGGCATCACCGAACGTGATCCGGGCGAGGTGTTCGAGAAAGTGGTCAACCATCTGGCGGCAACGCACGAATGGTCAAGGGTGCGCGTTAGCCGATCAGTCAGTACCGGGAGCGGTAGCGACCGGGTTGCTTCGAAGAAGTCAAAACCAAAGAAAGCGGCCGCGAAAAAGAGCGCCAAGAAATCCAGCAAGAAAAAAGCCTCACTGCCCGAACCCGAAGTGATCTCTACCGAACCCGTGAAGCTGCATTACCTAATCGACCGGCGCGATTTTCTCGAGAAGGCGAAGAGCGTTTACGCGAGTTACGCTGGGTGAACTTTGGAGTGCGCCGACTTGTCAGCGCTTTGTTAAGCGGCGACTTGTCGCCGCCGAGCTTGCGCTTTGCGGATCATCTGGCCGCGACAAGTCGCGGCCTACGAAAGCGGTAACAAGTTCCCGCACTCCAAAATTACGCCTGGCGATCGCGAATAAAATCAGCGATTGAGCGCAACAGTTGTGTCGACGTTTCGATTCGCTCGAGCGCATCGCAGGTCGTGCGATGCACTGCGGCCAGCGTTTTCCGCGTGATTTCAATGCCATAGAGCGCGGGGAAAGTTGCTTTGCGTGAGCGGGCATCCTTGCCGGGAGTTTTCCCGAGATCTTCAGCAGTCGCAGTCACGTCCAGCAAATCATCGGTGATTTGAAACTGCAAACCAAGGTTGATCGCATAGTCAGTAACCGCCGCGAGCTCGTCATCGTTCGCGCCGGCAATCATTGCGCCGCAACGCGCTGCGGCGCAGATTAGCGCACCAGTCTTTTGGTGATGAATGCGCTCCAGTTCATCACCGTTGACGTCGCGCGATTCGGCGCCGAGGTCAAGCGCCTGCCCGGCAACCATGCCTTCAGGTGTTCCGGCCGCGCGGGCAATTTCCCCGATCAATTTCACTCGCAGTTCCGCAGCTAGCCGCTCATCCTCGGCCAGCGTCTGAAACGCGAGAGTCTGCAGCGCGTCGCCGGCAAGAATCGCGGTCGCTTCGCCAAACTTCACGTGACAGGTCGGCCGTCCGCGCCGCAGATCGTCGTCATCCATCGACGGCAGATCGTCGTGGATCAGCGAATACGTGTGAATCATTTCCAACGCACACGCCGTTCGCATTAAATCCTCGATCGGCGCGCCGAAGGTTTGTCCGGT
>WNFB01002134.1_pt1 | contig 17181 bp, 12 predicted proteins | sample 5400501 | NCBI WGS metagenome assembly WNFB01 (sample SAMN13153341, study PRJNA577476) | soil metagenome | isolation source: 200 cm saprolite under Douglas fir tree site 2 hole 1 | place: USA:California | collected 2015-04-18 | reverse complement strand
TAGACGATCTCCTTGCCTCTGCGTTCGGTCTCCACGAATCCGCAATGCCGAAGACAAGCGAGATGGGTGGAGACGCGCGGCTGCGGCTGTTCGACTGCAGCAATCAGTTCGCTGACCGTGCGCTCACGGTCTTGAAGGAGCTCGAGGATCCGAAGCCGGGTCGGATCGCCCAGGACCCGGAAGAAGCGAGCTGCCGCGGAAGCATCGGTCGGAGCTAGAATCGAGGAATACATATCTGGCAAGCAGGATATCATTTCCAAGGCCCTCGTGCGGGGGCCAACCGCTTCGGGGAGGAAAATCCAATGTCAGACCCGTCCACCGTTGACCGTTACGCCGGCGCGATCGCGCAAGCCATGCCACCGCTTACCGCCAGGCAGCTTGACCTTGTCGTAGCGGCATATCGAGCGATGCTGGCGGGCAAACCAGCAGAGATCGCGGCGATCGCCACCGCCGCCGGCTGGGACACCACGGATGCGGCAAGTCAGTTTGCCGAATGGCCGGGCGTGTACCTGGACGAGGCCAAGCGAGTGATCGGATTCTGGGGTCTGACCGTCGAACCAATCTCGACTCACCTCGTCATCACGGAATCAGGAAGCTCGTGGGCCTGGTGTGCCCTCGATCCGCTCTTCATCCTCCCCCTGATCGGAGAGCGCGGCACGGTCGCGGCGCAATCCGGAGCCACGGGTACGCCAATCGAGCTCGATGTGGCACCGGACCAGGCCAGGCGGGTCTCGCCAGGAGATGAGGTTTACGTCTCGTTCCTCGTTCCAAGCGGGCCCTTCACCGACGACGTCCGGCTGACGTTCTGCGATTACGTCCTCTTCTTCGACGGCAAGCCGGCTGCGGATCGGTGGACGAATGAGCATCCGGGAACCACAGCCATGCCGTTAGATGCCGCGGCAGCGATCGGTCGGGCTATGGGCGAGCGGTTTCGCGAGGGGAACTCGTCGCAGGCAGCCTAGAAATCCAGTAGGAGGTCGGAACATGGCCACCAAGGAGAGCGCGCAAAGGAGGAGGACGGGCTTTGAGCCGCTGGTCGGTGACAAAAGGCATGAGTACGACCTGATCGTGATCGGCTCAGGGTCGGCCGCCTTTGCTGCCGCAATTCGAGCGACCGAGGCTGGAAGCCGAGTTGCGCTGATGGAGTCGAACGTAGTCGGCGGCACTTGCGTCAACGTCGGCTGCGTTCCCTCTAAGGCGATGCTGGCGCCGGCAGAAGCCTACTTCCGAGCCGGCCACCCTCCCTTCGCGGGGGTTCAGATCTCGGCCAACCGAATCGACCTTGGCGCCATGGTCGACTCGAAGCGTGAGCTGGTCGACCAGCTCCGGGCGGAGAAGTATCAGGATCTCGCCAGGGAGTACGGCTTCACGATCTGCCAGGGCCTTGCTGAGTTCGTCGATGCGGAGACGATCGAGTGCGGGAGCGAACGTCTGCGGGCTCGTGCCTACTTGATCGCCACCGGCGCCTCGCCTGCTGTTCCTCCGATCGAAGGTCTGAAGGAGGCCGGCTATTTGACCAGCACCACAGCGCTGGAACTACGCGAGCCGCCGCGCGAGCTGGCGGTGATCGGCGCCAACGCGATCGGGCTCGAGATGGGACAGCTGTTCATGCGCCTTGGCAGCAAGGTCACCATCCTCGAGGCCATGCCCAGGATCACGCCGTTCGAAGAACCGGAGGTGTCCGAGACCATGCAGGCGATCCTCCAGGAGGAAGGCGCGACGGTGCTAACGGGCGTGAAGATCAAGTCCGTCCACCGCGATGGGCAGCGCCGGAGCCTGAGCTTCGAGCATCGTGGCGGCCGGCGCGAGATTTCGGTCGATGAGGTCCTGGTCGCGACCGGGCGCCGGCCGAACACCGAGGGGATGGGACTCGAGCGAGCAGGAATCGAGCTGACCGACCGTGGGGCGATCAAGGTCGACGAGCATTTGCGCACAACCAACTCACGGGTGTGGGCGGCCGGCGACGTGACCGGCCACCCGCAGTTCGTCTATGTCGCCGCTTACGAAGGCAACATGGCGGCGCGCAACGCGCTGGAGGGAGACGAGCTCAAGATCGACTTCACCTCGCTGCCCAGGGTCATCTTCACCGGGCCGACGGTCGCCGGCGCGGGACTTACCGACGAGCAGGCCAACGCCCAGGGGATCGAGTGCGAATGCCGCGTCTTGCCGCTGTCGGCAGTGCCCCGCGCATTGGTCAACCGGGACACGCGCGGATTCGTGAAGATCGTGGCCGAGCGAAAAACTGGGCGCATCATCGGCGCCACTGCGGTCGCCGGCGGCGCGGGCGACGTGATCCAGGCCGCCGTGTATGCGATTCAATTTGGCCTGACCACTGATCAGGTCGCGTCGACCTGGTCGCCCTACCTGACCTTTGCCGAAGCGTTCAAACTCGCGGCGCAAACATTCACCCGAGATGTCTCGAAGCTGAGCTGCTGCGCGGCATGACGGCGAAGATTCTCGACACACCGAGCGATTCGCAAGATCTGATCCGGCGGGCAGCGTTCCAACTGTTACTTGCGCAATCAACACCAATCGGCGTGAATCAGCTGGCAACAGCCACCGGCATCAAGGATGAACGGCTGTCGGCTCTTCTCGATGAGTTGGACGTCGCAGGGCGAATCCGGCGTGACGAAAGCGGCCGCGTCATCGGATCGGCAGGACTTAGCGTCACACCAGATCGTCATGAGATCGAGCTGAACGGACGCAAGTTCTGGACGTGGTGCGCCTACGACATCCTCGGCATTTTTGGAGCCCTGGGCGCTAGCGGCCGCGCGCTCTCACCGAGCCCCGGTGCAGCGGCGATTGAGATTGACTTCAAGCGCGGCCGTCCCGTGAGCAACGATGCGGTCCTCTTCAGACCAGACGACGCGCTGATGAGCTCCTGCGAGAACGTATACGAAGAGTGGTGTCCCAACAGCAACTTGTTCGCCGACGCCGAGCAGGCACACAGATGGGCTGAGCAGCGCGGCATACGTGGCCGAATCATGGATCTGGATGAGGCCTCCGAACTAGGAACGACAGACTGGGCTGGCGTGATCTGACACGCCATACAAGCGGGAGGTATCGATGCCGAAGGAAATAGATCGTGATGGACTGCGGCGCATGGTCGAGCGTGGTGCTCAGCTCGTCGAAGTGCTGCCGGCCGAAGAGTATGCAGAGGATCATCTGCCTGGCGCGATCAGCCTTCCCCTTAGGCATGTAGATGCCGAAGGTGCGAAGGTGCTCGACAAGGCGCGACCGGTGATCGTCTACTGCTGGGACATTGCTTGAGACATGTCCCCACGAGCCGCGTGGCGGCTCGAGAGCCTCGGCTTCAGTGAGGTTTACGACTACACGGTCGGGAAACTCGACTGGTTGGCGGCCGGACTGCCGACCGAGGGCACGAATGCCAACCGCATGCGCGCGGGTGGCCTAGCCCGCAAGGACGTGCCCACGTGCGGGCTGGAGGAACGCCTGAGTGTCGTACGCGATCGAGTTCGCAGCCTGGGCTGGGAGGCGGTGGTCGTCGTCAACGAGGAGCGGGTCGTCTTCGGTCTACTCCGCTCAAGGGAGCTGGCTGGTGACGGCGATCAGTTGATTTCGCAGGCGATGCGGCCAGGTCCGAGCACATTCCGCCCATATGTGCTGGCGGAGGAGATGGCCCATTCCATGGTCGATCACCAGCTCGAGAGCTCGCCGATCACGACATCTGACGGAAGGCTGGTCGGGCTGATCCTGCAGAAGGACGTTGTGGACGCTGTGAGAAAAAGCGCATGACAACAGGGCCAGCGATATTGAAATGCACCGTATGCGGTCGAGCCATCGAGTCGTGCGCCTGTTGCGATGAGCGGGATTGCCCGCCGCCGATCTGCTACAGGTGCTTGACCGAGGCCCTCCTGAAGTCGATGCGTCGTCTTTACGTCGACCGTGGCGCGTCGATTAGTGCTGAGGCGGATTAGATCAGTCAGCGGATTGAGACGGAACGTCCCTAGATCCCCAGACACCTCGCTCACCGTCCGACCGTCCGCAATCACTGCCGGGATCCCTTTGTACCTCTGCTCAGTCACGCTCATCTCCCTCATACAAGGGAGTGTCGAGAATCAGCCGAAGTAGGTATGAAGCATCACCCGAAGTAGTGACAACCGTCAGCCGAAGGCCTTCTGTCGTTCTTCAGCCGAACTGGGCAAGAAATCTTGGCTCCGGACCAGGGATTCGAACCCTGAACCTTGCGGTTAACAGATAGGTGTCAACCGTTGAGAAATGCGGTCCCAAATTCGCCGCCTGCCGCCGAGTGCCACCGTTTCCAATGGTTTATCGCCAGCGTTGTTGTATGGAATGGGCTCGGAAATCCATCTGATCGCTAGCGAGTCGACTCCCGTTCACTCGACTCCAGCCTGCCGTTTAGTTGCTGGTCCCTGGCCGAAAGGGGATCTGCGGTGAGATCGATCACGGTTCCCATATAAATCGTTCCCGGATCCATGCGCGCAGCTCTTTCCAGGACTTCCGGAAGGAGAGCGGTGATCACGTCTAACCAGCCTCTGACGTGCTCCAGGCTCTGGTACCTGAGCCAGAGGTTGCCGGGACGGAAGGTGAAATTCGGGTCGAAATTCTCGAGGTACGTCTCTCGCAAGAAATCAGGGCCTGAATTCACCCACTCAGCCGGCGGCCGCAAGAGCGACGAGATGACCCTTCGTTGAAAGGCGACTACCCGCTCCAGATCAGCTTTTGCTAGTAACTGGTCGAAACGCGCTCGCCCCGCCAGTCCCATCAGCGGCTTAGTGCTCAGGCTGCGCTCGAACTCCAGGGTGAAGCGACCACCTGCATACGGATCGACTGCCTTTTCATGGCGTTGAACCTTGAAGAACGTAATCCCACGTGTCGCTTCCTTTCGCACCCAACCGCCTTCCTCAAGGCGAATCCTCGTTCACTTGCTACCGGATCAATCGCATTTCGAATCGCAGACTTAAATTCGGCCGCGCTCAGCAACGGTTGTTGCTCCAACACAACACCACGTCTGGTGGTAAATACGCCCTGGTTAGAAGGTTTCCTACCTTAAACGACAGGCTTGCGCCGAATATCCAAGTAGTCGATATCGAGGTCCTCGAAGAGTTGTCCAAGTGCCAGCCATCCGTTTGCCTTCGCATACTCATACTCCGAATCCGCGATCGGGACCATCATGAGCCAGCTCACCAGCCGATCTGGAAGCTGAAGCGGCTCCTCCAGGTTGCTAAAGAGGAACGGCTCTGTGAAGAGAACGTGCTTCATCGTAGGGGACAGGTGGTACATCGCCAGAACGTCCGGAAACATCGCACCCGGATAACACTCCCACTTCTGCTTGATTACGCAAAAGGCCGCTGTGCTGACGGCGTTTTCAAAGAGCTCAAACTCACTTGGAGCCGCTCCCATCATCTCAATCCGGGTCTCGTGCACCCGGCCATCGACGTACAGCGGCCAATCCGACAAATTGACTGTCGAATACGACGTGAGCCCTGTTGCTGGTGAATCGACCACGGCCCCGACATCGACGCTTGACCGATTGTCGGCGTCCCACATTGTGGTGATCTTCGGAAACTGGCCAAACGCTTCCGCCACCTTTCGCGCGATGATCTTGTTCGATTCTGGTACTTCAGTCACAGGAAAACCAGGGTTCAAGATCCGCGATAGGATCCAGTTGGATCCTCTCCCTTGTGGCTTGCATTGGACAACGGTAACTCGGGACTGAGGTGCTCCGGGTTGTTGTAACCGTCCCGGAAGTCGCGCGGAGGCATGTTGGTCTCCTGGGCGTACTTCTGATACTTGGCGAATTCATAACCTCGGTCGTGGCCGATTTGCCATGGCTTGTTGGCGTTCATGAAGCGACCTGAAACGCGATCCCGCACGCGGCCTGTAGAGCGCTCGATGCGATTTTTCCACACTTTGCCCTTGATGCCATTTCTCCAGCTTGGGCGCTTGTACTTATACCGGCCGGTGGCCACACACTGCGCCTCTGCGGCGGCGCCGGCTTCGACCAGGTCGGCTGTGACGCCAGCAGCCGTTGGCACCCCCCCGTCCAGCGCAGACGCCGCTGCGCCGATCGACACACCAGCAACAGCATCGACCTGGCCCGAGACGCATTGGGCCGCGTTAGCTTCGTCCATCAGAAGCTCGCCGTATTCGGCAGCTGCATAGAGTCCGAAGACGTCGACTAGGTTGATTGGATCATTGGCGGCGTAGGTAAAGGGATTGACGGCCGGTATCGGATCCTCGCTTAGGAACCGGCCGGTCGACGAATCGTAATAGCGCGCTCCGGCGTAGTAGAGGCCGCTAGCGGAATCAAACTGGTAACCGGTGAACGTGTCTCGGCTCGGGGCAGCATTGCCCGCAGACGGCACCCCGAAACTGTTGTACTGGTAACGACCTGTGACATTTCCGGCGCCGTCGGTGAGCGCCCTTACGCTGCCGAGGCCGTCTGACACGTAGTAGGACGCCTGACCTGCGGCGACCGTCTCCAAGCCCGCTACGTAGCTAGCCTGAAGCTGGTTCAGATTGTTGTAGTCGCCGGCCAAGTTCAGCCCGTCATTGACAAAGCGCACCTCGGTGCCCTTGTCGACGGCAGCCACGCGCCGACCCGCGGCGTCATACCGATAGCTGCTGCTGGTCCCGTCCGGGTAGCTGATGCCGATGAGCTGGTGGTCGCTGTTCCATGTGTACGTGGTCGCCGCACCCCCGCTTCGAGGTGCCTTTGAGATGAGGTTTCCTTCGCCGTCGTATACGTAGTTGAATGTGGCGTCCGTTAGCAAACGGTCGGCCGCGTCGAAGGTTGACGTCGCCCCGACTGTGCTCCGGTTTCCAGCCGCGTCATAGCTATACGCCTCGTTTGCCAGCCCGGAGCTGGCGGGATGATTCGCGGCCACCAGGTTGCCGTTCGCCGCGTAGTTGAACGTGTGGGACCCAAAGTTGTCAGTCAGCGACGTCCGCTGGCCAGTGGCTGGGTCGATGCCGTAGTCGAAGGCCGCCACCGGCGTCCCGCCAAGCGTCGCGTCGCGGCCGATCAGGTCGCCGGACGCGTTGTAGGTGAACTTGTCGTTGACGCCATTGGGGCGATTGAGATTCGTGATCTGGCCAACAGTGTCGTAGGCAAACGTGAAGGCTCCCTGGTTGCCGTACTGGACCGAGCTGAGCCGGCCGACGGCGTCATAGGCGTAATGGGTGGCTCCGGCCGTAGGATCGGAGCTGCCCACCGAAGTGAGTTCGTCGTCGGTCCCGTAGGTATAAGCGAGCGTGACAACCGGCTGACCTGAGGCGGCGGCCGAACACGGGGTGGCGGAGGCCCCGGTGTTTCCGCAAGAGGTCTCGCCGAGCATGCGACCTGCATCGTCGTAAACGCGCTCGAAGTGCGTTGCGGAGGTGTCGCCCTCGATCAGACGCCCGAGCGGGTCGAAGCCGAAGTTGATGACATCGCTATTCGGCCTGACTTCGCGGACGAGGAGACCGTCAGCGTCATATGCGAAGGTCGTAACAGCGCCATTGCGATCGGTTTGCTGTGACAGGAGGCCTGCCGCGTCGTAGTTGTAAAAGATCGAATGACCAAGCGGATCCTGTATCTGGTCCAGCCGCCCAAGGCTGTCGTAAAAGTAGTGAGTCTGATGCAGGTTCGGGTCAGTCAAAGTCGACATCGTCCCGTCGGGGTTGTAATCGAACCGCGTCTGACTGCCAACCTGATCGGTGAAGGAGTTCACCTGTCCGCCCGCGTCGACAACTCGGGTCACAGCCCTGCCGAGGCCGTCTGAGATTGATACCAGATGCCCGAGCGAGTCGTAGCCGCGGATGACCGTTCGGCCGCCAGGATCGCTCACAGTCTTGACCTGACCATCCGCCGTGTAGGTGAGTGTCGTAGGTGACTGACCGGGTGCCTGGGTGCTGAGGACCACACCAGTGTTGGAGTCGTAAGTGATCGTGATCAGGACGCTGCCGTCTGGCTGCCGGATCAGTCCGGGTTCGCCGAGGCTGTTGTAGTTCTCGAAAGACCACGCACGGCCACCGTTCGTCATGGAAAGGACGTTTCCGTTGCTGGGACCGACCGACTCGTCGTAAACGGTCGCATCTGTGTTTCCGAGTGGATCCGTAGAGCCTGTCGACCGACCAACGGCGTCATAGGAGAAATGGCTGGTCAGAGTCCGCCCGTTGAAGACGTTGTCTTCCTGAACTACGTCGCCCTGGTCGTCATAGGTGAGGACGGTGGTGAGCTTCCCGTTCGGATCCAGGAAAGTCTCCTGCTGCGCGCCGAGGTTGATGCTAATGATGGTCGCCGGTTGGTTGCCGTTGGCGATCGAAACCAGGCGTCCGGTGGAGTCGTAGTTGAGGGTTTGCAGTGGCTGGTTGTTCGGGTCGTTGGAGCGCTGCAGCTTGCCGCTGATGGCGTCGTACGTATAGGTCACAGTGTTGCCGTTGGGGTCGGTCACGGCAGTCAACTCAGTGCCGGTGTATCCGTAGTGGATGTGCTGGCCGCTAATAGGCCCGGTGACATCAGTGATGCGGTTCGCGCTGTCCCGCGTGAAGCTGATTGAAGGTCCGGAGGTGGACGACGACGCTGGCCCGATGGTGGAGTGGACCCCCTTGCTGTCGATTGTCAGCGAGTTTCCGCTCGCATCAGTTTCAGAAATCAGTCCAAGGGTCCGGTCGAGGACAATCTGGCGGCCATCGCGAGTGGTGACCTTGAAGCGGTGGGGGTCGTATGGTCTGCCTCCAGACCCGTAGATGTTGCCATCGCCCGTATAGGTACAACCGGTGTCGTCCAGAGCAGCCAGTGAGGAGGTCGAGCCGCCGAGCGCCCCAGCCGGACGAGCCGTGAACGCTGGTGCGCACTCCCAAAAGAGATTGGTTCCCCCTGTCGGAGTGAAGTCGAATGTCTCGGCGTGTTGGTCTGGGAATGTGACCGTCACGAACCGTGGAGCCGAGTTCTTAAACGCGGTGAAGCAGAGGCCCAGCGTGCAGCTCTTGTTGTACTGGACCCAACCCGCGGCCCCGAGCACGCGATTTGGGGCTGTCCTGAAATTGGATACGCTCATACGCCAGCCCACACCGAAGTCTCCGTTCGATGGATCGATCGAGTCGTAGGTACGGCGAACCTCCATCTGGAATCCGCCCACCGGCACCGCGAGGTCCTGATAGGTCGTGGTGTATCGGCCCGGTTTCAGGTTGCCCAGTACGGTCACCGTCGTGGTCAGGTCCTGGACGGCACCATTCGACGCAGTCGCCTCGACTGTGATGCCGTACGTGTCGTTCGGCAGGACGGTTGGGTCGAAGGTCGCTAGAGGTGATGGGGGCGCGCCGGTCCCCGAATTGATTGTCACCGGAGAACCGGGGTCGAGCGCTTGGTAGAAGACTCGCCAGCTAGCGATCGTCTGTCCTGATGGAGGCGCAATCGTTGCGGTCACTGCGACTGGTTTGGTGGCTACTGACCCGTCGGCGGGGGTTAGACTCGAGATCGAAGGTGCAAGCGGGTTGTTCGCCCCACCTGGCGGGGTCCACACCACAGTCCCTTGGTTCGAGATCGCGCGCAGGCCACCCACGAAGGCGGATGCCTGGATGGTGTCTGAACCGGTCGAGGCGCCGACGTAGGTGAACGTCGCAAGCCCACTGGTTCCAGTGGTGCCGTTCAAGGTCTGCGTGTTGGCACCGAATACCTGAAGGGTTACTGGCAGGTTGGCCGCCGGGTTGCCGGCACCATCCAGCGCGGAGACCGTCAGGGACACGCTCTGGCCCTGGGTCGCGCCTGGGATATTGAATGGCGTGAGGTTCAGGCTCGCCGCGGGCGGGACCGGAAGGTTGATCGCGTTCGCCGCGCCGTTGATGCTTCGCCACGGGAGCGACTCGTTGCGAAGGCAGGCGAGGTCGAATCCGCCCGTGTTCAGGATTTGGTTGACATCCGGATAGGACGTGGTGGTTCCCGCGATGGTCACGTTCACCTTCGGGATCACGCCGTTGTTGACGTTGCATGGACTTCCCGAAAAGTCCGACGTGTCGAAGTTGTCGTTGACCGTCATGGTCAAGATCAAAATCTGGCCCGCCGGCAGCGTGAAGGCGTGCGGCCAGAGGTCGAAGTGATTAGCCCCAACATCGACAGTGATTGAGTCGAAGGTCATTGAGGTTTGCGAGTTGTTGTCGAATCGAATCGCGCCGGCGTCATATGGGCACCCAGGGCAGCCGAAGAAATTCGTGTTCGGCGAACCGTCCCACGGGAATGGGAAGGCGCTGCCCCCAGCTCGCAAAGCGTCCGCGTACCCGACGTAGACGGCCAGCGGGTTCGTCTGAGCGACAAACTGCTCGGTCAGCAGGTTAAGGAAGAGGGCGCCGGCGCCGCACTCCGTGTAATCGAGCTCGAAGGGATAGGTGCCGGCGGCCGGAAAGTGCACTGTCGCGGGGCCGCTGCTGGACGAGCCGCTGCTGCCCGTATTCCAGGCCGCGACCACGCCATAACCGTTGAACGGGGTGGTCGCTGGCGGGTTGCCCTCGAAGTCGCCGTTCACCCGGGTGGCCCCGCCGCCGACGCCGATGATGTACCCGTCGTCGTGCAGGATCCTGAACGTTAGATCCCCTGGCTGGTTGATGACGAAGGTCCCGCTGAAGACCGCATAAAAGTTGATCAGCGAGCCCGCGCCTGCTTGCTGCCCATTGCCCTGCGCGACGATTTGACCGTTGTAGTTACCGTTGACGTCGACTGTGAGATCGGTGAACGGCCGTGTGAAGTTGCCAACTGTCGAGATGTCGTGAGGCACGACCGTGGGCGCCGGGTTGAAAAGGATGTCGGGGAAGGTCTGGCCGAACACCGGGGTCGCGCTGGGGCCGATGTCGAAGGTGCAGCTGTTCGCGGCGTTGGCGTAGAAGTTGCCTTGAATCGCCGCGGGGGCGACCGGCTGCAGCTGCTTGAGCCAGCCGACGGTGGAGGTATTAGAGGTGATGGTGATGCCCGGGCCGGTGACCGTCGCCTGCACCGAGTCGGTGCCGGGGTTCGTGCCGGTAAAGGTGAATGAGGCGTTGCCGTTCGTATCAGTGGTCGCTGTGCCGGCTCCGGGATTAGCGCCGGTGACGGTGAAGTGCACCAATTGATTCGAGATCGGGTTGCCGTGGCTGTCGACCAGTGTGGCCACGAGCTGCTGGGTTGTCCCCGGGACATTGGGCCCAGCGCTTGCCGGCGCGAGGATCAAAGTGGCGCCGAATAGGAAGTTCTGAACTTGCGTGGTGAAGGAACTGGAAAGCGATCCGTAAGAGTTGCCGTTCGCATCCGTCCAGGTCACAGATGCCGTGTCCGTCAGACCACCGCTGGGCTGGCTGGTAGGCACGGGGTAAGTGGCACTCGCGGTAGCGGACGCGCCGGCGGCAAGTGACGCAGGCACGCCGGTTACGGTGCCCGAGCCGCCGCCGGTCACTGCGTCGACCACTGACAATGAAGCCGCGATCGCACCGCCGTTGTTCTTGAGGGCCAGCGGGTTCGTCTCGGTGTCGCCTGCGTTGATCACGGTAGGGCCGGACTTCGCAATCGAGACGATGGGCAGGTGCTCCGTGGTGCTCACGTTCGGCGGAGACGTTGCCGATATCGTTCCGGTTGGCGCTGTCCCACTCGCCGTAGCCGATGCCGTCAGCACCGTACCCTCGACTGCTGACAGCGATGTGAAGTAAGACGAATCTGTTTGCGTGCCTTTGGCGGCTGGTACAGGCACCTGGAACGTTGCGGTCACCGGCGCCGACGCGCCAGGCGCCAGCGTGGCCAGGGCGGGTGTGTTACCTGAGTTGAAGACCAGCGGCGAGGCGTTTTGTGGGGGCTGAACGGTGACCTTCACGTTGGACACGGACGCCGATGCACCGGCGCCGAAGAACAGATTCGAGAAGTCCACGTTGATGACTGCAGGCTGGGTGACATTTGGATTTGCGGGCGACACCTCGAGGTGGAAACTGTTGCGAACCTTCTTGACCTTGGTTGGGTCAACCAGCGTCGCGGCCTGCGTGGGCGTAAGCGGAACGCTGGCGGCGTAATGCCAGGTCGCCGTGTTACCGGCAGTGATGCTCGTGCCGAGAATCCGGTCGCCTGACGTCGGATAGGTGACCCCGGTTGCGGGGACGGCGGTGGCCGAAAGCGCCATACCGCTCGTGATCGGCGCGGTCACGCCAGGCGTGTACCCGGACTGGGCGGCGGCCGAACCGGCTAGAGGGGTCCAGGTCGCACCGTCGGGCGAGGTGGAAATGTCGTCCCAGTAGGAAGCCACGACTGCGGTCGCACTGCCAGTGGCGCTGGCGACGAAATCACCGGACACGGCAAGCGTCGACCCCGTATTCGTGACCGTCGCCGTATAGCTGATGATGTCACCTGGAATGGCGCTGGTGTGATCCGTCGAGAGACCGAGGCTGAGCGCCGGCGTCAGGGTGGCAGAGGTAACGGTTTTTGCGAACGGAGTCGGGGTCCCCTGCACCGTGGCGCTCCATGATCCCGACGTGTTGTCGCTGTAATGGAAGCGGAAGTTGACCTTGTCGATTGTGTCAGTGGAGAAAAACGTTGTCGTGAACGTCGCGCCGTTGGCATCGTTCATAACCCCGCCACCACAAAGGTCTGGAGCGGTCAAGGTGCCCTGGAAGACGAGCGAGCTGGATTGGTCGCCTGATGGATACCAACTCGGACTGCCTGCGGGGTCGGTGATCGTTTGGGCCGCAAGGTTGATGGCAAGGGCCGGTGTTGCACCGTTGGTGCAAGTGACGAGGAGCGCGATCGAGCCGCTGTAGAAAGAGGCCGTGGCGGCTGGGTGGCTGCCCGGCATGGTGAAGTCAAAACCGGCCCGGAGCGAATCTCCTGGATGGATCTGAAGGTTGCCCTCCATCGCCTGCGGCCCGATCACCACCGTACCCGCGCCCGATGGGCTCACTACGGGACCAGCAGCTTCGACGGGTGGCGGCAACAAGACCACCAGGAGGCTCAGGGATGCAATGAGTACAGCCAGGCCTGGCTTTGTGGCCGGTCGTGACACCAGCATCCCTTCCTCCACCCCGCGCGCGGGGTCTCCCAGCGACCGAGCGTCGGCGCATGTATAACAGCCAATTAGATGGCCGTCAAGTAATTCCTTATCGGTTACAGCGTGCTTCCCTCGAGCGAATATGGCACCGATTCTTGGCCGAGTTCTCTTAGTTAGATGACGCGCGCGCGAGAGGCGGCTGTGGTCTCGCTAATGAGCACTTATCGGCAGCAACGACGGGACGCATGCCAGGAGGCTCTACCTTTTGGGCCCCCAGACCGGCCGGATCGGTGGCAAGTCCGTCAGTTCGGGATCTAGCCGTGTAGGAGCCCCATCGTCCTCATTAGCCCAAGCCCGCCCGTATTGATCCGGGATGTTTCCCCAACCGAAGTACGGCAAGGGGGCATTGGGAACCACGCCGAGAACTTCATGCGGATCAATGCGGGCCTCGACGACAGTGCACAGGTGCGTCCAGTCGTCACCAAAGTCGAACACATAATCAGATTGCTGAGATGCCTAGAGGTTCGACCGCCGCTCCCGGCTTTCGTCGAGGACATCGTCGTCCATATCCGGGCCTGGCGTGCCGATTCGAGTGCCATCCGCAAGCTCGAACTCATGCAAATGCGAGCGATCCCAGCGCGCGAAGGCGCCGTCAATGGCAGTGGCCAGCTGGCCATACGAATGGTTTATGGCCGCAGCGAACAAGCGGCCAGGCCGCGGCCAGTAACGCTCCCCTCGACCCTCGACCAGCTCGACCCTGATCGATAACCAGGGGCGTACCCCCATGGGGCCAGCGCGACGACGGGAAGACTTGTGTGCGCGGTTTGTCATTTTCGTGCGCTCAGAAATTTATTTCTCAGCGATCGCCTCGTTGCCGCCGCCTTGCGGTTATTAGCTGCAAGGCTCCTAGGCTGAAAGGACGCTAGTTGTGCTGACTGAGATCGCAAGGGCATGTCCTTGCAACCGATTTTCACATGCTGTTGCTGTACCGGTGCTGTACGGTTGCTGGACTTCGCCACAACGCAGCCCTGCGCGACCGAGATTTCGTATTCAGCTTTGGCTCCGGACCAGGGATTCGAACCCTGAACCTTGCGGTTAACAGATCGGCGCGGCCCATTCAGAAACGACTTGCCGTAATCGCCGAGTGCCGCTGAGTATCGCGATTTGCCACCGCGTGTCGCCGGCGTTGCTGTATGGATGCCCACCACAAGGATGGAGCAGTGGCTCCGCCAGGGTCCCTGAGCGATTGGGTGAGATAGGTGCAAGTTATCGAGAGCATCCTCGGCTGGGCTCGCCCCTTAAGAGCGGGGTCGATTTCTGGCGAGGAGGCCCCGACAAATCCGCGGACCAGTGACATCGGTTCTGCGGGCGCATGAATAACGACGCGCGCGCGAGCCCGGATCGCGGCGCCCTGCGGGCCCTCACCCCCACCTGCCGGCTGCGCGCACGTACCCAGTCGGCCGGCCCTTGCGACTCCCGTTCGGCCGCGCGTCCAGCCCGTTCGAACGCCTGCGGAGTGGTGGCGTGAGAGAACGAATGTCCTCGAGCTGGTGCCGGATCCAGCGAGCGACGTCGTTCGAGGTGACTATCTGGTTGATCGCCTGCGATCGCTGAGCGCGCTCGGAAGGACTCATCTCCAGCGCCCGGTGGATCGCTTGCGCGGTTATCTCGACATCAAAAGGATTGATGCTGAGTCCGTGCGTCCCCAGCTCCTCATGGGCGCCGGCTGACTCCGACAGGACCAGCACTCCAGAACGCTGATTGACGATAGGTCCCTCCTTCGCGACCAGGTTCATGCCATCGAGAATCGGATTCACCAGCAATACGTCGTAGGACCTGTAGGCGGCCAGCGCGCGATGAATGTCCTCGCCAAGGTCGAGCCGAGTGGGCTCCCACGTTCCTGTTCGGAATCGCGAATTAATGCCGTCAACCGTTGAGCGGACAAGATCCAGGTACTGACGGTAGGCGACGACATCCTGCCGCGAGGGCTGAAGAAAGGCCCAGAGCGTGACACGACCGAGATATTCGGGATGGTCTTCCAGCAGCCGCTCGACGGCGAGAAAACCACGGATCAAGTTCTTGGACGGGTCGGTTCGGTCCACGCGGACGATGAGCTTCTCCGGTCGCCAACTGGCCACTTCGGCTTCGAGCTCTTGAACTCTCGGCAACTCGCTGAGCTGCCTCATAGCGTCAACATCGATTGAGACCGGGTACGCTCGAACCCACACCAAACGACCGCCGTAGAGGACTACACCCTCAGCCTCGGCGACACGTAGACCCATCAACTCAACACAGCAGCGCAGGAAGTTGTGCACATCCAGGCTTGTCTGCAGTCCGATGATGTCGTTGGCAAGGAGACCCTTGAATATCGCTTCACGCATGGCTGCGGGGAGCACCTTCATGTACCTCGGCTCTGGCCACGGAACATGGATGAAATGCTGCATTGCTGCATCGGGGAGGGCTGATCGAATGAGTTCGGGAGCGAGGTACAGCTGATAGTCCTGGGTGAGGAACAGCGGTCGACGAGGGAGCTTGCGAGCTACCGACAGAGCACGCTCTGCAATCGCGGCGTTGACCACCCGATAGCCGTCGAACCAGGCCCTGTAAATGGCCTGGTCGACGACTGGCTCGATGGCGATGTTCCACAGGTAGTGGTGAGCGAACCAGAGCATTGGATTGCTGACAACCGTGTAATGAAGCTGATACGCGTCCGCACCGGTGGGAGCGAAGAAGATCGGGAATGCCTGGTCAGGATCGATGTCCGAATTGAGGGGTCTGCCCGAAACCGCGAGCTCACGCTCGATATCTGTTCGTGCGGCGGACACCCACGGGGCCTTCATAGCGTTCGCGAGTGAGGTCAGCGCCTTGACCAAGCCACCGGCGCCCGGCACCAGGCGGCCGTCGGACGTGGGCTCCACAGGGGCCCGGTTGCTGAGAATGATCGGCGAAAACTGACCTAACAGCCTGGACGCGTCGAGGCCAATCGCTTGTAGCGCAGGAGTTTGCGCCGCCGCGCTCATGCCCTGTGACCATTCCGCGCAATCGGGTATGCAGGCTCCGATTGAGAGACGTGCTTCGGTCTGACCATCACCACGGGACAGTCCAGCCGCCGCACCATGCGCAGAAGCTCGCGCCCGACCAAGACATTAGGGTTCGATGGGCTGAGGCGCGATCCGATGATGACCAGGTCATGCCCCGCAGCTTCCTCGAGAATCCCGCCAGCTGGGTTGTCGTGACGATGCAGACGGACCATCGTCGATGGCCGGTGGAGCTCCTCGACGATTTGCTCGAAAGACTCCCACTCCCTTCGTGAACGGTCAGGATGCTGCAAATCAGTTTGTATGTGCACCAGGGTCAGTGCGCTGCCGTACGCATCCGCAAGCATTGCAGCGGTGGACGCGACGACCCGAGAGCTCGCACCTCCGCGGATCGACGCGAGTATGGACCGCGGTGTGATCGCCTGATTCGGGTTATTCGAACGAACGAACGCGATGTCGGTCACCCGGTCAGGCAACAGTTGACGGGTCAGGTCGCTCAATCCGTGGCGTCGCGGGCTTGCGGTCGTGGGCCATTCGAGCACCAGACTCGTAGCTTCGCTTTCGACAACCGCATCGCGAATGCTGCTCGCAAGGTTAGCGGTCATGCGCAGAGTCACGCTCAATCGGCGCCGCACGTCACTCGCATACTCGAGGCCGGCCACCCATCGGAGCATGTCGCGGCGGCGCTGTTCCTGGGCGAACACTCCGTTGTCCCGTCCGGCATGGATTTCAACGAGCGCAAGCACGTTGCCCGATCCGCCAGGGGCGGCCGCGAGTGCGTCGCCAATGCTGATAGTCGGTCGTGCCATCTGGCCCATCAGGACCGGTGCGATAACGCGTGGACGCGTACCGAGATGCTTGAAGAGGACGCGACTTCTGGGAATCAAGCTTGATGGCCCTCCTACCCCTCGCCATCGACCTGAATCGCCACGGCGATCCCTGGTCGCAGCAGCAACTGTATAGATGTGGCCGGGTCTTCGCCAAGCGTTAACGAAATGGTCCCTGGCTGCCTCTTCGTCTGCCTCCTGCTACCTAGGCCAAATTGGGTCCTGAGCAGGGCTTCGCACGTTCCGCTAGACCTTCGGATTCGATGCTGGCGTGGCGGGCGAGCGCGCTTGTGGGAAGCTTTCTGCTGCAGATCAGCTCCACCTACCGTCTTCAACTCTCGAAACAGTTCAGGTTTG
>WNFB01002133.1_pt1 | contig 17183 bp, 17 predicted proteins | sample 5400501 | NCBI WGS metagenome assembly WNFB01 (sample SAMN13153341, study PRJNA577476) | soil metagenome | isolation source: 200 cm saprolite under Douglas fir tree site 2 hole 1 | place: USA:California | collected 2015-04-18 | reverse complement strand
TCGCGAGGCTCTCGAGGCTGATGGCGTGGCCTCGCGCGTGACGCTGGTGGAGGGCAACTTCTTCGAGTCTGTTCCGGCGGGAGGAGACCTCTACATCCTGAAGAGGATCATCCACATCTGGACCGATGACCAGGCGCGAACCATCCTAGAGGTCTGTCGCCGGAGCATGTCCAGCCAGGCAAGGCTGGTGCTGTTAGAGCGCACGATCCCCGAACACATCGACGCATCACCATTTGCGCTCGAGGCAGCGATGGCCGACCTGCACATGAGAGTGGTGGCCGGCGGTCAAGAGCGCAGAACGAACGAGTACCGTGACCTCCTTGCCGCGGCCGGCCTTCGGATGACCCGGCTGGTGCCGAATGATGGGTTCGGGATCATCGAGGCGGTACCGGCCTGACCGCCTGAATTTCCGCGCGTTTGGCGTCAGTGGGTGTATGCGCGAAACTCAATCGCGAAGCACATGGTGCTTATGGCGATGAGAACCGGCGGCCGCCTCTGATCCAGGGGTTCGTTCAGCGAAAGCCAGAACATGTAGTAGTTCATGTAGTAATCCAGGGCTCGATTAACCCTCCAAAGGCTGGCTTATCGCTTCGTGGGCGACACGAAATGAGCTCAAAACCCTCGAAACCGGTCTGGGTGGACCAGACCGCCTAGATTTCGGGACCGTGAGGCCCCGGGTTCAAATCCCGGGCCCCCGACCATTTTTGTATTCAAAACCGACGCTTTCGCGCTTTGTTCAGGAGCCGACGGGGCACAGCCGGGTCACAGATTCACTGAATGTCGCTGAGTCCCCATGTTGCGAACAACCAGTCTCCAACCTTGAAAGTTGCCGCGAACCCCCGCACGTCGCATTACCGTGGAACCGTGAGCCAAGAGACCGAATACTGGGGGGATTGGTGGCTGCCCGCAGAGCCAGGTCGGCGCGTCGGCGGCCGTCTGGATCTCAGCGGCGCGATTTTGGACCTCACGCTTGACGCGGCTCTGGTTCCAAAAGGCGAACGGGAGCATGACTTCCCGGTCATTTACGGCCTTGCGAGAGGAGGTTTTGAGTTATCCCTACTCGGTGCCAACTCCATACAGGACTTCCCCATCGGCAATTGGTACGCGGTCAGTGATGTCGTGGTTGGAGTGCACCTTGATCCCGCCAAGGCGAGCTTTGCGGAGACGGCCGTCGTAATAGACCACCTGACTGAGTGGGTGCCGGCTCGGGGGATCGACATCAAAGGCACCGGACGCGGAGAGCCGGGAGAGAAGGTGCTTGAGATTAGCTACACGGCCCAAGAGCCCCTTGAAGGTCGACTAACAGACGGGACTGATGTCCAGATCAGCACCTCTGCCCCATGGGGCTACTCGCTTAAGGGCGGACATACTTTGAACTACTCCGCCTCCGTGCGTTGGAAGTACGGCAACCCGCTAGCGACTCAGGAAATCGTGCTGAAGCATGTTGTGCCGCTACAGGAACTGGTGGCGTGGTCCGTTCAGCGGCCGGTCACAGTCACGGCTGCTTACCTCCGTGTTCGACCTGACGGGGAATGGCTGGAATGGCGCCGGAGGTGGCGAAAGGCGAGCGCGACGAACGAGGAGTCTCCGATCGGCAACATCCGGTTCTTTGCGTCCGATCTCGCCCCAACGTTTGCCGATGGCCTACAGCGCAGCCTCGAAGTGCTGGAACAAAGCCAGGAGGCTGTGGACCTCATGGTGAGTCTCCTGTTTGCTGCGCCGGAATATGTCGACACTGATCTGCTTCTTGTCGCGCAGTCGCTAGAGGCGTACCACCGCGCCACACTTCGGAAGGAGCGCTGGCCAGAGGCGATCGTCAGGGAGCGAAAGCAGGCAGTGCTCGCGCATTTCAACGATGAGGACGACCCCGAGCTTAGGGAGTGGCTCGTCGAGGTGCTGAGGTTCGCGAACGAACCATTCCTATCCGATCGACTTACTGACCTTCACAAGAAGGTCGAACCTGTCTTAGACGACCTCCTTAGGTTGCGACCGCTGTGGGCCGAACTAATCAAGAAGATGCGCAATACGTACACGCATCGCGGGCAGAAAAGCGGCGAGGGGCGTCGAGACTATGCGCCAGACGAACTCAAGGAGATGGCTCGACTTGGCGGCATCGTCTTTGATGTGTGCCTGATGTTGGACCTCGGTCTATCCGTAGATATCTGCCGTGAGCGCGTGCAGCGATGGTCCGACTACAGCTGGGCGATGCACGATGCCCGCAAACACCGCAACACGGTTTGAAAACCGTTTGTCGCGCAACCTTCTCGCGCTGGCCGCGGAAAGGCTGCGAGCGCCGGCCAGATTCCGAGTTTCGTAGAAAGAAGGATCATTCACGCCTGAGCCACCCACGGCCTCGCCCGTAAATCGACGGACGCCGCTTGAACTGCACGATCTGGACTACGTATTCAGTCAGCGCGGTCTCTTAGATCCAGAAGAATTCGTGCAGGCGGCCGAGAAACGAGGCGTGCGGATGAGCATTGGTCACCCCGAGGCGTTGCATCGCAGCGGCGACCTGATTCCGCTCTATCGGGTCCATCAAGGTGCAGAGGCAATCGTCAAGGCGTGGGAACCCGATGGTTACATTGTGCCCTCGCCTGAAGCTAATCGCGATGCACTCCAGCATTTCAAGACGCAGGGGCGACTGTTGGCTGGGAACGAGGGAGTCGCTGCTGTAACGGGTGGCCATCCATCAAGCGGGTAGGTCTGTTAACCCATTGACACATGGGATCGCTCGGTGTTAGCCCTACCCCAATGACTCAGTTGCGAAAGATCACTCTTGGCATCGTAATCGCCTGCGTGATCAGCGTTATTCCCGCGTCTGCACAGGCATCGGATGAACCAAACGCGAGGACCGGCAACTGCGTCGAGATTGCGTTTGCACAGCTGGACGAGCAGGGAACGCTCCAATTTTCTCGTGAACTGTTGGAGCAATGGTTCGAGCAGGGCACTCCCTTCGACCGAACGACTTTCATCACACTTGTCCGCAGGCACGGAACTCTATTCGCCTGCTATCCATTGCCACCGGATCCGATGTTGTTTGGAACCGGCGACAATAACTTGGTTAGTTACACGTTGTCGTACGACCCAGTCACGCTCCTTGACACCACGATGAACGTCACAAACCAGGCAGGCTCTGGTCGTTGTGCGTTTTTCGATTTGATTGACCAAAACGGCACCGACAATACATTCGGACCCTTTCTGCCTGGCACCACAACGTCGGTTGACATCTCTGGTTTCGGTGATCACCTGCTGCTCAGGATGATCAGGCGCTTCAGTACGCCTAGCTTGCAGGGCCCGTGGTACTTCGACTTCCAGTGGACCACAGGAATTGGCGGCGGAATCGGGGATAGTCCGACTCCCTGTTAGAGGGTTTCGCAGGGGTGATGTCGCGTGACGTGGTGTAAATCCAGTCGCGCAGTTCCGCTGACATCCTAGGCGCTCTGCAGCTCGAGCAGAGCCTGAACCACCTCTTCCTGTGAGGGTTCGTAGAGCTTGTTCATGGACTCGTTGCTGAAGTAGCGTCGACCGACCGCCCACTCATCGTTCTGTTCTTCGAGCAGCGCGCCAGCCAGACGCAACAGCTTCTTTCTGTTAGCTCAAACCTGGGCGCGAAGCGATTCGGGCGAGCTTCGAGACAATAGATAAGCTGTCCCGAAGCCGTCGCTTGAAAAAACCAAATAGCGCGCTAAAAACAGCGTGCCCGTCGCTGGACCGTGCTGAGTGTCCGAGTCGCTCACGTTCAGCCTCGGCCACAAGAGATTCCTGTCGGGCTCGAACGATACGCCGCAGAAGTTCGGGATCCTCAATCACGAACGCAAACTAGATCCAAAGGCTATGCGCGGCCTAGGTGACAAATACCTGTACAAGTACCTGTCTTTTCGTCTGCAAGCAGGCGTCGTCCTAGTTGATTTCGAACGCCTCGCCTGTGACCAGTCCCTGTTGAACTGCCCAGGCCGCAACCTGCGCTCGGGAGCGAACATCGAGCTTGTTTCGTATGCGCTCAACATGTCCCTCGGCGGAACGCTCGGTTATGAAGAGTCTCGCGGCAATCTGACGATTTGTCAGACCTCCGGCAACAAGCGACACCACCTCCTGCTCCCGTTTGGTTAGAAGCTCGACCTCGACCTTGTGCCGCGAACGTCGTTTGACCGGGCGCGAAGGCGGTTCGTCGGCGACGGCGCGTGCAAGTGCAAGCGCGTCGGACAGCGACAACCGCACACCCTCAGCCAAGCACTGCTTCTCCTTGGATCGCGGGCGGAGCTCGGCGTGGGCGGCGAGTTCGATCTCTGCGGTGTCTGCCACCCATTGGGGTGCGCCGATCTCTTCGCACAAACGCCTCTGAGCGGCGACGAGACGCAGAGCGTCTGCCGGTCGGCCTGAACGCGATGCCAACAACGCGCTGTGATTGAGCAATGAGACAGCGGCAACCCAATTCGGGTGTTGGAGGAGAAGGGGCAGGATCGACCGTAAATGGTTGCGAGCCGCCTGATTGTCACCGAGCTCGAGGCATGCACGGATGAGGTTGGTGGTCGTCTGGGTGGCAAGCCAGTGGTCACCCAACGTGTGGCTGACTGCGAGCGCTGCCTCGAAGCACGTCCGGGTTCCCATGAGATCGCCTGCCAGGTAGCAGAGGTGAGCGCGGAAGAAGCGCTCAAACGCCAGCACCAGGGTGTCGTCGCTCTCGGCCGCAATGGTGGCCGCCTCGTCGAGCCGCGCGGCAGCAGTCTCTCGGGTCCCGCTGTAGAAGCCGAGGCACAGGGCCAGCCCGAGCTCGCGCGGGTCATCCACGTTTCTGGCTGCGGCGATAGCAGCTTCGGCGATGGTGCTGCCCTCCAGGCGACTTCGCCGGTCAACTAGGCTCCCGATCCTAGTCAGCAAGCGCGCTTTGTCATCCGCGGAGGTTGCGACCTCGAGGGCCTTACGTTCCAGTGCTTCACCCTCGCGGAGCCGGCTCGTGATTTCCCATGCCCAGCCCGTCTGACCAACGATGGTCACAGCCCATGCGGCCTCCGCATTGAACGCCCAGGCGACTGCCTGCCTTAGGTCGGGCAGCAGCTCTTCGAATGCGACCAACGCAGCGGCGTGCTCTGGCGTCCCGAGAAGCCGGGCGCCGATCCACTTGGCGCGCCCAAGCACATGCTCGGCGTGGCGACGGCGCACCCGAACCTCAAAAGGTGCACCAGCGAGCTGCGCCACCGCGTATTGGCGAATAGGCTCGAGCAGCTTGAACCGAGCCGACGCGCCGGCAGTATCGGCGACCAACAGGGAGGCGTCCCGCAGCTCGGCGAGTCGGTCGAGGCCCACTGCTGCAGGCACAGCAAGGACAGCGGCAGCAGCGTCAAGCGTGAAGCTTGCGGGGAACACTGCCAAGCGCCAAAAGTCCTCGCGGATATGCGGAGTGAGCAAGGCAACGCTCCAGTCAAGCGCAGCTTTCATTGTTCGCTGTCGGCCTTTGCCATCGCGGGGAGCGAGCATGCCGAGGGCGTCGTCGAGCATCCGCGCCACTTGCCGAGCCGGGACTAGGGCGAGCCGCGGGGCAACCAGCTCTAGAGCCAGCGGGAGTCCATCCAAACGCGTCCATATTTCGATCAGCGAGTCCCTGTTACCTGGAGTTACCGCGAACGCGGCGTCATGCGCGGCAACTCGACTGACGAGGAGCTGCAATGCATCCTCGAGGCTCATAGAAGGCAGAATCCACGCTGTCTCCTCCGCCATCCGGAGCCGCTCGCGGCTGGTTGCCAGAATGCGCAGCCCGTGTGCGGAAGCGAGGAGATTCCCCAGTGTCAGCGACACGTCGGCTCGGACATGCTCACAGTTGTCGACTACGAGGAGACCCGCGTCCTGCCCGAAGCGTTGGCTTGCGACCTTGCCGAGGTCACCTCGTACCTCGGGTGCGAAACCAAGCGCTTCGGCAACCGCGACTTGCGCGAGCGCGGGGTCTACAACCGGAGCGAGCTCGCACGTGAACACGCCAGCAGGAAAGCGGTTGGCAACGCGCAAGGCCACTTTCAAGGCGAGGCGCGTTTTGCCTATGCCCGGGGCGCCCATTACCGTCACCAGTCGGCTACGGAACAACAGGCGTTCGACTTCCTCAAGCTCGCGCGACCGCCCCACAAAGGACGCCGTAAGCTCCTGATCGGTCATCCCTTCCCTGTAGTCAAGCTACGTGAAAAGCACCTAGTTTCATATCTTGGGCAGTTGGTGCACGGAGTGTTGGCTGAGATTGGCGGCATCTAAGCGTCTATTGCAGTAGACGTTTCCATGTAGTACTTCATGTAGTAGTCCGGGCGATTCTGGTGGTTGGACTCGGACGGAAGGTCTGGACCAAGTGCTCGAAATGAACTCAAACCCTCGAAAACGGTCTCGGTGGACGAGGCCGCCTAGATTTCGGGACCGTGAGGCCCCGGGGTCAAATCCCGGGCCCCCGACTTTTTCAGACCAAAGGTTCGCTGTTTGAACTCGCCTTGGGTCCGGTTAAGCCGTGGACACCTAGGCCTGGCTCGCGAGGCTTGGAAGTCACCCCAATTCATGGCCTTGGAGTGTCAATAGATCAAAGCAGCCCTACGAACTGCCAGAAGATCTTCGGGGGCTCGAATCCCTCCCGGCCCACTGCCGAATTTTGTGACTTAATTTGGTCAGATCTGGCGGCGGCACGCCTACTTGAGTCGTAGCGAGAACGCCAATGGATGCCGAATCTTGGTTGGAGAGAACCAAGCGCATATCCTGTGACGCGATGACGCCACTGTTTTCCTCGGCCTTCGAGGCGGTTCTCTTCTGGGTGATCGTACTCGGCGGATTAATAGAGACCTTGTGGGCTGCCAGGAGAGCGGGCGGCATGAAGCGACCGGACAAGAAAAGGGAAGGAACCGAGCGGTTTCGGGCCGCGGTGCCGTTGCTATTCATATCCACACTTGTGATCCCAGTAGCTGTTGGCTACGCTCGAATCGGCCCTCTTCCGCACTATCTCTTCTACCCCGGTTTGGTGATCTATGCGGTCGGGACCGTCATCGCCAATTGGATGGTCCTGACACTCGGGCGCTACCACTCAATGTTTATTCGAGTCGTCTCCGATCACAAGCTGATTGAGGAGGGTCCTTATCGTCTTCTCCGGCATCCGCAGTACGGCAGCCAGATCTTTTCATTCATCGGCCTCGGCTTGGCTTTACAGTCCTGGCTGGCTCTACTGATCATCTTGGTCCCATATACGATCTTTTATGCCAATCGGATTCGAGTCGAAGAGCGATTCCTAGCTGAAGAATTAGGGTCCGATTACACCGAGTACATGAAAAGGACGAAGCGGCTCATTCCGTTCATCTGGTGAAGCAGGAGTGCGCCGGCAGGTGATGGCGAAGGCCGGGCTTCTCCTAGGCCTTTCCTGGCGCGCGACGGGTCTTTCGATGACGGTGCTCCGGAGGACTGTCAGCGCGGGCTCTGCTTGCCCTCGATTATCAGACCGAATGAGGCAAGCGCCGCGCTCCGGCAGTGCAAATTGAGGGGTCACCGACTCCAGAGCGCCTCAGAGCTCTGGACTGTTGGCCCTCAGGAGTTCGAGTACTCCAACTGCGAGTTCGCGTCGGGAGTTCAAATAGTGTCCCCTCGCCCCCGACCAAAATTGAGTCAGGATCGTCCTGCGCGCAGAGCTAAGGTGATAACCGCGCTGAATCTCTGCAGTAGTTCTGCACCAGGTTCAGCCGCTAGACGTTCTTCACGGGCGGGGTTAGAAGCGCCGACGCGCCGATGGATTCAAGCAACGCTTGCGTCTCAGGAGCAGGACGCATCCCAAGGTCTATCGCGAGCAACCGGCTGAGGCGCTCGTACACGCGGATCGCTTCCGCGGGGTTACCCGCGAGCTTGTGAATCTGCATCAAGCGCCGGTATCCGGCGTCGCGATATGGCTCGAGCGAGACTGCTTCCTCGGCCGCCCGCAGGGCCAGCGGTGGCTCGAGATTCCAGGAATGGATCTCTGCGAGGCAGTCCAGCGCACGGAGTCTTCCCGCCAAAAGGGACTGACGGATCTCGTCGATCCATGATCCGTCGTCCCCAGGCAAGAAACGACGACGCAATATGGCGCACGCAACTACCGCAGGTCCGTAGGCCCTCTTGTGTGATCCAGACCGAAGCGCCGCTTCGCTGGCATGAACTGCTTCAATGGCGACCTCGGTGTCGATCCACGAATCAGCCGGCAGGTGAAGCTGGTAGCAGCGGTCGGCCGCCGTCAATGCGTACCGGCTGAGTCCGGCGCCTGCCAGAACTGACCGCAGCTTGCTCACCAGGGCGCTCAGGGCTGCATCGAAAGCGCGCGGAGTGTGCTGCGGCCAGAGCAGGTCGACTAGCTCGTCCCGCGTGGTTTGGCGACTGCGGTTGCTGACCAGGTACGCAAAGGCCAGCCGGCCTTGGCGACGTGGGAACCGTTCAGCTCGAATCAGGCTTCGGGCGATGCCACGCTTAGCTCGCCGGTCAGATAGATCCTCAGCATCACGCCAAAGTTTCGCCAAAACGGGCTAGTTAGTGTCGGGGGGTCGAATCCATTTTCAGGAGGCCAAAGACCCCATGCCGGTGACAATTACAATCCGTGCCCGTCTCAAGGGCGACGTTTCGTCGATGAAGAAGATCCATGACCAGATCACAGGCGCAACCAAGGAGATGGCGAGACAGGCCGGGGACATCTCCCACATCGTCTATTTGAACCCTCAGGATCAGCACGAATTCCTCGGCATCGATACCTGGCAGTCGGCTGAGCAAGCGCAGGCTTTCGCGGGCAGCGCCCAAATACAAGAGTTCTTCGGTCAGCTTTTCGACGGCCAGCCGGAGGTGATGGTCTGGTCAGAATCGGGTTGGAACAAGTGGTGATAGCCTGATTTCGACTTAGGTGGCTGGCCAGGAGGGCGTTATGTCCACGGGAAAGAGGCACGTCAAGGTCGAGCTCGTCGTCAGGTGCGATTGCGGATTCGAAGCCAGGGGCGATGAGGACTCACTCGTCCCGATAGTTCAGAAGCACGGGCGTAAAGCCCACAACATGGAAGTCACGCGCCAGCAGGTGCTCGACATGGCGAGGCCAGCGTAAAGCGGCTCTTCGACGGGGCTGACCAGCCCTTGCTTCGTGTTGCCGTCTAAGGTTCCCAACCCTGAACGACCGCGTCGCAGAACGCCCTCAACGTTCCTTTGCACGATTTGCTTCACGTTACGTCGCAGCAGTGTCAAGAATCTGCTTGCGTCGCCTGACCAGGATCACGGCCCATGGGCAGATTTCCGGACTCATTTTTCTAAACGGAGCGCCGCGATAACCGAAAGGTCGTGTAGTAATTCGTGAACAGGTTGCCTCATGCTGTCCATGTGTCGAGGGGTTCTTTCCAGCGGATGATGTGTCGCGATTGATTCGATGGCCATATTCCTTCGATTGCTCCGAGCGCGACGCAACACATCGCCACCTGTGACCGCAATGTCTGGAGAAGAAACTTGTGTCTTTCTACAAGGCCTCCGGAGCGAGGGTCACTTCGCGGTTTTCCAGTTACCTGAGTCAAGAGCTTTCGTTCAGGCGATGCGGACTTCGGCGGGCGGTCTACACATCGAGGTCAGCCAGTCCGAGTCTCCGATCGAAGCGCTCATGCAGACTGCGGGCCCCGTGAGCCGAAGCGAACTCGGATTCCTCGTGGTCGAGAGTAGAGCAGGCCAGGAACCTGCCTGCGGTACCGTCATCGCTCAGGCGCTGGCGATGCTTGCAAAGGCCGCAGGGTGCGAAAACCTGTGTCGCGTCCGAACGGGCGCCTAGTAGCCACACCGCTTTCCTTTTGTCCCTCGCTCGGCTGAAGAGGCAGGCGAAAAGAGCTGGTGCTGTGTCAGACGCTCGTGAAGTCTGTGCTCGAATCAGCGGTGGTTTGGCTCGAGTACGGTGAGCTCCCGCCGCGTCGGGCACAGCGAGGCTGATCGGCCGACACCGCACCGTCGGCTGGTTCGCGTTACGGAAACTACGGCCCTCCGCCTAGGAGTCGAAGCTGGGTACGACAGACGATCGGGAGTCAGTCTCCGAGCCCCTGGAGGTCACAGCTGTGTCACGCATTCACGGAACCAGGCGGATACACGAGGTCACAGGAGAACACGAAGAAGATCCAATTCGAGTACAGGAGGAACCGCGCGGACACCACAGGACATGAGAGGACACGCCATTGCGCCGGTTCGGGACCGTGAGGCCCCGGGTTCAAATCCCGGGCCCCCGACCAGATTTTGAATACGATTTTGAGGTCGCGACTCGGCCCGGCACGGCTCCCGTAACGCGTGGGATCACAGCCGGATCACAATTTCGCGGAGTCGTGCGTAGCCTGTGCCCTTAGCTCAGGCGACCCTAGCCCAGGTGTCGGTGCGCGAGTCAAATGTCCAGAGCTCGCTCGTAAAAGCGCCGCGGTCGGGTCCTCCGCTGTATAGAAAGGCCTTACCGGACTCGATGTCGAAGGCCATTGCATGCCACGCCCGTGCGCTTGGCGTAGACCCGGAGGCACGTATCTGCGACCAGGTGTTGGTGCTGAGGTCGAACGCCCAGGTGTCGCCCTGCACGGTTTCCAAGTCATCCGCTCCCCCGAACAGCAGCATGCGGTATCGGACGGGGTCGTACACCATCGCGCTGTAGTGTCGCGGCGACGGCGACGTGCCGGTAGCTACTCGGGTCCATGTATTGGCGGCGTACGAGTAGGTCCACGTATCCCCGAACTCAGAGGACTCGTTTACGCCCCCGAACATTACCAGCCGACCCGCTTTCGCGTCGTAGGCGATGGCGTAGTAGCTGCGTCCAGGCGGCGAGCCGCGCGGTCCTCGCTTGGTCCATGTGTCATGCGCGAGGTCGTACTCCCACGTGTCGTCGAAGTATTTCGAAGCACGGATGTCTCCGCCGAAAGTCAGGAACCGATCAGCACGCGGCTCGTACACGAGGCGGATGCCGTGAGCCGAAGAAGGACCGCTCATTGCTAGTTTGGTCCAGGTGGTGCGGCCCGCATCGAGGCGCCACACGGTTGCCCCTAAGTCGAGGTATACGAACGCACCGGTCGGAGGGTGATACCCCACGCCGTCCGCGACTAGGCCGACCGCGGGTTCGTCAGGTGCAACCAGAGTCCAGCCGCGAGCCGGGTCATACGACCACACATCTGAGAATGACCGGCCGCCCAACCGCGGCCCGGCGCTTTCTCCTCCGACAAGGACCACGCCGGCGGGGGTGTCGACCATCGTCGCGTAGCCGCGGGGCCCTGGCTGCTTGGGCGCCGGGCGGGGCGATGGACGGGCTGCCACTGACGGCGACGAAGCGCACGCCACCCCCAGCAGCATGGCCACCAGCACGAGTGCCGCGACAGATCCTCGACCGCACGCGAGACCTGAGAGTTTCGCGAGGAGCGCCGCCCCCTGGCCGGACCTCGTGCCCATCCTGTCCCCTATACGCCCCGACATCGGCGTTTTCCGTCAAGCTTCCGCCGGAAGCACGCGGCGGATTTCGTCGGCGGCGACGCGTATATGGGGCAGCGATGTCTGGCCAGGATACGGGGGCCCTCGTCTTGGCCGTCCGGGAGGACGGCGATGTCGCGTTCGATCGGCTGCTCGAACCCGTCCTGCAGCCGGGTTACCGCCTGGCGTGCGGAATGCTCCACGACCCTGCCGCCGCCGAGGATGCCGTCCAGCAGGCAGCCTTGAAGGCGTGGCGGAAGCTCGGACGGCTGAGGCCGGGCGAGCCGATGCGACCGTGGTTTCTCGGCATCGTCGCCAACGAATGCAGGAACCTTCAGCGATCGAGGTGGGGGTCGGTGCTCAAAGGCGCGCCGCACGAGCCGTGGCGCGACATGCCGGCCGACGCCGTGCTCGGTGGCAACCCTAGGGTCGTTTCGTCGCCTCACGGCGTAGCCGCCTAACCCAGCGGCGGCCGGCCCCCTGGCCAGGACGCCTCGCGTACATCGGGCAGAGGCACCGCGCGCCAGTGAGCGCCGGCATCCGTCGTGATGACAAGCCATTCGATGTCGTCGGCCACAAACCCCAAGAACGCCGCGCTGCGTTCGGACCCCATTACCCGGACTGAGGTCCATGAGCCCCGCAACAAGCTCTGGTCAAGACCCTCCGCCTCGTGCCACGTCAGCCCCGAATCTTGTGTGAAATGCACCTGCCGGTCGCTTACCACCAGCCATCGCTTGTCGTCGAAGAAGGTCAGTTGGCCCGCTGACGGGAGTCGGATCTTCTCTGCCGCCGACCAATGTTTCCCTCCATCCGCAGTTCGGGTCACGAATCGAAATTTCCTCAGCGGGGAATCAGGCGCGGTGTCCGTCTGGCTGTAGACATAGATCGGCAGCAGGCCACGCAAGTCGTCGAACATCGTCGGCGAATCTGGACTGAAAGACAGATCCGTGGTGGTCTGGATCTCCCGCTTCGCATCGATCGCAGCGACATCCGACTGTTGCCACGTTGCGCCGGAATCGTGTGTACGCAGGACAACGAAAGACTTGTCGCGCAGGAGAAACATCGCCCCGTCAGAGGTGTTCCAGAAGACCGGCGACGAACCTCCGCTCTCGTTGTATGTCAGATCCTGGGTGGCAAGCTGCTGCCAGGTCTGGCCGCCGTCGGTCGTGCGGAACAGGTCCGCGGGCGCCGGCGGATTCCGGCCGTGCACGAGCCAGCCATGCTGCAGGTCGGCCAGGAACTGGATCTCGATGTTGAACCCGCGATCCTCGAAGGGGAGCCGGCGGGACTCCCAACGCGCGCCGTTTGAGCTGAACGCGAGCTGACTCGAGAGCCCGTTGGGCCCGACCGGCCTGAGGAGGATGGCCGACTCCGTGACACCGACCGGGCCGGCTTCCCCCGGCAGGGTGCCCCACAGCACCCAATTCAACCCGCCGTCTGCGGTGCGATAGACAGCCGTGCTGTGAAGCCGTGGGTGGGGCGCCACGACCCAACCCACCTGGGTCGAGACAAAGGTGACGATGCCGTGAGTCCCCGACATCCCGCTGGCTGCCGAAGTGGCCGGCACGGAAGTGCTTGCTGCGGTGCAGCCGGCGACTCCGCCGACCATTGCGGCGGCGAGGGCCACGCGCCACCATTCGGCCATCGTGCCCCTATATACGTCGGCGACGGCTTCTTTTGTCTCAGCGAAATCGATGGGAAGTCGGGAACCCAGCATGCATCGCCGGCCCTACAAGGGGTAGCGAAATGCTCGAAGACGACGCCATCTTCATGGAGCGGGCCAGGGCCGGCGACCGAGGAGCGTTCGACATCCTCGTCGGTCCCATGATCGAGCCCGGCTACCGGCTCGCGTTCGGGATGCTCCACGACAGGGAGGCCGCGGAGGATGCGGTGCAGGAGGCGACCTTCAGGGCCTGGATGAGGCTGGACAACGTCCGGCCGGGCTGGAGCGTCAGGCCATGGTTCCTCGGCATCGTGGCGAACCAGTGCCGGAGCACCCGGCGGGCGCGGTGGTGGTCGGTCGTCAAGCTGGCCGATCCGTGGCGCACGATCAACTCTCCGGAGGACCAGGTCGTCCGCGGTGCGGATCTTCGCTGCGCCCTCCGCCGGCTGCCGACCGACCGCCTGGAAGCCCTGGTCCTCCATTACTACCTCGACCTGACGCTCGAAGAGGCGGCGTCGGTCGCCGGAGTTCCAGTCGGCACCATCAAGTCCCGGATCTACCGCGCCCTGGAACAGCTCCGCCCGGACTTGGAGGAGATCAGCGAGGTGTTCGGATGAACGACGAGCTGCTGATCCGCCGGGTCAAAGCCGCCCTCGACGTGGCGCCGGCCGAACCCGCCTTTCGCGCTCGGGTCATCTCTTCGCTGCCGCTGGATCGACGGCAGCCAAGCCCGCAGCGTCTCGCCTGGGCCGGTGTCGTCGCCGCCGCGCTCCTGCTGGCGATGGTCGCCGGATTGATGTACCTGGGATCAGTGCGCCCGAGTCCTCGCTCGCAAAGCACCATTTCGGTCGCCGACTGCAAGCTGCCGGTTTACGGACAGGCTCCGTATCAGGCCGGACAGCAGACAATCTACGTCGAGGGGTTCCTCGACCTATCTGACGGGTCTTTCACCCGCGCCTCCGCCGCAAGCACGACGCAGGTCGACCATCTGCTTGGCTTCCCGGGCTCGGGCGGGATCAGCTACGACCGCACCTTCGACGTCTGGCTGCCGGTGCCGTCGAGCTGGATCGCGCCGGACGGTATGACCTACGCATATCTGTCGAGCCCTCAGAACTCCACGACCGACCTTCACGTGCGAGATCTGCGCACGCCGTCGGACCGTGTTCTCGTCCACTCCAAGGCGATCCGATTGCTGGGCTGGGTGGGAAGGCGTCTCTACTACGCATCGGGCGAGGGCTACAACTGGGGGCTCTGGTCCGTCGACCTGTCGACGGGCCAGGATCGTCAGCTGGACTCGCCGTCGCCAAAAGAGTGGTGGCTGGTCGGACCCGACGCCGTCTGGGGCTCGCGCTGGTACTCGAGCTCGCTATCCCGTTATGACGTGGCGACCGGCACCATCACCTTCTGGAACCTGGATCGGATGATGGACATCATCGGAGTCGGCTCGGACGGGCATCCCTTTGTCCTCCGATTGCCGGAAGGCGCGCCCGATTCATCGATGCCTACGGAGGGGGTGCTCATGCTTATGACTGCGTCCAACCAGGCTGTCGCCATCGGCTCCAAGGATGAGTTGATGCCACTCCGGACGATCGTGATCGCCGACGGCGATCGCACCTGGTTCTCGTCGTCAGGACAGCGGATGTGGGTTTACTCGCCCGACACCGGCCTTGTGTTCCTGGACCAGACATCCAACACGTCGCTGCCCAACGGCGCGGTAATCGCGGGTGGCTGCGTCTGACGACGAGGAACCTTTCGGCGGCTTCCATCCCTACAGATCTACAGAGCGATGCGTCCCGACATACCGGCCCTGGTCGCGGCGGGTACGGTTCTCGTGATGTTGGCGGCGGCGTGCGGCGGCTCCGCGACCGCGACGCCCAGCCCGCCCGCGGCTCGAGAGGTAGGCCCCCTGGTGCTGTCGGCCGGAGGGTGCTCGTATCAGGGAGCGCGTGAGGTCAGCGCAGGGCGAGTCGCCATCCACATGGTCGATCGGACGGAGCAAACATTCAGCCTCGACGTCTGGAGACTCGACCAGGGCCATGCGTACGCAGAGCTCGAGGCGCACATCGCGGAGGAGCAGCGGCTAGACGCGGCTCACGAACCCGGGCTCGGCCACCCGACATTCGCGACCCTTGCGGCCCAGCTCAGCGTTCCGGCCGGAACTGAGAGCAATCGCGAGGCAACAGTTGGCGCCGGAACATACGGATTCGTCTGCATCGCATTCGCGAGCGCGACTGTGCGTGGCGCGATCTGGGTGACCGGCCCGCTCTCGGTGACGTGACGAAGCTCGCCGCTGTTGTGATGGCGTTCGTGATGGCGGGCGCGCGCTCGCAGTCGTCGCAGACCACCACTCCAACTGCCGCCAAATCCCCTCATGCACGCGGTTACCACCCGCGCTCCCCAGTCGGGGATCGTGTGCGGTGCCCGGTATCCCGCAATCGTTCAGGCACAAGGACCGGCTAGCTTGACCGGAGTCCGGCACGGAAGCTAGGCAATACTGGTTAACCGCAAGGTCATGTAGTAGTTCGTGTAGTAGTTCGGTCGACTCTGGTGGATGAAACTGTCTCGAAATCTGCCAGCGAATCAGCGAACTGAACTCAAATCGAGCGAAAACGGCCTCGGTGGACGAAAGCGCTTAGAGTTCGGGACCGTGAGGCCCCGGGTTCAAATCCCGGGCCCCCGACCATTTTTGTATTCAAAACCGGCGATTTCTGGCGTCGTCCAGAGCCGACGGGGCACAGCCGGGGCACAGGTTCGCTGGGACCTTATCGGTATTAGCGCGGGCGATGTTGGCTGTCGTCGGCCGATCTGAACTCGGTCGTAAGCAATCGATGGTTTTGCGGAGGCTTGGCGCCGGAGATGCAACGGTCAGGACCGTGAGGCACTCGATTCAAAATCCAAAGGGTCTACGAAAGTTGGTGGTTCGAGTCCACCGCGGCCCACATTGTTCAACGACCAGAACCCTTCTCCCGAAGGACTCGCTCAACAATCTTGGGGAGCGCACGCCACCCGTATACGTTATGGACCGCCCCAACGTGAAAGTCGCGGTAATTCGAGTCAAGAGCCGACCTTCCGACCGTTTCGGCTGTATTGCCGATTACTCTTGATCCGACTTCGGTGAACGCCTCGATTCGGGTCAGGCCCTGCTCTAAGACCCGGCGGCCGACGAGATCGGATTCACTCGGAGGCGTCGCGTCTCGCCAGTCAACCACCCCCGCCACGAGCGTCTTCAAGGAGCCTGGACCGGATTGCTGGAGGTCCGTTACCTGAAGGCATCCGAAGGTGCCGTCAGACAAGGGAACCGTCCAGTAGTCGCCGATCCTGAGGTCGCGTGAAGATCGAGGGCTCAGTGGATACGTCCGCTCCATGTCGCTCACCGTACCTTGACCGAATGCATCGTCAATCAACGCGCCGCGATCGGCACGCCTGCCACATGGCTCTGTCGATCGCTCAGGTAACGGCGCGACCCCGTTTGGGGAGTCTTGTGCCAGCGTGGCGTGGCACGCCCTGTGCTTCGGTGGCGTCGCCTAACCGAATTGCATGTTGTCAAGGGTCATTTCGTACGGCCGGAGTCGCACTGTGATGACTAGCCGCACATCGTCAGGATTCGCGCCAGAACTCACGTACTCCAGCAATTGGTCGGTCTCGACGGAAACCTTCGTGATTAGCTTGTCGTCCTCCAAGACGCAGTAGAAGTACGGTTTCTCATCGTCTCCTGGGCTTCGGCCTGAGTATCGCTCGTTCGGCACCGGGATCCGCAAAGCGTCGAATAGCGTTTTCAACCGGTTGTCCAGATCACCGGCTGAAATTACGTCACCCGGTGCATGTGGACGCAACATCAGGATGTCAAGCGCACAGATGAGATTCAGCTGTGCCGTAACCAAGGGCACGAAGCCCCACGGGTCTTGCCCGTGCTTCGCCGCCAAGGTCTCGCGGGCAAGGTCAATCGGGCCCTCGCTTTCCTCTGTGATCAAAGCGCTGGAACCGCTGCGTGCGCCGGTATTCAGGAACGGCGTGATTTCCCAAAGTCGCTTCAGTTGCAGATGGAACTTCCTACGGATGTCGTGCTTTCGCTGTAGTTTCAGCGACCGGACGCTAC
>WNFB01002131.1_pt1 | contig 17188 bp, 22 predicted proteins | sample 5400501 | NCBI WGS metagenome assembly WNFB01 (sample SAMN13153341, study PRJNA577476) | soil metagenome | isolation source: 200 cm saprolite under Douglas fir tree site 2 hole 1 | place: USA:California | collected 2015-04-18 | reverse complement strand
CTTACGCATCGGTTGATGCGCTCGCTGCGCTGCTCGTCGCTGCGCCCGAATCTGGACCACCTGGATCGCCGAATCTCTCGCCGAGGGTCCCCCGGCCGCGCCTTCAGGCGCGGCGCGCGGCGCCTCATCGTCAGGCGAGGGCGTCAGCTTCCGGCCGGGGCGTGGGCAGGTGATCGAGCGACTCGAGTCCCATCACCTGGAGGAATCGCATCGTGGTCCCGTAGAGCTTGGGCTGGCCCGGCCCCGAGCCGCGGCCGACCTCGGTGATCAGGTCGCGCAGCTCGAGGTTGCCCAACACGCTCTCGCAGTTCACTCCACGCACCTCTTCCACGCGCGCTCTTGAAACAGGCTGCTGGTACGCGACGATCGCAAGCGTCTCGTATGCCGCTTGTGAGAGGCGGCCCGAGACCTCCGGGCGCAGGGCGCGTCGCACCGCTGACGCGTACTCGGGGCGCGTCGCGAGGTGCACCTCGTCGTGGTGGCGCATGAGCATCACGCCGCGGCCCTCGAGGTTCTCGCGCAGCTTCTCCAGCGCTCCCTCGAGGCTGTTGCGGTCAGAGTCGGTCGCCTGCTGCAGCTCGCGCAGCTTCAGCGGCCGGTTGGAGCTGAACAGGATGGCTTCGAGCGCCGAGGCAACATCCGTCAAGCGGTGGCCTCCCGCAGCTCCATGTGGATCGGACCGAACCGCTCTTTCTGCTTGACCCGGATAAGCGACCGCCGCAGCAGCTCGAGCACCGCGACGAACGTGACCACCGCCTCGAGGCGATCCGACGACTCGAGGATCAACTCGGTGAGCTCGATCGGGCCGCGGCGAAGCCGGTCGGAGATCAGGTCGACCTTCTCCTGCAGAGTCCAGGTGCGGCCCTGGACGACCAGCGGCCGCGGCGGGATGCGAGCCAGCACGCTGTTGAACGCGACGACGAGCAGCTCGACGTCAAGAGGCTGCTCCTGGCCGCCGGCTTCGACGGGCCGCGCCGGAGGCGGGAACGAGAACGTCTCCTGCTGAGCGCGCTCGAGGAGCTCGCCCGCGATTTCCTTGTATGCGCGGTATTCCTCGAGCCGCTGCCTTACCTCGTCCTCCCAGCCGAGGAGCTCGGCCTCCTCATCGGTTGGCGTCTCGCCCGGGAGCAGCCTGATGGACTTCAACAGAAGCAGCCGCGCCGCCATCCATAGGAACTCGGCCATCTCCTGCGGGTCCGCGATCTCGCGCGACGCGACGTCGGCGAGATAGGCATCGGTCACTCTCGCGAGCGAGACCTTGAAGATGTCGACCTCTTCGCGCTCGACCAAAGCGAGGAGCAGTTCCAGCGGGCCTTCGAACACCGAGGTGGTGACGTCGAGCCGGCTGGTGGGCCCGGCTACCGGCGATTCCACGAACCGCAAGCCTAGCGGAGATTGACCTGGTGGAACTTTTCCACGCGGGCAATGCTGCGCCATCGGCGCGCGAGCGTGGTCGCGTTCCCCGTCTGGCTCGCATGCGCGAGCCGCGCGTCGATCTTGGCTGCGATCACCTCCGTGACGTCGACCTCGAGGTTGGGCTGCACACCGCCGAAGCACCACGCCTCGGCTGTCTCATGAGGCTCGCCTGCCTTGGGATAGGTCAGCGGGTCGCGCGCGCACGGCCACGCCGCATCGAGCGCCACCCGGCCGACAACGCGATGGTCGGGATGGAACCGATACGGGACGTTCGGGTCGAACGTGAGCATCACGTCAGGCTTCGACGCTCGGATCTCGCGCACGAGCTCCTCGCGAAGGGCGAGGCTTTCGACGAGCTCCGCGTCGGGATGGCGGAGAAAAGTGACGCGCTTGACTCCGACGAGGTCCGCGGCGATCTCCTGCTCCCGCTCGCGGGTCCGCGCGACCTTGGCCCGGGATTTCCGCGCGTCGCGCGTGCCCTTGTCGCCGGAGGTGGCCACCACGAAATCCACGACAGCGCCACGCCGGGTCATCAGGACCACGGCGCCGGCGCAGTAGAACTCGATGTCGTCAGGGTGGGCGACGATGCACATCGCTCGCTTGATCCGCCTGTCCTGAGGACCGGCGAAAAGACGCGGCGCCATCAGGCGCGCGCCTCCTCGAGCAGCTCATGCGCACGCGCCACGGCTTTCGCGGTCACGCCGCCGCTCATCATTCGCGCGAGCTCGCGGGCCCGTTCGTCCTCGCCGGCCAGCTCGCGCACCGTGACGACGTTGCGGCCGTCGCGAGCCGGACTCTTCTCGACCACGAGGTGGTGGTCGGCAAACGAAGCGATCTGCGCCAGGTGCGTCACGACCAGGACCTGGTGGCGTTCGCCGAGCTTCTTCAAGCGCAGACCAACCTGGATCGCGGCTTCGCCGCCGATGCCGGCGTCGACCTCGTCGAACACCAGCGTCGGAAGGCGGTCCGCGTCCGCGCCCACCGTCTTGATGGCGAGCATCACGCGGGCCAGCTCGCCGCCCGACGCGACCCTGGCGAGCGGCGCGAGCGGTTCTCCGGGATTTGCGGAGAACATCATCTCGGCCATCTCGGCGCCCATCGCGCCGATCTCGGGTTGGACGCGAAGGGCGATATCGAACCGGGCGCCCTCGAGCCGCAGACCCTGAAGCTCGCGGGCGACCGCCTCCTGCATCCGGCGAGCCGCGGCGGTGCGCGCTTTGGTGAGCCGCCCGGCCGCGGCTTCCAGGTCGCCGCGGCAGGCATCTTGCTCCGCGGTTGCGCCGGCCACCGCCGCGTCGAGATCCGCTGTCGCGCCGACCTGACGCTCCAGGCGGTGCTGCTCTTCGAGGGCGCCCTCGATCGACCCGCCGTACTTGCGCTTGATCGTGTCGAGCACTGCCAGCCGCGACTCGATGGACTCGAGGCGGTCGGGGTCCGAGTCGAGCACCTCGGAGTAGCGGCGCACGGCCGCCGCGACATCCGTCATCTCCTCGGCCAGCCCCTCAAGGCGCGCGGCGTCGCCGGCGAGCCTCGGGTCCAGCTCCGCCGCGGACCGGAGCGCCACGGCGGCCCTCGCCACGCCCTCTTCGCGCAGCGCCTCGATCACCTCCTGACCGAGCTGCGCCAGCCGCGCGGCATGGCGCATGGCGGTCCGCTCGACGGTGAGCGAGGCGTCCTCCCCCGGCTTCAGGTCGGCGGCACGCAGCTCTTCGAGCTGCCAGCGGAGATACTCCTCCTCGCGCCTGCCCCGGGAACGGAGCTGCTCGAGGTCACGCAGCGCGGCCCCCGCCGACATCCAGGCGCCATGCGCCGCCGACACCGCTGCTCGCAGCTCGGCTGCGCCGCCGTAGGCATCCAGCAGATCCGTCTGCGTGTCCGTGTCGAGCAGCGCGTGATGCTCGTGCTGGCCGTGAATGGCGACCAGGCTGCCGCCGAGCTCGCGGAGCTGGGCGGGCCCGGCAGGGCGACCGTCGATCTTCGCGGAGGCCCGCTTCCCCACCTCCCGCTGCAGGACGACGGAGTCGAAGACGGCCTCGACGCTGGCGCGCTCGGCGCCATGCCTCACCTGGTCGGCGTTCCCGCGCGCGCCCAGGGCGAGGCTCAGGGCATCGATGATCAGCGACTTTCCGCTGCCGGTCTCACCTGTGAGCAGGTTGAGACCTGGCCCGAATCGCACGGTCGACTCCGCGACCAGCGCCAGGTCGCGAACCGTGAGCTCCTTCAGCAATAGTGGTCGGCCCCGGGAGGTCCGCCGCAGATTCGCGGCATCGGCGGTCGGAGCCAAGGAAGGGGTGGCGCAAGGAGGAGCGCATCGAAGATGCGTGACGACGCGGCGCCGGGCCCCCTGACGCCGGCTTCCACGCCGAAGGCGTCCGGCCGCCTAGGCCGCGAAGATGCAAGGAACTTCCCGGGGACGACCACTACTTTTTGGGGACCAGCGGTCTGCCCCAGCCCAACTTCTCACCCAGCCGGCGGTAGAAGGCTTCGGGGGGGCTGAAGCGGACGACTTTGAGCTGTTGCGGGTGGGACCCGCAGCGAATCACGTCCCCGGTGGCGACGGCCCTGCCGCGGCGTCCACCGTCGACCCGCATCTCGGCTGGACCCTTGACCACCGTGAGCGTGATGTCCTGCCCGGGCGCGAACACGATGGGCCGCACGGTGAGGGCGAAGGGGCTCATCGGAACGAGCACCAGGTCGCGCAGGGTGGGCTCGAGGATCGGCCCGCCGCTCGCGAGCGCGTACGCGGTCGAGCCGGTCGCGGTCGCGACGATCGCGCCGTCCGCGTCGATCACCCCGACCGCCTGGCCCCCGACGTCGATCTCGAGCCGCAGGATGCGAGCCTCGCCCGAGTGGTCCACGACCACCTCGTTCAGCCCGATGCCCCTGGTCACGCTGCGGCCGCCGCGGATCAGCTCGACCTGGAGCATCGTGCGTTCTTCGATCCGGTAGGAACCGTCGAGAAAGCGGGCGAGCCCCTGCTCCATCTCGTCAGCCTCGAGCTCGGTCATGAACCCGAGGCGCCCGAGGTTGACGCCGAGGATCGGGATCCCGCGGGGCGCGGCAAGTCGCGCGCCGGCCAGGAACGTTCCGTCGCCTCCCAGAGTGACAAGAAGGCCCGCGTCCTTCAGGTGGGCGGTGTGGTCGGCGACGGATCCATCTCGCTCGACCTCAACCGCGTCGACCTGGCGCGTTGCGAACGCGGCGTGGAGCCTGTCGACCACCGACTGCTCCGCACGCGGGCCGCGAAGGACGAAGACCTTCATCGCGGCATCAGGTGAAAGAAGATCTCCCGGTTGCCCTCGGCCCCCGCGACCTCCGATGTCGCCTCGGCTTTGACCTCGTAGCCCTCGCCCGCGCACCACTCGCGAAATCGGGCGACGGCCTGGGCGACCACTTCCGTGTCTCGCACGATGCCGCCCTTCCTCACCTCGGCGCGTCCCACCTCGAACTGCGGCTTGAAGAGAGCGACGATCTGAGCGCCGGGCGCGGCGCGGTGGACCGCCGGTAGGACCTTGGTCAGGCTGATGAAGGACACGTCGATCACGACCAGGCTGACGGCTTCGGGAAACGACTCGAGCTCGCGGGCGTTGACGCGCTCGATGACCACGACACGCGGGTCCTGCCGGATGCGCCAGTGCAGCAGGCCACGACCGACGTCGATGGAGTAGACCTTGGCCGCGCCGCGGCGGAGCAGGACGTCGGTGAAACCGCCCGTGGAGGCGCCGATGTCGGCGCACACGAGACCTTTGGGATCGACCCCGAAACGGTCGAGGGCCGGCGCGAGCTTCAGTGCGCCGCGGCTCGCGTACCCGGGCTCGGCGTCGACCGCGATGGACGCGTCTTCGCGCACCGCACGGTCGGGGCTGCGCACGGTCTCGCCAGCGACGCGGACCTTGCCCGCGAGGATCAGCGCCTGCGCGCGCTCGCGTGACTCGGCGAGGCCGCTGCGCGTCACCAGCACGTCAAGCCTCAACATCAGCGGACAGGGAGCAAGATCCCAACCGCGAGCCCGATCACGGCGCCGACGAGAACCTCGAACGGGGTGTGGCCGAGCAGCTCTCGGAGCCGAGCCTCCTGGACCCCTCGCATGTGGACGAGGTCTTCGACGAGGCGATTCAACACCTCGGCCTGGCGCCCGGCCGCCCGGCGCAGACCTGCGGCGTCGTACATGACCACGAAGGTGAAGATAAGGGCGATCGCGAACGGGGCGGAAGCAAGGCCCGCATGTTTACCGACCGCGGCGGTCAGACCCATGACGATCGCGCTGTGGCTGCTCGGCATGCCTCCGGTCACGGCCAGGACCCGAAGGTTGAGCCGCCGCTCCCGAACCGAGGTCAGCGTCACCTTGGCCGCCTGCGCGATCACCCAGGCGACCAGCGGGGGAAGGAGAAATGTCACTCGGAGAGCAATTCTGCGGTTTCGTCGGCGCGAGCCTTCAACTGGGCCAGGCGAGCCTGAGCCTCGGCCAGCAGCTTGACCGCATCCTGGTGGGCCGCCACGAGCTCTTCGAGCGGGGCGGTCCCGCTGGCGAGCCTCGCCATGGTCCTCTCGAGGTCGGCCAGGAGCTCGTCCAGCCCGCGCTCGCTCACGTCGCGGTCGCCGCCACGCGGCCGAGGATGCCGTTGACGAAGCGGCCGGCCTCCTCGCCGGAAAAGGTCTTGGCGAGCTCTATCGATTCGTTGATCGCGGCCTTCGTCGGCACGCGACGGTCGATCGCGATCTCGTAGACAGCGATGCGAAGGATGATCCGGTCGACCTTCGCCATCTGGTCCAGCTTCCAGTGCTCCGAGGCCTCGCTGAGGATCGCGTCGAGCTTCTCGCGATTCGCGATCACGCCCGCGACGAGCTGGCCCGCGAAGTTGGCGACGTCCTCGCTGGAGCCGCCTTCGGACGCATGGTAGCCAAGCACCTCTTGCGGATCGTCGCCGGTGCCTTCCAGCTGAAACAGGACTTTGAGCGCCAGCTCCCTCGCCTGGTGGCGCCTCCCCACGCTGCGGTTACGTGGCGAAGGCGACGCTCGAGACGAAGACGTTCACCTCACCGACCTCGAGGCCGAGCATTCGCTCGGTCGCCTCGACGACGTTGGCCTGCACCGCGGCGGCCACGTCGGCAAGCTTGGCCTCCGAGGCCACCGTGATGAACACCTCGAGGTGGATCGAACGATCGCCCTCGATGTGCACCCGGACACCGCGATGCGCAGCTTGTCGCCGGACGAAGTCACCGAAGTGACGGGCCGCGGCCTCGTCCATGCCCTCCACACCTTCCACCTCACACGCGGCCAGCGCTGCGATGCTCGCGATCACCTCGTTGGCCACCCGTACCGCCCCCAGCGAACCGTTCTGACTCATAACCGCCTGATCCTACGCCTCGGGACAATGCCTGGGAGGTGAACCGGTTTACGCACGTTCGACGTACGAGTGATCGCGCGTATCCACTCGGATCACGTCGCCGGACTTGATGAACAGCGGCACCTGGATCGTCGCGCCCGTCTCGAGCTTCGCGGGCTTGGTCGCCCCTGACACGGTGTCACCCTTGAAACCCGCATCCGTGGAAACGACCTTCAGGTCCACGTTGATGGGCAGCTCGACACCGATGAGCTTGTCCTGGTAGCGCTGGAGGAAAACCGTGCTGCCCTCTTTCAGCATGGGAAGCACCGCTTCCAGCATGTCGTCGTCGACGGGGATCTGGTCGTACGTCTGCGTGTCCATGAAGTAGTGATGGCTTCCGTCGGAGTAGCTGTAGGTCGCCTCCTGGCTGTCAATGCGAACTGTCTTGTACTTGTCTCCGCTGCGGAAGCTCTGCTCGAAGATCGAGCCCGTCAGCACGTTGCGAAGCTTCGCCTTGATCACGGCGCCGGCGCGGGCGAGTTTGATGTGCTCCACGCTGACGATGGACAGTAGCTGCCCGTCCATCTCGAACATCGTGCCGTTGCGAAAGTCGTTGGTAGAGATCATTGCTGTGTTGCCAGAAACTCCAATGCCATCTCATATCCCACGAATCCGAGCCCGGTGATCACACCCCGGGCCGCGCGCGCGGTCACGCTTCGGGAGCGGAATTCCTCGCGCGCGTGGATGTTCGACAGGTGGACCTCGACGACCGGCACCGCGAGGGCCTGGAGGCAGTCGTAAATGGCCAGCGAGTAGTGGGAGAGGGCGCCAGGGTTGATCACGATGCCGGCCGAGCCCGGGCCCTCCTTCTGCAGGAAGTCGATGATCTCGCCCTCGTGGTTGCTCTGGAAGAGGCTGACCTCGAGGCCGAGCTTGGCGGCCTTGGCGCGGACGGTCTGGTTCAGGTCGTCGAGGGAGCGCGTCCCGTAGATGTGCGGCTCACGCTTGCCGAGCAGGTTCAGATTCGGCCCGTGGACGACGACGACCCGCTTCACGCCAGCGCCTTTGTCACGACGCGGCGGACGATCCCGGCCGGGACCGCGTGGCCGATCTCCGCGTGGCCCATGCGCCGTGGCATCACCCACGCGACCTTGCCGCGCCTTGCCTTCTTGTCGAGGGCGATCGCCGCCAGGACCCTCTTGGGGTCGACGCGGGGCGGTTTGTCGGGCAGGCCGAACGAGTCGAGCAGCGCGTCCTGCGTCTCGACGAACCGCTTGCTGCACAGGTCCATGGACAGCCCGATGCGCGCCGCGACCCGCATGCCGAAGGCAACCGCTCGCCCATGCGTGATGCGAAAGGCGGTCGCCGCCTCCAGCGCATGGCCGGCCGTGTGGCCGTAGTTGAGGATCGCCCGCGGACCCCGGTCACGTTCGTCCTTGGCCACGATCAGCGCCTTGGCCGCCACGCAGCGGAAGACCACCCGCTGGAGCATCGACGGGTCGCCGTCGAGGAGGCGCGGGCTGTTGCGCTGCAGCAGGTCGTAGAGGCCTCGGTCCAATGCGACGGCGTACTTTACAACCTCGGCGAACGCATCCCGATAGCTTGCCTGTGGCAGGGTTTCGATGGCGGCAAGGTCCGCCACGACGGCGGACGGCTGCCAGAAGGAGCCGATCGCGTTCTTGGAGCGCCGGCCGTTGACGCCGGTCTTGCCCCCGATGCTCGAGTCGACCATCGCGAGCAGAGTCGTCGGGACGGCGACCAGGCGCACCCCCCGCTGCCACACGGACGCCGCCAGGCCGGCCAGGTCGCCGACCGTGCCTCCTCCCACCGCGATGACGCATCCACCCCGGTCGATCTGATTCCGCTCCAGGAACCAGAGCACGTCCTCGAGCCGGCCGACCGACTTCGAGCGCTCGCCGGCAGGCACCACGTGTATCGCGGTCTTCAAGCCGGCGCGTCTGATCGCCTTCGCCACCTTGACCGCCCAGGGCCGCACGTTGGAGTCGGTGATGATCGCGGCGCCGGTCGGGTCGAGCCGGGTGATCGTGTTGCGCAGCTCGCGCTGGAGGTTGGTGCCGATCAGCACGGGGTAACCGCCGGTCGACGAGTCGAGGATCAGCCGGACCAAATCTTCAAGACCTCATTCGCGACATCGCCCGCCTCGCGCGTCCCATCCACGTGATGCTGCGCCTGCTCGTAACGCGCGCGACGGCGTTCGAACAGCGCTTCGACCTCCGACTCGGTGCGGTTGAAGATCAGGGGCCTCCCGGGTAGATGGTGGATTCGTTGCCAGATCGTCTGGCAGGGTACTTGGAGATAAACCGTCAGCGCCGTGCCCGAGATCAAGCGCCAGTTGCCATCGTCGACGACCGCGCCCCCACCCAGGGCGACGACCGACCCGGGCTGCAGCACTCCCGGCAGGGTCTCTTTCTCGAACTCTCGGAACGCGTCCTCGCTGTGCGTGGCGAAGATCTCGGCGATGGACATCCCGGCTTTGTCCTCGACCAGGTGATCGAGGTCGAAGAACGGGACGTGGGCGCGCTGGGCGACGAGCGCGCCCACGACCGTCTTGCCCGAGCCCATGAAGCCGAGCAGGGCGAGGGGTTTCCGGGGGTGGTTAGACGCCGCTGGGATTGGCCGGCATGGTCGCCGGCGGCGACCCGGGCATGCCGCCGCCGCGCCGCTTCTCCGACAGGACGAACACCTGGTCCCGGAACGTGCCGGGATCCGGCAGGTGGTCGAGCACCTCGGCGCCCTGGGCACCGGCGGCGTCGACCTCGACACGGCCGTAATTGAGGATGCGGCCGAAGACGGACTGCTTCGTCGTGGCGTCCTGGACCCGGTCGATCGGAATGATTCTTTCTTGCCGGCCAAAGATTCCTGATTCGATCTTGATGCGCTGGTCGGTGAGCGTGTAGCTGACGGATTGCCAGCGGATCCAGACCACGATGAACCACAGCACCGCGATCGCGATCACGGCAAGGCTTAGGACCTTGCGGAGGTTCGGCGTGTAGAAACCGTAGTCGGGCCCGAGGATCGTGAAGTCGGCGATGGCGACCACGATCAGCAGGATCACAGGCGCGACGAGGCTCTTGACGACCGTGATCCAGTGGGGGTGATCTTTCAGGACGAGGTTCTCGCCGGGAAGGAGCTTGCTCATGGCGCCGTATTCTCCCTCACTCTCAGGGAAGCTGTAAGAGCATGATCAGCGCCCCCGCGGCCAGGTAAGGCCCGTAAGCGATCGTTCCCTTCATCGAGCGGTGCGACACGATGTAGACGACCGCGCCGACGGCGGCAAGCACGACGCCGTAGAACAGCGCGCTGAAGACGTAGGGCCATCCGAGGAGCAGGCCCAGGAAGGTGGCGAGCTTCACGTCGCCGAACCCCATGGCTTCGGCCCGGAAGATGGCAGCCCCGGCCAGCGCGATGACCAGAAACAACATGCCCGCGACCAGGCCCATCAGGATGCCCATCCACCACTCTTGACTCCACAGGCCGACGCGATTGCCGAAGACGCTGACCAGCAGCGCGAGCACCATCGCGGGGAAGATCACGCGGTCGAGAATCAGGTGATGCTCGAAGTCGAAGAAGATCACCTGGACCAGGACGAGCGCGAACAGGCTGCGCAGAGTCAGGACCGGCAGCGACGTGAGCTGAAGGGCGTAGACGGCGAACACGATGGCGCTCAGGACGGGTGGCCCGTATTCCTGCCAGAGCTTGTGCCCGGGTTCGAGTCCTTCGAGGTGCGCGAGCCTGACGGAACCCCAGCGCGCGAACCATCCGGCCGCGGCGCCGACGACCGCCCAGATCACGGCGACCAGGTAGGGATTCACGGCTGGAGAGTCTCGCGCATCGCGTCGAGCGGCGCGCTGCGGCCGGTCCACATCTCGAACGACCGCGCACCCTGCGCGAGCAGGATCTCCCAGCCGTCGGCGGTGCGAAGGCCGAGCGAGCGCGCCTTGCGCACGAGTGGCGTGCCGCCCGTGACGTAGACCAGGTCGATCACCGCTCCCGTTCGAGGGAGCGCCCCGGGACGGAGCGGCATCTCCTCGCGCCGGCCGAGCGGTGTCGCGTTGATCAGCAGGTCGGCCGAGCGGGTCAGCGATGGGAGCAGCGCGTCGTCCCACGACATGACCCTGCCCGGGACGTCCACGTCGTCCGGGTGCCTCGAGACGAAGGTGATGTGCGCCCCTTCTAGGGCAAGCGCGGCCGCGCGCGCCGAGCCTCCGGCGCCGAGGATGACAGCCTTCGCGTCTCGTGGGCGCACGCCCACCTGCTCGATGGCGGCGCGAATCGCGCCCACGTCCGTGTTGGCGCCCTCGAGCCTTCCTTCGTGGTTCGCGATCGTGTTGACGGCGCGCGCGCGCACCGCGGCGGGTTCCACGGCGTCGAGGTGATTCATCACGTCCTGCTTGTAAGGGATCGTGACGTTGGCGCCGGCGACATCCGGCGCCTTCAGCCGCTCGACCGCGGCCGCAAGCTCGTCGGGCGCGGCGTCGAGCAGGTCATAGGTCCAGTCCATGTCGAGGGCGCGGAACGCCGCGTTGTGCATGGCCGGGCTGTGCGAGTAGGAGATTCCGCGGCCCAGCAGATAGAGCTTCAGCTTCCGCTCACGCCGTACTTCAGCTTGTCGTTCTCGAAGTCCTGCGCATTGGTCTCGAAGTGCGTCGTGCCCCCGCGGTCGGTGAAGTAGTAGAGGTAGCTCGTCTTCGGCGGGTTCACGCAAGCGAGGATCGCTGCCTTGCCGGGATTGCTGATCGCGCTAGGCGGCAGGCCGGCGTGCTTTCGAGTGTTGTAGGGCGAGTCGAGGCCGAGCTCGGTCCCCGTCGGTTCTGGAGAGAGCCGGCCGAGCGCGTAGAGCAGCGTCGCGTCGACGCCGAGCGGCATGTTGATGGCGAGCCGGTTGTAGTACACGCTGCAGACGTTGCCGCGGTCGGTCGCCGTGTTCGCCTCGCGGTCGACCATGGAGGCCAGGATGACGATGGCTCCGATGGTCTCCGCCGGGCGGGTCGCGGTCGCCTTGGTGATCTGGGCACGAAGGTCCGGCGTGAACACCGCGCCGAACTGGTCGAGCTGAGCCTTGACCAGCGAGCCGGCGCCGGCCGCAGGATTGACCAGGTACGTGTCTGGAAACAGGTATCCCTCGTACGGGTAATCGGGATTGCCGGTTTGGGGCGGCAGGAACGTGTAGGTGGCCGCCAGCGTCGGGCTCTTCGCGGCCTTGAGATAGTCTGCGCCTGTGATGCCCACCTTCTTGTCGTCGAGGATCTTGGCTTGGCGCCACAGGGGGTAGCCCTCGATGAAGGTGACGGTCTTCTCGTCGGGATTCCCGTGCTGCAGGGCGCCGACGATCTGGCTCAGCGACATGTTGGTGTTGAGCACGAACGAACCGGCCTGAAACTTCGGCCCCGCGTTGGTGGCCCGCGTGTAGATGTCGAAGGCGATCGTGCTGCGGATCAGGTGGAGGTTGTAGAGGTCGCTGCCGATCTCGGACGGCGTCTCGCCTGGATCGATGTGAAACGCAACCGTGTGGCTGCCGTTGGAGACGGGGGTGTCGACGTTGAAGTTCCACCAGTCGAAAGCACGCTGGGTTCCAAAGCCGAGCAGCGCGAGGATGACGATGATCGTGATGAGCCGTCTCATTCCACGTCGTCCTTTTCGAGCGCTTCCATCACTTTCTTGAATTCGTCGCCGTCGACCGTCTCCAACCCGTTGCCGGTCTCGCGCAGCAGCAGGACGCGATCGGGGTCTTTGACGTCCTCGACCAGGTAGTAGGCGGTCTCCTCGATGTCGAACGCGTCGTGCAGCTTGAAGCGGCGCTCGACGCCCGACTCGTCGATCAGCGTGATCTCCTCGGGATCAGCCACGTTTGCGATCGAGGTGTGATTGGAGGAGAAGGGCCGCGGCCACCTGGTCGATGCTCTCACGCCGCTTCGCACGGCTGGCTCCGCCTTCGATCATGGCCCGTTCGGCCGCGACGGTGGTCAGCCGCTCGTCGACCAGCTCGACCGGAAGGCCTGACGCCTCGCGCAGGCCGTCGGCCAGCTCGCGCGCCGCCTTCGCCTCGGGACCGTACGAGCCGTCCAGCCGGCGTGGCAGGCCGACGACGATGCGCGCCGCTTCCTTCGTTTTCGCCAGGTCGGCCAGGCGCGCGGGCAGCGTCTCCCGCGGTTCGGCCGCCAGCGTGGTCAGCCCCTGGGCGATCGTCCCGGTCGGGTCGCTCAACGCCACCCCCACCCTCTTCGACCCGGGATCGACCGCGAGGATCCGCACCCTCAACTACGGCGATGGTTTCGGCGACGGCGAGGGATGCGGTGACGGCGTGCTCTGCGCCGATGAAGGCGCGGGAGCGTTCGCATCGATGACGTAACTCAGCGTGATGCGGCGATCGAGCAGCGGCATCAGCGGCAGCGCCAGGGGTTCCTCCTTGATCGCCACCGAGCGGATGGGCAGCTTCTCCAGGTAGAAGCGCGCCTGCGCCACCGGCCGCCCGACGATCTGGGAGCGGATCTTCTCCTCGTCGAGCTTCGGCGCGACGTACGCCGACGCCGTGCCGACGAAAACCAGATAGCCGCCCTTCGCCGCGCTCAGCAAGCGGTACTGGACCTGGATCGGGCTCGAGGTCAGCAGCTGCTGGTCGTTGGGCACCAGCTTGGTCAGGTTGGCCTTGTACGCGTTGATCACGTCGGCGTCGACGTAGAAGTCACCCTCGCCGCTGACCGTCATCGTCCCGGTGAAGCTCGGCACCTTGTCGGCGGGCTGGTGGTCGGTCGTGTACTGCGGCGGTCCGAAGATGATCGTCTCGCTCAGCTTCTCGCCAGGCTGGCCACCCGCCTGGAGCTCCTGCGCGATCGACTGGTGGAGCTCCTGCTCGAGCTGCGCGCGGGCCGCGTCGAAGTCAGCCTCCGTCATTTGCGGCGTCGAAGACGGGTCGGTGCCGCCACCGGTCGCCTGAGGGTTGGTGACCGACAAGCAGTCGTAGGTTGGCCAACCCTGCGGATACACGATCTGTGTGATGGTGTCGTGCCCCACGTTCCCAGTGCTACCCGCCGTGACGGCGATGACGTTCGCGGTAGCGGTGCCGCCTCCCCATTTGACCAGCGTGTCACCCGAAGTCTGAGCAAACAGCAGCTGGTTCGTGTTTTGCAGGCGAATTCCGTGCGGCATGATCAACCCATCGCCCTGGTTGAGGCCTTTCTTGCATGCGTTCGTATACACGACCTGGCCGATGGCCGGTGCGAGTGGCACCTCGATCGAGCCGGTCACCTTGAAGCCCTGTGAGTTGGAATGCGCGATCACGACGGAACGCACCTTGATGGGCGGCTTGCCGGCCTGCGCCTGGATCTCCACGTCCTTGACGTTGAAGGGCTGCGCCTGGGCGACCAGCGTCACCGACGCCGACGGCACGAAGACCGCGGCCGCGAACAGGCCGACCAGGATCAGCGTCACCGCGGTGACATAGAGAAGGAAGCGTCCGGGCTTCAGCTCGGTCGCGGTCTTGGTCAGAAGCCTGGTCGGAGCGGCGATCCCGATGTGCGTCGTAGGGGCGACCGACTTTCGCTGCCACCACTTCTTGAGCGCGGGCTGGACCTCCGCCTCGGAGGGAATGCCCTCGCCCTCGGGGCCCACCGCGCCGAAAACCGGAAATCCGCTTTCGGAGGCCATCTTCTGCACGGCCGGGTCGTCGCACACGACCGTGACCCGCTTGCCGAGGCGAGCGGAGTAATTCCGCAGCAGCTGGAAGTTGAAACGGCTCTGACCGATGCGCGAGCGCATCGGCAGGACGAGCATCGTGTCCTCGCCGTGATAGCGCCGGAGGCGCTCCACGAGCTCGGGAATCTCTTCCTCTGTTTCGACGTAAATCGGGTTCGTTGCCATGGCGGTTATAGGTCTCCTCGGTGTCTGGTCAGACTTTTATAGCGCTTAGGACCCGTCTCATGACGGTGTTGACCGTGTCGCGCTCCTCGGCTTCAGTTCGCAAAGCGTGGTTGGCGAGGCCCATCGGGGCGATGTCCTGAGGGCTCGACAGCTGTCCTGTCGAATCCGTGAGGTTCCGCACGTCGGCCGGCACGAGGTGCCTGACACGGGGCTCTCGCGGGAACGGGAGGCCGGCCGCCCAGCTGCCCTTCACGATCTCGAGAGTGAGCTCGGGGAGCAGGCTTCCGCCTCCGCACAGGTAGATGCTCGCTGGCAGGCGCTCGCCGCGCGAGAGCTCCTTGATGCTCAGGGCGAGACCCTGCAGCAGGACCTCGGCGTCGGCGCTCAGGAGCTCCGAGACCTGGCGATGCTGGTCGGCGGATAGAAGTCCTTCGGAGTGCCGCAGCTTGCGCGCCTCGGCCTCTTCGTAGCTCAGCCCAAAGGCGAGCGCGAGGCGCCGGGTGAACGCGCGCCCGCCGAGGTTGAACATGCGCGTCCCCTCGACCCCTCCGTCACGGATGAGCGCGACGTCCGTCGTGCCTCCGCCGACGTCGACGAAGATGCCGCCCTCGGCCCAGACCTCCTCGTTGGCGCACGCCCGAGCCAGCGCGTACGGTTGCGCGACGGCGGCCGCCAGCTCGAGGTCGAGCTCGCGCACCACGCTCTCGACCGCATCGATGTGGGTCATCGGCGCAAACGTGTTGAAGACGGTGACCTCGAGGTTCTTGCCCGTGAAGCCGACCGGGTTCGTCACCGGGTATCCGTCGACGCGGACGCTCGTGATCGCGGAGTGCACCAGCCGCGCCTCCAGCTGGCCGTAGCTGCGCTCCAACTCAAGGAGGTGCTGCGCTTCGCGCAGAGCGCGGCGCTGCACCATCTGCAGCATCGTCGACATCTCGCCTGAGCGGACCCGCGACTTCGAGTTCTCCCGCGGGTAGGCGATCGTCGAGGAGAAGCCCTTGATCAATTCGCCGGCGATCCCGACCACGACCTGGCCTGGCACCGTCCGCGCCATGTCCTCGGCCGCCTCGAGCGCGCGGTTGCACGACTGGATGACCGATTCGAGGTCGGCGATGGCGCCTCCCGACATGGCGGCGGGCGCCTGCGGCTCGCGCCCGACCCCCAGCACCTCGCCGTCCGGGCCCTCGCGCCGGACGACCAGGACCTTGATCAGGTCGGTGCCGATGTCGAGGACGGTGAAGTGGCGGTAGTAATCGCTGCGCTTGCGCAGGAACTTGAATTTGGTCATTGGAGCGCCTCGTCGAGGCGCTTGAACGCTTCGTCCGCGGGGACGGTCAACTTCCCGCTGACAAGCTGGGGACGCCCGCCGCCGTTGCCGAAAAGCTCCTTGAGGCGCGTGGCATCGTACTGGGGAATGAGGTCATTCGACACCTTGATCACAAACTTGTCTCCGGCGATAAGGGTTACGACTCCAGATTTGACCCGCTCGAGGTAGCGATCGGCGTATGCCCTCAACTCCTCGACGCTGGCGGCGTCCACAGTCTGCGCCACGTAGTCGACACGCCCATGCTTGACCGCCACCGGAGCCCCCCCTTCAGTCCCCCCCACGCGGGCCGTGCGCAGCTGGTCCCGGAGTTTGGCGCGATCGCGCTCGGCTTCCTTGAGCTGGGCGCGCAGCGCCTGGACCCGCTCCCCGAGCTGCTCGGGAGTCGCGTTGAACGACTTCGCGATCTCCGTCAGCAGGTCGCGGTCGCGCCTGACCAGCTCGTCCGCGGACTCGCCCACGACCATGTCGATGCGGCGCAGGCCCGAGCCTATGCTCGACTCGGAGAGGATGACCGCAGTGCCGATGTCGGCCGTGTTCTTGACGTGCGTGCCGCCGCACAGCTCGCACGTCCAGTCGCCAAAGCAGACGACGCGGACGACATCGCCGTACTTCTCCTCGAACAGGTGCATCGCGCCCTGCGCGACGGCCTCTTTGTAAGGCTTCTGGCTATCGTGAAACGGCAGCGCCTCGCGCACCTTCTCCATCACGCGCCGGTTGATGTGGTCGAGCTCGTCCTGTGTGATGGCGCGGTTGAGCGGGATGTCGAACGTCGTGTGGTCGGGGCCGACCCACGAGCCCTTCTGCACGACCTGCTCGCCGAGCGTCTCGCGAAGCGCCTTGTGGAGCAGGTGCGTCGCCGAGTGATGACGCATGATCTGACGTCGTCGCTTCTCGTCCAGCGCCGCCGTCGCCTTCTCGCCGGGGAGAATCTCGCCCGTCACCACCGTGCCGAGATGCGCGATGGCACCTTCCACCGGCTTTTGCGTGTCCTCCACCCGCACCCGGCCGCTCGGCGTGGTGATCGTGCCCGTGTCGCCGATCTGTCCGCCTGACTCCGCGTAGAAGGGCGTGCGCTCGAGAAAGACCTCGACTTCGTCGCCCTCGCGCGCGACATCGGCGCTGGAGCCACCCCTTCGTAGAGCTACGACTTTCGTCTGGGTGACCAGCTCGCCGTAGCCCGTGAACGCGGACTTCGGAATGTCCTTCGCAAGCGCCCACTGATGTGGCACCCCACGCCGCG
>WNFB01002129.1_pt1 | contig 17190 bp, 11 predicted proteins | sample 5400501 | NCBI WGS metagenome assembly WNFB01 (sample SAMN13153341, study PRJNA577476) | soil metagenome | isolation source: 200 cm saprolite under Douglas fir tree site 2 hole 1 | place: USA:California | collected 2015-04-18 | reverse complement strand
CATGGGAGGGAACCTTGGTTCCCTCCCATTTGGAAAAACGCCGGGGCTCCACAGAACCCCGGCGCGAAACGGACGAACTAGGAAACGATTGAAGAAGTCGTTACTTCTTCTTCTTGGCGGCCTTCTTCTTGGCTGCCGGCTTCTTGGCGGCCTTCTTCTTAGCCATCATTCTCTACCTCCTTCGCTTAGTGATACGGACCCGATAGGTTCCATGGTTTGGCGGGCTTGGTCCCTTGGTGAGACGTGATTGACGATCTCTCCTGCACGCACCTCCTCTGTAACCCCACGGGCTTCGCTGCGGAGACTCGGTGAAGAGTTCTCCGAGACGTTGGCGGTTGTGCGAAATGGAACGCTCACTCGCGTCGGGTCCGTCGCCTCTGTGGTGGCAACCACGAGCAGCATCGCCATACAAGGTGTTGTGATACTCGACTGCACCCACTCACGTCAATGGGTAGCTAAGATTTTTTTTCATGAAGTGTCCGGTGAAATGCTTCGAGTGCGGGACATTCACCATGGTCCTCGACCTTTCCAAAGACCATCAACACATCGCGTGCGAGCACTGCGAAAGAATCTGGTGCGCCGTGTGTCTCGGTCGCTTCGAAGTCAAAATTTCGCGTGAGTGGTTGGAGCAGCGTCGAGCTTCTGCTCTCAACTGATTGAGCTCATGAGGCATCGCCGATGAAAGTTGTGCTCGGTCACGGGGCATCCGGCAGCGCGGCGTCGATGAAGCCGTACGTGGTGGGTTTCAAGCGTCGAGGCATCGACGCAGTCGCGGTCGATCTTCCGCGCGGAGGCGCGGAGCGCGCTGTCCCCGTTTTCATCAAGGCCTCAGGGCGAGGGCACGAGATCATCGGTGGGGGCCAATCGTTCGGAGGCAGGGTCGCCAGCATGGCCGCGATCGAAGCGGACTTCGGCGGACTGGTGCTCTTCTCCTATCCGCTTCATCGTCCAGGCTTCACGGATCAGCGTCGCACTGCGCACCTGCCATCGATACGATGCCCGGTGCTCTTCCTCAGTGGGGATCGCGACCCATTTGCACGCCTCGACCTGCTGAAGGAGTCTGTGAAGCTGGTCCCCAATGCCCAGCTCGAAGTCTTCAAGGGTGAGGGTCACGGCCTGCTCCGTGTGCTCGACCAGGCCCTGGACGTCGCCGCCGACTTCATCAAATCAATTGCGCCGTAAAGCATGACGGCGAGCCAACACATGATCCAGGCCAACGGGCTCCGCTTTCGGACCATGGTCGACGGGCCGGCGGACGGCGAGATGTTCATCCTCCTGCACGGATTCCCCGAGGGCGCGGAGTCGTGGTCGCGACAGGTTGAAGACTTGGCCAGGGCTGGTTGCCTCGCCGTCGCGCCCGACCAGCGAGGGTACGGTCTCAGCGACGCGCCCGTGGCAGTCGCGAGCTACGCAATCGATCATCTCGTCGACGATGTGCGTTTCATCATCAAGGCCTTCGGACGCCAGACCGCCCACGTCGCAGGCCACGACTGGGGCGCGGTGGTGGCCTGGTTCTTCGCGGGCCGGCATCCAGAAATGACAAAAACACTCACGGTATTTTCGGTCGCGCATCCGGCAGCGCTTGCGGCCGCCAGCCGGGACGACGAGGACCAGCGAGAACGCTCGCGCTACGTCGGACTGTTCCTCGCCGAGGGCAAGGCCGAGCGCGTGCTGGCGGACGACGATTACCGGCGGCTCCGTTCGATGTTCTCCAGAGGCCCCAACCCGGAGGCGGTGCCGAAAACGGCGGTCGACCATTTCACTCGCTCACTGAGCCGGCCGGGTCGCCTCACCGCCGCGCTCAATTACTACCGAGCGAACCTGGCCGCCGCCGGCGGCGCCTGGGAGCAGCTGGCGCAGCTGGGCCGCATCACGTCACCAGTCGTCCTCTTGTGGGGCGACGCGGATCCGGCACTCGGCAGGCGCGCCGTCGAGGCGACGGCTGCGCACGTAGAGGGCCCCTACCGGCTCGAGGTCCTGGAGGGTGCCGGCCACTGGCTGCAGTTCGAGCGCCCCGACCAGGTCAGCCAAGCCCTCACTGAAGCCGCCGGTGGATAATCTTTTAGCGATGCTGCGGGAAGCAGATCAAGAGCGGCGACAGCGGCTGCGGCGCCTCGATGACATCCTCGAAACGCTCGAGCAGCTGAACCTGCACGATCGAACCGAACTCTCCGACGTGATCGCCGAGCGCCTGATCAGACTGGGCGTCGAGGAGCCGTGGGGGATCCCGGTTCCACAGCTGATCGAGCGTGTCTGGGCCATGCAGCAGCCCTACCTCATCACCGTCGTCGTGGAGCGCCGCCGCCGCCGCCGTCGCCGTGTCGAGCCCGACCTGACCACTAGCCCCGCAGATGCCTGAGGTCGTGGTCCGCCGCTGGCGCGGCCGCCGCGGCGTCTCAGGACTCGGTCTGGTGTTGGTGTTGGTCGGAGTCGTCATCCTCGGCGTCTCGTTCTCGGTCTTGCCGAGCACCTTCTATGAGCTGTGGCCGCTGATCTTGATCGGTGTGGGGTTGGTCGGCCTGGTTCGGCGCCCGGGCTGGATCGAGGAGCTGGACTTTGCGGTTCCCGGCGCTGGAGATACTGCGCGCCGGCCGCGGAGGGCCTTCAGCTGGTTCCTCATCGGCAGTGGACTCCTTCTGCTGCTCCTGACGACGCACCTGGTCGACCAGCGCGTGATCGGACCCGGCATCCTGATCGCTCTCGGCCTCCTGCTCCTCTGGCGCCGCTCGCGCTGAACCCCGCAGGCTGGCTCGACGTCTTCCTCGGCATCGGCGCTCACGTGCGCGAAACTGTCGCGCCCCTCGTCGGGACCGAGGGGGGCCGAGTCCAGTACCAGGTTGGCGCCGGCGGCGACCGAACCATGGAGATCGACCGAGCCGCTGAGGCCGTGGCGTTCGCCGAGCTCGAGGCGCTGGCCGAAAGAGGCGAGCGGTTTTCCGTCCTGTCCGAAGAGGCGGGCATGCGGGATCTGGGCGCCGGCTACCCGCTCGTGTTGGTGGACCCTGTGGACGGAAGCCTCAACGCGAAGCAGGGTGTGCCCCTGTACGGGGTCATGCTCGCGCTTCTCGACGGACCCAATGTCGAGGACACTGTCGCGGGCTGTGTGCTCAACCTGGTCAGTGGTGAGAGCTGGACGGCGATCCGCAAGCAGGGCGCCTGGCGCCAGGGCCGGCCGATCGTCGTGCTGACGAGACAGGACCGCAGCCGGATACAGCTCCTGGGGGTTGAGAGCTCACCCCGCTCACTCAAGGTCGTACAGCCACTGTTGGACCGCTCGAGCAAGGTTCGTATCCTGGGCTCGATGGCCCTCGCCATCGCGCACACGGCCGCCGGGGCGTTCGACGTCTTCTGCGCGCCTCTACCGGTACGAGTCTTCGATATGGCGGCGAGCCTGCTCGTGCTCGCGGAGGCGGGTGGCGTGGCCAGCGACATGCAGGGCAAGCCACTCGGTATGCTGCCCTGCTCCCTCGACAGCAAGTCCTCGCTGCTGTGCGCTCCGGATCGCGAGTCGCACGCCGCGGCTTTGAAAGCGCTTACGGACCACTGATGATCTTCAATCCCGAGCGAACGGTCTTCGTCATCCTGAGCTTCGAGGGGCCGGACGTCTACAGCCAGGCCGGCGGACTCGGCGTAAGGGTCAAAGGCCTTTCGCGCACGCTCGCCCAGCTCGGCTACAGGACACACCTCTATTTCGTGGGTGATCCCGACCTCCCCAGTGAAGAGAGCCACGAGGCGGGCCGGCTCATCCATCACCGTTGGTGCCAGTGGATCTCGGCGCACCACCGAGGTGGCGTCTACGACGGCGAGGACAACAAGATCCGCGATTGGAACGCCAGCCTTCCGCCGAGCCTCATCGATAAGGTGATCGCCCCCGCGATCGCCTCCGGCAGCAACGTGGTCGTGGTGGGTGAGGAATGGCACACCGCGTGGTCCATGAACCTGATCTCTGACTTTCTCTACCACCGTGGCCTGCGAGATCGGGTGGTCATGCTCTGGAACGCGAACAACACCTTCAGCTTCCATCGCATCAACTGGGCCGCCCTGGCGTATGCGACGACCATCACGACGGTCAGCCGCTACATGAAGTTCAAGCTGTGGGACCAGGGTCAGAACCCAATCGTCATCCCCAACGGCATCCCACGCACGTCGATTCGCGACGCGGACTCGGAGGCGGTGGCGGACCTGAGGGCGGCGGCTGCCGCGGACCACTTCTGCTTCAAGATCGGCCGCTTCGATCCCGACAAGCGTTGGATGATGGCCGTGTCGGCGGCTGCCTACCTCAAGCGCCATGGCCGGCGGATCAGGCTGGTGGTCCGAGGTGGCCGGGAGCCCCACGGCGGCGAGGTCATCGACCACGCGGGGCGTCAGGGTCTGACCGTCATTCACGTCAACTCGCCGGGTGACTCCGCGGGCCTGGCGGCCTTGCTGCGTGAGCATCCCACCGCGGACCTGATCAACCTGACGAGCTACGTCGGCGATGACCTGCTTGGCGTGATCTATGGCGCCGCCGACGCCGTGCTGGCCAACTCCGGGCACGAGCCGTTCGGGCTGGTCGGCCTCGAGGTCATGGCGGCGGGCGGGCTGGCAATGACCGGATCGACAGGCGAGGACTATGCCGAGGCGTATCGCAACGCGCTGGTCCTCGAGACCGACGATCCCATCGAGCTCGTCACCGAGCTCGGACTCATCAGGGAGCGGCCCAAGCTGGTCGCGTCGATGCGCAAGCACGGCCGCACGACGGCCAAGGAGTACATCTGGGAGAAGGTCATCGACCAGCTCCTCCTTCGGATCGAGCTCGCCGCCGCCCAGCAGGCGGTGCGGCTGGTGCCCGCCGAACCTGCGGCGAAAGCGCGTCGCCCCGCGCGGCAGGGCCCCACCCCTGCCCCTCCGTCTGAGGGGGGACGTCCCCCCTCAGGGCGCCGGGCCTGGCGAAGCGCCCAGAGACACCCCCCTGGCGGACCGGGGAGGGCAATTGGCGAATGAAAAAGGCGGGCCGCTGATGGCTGAGAACCTCGTCGTCTACACCGTCATCCATCAGCCCCGACGTTTAAGGCTGCCCGCTCAGGTGATCCCGCGCAAGACATCTCCCGAGGAGATGCCGGACTACATCTTCGACGATGCGATGGACCGCCGCTACTTCGAGAAGGTCGCCAAATATGCCTACACGCCCGCGAGCGCAATGTTCCGGGACCTCACCAAGCGCAACTGGCGCATGGCGATCGGCTTCAGCAACTCCTTCCTGATCCAGGCTGAGCATTGGGGAGCCAAGGTCCTGGATTCCTTCAAGCGGCTCTGCGCCAGGCCGAACGTCGAGGTGGTGTGCGTGGAGCCGTACCACTCGTGGCTCCTGTACATGGACATCGTCGCCTTCAAGGAATCGATGCTCTGGGCCCGCAAGCGCCTCGAGGAGCTCTTCCAGAAGCCGGTGGCGGTCACAGACACCACAGAGATGTTCATGTCCAACGAGGTCTACTTCGCGCTCCAGCAGTGTGGATTCTCGGGCGCGTTCATGGAGGGACGCTCGTGGCAGATGGGCTGGCGGGAGACGACGCACGTTTATCGATACCCGATGGAGCGCCTTGCCCTTCTGGTCCGCCACCACGAGCTCTCCGACGACGTCGGCTACCGCTTCTCGAATCGTAGCTGGAACCAGTGGCCCCTCATGGCCGACCGCTATGCGGGCTGGCTTCGAGAAACATGGGGCGACCTAGTCACCCTCGGCTGGGACTTCGAAACGTTCGGCGAGCACCACCGCCAGGATTCGGGCATCTTCGAGTTCGTACGCGCCCTCGCGCCCGAGCTCAAGAAACGCAAGGTCAGGATGATGCTTCCCTCGGAGGCGATCGCGGAGCTCGCCGACCCCCGCTACGAGGTTCCTATCAACGAGTACGGGACGACGTGGGCGGGCGAGGGCGGCATGGAGTTCTTCCTGGGCAACTCGGCCCAGCAAGGCACTTTCAGGCTTATGCACCACGCCTATTCAAAGGCTCGGCTCACCGGTGATCCTCGCCTGATCGAGATCGCCAAATGGCTGCTGCAGTCCGACAACCTGCACTTGATCCAATGGTTCAGTCGCTGGGGCGCCGAGGCCGAAGTGAGCGCTTACTTCACGCCGGACGAGTGGTGGCAGCTCGGCGCGCTCGGAATCCTCCGCGAGCAGCAGCGCGTCTATCTCAACTTCATCCGGGCTCTAGACGAATACGCAAGATGAGTGAGAGCAACCCCGCTTTGCTCTACTCACGCGCGGCGCTCCTGTGGGTCGGGATGGGATTATCTGAGCCGTGAAGCCCCTGCACGTCGCTTTTGTCTGGCACATGCACCAGCCGTACTACAAGGACGACCTCACGCGCACTTACCTCCTGCCCTGGGTGCGGCTGCGCTGCGCCAAGGACTACTACAAGATGCCGGCGCTGCTCGACGGCTATCCCCGTGTGCGCGCCACCTTCAACCTCGTCCCCTCGCTGCTGGCCCAGATCGAGGACTACGAGAAGGACGATTCCCTCGACCTGTTCTTGAACCTGAGCCGCCGCGACGCCGGCGACCTCACCGGCGAGGAGCGGGAGTTCCTGCTGCGGTGGATGCGGGAGTCGCCCCGATTCATGCGCGTGCAGCAGTCGCCCCGCTACCAGGAGCTCGCCTCGCGCTCGGCCTCGGACCAGTTCACGACCGCCGACATCCGTGACCTCCAGGTGTGGTTCAACCTCGCGTGGTGCGACCCGGCGTGGGCCGATTCCGACCCGCGCCTGGCAGAGCTGAAGCGCAAGGACCGGGACTTTTCCGAGGCCGACAAGGCGCCGCTGTTCGAGGCTCAGCTGGAGAACATGCGGCGCATCATCCCCAAGTACCGCGAACTCGCCGAGCGCGGCCAGGCTGAGCTCACTTTCTCGCCCTACTACCATCCGATCCTTCCCCTTCTCTGTCACGTCGACTCGGCGCGCACCGCCACGCCGCAGATCCGGCTTCCTGAGCGGCACTTCTCGTATCGAGAGGACGCCGAGCGTCAGATCGAGCTGGGTCGAGGGCTCTATGAGCGCTTGCTCGGCCGCCGCCCGATGGGTATGTGGCCCTCGGAGATGGCGGTCGGCGAAAGCGTCGTCTCACTCGCGATGAGGGCGGGTGTCGACTGGATGATCAGTGATGAAGAGGTGATGGCGCGGTCGCTCGAGCTGCACCTCTCGCGCGATGCCGAGGGGCGGGTCAGCGTCCCCGAGCAGCTCTACCAGCCGCATCGCATTGAACGGGAGGGGCAATCGCTGGCGATCGTGTTTCGCGACTCGCAGCTCTCCAACCTGATCGGCTTCGACTATCAACGCATGTCCGCGATCGACGCTGCGAGCGACCTTGTGACGCGGCTGATGCGCATCCGTGAGCGCCAGGAGGATCAGGACTTCCTGGCGGTGATCGCTCTCGACGGCGAGAACGCGTGGGAGTTCTATCGACGCGACGGTCACGACTTTCTGAATGCCCTCTACACCGAGCTCGAAGGCACGCCGGACATCATCACGACCACCGTTGCCGATTTCCTTCAACAACACCCCCCCGCACGGCAGCTGCATCGTCTCCACACAGGGAGCTGGATCGGCGCCAGCCTCGACACCTGGATCGGCGATCCCGAGCACAACACCGCGTGGGACCTCCTCGCCCAGACCCGCGCCTGGCTCGAGGACCAGTCGCGCCAGCGCCCGCAGGAATCGGCCCAGGCGGCGCTGGCTTGGCGCGAGATTCTCATCACAGAAGGCAGCGACTGGTTCTGGTGGTTCAGCCGCAAGCACGACTCGGGGATGGATGCGATCTGGGACAACCAGTTCCGGCTCCACCTTCGCAACGTTTACAAGGTCATGGGCCAGCGCGCTCCGGCCCGCCTCTTCCAGCCGATCATCAAGCGCGCGCCCACGCCCGAGCGTGGCGTCCCCGCGGTGAGCATCAGCCCTACGTCGCGCAGCGATCCCGCGTGGGGCGAGGCGGGCTACTTTGTGGTCGGGTCCGGTTTCGGAGCGCTTCACCGACCGGCTGGCGTGGTCGAGCGCGTGCTCTACGGCGGCGACGCCGAGCGCCTTTACTTCCGCATCGATACGCCGCGGTCGCCGGCCGAGCTGGAGGCGCAGGGCATCAGCTTCTGGCTCTACTGCTCGGGCGCGCCCGCGACGGGTGTCGCAGCCCGCTTGGATCTACCGCTGCGCATCGCGGCCGTCGCCGACCTTGGCTTCGATCCGGCTCACGTGGTCCGGATCGTGCCTCGTGCGCAGGGGGGTTCGGTGATGGTGGGCCGCGTCGTCGAGCCGCAGATGAAGGCGGAGCCTGGCGTGGTGTGGGAGGTCGACGATCCCTTCTTTGTCGCGATCCCCTTCACACACCTCGACAAGCAGGCGGGCGACACGCTGGAGATGGCCCTGGTTGTGAGCCGCGACGGCCAGGATATCGAGCAGGTGCCTCCGTCGGGCTCGCTCGGGCTGCGCATTCCGGGCGCCGCGCCGGTCACCGAGGCGGCCGACGGGCGCGCGCTGAAAGTGCTCGTGGCCACCGCCGAACTGGCGCCGTTCGCCAAATCGGGTGGCATCGCGGACGTTGCTGCGGCTCTCTCCAAGGAGCTGTGCCGGCTGGGGCACGACGTGCGGGTGGTGCTGCCGCGCTACCGCCAGATCGACATCGCCCGGCACGGCCTGACCCCGGTCGTCCAAGCCCTGCCGGTGCCGCTTGGTTCGCAGACGCTCGAGGCCACCATCTACGAGGGCCGTCTCGGTGACGTGGTCGTCTACTTCGTCGACTGCCCTTCTCTGTACGACCGTGAGGGGATGTACGGCTTCGGTGACGATGATGCTCGGTTCGTCTACCTCTCCCGGGCGGTGCTGGAGATGATCCAGTCCCTCGAGTTCGAGCCCGACGTGATCCACATCCACGACTGGCAGGCGGCGTTGGTGCCCAACCTGCTGGATAGGGTTTACACGGACGGACCCTACGGCGAGATCGCGACCACGCTCACCATCCACAACCTCGCTGCGCAAGGGACCTATGGGTTCGGGGCGCTGACTCTGGCCGGGCTGGAGCGCTGGGGCTTGCTCCGCGTCGGTATCCCAGGACTCGACGACGTGGTCAACGTCCTTGGGCGCGGCATTCATTTCGCGGACGTCATCAACACCGTCAGCGAACGCTATGCGGCCGAGATCCAGACCAAGGAGTACGGCGAAGGGCTCGATGAGCTCATTCGCGCCCACGCCCACAAGCTGCACGGCATCCTCAACGGGATCGACTACGACCTCTTCGATCCCGAGCGCGATCCCAACATCCCTCATCACTATTCCGCCACCGCACCGGAGGCGAAGGCTCTGTGCCGCGCCGAGCTCCGCACCGAGCTCGGCCTGGAGCACGTGGACCAGCCGCTGTGTGCGATGGTGTCGCGGTTCTATGACGTCAAGGGCCTAGACCTCGTGGAGGCAGCCATGCCCGCGCTGCTGGGGCTGGGCGTGCAGGTCGTGGTGATCGGCACCGGTGACCGGCGGTACGAGGACATGTTCCGCCGCTGGGCCGCGGAGCGACCTGGGCAGGTGGTGGCGATGATCGGGTTCGATGCGGCGCTCGCCCAGCGCATCTACGCGGGCGCGGATATGCTCTGGATGCCGTCTCGGTTCGAGCCGTGCGGCCTGGCCCAGCTGATCGCGCTTCGCTATGGCACCATCCCAGTCGTGCGCGCCACAGGTGGCTTGGCCGACACGATCCATGACTACGATCCCGTGGCTGGGACCGGCAACGGCTTCACTTTCGAGGCGTACGACGCGTGGCAGTTCTTCGCGGCCGTCGTGCGCGCCGCCGAGACCTACCGGCACCCGTCGCTGTGGACCTGGTTGGTGCGTCGAGCCCTCAAGCAGGACGTGTCATGGTCGCGGTCCGCACAGCTCTACGTCCAGCTGTACCGAAAAGCGATCGCCGCCCACAAAGAACGCCGGGGCGTCCCCACCCCTGCGGACTAAAAGCGCGGGGAAGGACAGGTGTCCTCCCCCGCGGGACCCCCTCTTACTCCTCGGCGACGCATGGCGGCGCTTGGAAGTGCACGCTTGGTGACGGCCGAAGTGAATTCGGCCTAAGGCCCCACTCTTTGTCTTGACTATTAGTCCGTGCTCTCATCCGCCCCAATCGGGCAGCAGGCGCAGCTGCTCGACCCTAAGCGCTCCGGGTGCGTAGGCGAGATTGAAGTAGTCCCGCACCATGCGCCGGGCGGCGAAGTCCGTGGCGATGTATCGGATCGAGGCTCGCATCATGTTCACCCAGCGCTGCGGGATGCCCTGCTCGTCGCGCTCGTAGAACGTGGGCACGACCTGCCGCTCGAGCAGCCGGTACAGACCCTCGGCTTCCGCCCTATCGTCGGTGTTGGGCCGATCGAGGGTCGCGCCGGAAGGGATCGCCCACCCAAGCTCAGGCCTGTACGCCTCGTCCCACCAGCCGTCGAGGATGCTCACGCCAAGGACGCCATTCGCCCCGGCCTTCATACCGCTGGTGCCGCTCGCCTCGAGGAACCGGCGCGGATTGTTGAGCCACACGTCGGCGCCGTGGACAAGCCGGTGGGCGAGGTCGATGTCGTAGTCCTTGAGAAAGACCACCCGCGGTTCGGCTCGCGCCAGCGCGACCACACTCTCGATGATGTCCTTGCCCGGCTGGTCGGCCGGATGTGATTTGCCCGCGAACAGGAACTGCACCGGCCGCTTGGGGTTCTGCAACAGCTTGGTCAACCGCTGCCTGTCCTGCAGGAGCAGGTTGGCGCGCTTGTAGGGGGCGAAGCGGCGCGCGAAGCCAATCGTGAGAGCGTTGACGTCGACGTCATGCTCCGTGGGGTCGTCTGAACGACCTCGCACCAGGTTGATGAGCCTGCGTTTCAGCTCGACGTGCACGGCCCACAGCTCGGCCGCGGGAATCTCAAAGGCCGCGTGCCAGCGGCCGTCGCGGCCGTCGAGGTCCCACCAATCGGGTCCCACGTAGCGGCTGAGAAGATTGGCGATCTCGGGCGCCACCCATGTCGGCATGTGCACGCCGTTGGTCACCGATCCGATCGGCACTTGGGCTTCCGGAAGGTCACGCCAGGCGTCCTTCCAAAGCCGCCTTGAGACCGCGCCGTGCAGCCGGCTGACGCCGACCGACTGGTCGGCAAGCCTGAGAGCGGCATAGGTGGTGCAGAGCTTCTCGCGCGGGTCGCCGGGTCGCTGCCGCCCGAGGTCCATGAAGCGGTCGAAGGAGATCCCGACCTGGTTCAGATACGGGCTGAGGAGATCCCAGACCAGCCCGGGCTCGAAGTAGTCGCTGCCGGCTGCGATTGGCGTGTGGGTGGTGAACACGATCCCGGCCCTGGCCACCAGTCGTGCCTCTTCCAGCGTCATCTGGCGCGAGGAGCGGAGCTCCCGTATGCGCTCGATGCCGCATAGGAAGCTGTGACCCTCGTTGAGGTGGAACACGGTGGCGGCAATGCCCATCGCGCGCAGCGCGCGGACGCCACCGATGCCCAGCACGATCTCCTGGCGCAGCCGCCTGTCTGGCTCCGGGACGTAGAGGCGGTCGGTTATGGCGCGCAGGTCAGGCGGGTTGGCGTCGAGGTCGGTGTCGAGCATGAACAGAGGCACCCTGCCCACCTGGGCACGCCAGATGGCGATCCTGACCGAACGGCTGCCGATCGGCGCCTCGACTTCGACCCCTTCGACCCTGCGCACGGGCAGCTCGCTGGCGCGGTTCTCCGAGTAGAGCTCAACCTGGCGTCCACTCGCATCGATGTCCTGGCGTCCGAACCCCTGCTTGTACAGGAGACCGACGCCCACGAGCGGCAGCCCGAGGTCGCTGGTCGCTTTCAAGTGGTCGCCGGCGAGCACGCCGAGACCGCCCGAGTAGATGGGCAAGCACTCGGCGAGCCCGAACTCGAGCGAGAAGTAGGCGATCACCAATGGCGCCTTCGCATCGAGGAAGGGGGGGTGACGGTCGTAGTACTCCCGATGGGCGGTGCGCGCCGCATCGAGTGCGCTCCGGAGCTCTTGGCGCTCCCATGCTCTGGCCACACCATCCGGGCCGAGCTGCGCCAGCATCAGCACCGGGTTCTGGCGGGTGGACTCCCAGAGGCCGGCATCAAGGGCCCGAAAAAGTGCTTCGATACGGGGCTCCCACGTCCACAGCAGGTCGAAAGCAAGCCGGTGGAGTTCTGCCAGGACGGCCTCACGGTTGTGTTCTTCCAGCACAGACTGTTCCTCCATCGCGGAATTACGATGGTATCGACTGGAGTGGTGGCGAGATGAAGGCGGTCGTCATGGCGGGCGGCGAGGGCTCTCGCCTCCGCCCGCTCACGAGCCGCACGCCCAAGCCGTTGGTGCCGGTCGCGGGACGGCCGATCATGGAGCACATCCTTCTGCACTTGCGCCACCACCAGATGCGCGACGTGGTGGCCACCGTGCAGTACCTCGGCGCCTCGATCCGCAACTACTTCGGCGACGGCTCGGAGCAGGGCGTGGGGCTCACGTATTCGGTCGAGGACGCGCCGCTCGGAACGGCCGGCTCCGTGATGCTCGCCCGCCAGCAGTTGAAAGAGCCTTTCCTCGTCATCTCCGGTGACGCCCTCACCGACATCGACCTCGGTGCCGCCATCCGTTTCCATCGCCAGCGCCACGCGCTGGCCACGATCGTGCTCAAGCCCGTGCCCAACCCTCTGGAGTACGGGGTCGTCGTCATCGACGACGGTGGGGCGGTCCAGCGATTCATCGAGAAACCTAGCTGGGGTGAGGTCATCTCCGACCTCGCCAATACCGGCATTTACGTCCTGGAACCGTCCGTCTTCGACTTCTTCCGTGCCGGCGAGGTCACCGACTGGTCTGGAGACGTCTTCCCAAAGCTGCTCAAGCAGGGCGAACCTGTCTTCGGCTGGGTGGCCGACGGGTACTGGGAGGACGTCGGGAGCCACGCCGCCTATGTGAAGGCCAACTTCGACTGTATTGAAGGCAAGGTCAAGGTCGAGATCCCCGGCAAGCGGGTGGGGGAGGGTATCTGGGTGCACGAGGACGCCGAAGTGTCACCCGGGGCTCGCATCGACGGCCCCGCTTTGATCGGCGCCGGCGCCAAAGTGCGTTCGGGGGCGTGGGTCAACGGACCCTGTGTCATCGGCGGCTACACCACCATCGACTCCGGAGCCAAGGTCTCCAACTCCATCACGTGGGACCACAGCTACATCGGCGAAAGCACACGGCTCCGCGGCGCCGTCGTCTGCCGCTCCGTCACGGTCAAGGGCGGGTGCCTTCTGGAAGAAGGGAGCGTGGTGGGCAGCGAAGTCGTCATCGGCGCGGGCTCCACGATCAATGCCAACGTCCGCATCTGGCCCAACAAACAGGTCGAGGCGGGCGCGGTGGTGCGGGAGTCGATCATCTGGGCCGGATCATGGAAGCGCGGGCTCTTCTCGTCCTACGGCCTCAGCGGCCTCACGAACGTGGAGTTCACCCCCGAGTTTGCAGCTCGGCTCGGGGCTGCCGTGGGGGCGCTCACTCCGAGGGGAAAGGAGATCGCCATCTCGCGCGACTACACGCGCTCGGCACGCATGATCCATCGCGCCGTGATCTCGGGGATGATCTCCTCTGGGGCCAATGTCACCGACCTCTCCGTGCTGCCCGCGCCGGTGTCGCGCTACTGGGCTCGCCACAATCACGTGTCGGCGGTCCACGTGCAGACCTCGCCGGTGGATCCCCGCTCTGCGGACATCCGCATCTTCGACGACCATGGGCTCGATCTCGACAAGCGAGGCGAACGAAAGCTCGAGAACCTGTTCTTCCGCGAGGACATCAGGCGCGTTTTGCACTACGAGATGGGCCGCATCGTGCGGCGCGACGGGCAGACAGATCGCTACGTGGAGGACCTGCTGGGCAAGCTCGACCTCGAAGCGGTGCGTGGAGCCGCCCTCAAAGTCGTGATCGACTACAACAACGGCGCCTCCGCGATGCTGCTGCCACGGCTGCTCCAGGAGATGAACTGCAACGTCATCCCGCTCGACGCTTCACCCGCGGAGATTGTCACCGAGCAGGACGACGGGGCGTTTCGGGGTCACCTTCACGAGATGGGGGTGATCGTCTCCGCCGTACAGGCGAGGCTGGGCGTGTTCATCGACACTCCAGGCGAGCGCTGCTTCCTGATCGACGAGTCGGGCGCGGTGCTCGACCACGACACCGGGTTCGCGGTGCTGGTTCAGCTGGCGCTTGCGGAGAAGCCCGGGATGGTTCTCGGTCCGGCTTCGACATCGCTCGCCTTCTCGATGATCGCCGAGCAGATGCAGAGCCGTTTCGTGCCCACCAAGATCACGCCGGGAGCGGTTCTGCGCGCGGCCGAGCACGCCGAGACCGCGATCGCGTCGGACGGCGCCGGAGGCTACTGCTGGCCGGACTTCGCCGTTTCTTTCGACGCCATCTTCACCACTGTGCGTGTGCTCGAGCTGCTTGCCCACACCGGGGAAAATCTGAGCGCGCTGCGCTCGCGGATTCCACCGGTGTCACACCACACCGCGGTCGAGTTCTGCCCCTGGGACGTCAAGGGCCGGGTGATGAGAACCGTCATGGAACGGCACCTCAAGGACCGCATCGACCTCACCGACGGCGTCAAGGTCTTCGTCGAGAGCGGGTGGGTCCTCGTCGTCCCGGATGCCGACCGGCCTGAATACCACATCATCGCCTCGACCCTGGATCCGGTGCGCTCACGGGAGCTGATGGACGAGTATTCGGCGCTCGTTCGGTCCGCCGTCGCCGAAGCGGCGCCTCAGGCCGAGGGCGTCGTCGAAGCATAGAATCTTGCCTCGCCGCGGCTTCGAGCGGGAGTAGCTCACCTGGCAGAGCGCAACCTTCCCAAGGTTGAGGTAGCGGGTTCGAGGCCCGTCTCCCGCTCCACTTTGCTCCGTCGGCTTTCGAACCCCTTCCATCGCCACACGTAATTGCGCAGTGTTCCTGCGCCGTCCTATTGACAGCCCGACGACCGCCACGCAGACTCCGTACGGGGGAGAAATGGCGCTGTGGCGTGATTGGGCGTGGTGGGCGGCCGCACGGTCGGGGTTAGCTCCACCTGGTCGGTGCCGCGGCAAGGCACGTGGGCCGCCGATTGCCCGGTCACGACTCGTTCGCTGGATCGTTCTCAAAGGAGGTCTTGCGGTGAAACGATTCGCAGTCACTCTCATAGCCGCACTGGTGGCACTTGCTCCAGCTCCGGTGGCCGCCGAACAACCGGTCCGTGAGGGGCTACCAGCTGCGCCGTTCACGCTTGATGCGTCAATCTGCGGGTTCGCCGTTGATTTGGCGTTTCCGACCAACAAAGAGTTCATAACCACATTCTCGAACGGGAAGCAGATCATCACGGGTTCGCTTTTTGCCACCTTGACCAATGAGCAGAACCATAAGTCGCTCACGATCAACATCTCGGGCCCGGGAAGTATCGTGACCGACGCAAATGGCAACACGATCCTTACCTTGTCGGGGCGCTCGCTGATTTTCCTCTTTCCAGGTCAGCCCAGTCCGGGCTCACCGGGCCTCTTGATTCTCACCAGCGGGCCGGTGACCATCGTCTCCGATCCGACCCGGAAAATTGTGAGCTTTGACCGGACAAGCGCCAGCGTGCAAGATATGTGCTCCGCGCTCGCCAATATATAGTCGTCGCCCCTGGCCATCAGGCGCCTATCGGAAGGGGCCGGCAGACCGGCCCCTTTTTGTGCGAGGTCGTCTCTCAAGAAACGTGGCGTCCATCGGCGCCGCACCCCGGACTTATGAATCACCGCAAAGCTGGAGTGAGGCCCAGCCGCAACAGTTCCCTTCCCCCGTACTCTCGATTTCCAGGCGCCCGCGGGTGGGCGGTTTCGTGAACTGAGTCAACCGAGTCGATAAGGAATATTGACGCGGTGATTGGCACCGGGGGGTGACGAAGCCCGTCCCCCCTCCAAGTCTCGCTTCTCGTCGGCTATGTTCTTGCCCCAGCCGAATGCCGATCACCCCGCTGGTGTGGAGACGACAACGTGGTGAGAGAAGCGATAGACGGCGAGACTCGAGTCGACCGTTATGAGGCGAGTGACGTGGTGGTCGTCATCGGCGCTGAGAAGAACGACGGCGTCAACCCATGAGAAAGCTTGGTCGACATACTTCGCGAGGAGCGCAATAGACCGCCGATAAGAGAGCTGTGGTGTCTCTCGTACCTCGAAGAAGTTCGGGGTCGCCGCAATGCAGCAGGATGGGGAGTGAGGGTTGCCGCTATGTACTGTCCCTTCGGTCGGCTCGAATGGGTGCGCAACGCTCAGCGGATTCGGTCTCGGGCACGGGCGGAAGAGTACCGAGGTCGGAACCATGATCTGCTCCGTCGCAGCCCGTGGATAAGCACCAGATGAGTCGAGGCCTACGCGATTAGAAGGTGTCGCTAATCTGTCATTGGAGCCTTCCCACGTCAAATCCCTGCCGGGGTGCGTTCTTCACCCGGCTGGGGTTAGTCGAGCCACCCGATCGTCCGGATCAGTTCGCAGCTGCCGCTGATCGGCTAACGCTGTTCAGGGTCGAGCCAGTGAGCACGCAGTGAGTCAACGCGAGAAGGTCCGGCGGGCGCGTGAGATCGCGCGCGCGGCGTTAGAGGATTCAGCGCGGCGGGATGGGGTTTGAGAGACGATGCGTAGCACTGATTCCGGCACTTGTACTCGGTGGCGAGCGGCGCAAGGTCGAAGAGGCGCGGCGGGTGGTTCGGCAGGCGGCGCGGATTTCACCCCTACCCGGTCAGGTTTTGTGGGTTTTCGCGGGTGACAGCGGGTGTCTTTTGAGTACGGATCACGGTGTTTAGTCTCGATCTCGACTGGTTCGAGTCCCGTCTCCCGCTTCCCCTCAGACTTACCTTCCGCGTCTTCGGTCGAGAGGTAAGGGCCGCTCTGAGCAGATGGGCGACGGGCGGCTGGATCTTCAGGACTCTGGCGCGGAGATCGCGCCGAGTTGCAGGAGCAGAGCGAGGTCGTCTCGGGCCGCCCAGTGTTCCGCGATCAAGCCATCGGCGATCCGAAAGATGTGGATGTGCTTCACGGAGTAAGGCTTTCCCGCGGCTGACTGCGGGATCAGGGCCGTGCTCTCAACACCGACCCAACCGTTTGGCAAAGGATCGGGCGGACGGTGCGGTCTGACCCCAAACGTGCCGCTGACAGTTACTCGGCAGACGACGAAGTCGTCTTTCGCGATGAGG
>WNFB01002128.1_pt1 | contig 17191 bp, 18 predicted proteins | sample 5400501 | NCBI WGS metagenome assembly WNFB01 (sample SAMN13153341, study PRJNA577476) | soil metagenome | isolation source: 200 cm saprolite under Douglas fir tree site 2 hole 1 | place: USA:California | collected 2015-04-18 | reverse complement strand
GACGCCGAGCGGCCCGCTACGACTTCGGAGCACCGCCGGACCCGCCTCGCCGCCCGAGAGCAGCTGCCAGGATTCAGAGAGATGCTCCTGGCCGCCAGCGAGGCGGCAGCAAGCCACCAGGTCGAGAAGGCTCGCGAGCCCCGGCCAGACAAGGTGGAGGCGGCCTCCGTCGAGCTCGAAACGAGCTCCGGGCGCGACCATAGAGGGCGGATTATACGGAGCGGCCTGGCGGGCTCCTGGCAGCCCTCATGACCGCCTCCTGCCAGGGCGGCGCCCCCACCCTCAGCGGCAGGCGATGGGGTCCGGCCGCCAGCATGAACTCACCTCGCTGCGCGGCTTCCAGCCGCACGCGCTGGGCATCGCTCAGCTGGAAGGTCCGCTGCACCTTCGCCGCCTCTCCCGGCCGCAGGGATCCAAAGAAGAGGAGGGCAGGGTTGGTGGCGACCACCGAGCCCGCCTCGGAGCTCAAAAGGTCGCCCGGATTTTGAGTGGCGAAGATCAGCGCGCTGTCGTACTTGCGGATTCGCCGGGCAAGCGCCACCACGAACCGCCGTATGGTGGCGTCCTCGAACAGGAGCCCCAGCTCATCGATCACGAGCAAACGCCGCCGCGAGCGGGTCTTGATCCGGCTCCAGAGCGCCTCGGCCAGCAGGAAGTGGACCGGCGCCACCATCTCCTCTCGAAGCTCGCGCATGCCGAATACCACCAGCGGTGCTTCGAGATCGACATTGGTCGGCCTGCTGAAGATCTGCCCTAGACTGCCGGCCACCCAGCGGTGAAGCACACGAGCAACGCGCGAGCTCTCTGGAAGCCGCTCGGCCACGTCCCGCAGGAGCGGCACCTCCAGGTCCAGGAGGACCCTCCGGACCGCTTGCTCGACCAGAGCTCGGTCCGCCTCGTCAAGACCGCCGCAGATGATGCTGCAGAGGTCGGTGGCATCCGCCGCCGCGGGCCCCAGCCAGCCCTCGTCCCGAACCCCGTCCGGCCGTAGCTCGAGCACGTTGAGGGAGTGCCTCGAGCCGAGGGCGAGACTCACGTTCACGCCCCCGAGCCGGCTGGCCAGGCCAGCGTATTCGTGCTCGGGATCGATCACGTAAACCTGCGCCCCGGTGCCCAGCGAGCTCAGCAGGAGGGTCGAAAGGAGGTACGTCTTGCCGGCACCCGAATGCCCAAAGACCCCGATGTTCGCGTTCGCGTAGGTGGCCTGATCGAACGGATCCACGAGCACGGGAGCCCCGCCAGCCAGGTGGCGACCGAGGTAGAGGCCGCCGCTCTGGTTCAGCTCGGCGTCTGCCCAGGGGAGGCAGGTGGCCAGTGACGAGCTGTCCAGGAAATGGCAGCGCGTCAGCAGGTCGCGGCCCAGCGGCAGCGTGCTGACGTAGGCGTCCAGCATTCGAAACCGGCACCGCTGCAGGCCGCAGAGACTGCTTCGGGCAGCGGCTTCCAGCCGCTGAGAACCTTCTTCCAGAGCCCGCTGGTTCGGGGCCGAGAGGGTGATGTAGAGGGAAACCTGAAAGGCTCGATCCTGGCTGGCAGTCAGACGCCGCTGCAGGTCCTCCGCCGCCGGCAGAGCGCCTGCCATACGCGGGTCGGACTGCGCGGCGCCGGACTGGAGATGCGCGGCTCGCATGTGGGTCAGCTGCCGCTGGAGGTAGTGGATCGCCCAGGAGGTGGGCAGCGGGCTGGCGTGCCAGGCGAGGCGGACCCGAGCGCCCGCGGGGATCAGCCGCCACAGCCATCCGGCCTCCAGCTCGACCCCTGGAAACCGCGCCAGGTACCAGCTGCGAGTCCAGCCCTCAGCCGTCTGGTAGTGGTCGGCATGCTCCTGGCCGTAGAGGCTGGGCAGGCAGTCCGCCCCTGGCCCCGCTCCTAAAGGAATGCCGAGCTCGCGCAGACCGCTCTCCAGCTTGGCGGCCGAGCCCCGGCCGGCCACGATCTGAACGTGCCGGCGGTGGCTCGAAGCTGAAGCGCCGACGGCAGCCGCAAAAGCCAGGTCGGCGGCCCGCATGTCCGCTCTGGTGGTCGGGAACTCGCCAGCCTGGACCAGATCCGGCTCAGCCTGGCCGCCGGGCCGGGATTCGAGCACCACCTGGAGCGGACCATCCAGCCCGTCCAGCAGCCGGCGGAAGCCCTGGAACCAGCGCTGGCGATCGGCCTCGGGCGCGTCTCGGAAGCCGATCGCGCCGCAGTCGATCACGGTCGCGCCGCTGGCTTCCCAGGTCCTCGCCCGGGGAGGTCTCCTGACCAACCTCAGCGGGCCGGGAACCGTCCATCTCATCGCGGCGCGTTCAGGAGGTCGGCGAGGACTCCCGCAGCCCTGGAGGCCGGCGCCGCCGGGTCGAACATGACCGCGGGCTCCCGAGCAGCCTGGGCCGACTCGACCGTGGGGTCATCGGGAATCGTGACCACGAACTCAGAGTCGTCACGCACCAGCCGGCAGACATTTCCACCGCGCCCGCGACTCACGAACAGGTGCGCTGGTTGAGGCTCGCCAGGACACTGGGGAACGCCCACCAGAATCTGCCAGCGAAAGCGATCCCCCGGGTCGACCTGCCAGCCGCCGGCGCGGGATCGCAGCTCGAGGCCGCTCGTCGGGTGGCGACCGGGGCTGGTGAGTCCCAGTCGAAGCTGAGCCTCCCCACCGTCGACCAGGACCGTACGCTCGCCGCGGGCGGCCAACAGGCAGGCGACCTCGACCGCGACCGTGGTCGCGTCTTCGCCTGGGCCGGAGCCGGACACGATCACCTGGCGGCTCAGCTGCGCTGCCAATCCTCTCGAACCCGGCCTCGCAGCCTTCTGGCGATCTCCTGGCCTGCGATGCCATCCAGGCTGATAGGCCAGGGCGAAGTTGCGACCAACGTAGAGGAGCGCATCGCCCGCCCAACCGTCCAGGGGACGCTCGCGCCACCGTCCCCACGCCAGGGCGGCACCTGCCGCGGCCGTCACCAGGGCAGCTGCCAGCCGAACGGCATCTGCCGCCCAGTCGGAAGACCACACGGCGAGGGCCGCCAGCAGCGAGGTCACCAGGTATCCCAAGCGAGCCGGGCTGAGCCCATAGACGAGCTTGTCCTCAAGATCGACGTCTTGGGGTACGCGGGCCCGCATCAACTGCCCAGCCTCGCAGGCTCGCCCGCTCGCCGGAACCTCGGGTGTTAAGGCACTAGAATCCGTCCTTGGGTCTCAGCGGCGCGCCCGCGTAGCTCAATTTGGCAGAGCAGGGGACTCTTAATCCCAAGGTTCACGGTTCGAGTCCGTGCGCGGGCACCATCTTCTTGTGAGCCTCTCCGTGTGGTCGGCTGGACCGCCAGGCCGGGACGGTAACCCTGAAGCCGAGGTCGGAGGCGTGTACGCTGGCCTCCGATGCGACTGGGAAATCTGCACACGCGCGCCGGCATCAAGCCGGTTGGCGTTCGCGACGGCCAGCTTCTAGAGCTCGGAGCCTCGGTCCGCGAACTCTTGGGAAGGGGCCCCGGAGCAATCAAGGCTGCGATGGCCGCCGCCCAGCGGTCCCATCCGCTCGAAGAGTCGCGGCTGGCCCCTGCCGTGCTGCGGCCGGGCAAGGTCCTCTGCATCGGAAAGAACTACGCCGACCACGCGGAGGAGCTGGGTGGGGTGGCTCCGGGAAAGCCCGAGGTCTTCATGCGCGCCTGGACCAGCCTCTGCGGGCCGTATCAGCCGGTGGCTCGACCCCACATCAGCCAGATGATGGACTACGAGGTGGAGCTGGCCGTGGTGATCGGAAAGCCCGGTCGCTACGTGCCCGCCGGCCGCGCCCTCGACCACGTCGGGGGGTATTGCGTCTTCAACGACATCTCAATCCGTGACTTCCAGAACTTCGGCCAGCAGTGGACGCCGGGGAAGAACTTCGACGGGCTGGGACCCTTGGGCCCCTGGGTCGTGACGCCGGAGGAGGTCCCGGACCCACACAATCTCGAGCTCACGACCAGGGTGATCACGGCTGAGGGCAAGGAAGAGGTCCTCCAGCAGTCTTCGACCGGCAGGATGGTCCATCGGATCGCCGACCTGATCTCCTACCTGAGCCTGTTCACCACCCTGGAGGCCGGGGATGTGATCGCCACCGGGACTCCCTCGGGGGTCGCCATGGCACGCCAACCGCAGCGCTGGCTGACCCCCGGGGAGACGGTCGTCTGCCGGGTCGACGGTCTCGGCGAGACCCGCAACCTGGTGGTGGCTGAAGCCCGGCCGAACCCCTAGAATTTCACCCCGTGGTCGGGGGCGGATTGGATTACAGCGCGCCTTTCCAGCGGGCCATCGAACTCATCGGAAAGCGCTGGTCAGGGGCGGTGATCAGAGCCCTCCTTCCCTCCCCGGCAAGGTTCAACCAGCTGCTCTCCGGAATCCCCGGCATCTCCGATCGCGTGCTCACGGAGAGGCTTCGCGAGCTGGAGGCCGAGGGCATCGTAGAGCGGCTGGTCGATCCCGGCCCGCCCGTTCGAGTCAGCTACCGCCTGACCTCCAGGGGTAGAGCGCTGGAACCGGTGCTCAACACCGTGGAGACCTGGGCCGAGAAGTGGCTGACGCCACCTGTGAGCGCGGCCGCCGCTAGCTAGGAAAAGTAGCCTCCCCTGCTACCATCCGTTGCGATGCCGATTGGCGACTTCTTGCGCCGGCGGCCCGACGCTCAGACCTGCCCAGCCTGTCACGCGCCCCTCCCTGCTGGATCTGTCTTCTGCTCCTCCTGCGGGGTCCGCGCCGACGACCCCGACTCCGAGCCTCTCCACATCGTCGATCGCCACACCGGCCTCTTCAACGACCGGTTCATAAGGCCGGTGCTGGAGGACGAGCTCGCGAGATCTCACCGCTACGGCCGGCCTCTCGGCATCCTTCTGATCGAGGCCGGCGAGGGTACGGGAGCTGACATAGCGCTCCTGAAGAAGATGGCTGCCGCCATAGCCGCCAACTTGCGAGACGTCGACACCCCCGGCGTGCTGTCCCGGACTCCCGCCCAGCTGCTGGCGGTGCTGCCAGACACGGATGTCTCTGGAACCGCTCACGCCGCCCACCGGGTCCTGGAAGCGGTGAACGCGGCGCTGTCGGCAAATGGGCAGCACGCCCAGGTCGGACTGGTCTGCGTCCGCCCTGGCCAGAGGCTGCGCGCGGGGGCGGTAATCGAGGCTGCGGGAAGGAGCCTCCGGGCCGGGAAGCCGGAGCTCATGGGCGGGCGCTAGCAACGCCGGTCGACATCTATCTCGCCCGCCATGGCGAGACCGAGTGGAGCCTCAGCGGCCGGCACACCTCTCGCACCGATCTGGCTCTAACCGCCGAGGGCGAGAGGGAGGCGGAGGCTCTGCGGGTGCGACTCTCCAGCCTCAAGTTCGCCGCGGTTTACTCGAGCCCCCGGCAGCGCGCCGTCCGGACCGCCGAGCTGGCCGGCTTCGTGGCGCCGATCGTGACGCCTCTCCTGGAGGAGTTTGACTATGGGGACTACGAGGGGCTCACCAGCAGGCAGGTTCACGAGGATAGGCCCGACTGGGAGCTCTTCCGCGATGGCTGTCCGAACGGCGAATCGCCCGAACAGGTCTACAGACGGGCCCTGACGTTCATCCAGGAGGCACTCGGACACGAGGGCCTGGTTCTGGCCTTCGCCCATGGCCACGTACTCCGTATGGTGGCGGTGGCCTTTCTGGCCCTCCCGGCCGTAACCGGCGCCCTCCTAAGCCTGGACGTGGCGACGATCAGCATCCTGCGGAACGGAGAGCGAGGGCACCTCCTTCAGCGCTGGAACTCTGTCTAGCCGCCTCCGGTTCAGAACCGCCCCCAAGAGGACCAGTTGGCTCAGGAAGTAAGCCCAGGTAACCAGCACGAAGATCAGCCCGAAGCCGCGCCCATAGGTGGTCAGGCGGTGGGTGAGGCGGACGTAGATCGGGAAACCCAGGGCGAGGACCTCGATCGAGACTGCCGCCAGCAGCGCTCCGGGCCAAACGTCGCGGAGGCCAAGCCGACGGTTGGGCACAACGCGATAGATCCAGAGCAGGAGGCCGAACATGATCAGGAAGCCACCCAGGGGGGCGAGGAAGGCGAAGGCCGCGTCCAGCTCGATGGCCCAGTTGAGGCCTACGGTGACGCTGATGGCCAGGAAGAGAACCAGCATCATCCGCAGGCCCAGCAGGCGGCTTCTCAAGAACGGCCGGCTCGGAGTCTGGTGGATGCTGTTCAGCGCGAATTCGAGAGAGGAGAAGAGCGTGGTGCCGCTCCAGAGCAAGCCCAGAACCGAGAAGGCGGCCAGCCACCAGGCGTTCTGCCTGACCCCGGCCAGGGTCTGGCCGACCTGCCTCTGGGCGTCGGCTGGAAAAGCGTTCAACAGGACGGCCTCGACCCCTGCGTGAAGCGGGCCGGAGCGCTCTACGAACCCAAGCACGGCCAGCAGTCCCAGAGCGATCGGAAACATGGCCACGAAGAGATTGAAGGCCAGGCCGGCGGCATAGTCCCCGGCCCGGCTGGAGACGTAGGCCTGCATCACGCGGGCGGGAGCAAGCAGGCCTCGCCAGCCCAGGGAGCGCCGGCCAGGCGCTTCGCTCACCGCTGGCGCAGAGTCCAGGTTCTGGCCCGCACCCCGGGCAATCCCGCGAAGACCATGAAGGCCGCCGTCTGCCGCTCCGCACGGTAGGTGTGGCGTTCCCCCGGGTTGATCAGGAGCAGCTCGCCGGCTCGCACGCTGCCCTCCGTCTGGCCGCCCTCGCTGAAGTTGAGCACGCCCTCGGTCACGATCATCGCCACCGGTATCGCGTTGCGGTGTTCCGGCACCTGCTGCCCTGGCGCCAGCCGCAGGCCCACCACGCGCATGGCGCCGCAGTCGGCGATCTGCTCCCAGCCGAATGCTCTCGGCTCCATGGCGGCGATTATCATGCCCGCCGTGCCGGACCTCCTGCTGCTGAGCCGCGCCGACGTGGAAAGCCTCCTCGACCTCGACCTGCTGCTCGACTCCCTGGCGGTGGCTTTCCAGGACCTCAGCGCTGGCAAGGTCTCGGTGCCGCCCCGATCGGCCGCGGTTGTGCCCGGTCGGGGACTGCTCGGGGTGATGCCGGGGTACCTGCCGAGCGCTGGACTGGAGGTGAAGCTGGTCTCGGTCTTCCCCGCCAACCACGATCGCGGGCTCCCCTCGCATCAGGCTCTGATCGCGCTCTTCGATCCCGAGACGGGAACGCCTCTGGCGCTGATGGACGGGACCCACATCACGGCCATCCGAACCGCCGCCGCTGCCGGGCTTGCTACGCGTGTGCTCGCGAACGAAGACGCGGTCACCGTCGCCATCCTGGGCGCTGGGGTTCAGGGCCGCGCGCACCTTCAGGTGCTGCCACGGGTTCGGAGCTTCCGGGCGATCCGCATTGCGTCGCGGGACCCGCAGCACGCTCAAGCCCTCGCCGCCGGGCACCCGAACGCGACGCCAGCCGAGTCGTTCGAGGAGGCGGTCCGAGGAGCCGACGTCGTCTGCCTGTGCACCCACTCCGCGCAGCCCATCACGCGGCGCGAATGGTTCCAGCCGGGTGTCCATGTCAATTCGGTGGGATCCAACCCGGAGGGGCCGGAACTGGACGGCGAAACCGTCGCGGCTGCCCGTCTCGTGGTCGAGTCTCGGGTCGCTTTCCAGCCGCCGCCGGCGGGGGCGGCCGAACTGAGGGGACTGGATCCGAACCGGGCGGCCGAGCTCGGAGAGGTTCTCCTCGGCACGCGCCCCGGCAGGCAAGGCCGCGACGAGATCACCGTCTACAAGTCGATGGGGCACGCGGTCGAAGACGCGGCTGCGGCCGGCCTCGTCCACGACCTGGCCCGAGCCAGGGGAGTCGGCCAGCTGGTAAGCATCTGAGCCGGTGACTGCGGCGCGTCCGACAGTTGTGCACGTGTCCGGGCCGGAAGGCGCCCGCGAGGCCAGGGGCGTGGTGGTCGTAATCGACGTGCTCCGCGCCTTCACGGTCAGCGCCGTCGCCTTCGCCAGGGGGGCCACGCGGTGTGTGCTGGTGACGAGTGTCGAGGAGGCCAGACGCCTCCACCAAGAGATCCCCGGCTCAGTCCTCTCCGCCGAGGAACGCGGGCTGCCGATTCCGGGAATCGAGATCAGCAACTCCCCCACCATGGTCGCCCAGCTCGAGCTTGCGGCTCGAACCCTGATCCAGCGGACCAGCGCGGGCACCCAGGCGATAGCCGCCCTCCAGGCAAGCCGCGGCGTCGAGGCCATGTTCGCGGGCAGTCTGGTGGTAGCCGCGGCCACGGCTCAAGCCGTCCTGTTAAGACGGCCCCGGCTGGTGACCCTGGTCGCCAGTGGTGCACCCGATCACCTGGAGGACCGCGCCTGCGCTCTGCTCCTGGAGACGGCGCTGAGGGGCCGGCCAGCCGCCGCTGCCGAGCTTCTCCGGCCATTCCTGGCGTCGCGACGCTACCGCGAGCTCCGTTCCAACGCTACCCGAGGGTTCCCGCCCAGCGACCTCGACATCGCGCTCGACGTGGATCGATACCGGTTCGCGATGCCGGCCCGGCTGAAGGAAGGCCTGATTGAGCTCGAAAAGCAAGATCTGACAAAGATTTGACAGATCCGGTGGGTGCGGGCGTGACCGGTTGGCTGGGGCGTGCGTTCTTACTAATAGGAGTTCTTGTAGGAGTTCTTGCACGATGCCCGCCCCGACAAAGCAGCGCCGCAGCAGGCGCCGGCCGCAACCAAAACCGGCCGTCCCCGATCTCCATTCCCAGCTGGAGGAGCTGCTGGGCGCCGTGTGGGGAGCTGAGGCGAACTGGCGCTGGGACGATCGTCTGGACCTGGCGCTGAAGGTCAGAAGGCCGGACGGCCAGTAGCCGGCACGCCGGCTCAGGGCAGACGCTCGATCCACTCTGGCGTCGAATACTTGGTCCGTGCCAGAGCCGCCGCCTCGGCCAGCTCGGCCGGGCTCAGAGTCCCGGGGGTGGTCCGCCGGTCACTGGCGAAGGACTCGATCAGCGCGCGAACCACCTCACCCAGCGGGAGCGAGAGGAACCAATCCAGCGGCGAGACCGCCTTCTCAGCGCTGCGGATGCCGAGCTGCGAGCGGCGTTCCCGGCCGACGCGGATCAGCCGGGGCACGATCTGGACGTCCATCGAGTACGCGAGCAGCGCGTGGTGGAGCACGCCACCCCGACGGCGCGCCTGGGCCGCACCCCCGATCTTGCCGCGCGGAGAGACGATGTCGTTGATGGGCCGGTAGCTCGCCGGGACGCCCAACCGCTCGAGGCCGCGGACAGCCCAGGCGTCCAGGAAGGCGAACGACTCCCGAAGGCTCATTCCCTCCACCAGCTCGGCCGGCGAGTACAGGGAGTAGGTGATCGTGCGGCCGGGCTCGGCGATCATGGCGCCGCCCCCTGTCATCCGTCGCACCACCCGAAATCCGAGCTCGGAAGCCTGTTCGGAGTCGACCTCGTTGACGATCGACTGATTCGAGCCCAGCACCAGGCACCGCTCCGACCACCCCCAAAAGCGCAGGGTCGGAGGGTGCACGCGAGCCGCCACGCGGGAGAGCAGGACTTCGTCCAGCGCTAGTTGAACCTCAGGGGCGAGCTCCCTGTCGAGCTCGCCTTCCGCGGCCGGTGCGACGACCTCCCAGCCCCAGCGGCTCCAGCGCTCCCAGACCTGGTTCACGCTGTGCAAGTATTCGCTGCCACCGTGCCCCACCCGGAGCCTCAGATGCGGCCTCGACGCCCCCCAGCCCTCTGGATCCTGCTGGCCGGCAACACCCTGACCATGATCGGAGTCACCCTCTTCCTGCCCATGCTGCCCCTCTTCCTGGGCGCCAAGGGCGGGTCGGCGGCCGTCGTGGGCGCGGTCTTCGCGGCCGGCATTCTGGCCCGGGCGCTGGTGCAGTACCCGGCGGGCCTGGCCGCGGACCGCTTCGGATCCCGACCGGTGATGGTGGCCGCCATGGTCGCCTACGCCCTGCTCTTCTTCACCTACCTGCTGCCCCTGCCGCCGTTGGCGTTTATCGCTGTGCGTTTCGTCCACAGCTCGGCAGGCGGCTCTTTCGGCCCCGCCGCCAATGCGCTGCTGGCCGATCTCACGCCTTCCGAGCAGAGGGGCCGAGCCTTCGGCCTCATGCAGTCCACCACTATGGCGGGGCTGCTGATCGGTCCCACGCTCGGCGGTCTGGTCGCCGGTCTGCGCCTGGACGCGGTCTTCGGCGCGGCGGCGCTGGTGTCGCTGGCAGCGGCGGTGGTCCTGCTGGCCCTGCCACGGCCACCAGCCACCAGGGCCACCCAGAGCGTCCACGCCACACCCGAACCGCCGCTGGCTCCGGCCGGCCTGGTGCGCAAGCTCCTACCCCTGATGCTGATCGGGGCCGCCTTCCCCTACCTGATCGGCACCTACGACACCATCTGGAGTCTTTACGTCACCTACCGGGGAGCCAACACCGTGCAGGTCGGGCTGAGCTTCGCCCTCTTCGCACTGCCGAGCGTGCTGCTCAGCAGCAGGTCAGGCGCGCTCGCGGACAGGATCGGTGCCAAGCGACTCATGATGGTCGGCCTGGTCGGAGCCGGGTTCTTCGCCGCCCTCTATCCGTTCATCACCAGCGTGCCGCTCCTCATCCTGCTGGGGGTCGTGGAAGGACTCTTCACGCTCAACTTCGCCCCCGCCCTGTTGTCCGAGGTCAGCCGGACCGCCCGCCCGGGCCAGCAGGGACGAACCCAGGGCTTCTATCAGGCGGTGACGAGCGGCGTGCAGATCGCAGGGTCCCTTATCGGCGGCGCCCTGTACACGCTGGGCCCTGCCTACGCCTTCCTCGGCATCTCGCTGGTGTGCGGGCTCTCGCTGGCGAGCGCGCTGATCGGACCGACCGTGGTCAGGACCCGGGAGCGGGCGGCGGCGGCTCCGGGTATCCGGTGACTGGCCGGGTAGCTCACGGGCTCTTCACCGGCTCAGCTCAGCGGCCGGTGGAACTCCAGCATGCCCGGGATCCGGCGGTAGCCCATCTGCTCGTTCAGATGGAGGATGGGCGCGTTCTCACCGTCGTTCTGGGTACGGACGCTGCGCACGCCCAGATCTATGGCCTGGGCGAGGGTCTCCAGCTTGAGGGCGCGGGCGATGCCGCGGCCGCGCGCTGCTCGCGCTACCGTGGTCCACTCGGTCCAGACGTTCCCACGCTCGGGCGGATAGCAGAGAACCGAGATTCCAACTGGCTGATCTCCCTGGCGGGCGATCCAGAAACGGTCGTCCAGCAGGCCGGGCTGGGAGAACCACTTCATGAAGTTCTCGAATGGCGGCGGCACGATCGGGACCGTGGTCGGGATGTCCGCCTCCCCCTCGTTGGTGAGCTCGTAAAGCTGGCGGTATCGCTCGGGGTCGCGGTCTTCAGCCAGGGTGAGCAGCGAAACCTCCTCCGAAGCCATCCTCTCCCGGGAGGCACGCACCATCTCCATCAGCTGAAGACGATTGCTCTCCAGGTCCAGCTCCCAGTTCTTCCCCAGCCGCTCCTGCCGGTAGCCGGCTCGGCGCAGGAACCGCTGGCGGGCGGCGTCGTCCTCTCGGGCCCGAGAGATGAGCACCTCCGTGCCACCCTCCACCGCGCGGCCCTCGATGAACGAGAAGAGCCGGCCGAGCACCGGCGAGCTGCGCAGCGCCGGCGGCACGACAGCTCGCACGGCCCCATATCGTCGCGGCATCTTCTCCCAGGGACCGTGGTACCAGCTCACCACCGCCACCGGGTGGCCGTCCCGTTCGGCGACGAAGCGCTCCACGAAGTCCTCCGGGTTCGGGTTGGCCCACCAGTAGCGCTCCAGGGCGGGATCGACGGGCTCGTCGGGAAAGTAGGACGTTATGAGGTCCGCCGCGAGGCGCGCATCTTCGAGCGTGGCAGGACGATGGGTAAGGGGGGGCACAGGACAGCCATCCTAGACGAGTGCTCAATTCGAGCTCGGCCCCGGCGCGGTGTGACAGCGCGAGCTCAGCGCGAGCTCAGCGCGAGCTCAGCTTCTGCCGGCGCCGAAACCTCGACACCTTGACCCGGTTCCCGCAGACCGCCATCGAGCACCAGGTCCCGGAGAGGTTCTTCGAGTGGTCGTAGAAGGCGTACCGGCAGCTGTGCTTGCGGCAGGCCTTGAGCCGCCGCCAGGACCCGTCGGCCATCGCGGCCACGACCACGGCCAGGATCCGGCCCAGGGCGCCGACGCTGCCGGTGGCCTCCGGCTCCAGGCGCACGCCGCCGTCGAGTAGGAAGCGCGTCCGCAGCCGCGCCTGCGCCAGAGCCTCGTTCAGCGTGGCCAGGTCGATCGGGTAGAGCTGGCCGCCGTTGTTCGCCAGGGTCAATCCGCGCAGGGACTCCCGCACCGCCCGGGCCCGCTGGACGTCGACGCGGTTGAAGGCGTCTTCGTCGCCTGCCAGCCGGTGTTCTCGCATCCACGCCGCCAGCTCCTCTGGAGTGCCGATCGAGTCAGCGACCTCCTCCAGGTCGGCGGTGTTCAAGAACCGCTCGACCACCCGCAGGGAACCGGGGGCAGAAGCTCGCGAAGACGCCATGAAGCGCGATGGATCATACCGCGCACGCTAACTAGCATCAACATCTAATCGGTTACCAGCGTAACTGGCATACAGATAACGGCAGTTACATCACCAGGAGGATGGGCCGCGATCCTGACGGCCCGGCGGAGACCCGAACCGAGGGAAGAAGCCGCATAACCTGGTTCCGAGACGGCCTTGACAGGGTAGTCTTCGCCGTTAGTCTTTCTACAGTTCACGTCCCAGATGGGGGTGCTTGATGGCATCGATGGCTAGGAATCTACTGCTGGTGGCGGGCACCGCTACCTTCCTCATGGCTTGCAGCCTCCCCGGCGGGGGCACCGCGACGCCTTCGCCTTCCCCCGAGAACACGACCGGCGTCACCACCACCGTCTGCGACACCAACGACCCTAGGAACCTGCAGGATGTGAGCTTCGCCGGTGCCCTCAGCAGCCACCTCGGCTGCTTCAAGGTGAAGTGCACCGGGGCCCCGAACTTCACCGGTATCAGCCTCGACTTCGACGCGGGCGGTCTCGGCTACACCCTCCAGCTGTCGGTTGGCAGCGCCTACAAGGGCCAGAACTCGGTCTACCCGGTCACGGGCCAGAGCGCGGCGACGATCGCCATTCTCGCCAAGTCGAACCTTGGCTTGACCTTTAAGACCGCTGACAAGTCCTCCCGGATGGGGGTTCTGACCGACGACACGGAGTCGATCTCCGGTTCGGTGTCGGCCGACCTCCTGAGCGACAAGGGCAACGCCGTGCACGTGTACGGCACCTGGCAGTGTTCCAAGAAGTAACCCGACAACTAGCCCCGACAGCAAAGAAACAAGAAGTGCACCCCAGCCGACGCGATTTCCTGAGGGTCGCCGGCGGCGCCGCCGCCCTCACGGCCACCGGCGGGCTCACCGCCCTGGTCGAGGCCTGCGGGGGCGCCACCAGCCAGCCGACGGCGCCCACCGAAGCCGACCTCACCAAGCTCTACGAGGCGGCCAGGAAGGAGGGCAAGGTCACCTGGTGGACGGCGCACTACGAGCAGTCGGCGGCCGAGGTGATGCGGGACGCCTTCAAGAAGAAGTACCCCGGCATCGAGGTCACGCTGCTCAGGCAGACCGCGCAGGTCCTCTACCAGCGGCTGCAGAACAACCTGAAGGCAGGCGTGCACGAGGTGGACGTCTTCGCCTCCACCGACGAGGCGCACTACCCGCCGCTCAAGAAGCAGAACGCGCTGATCGCCTTCAAGCCGCCGGACATCGACCTCATCCCGCAGCAGTTCCAGCGGATGGACCCCGACGAGACCTACCACCTGGGCGCGCTCGGGTTCGTGGTCATCAACTACCAGACCCAGAAGGTGACCAGCCCGCCCCGGAGCTGGAAGGACTTCCTCGACCCGCAGTGGTCGGGCAAGATCACGACCGGACATCCGGGATTCAGCGGCTACGTGGGCAACTGGGTGCTGGCGATGGTCGACAAGTACGGCGACCAGTACCTGAAGGACCTGGCCAAGCTGAAGCCCAAGATCAATCGGTCGGTCAACGACACCGTCACCGACATCGTCGGCGGCGAGCGCCAGGTGGGCGCCGGCCCCGACAACTTCTCGCTGGCCAAAAAGAACGCCGGCAACCCGATCGACATCACCTTCCCCACCGACGACGCCATCCTCATCGCCGCGCCGGTCGGGATCATGAAGGACGCTCCCCATCCCAACGCCGGGCTGCTGTTCAAGAACTTCATGTACTCGAAGGAGTACTCGGACGCGCTGGTCCAGACCTTCAACTTCCCGATCCGCGGCGAGGTCAAGCCCGCCGGCGGGGTCGCCACCCTGGACAAGATCAAGTGGTACCGCAACCAGATCGCACGCCTCACGGTCGGGGTGCCTGAGGTGATCGACAAGTGGCGGTCGATCATGGGGGTGTGAGGGCAGCCGGACCAGCCGGACCAGCCGGGCTAGCCGGACTGGCGCTGTCGCGTCCGCGGCTCCGCTACCTCGACTGGAGCCTCCTCGTCTGGCTGGCAGCGGCCGCAGTCCTCGGCTTCCTGGTCCTGGTCCCCCTCGCCTACCTCGCCACCACCAGCCTCCAGCAGACCGACACCGGCCAGCTCACGCTCAGCAACTACGTCACCGCCTTCAGCCGCCAGATCTACCTGGAGCCGATCCTCAACTCGCTCAAGCTGGCGACCTCGGTGGCCGTCATCGCGGTCGCCGTCGGCACGCCGCTGGCCTGGCTGGTGACCAGAACGGACCTGCCCGGCCGGGCGCTGATCAGGGGCATGGTCCTGGGTGCCTTTGTGACCCCCTCCTTCCTGGGCGCGATCGCCTGGATCTTCCTGGCCGCACCCAACTCCGGCTGGCTGAACCGGGGCTGGGAAACCCTGACCCACAGCGACCAGCCCCTGTTCGACGTGTTCAGCCTGCCCGGCGCCATCTTCGTGATCTCGCTCTACTCGATGCCCTACGCGTTCAGCTTCGTGGCGGGGACGCTGGAGCTGATGTCGAGCGAGCTGGAGGACGCCGCCACCACGCTGGGTTCCAGCGTCTGGCGCACGACCATCAAGATCACCCTGCCGCTGGCGCTGCCCGCCATCGTGGCCGGCTTCATCATGTCGTTCCTGGAGGCGCTCGCGCTCTTCGGAGCACCCGCCTTCCTGCTCATCCCCGCCCGCCAGCAGGTGGTGACCACCCAGCTCTACCTCTTCTTCCAGTTCCCGACCCGCGTCGAGCTGGCGGCCGCTTACGCGATGCCCCTCCTGCTGGTGACCGTCTTCCTGCTCTGGGTCCAGCGCCGGATCCTGGGCCGCCGCCGCTTCACGACCGTCACCGGCAAGGGCGGCACCCGGCGAGCCCATAGGTTGGGCCGCTGGCGCTGGCCGGCCCTGGCCTTCGCCCTGATCCCGCCGGCACTGTCCGTGGTGCTGCCCTACACCGCTCTGCTGGTCACCTCGCTCGAGCGAGCCTGGGGCCGCGGCCCCTTCGCGCAGGGCAACCTCGGCCTCTACTGGTACCGCTGGGCGATCTTCGACAACCCGACCACGCAGGCGGCGATCCAGCACAGCCTCCTCTACGGCGCGGCGGCCGCCACCATCGCGGTCAGCCTGGCGACCCTGATCGCCTACGTGGTCGTGCGCAGGCTGGTGCCGGGCGGGCAGGTGCTGGCCTTCGTGACCATGGCCCCCTTCGTGGTGCCGGGAATCGTGCTCGCGATCGGGTTCTTCTCCGCCTACACCCACCCGCCCCTGGTGCTTTACGGGACCGGCGGGATCCTGATCGCGGCCTTCGCCACCCGGTTCCTGCCCATCGCCTACTCCAACGCCGCCTCGATCCTGCAGAGCATCAACGTGGACCTCGAAAACGCCGCCCGCACGCTGGGCGCCGGCCGCCTGCACGCGCTCCTCGCGGTCACCGCCCCGCTCCTGCGGCGCGGCATCGTGTCGGGCTGGCTGCTGGTCTTCATCCCCGCCCTGCGCGAGCTGTCGGCGGCCATCTTCCTCTTCACGCCCGCCACCGCCGTGATGACGACCGTGATCTTCGACTTCTCGGACGCCGGCAACTACGAGGCCGTGTCGACGATGGGGATCCTGATGATGGGGCTGACCTTCCTGATCGTGCTGGTCAGCTACCGCGTCCTGGGCCGCGACGTCCGCTGGCAGCGCGCGGGTGGCAGCGCGGTGCCGCCACCCGCGTAGGTCAGGCTAGAGCGCTACTCGAGCCACGAAGATGTCGGTGTTGCCGAAGTTCGGCGGGCACAACGCCGGCTCGTTGGGCTTGGGCGGGGTTCCGGCCCGGAAGACGTCAACGGCGGCGCAGGGCGATCCCGCGCGGGCGTCGGTCCAGATGAACCACGCGTGCGTGTCATCGCTGATCAGGGTGTTGTAGTCGCCCTGGAACTGGGCGCCCAGGGAGTTGGTCGAAGACGCGTCCGGATCAGACGAGGCGGAGCTGATCTTCAGCGGCGGCGCCGAGAAGGCACCCCCGTTGACCGACTCCGCGTAGTAGCTGTCGTAGTGGACGACACCCGCGCCGGGTGCCGTACCGGCCGGCTTCGCGTCCAGGGCCTGCGTGGCGACGCTGAGCTTGTGCCCGTCAGGCGAGATCGCGACCCCGGGGAAGAAGGCGCTGCGGCCGGCCACGTCGAGCACGACCGCGGCTGGCGTCCAGGTCGCTCCGCCGTCGGAGGACTTCGACAGCATGACCTGGCCGCGGCCGATGCGGAAGTCGGCCCAGGCCACGTAGACGGTGCCGTCCGGCCCGATGTCCAGGCTCGGGAAGCTGTCGGTGCGGAAGCTGGAGCCGGGCAGCGGGTCGGGGATGTCGACGATCGGCCTGATCACTTCCTCCTTGCTGAAGGTCACGCCGCCGTCGGTCGACTTGGCGTAGACCTGCGCGCTGGTCTTGGCTCCGTTGATCTGGACCCCCGATTCCCAGACCACGAAGATGTCGCCGTTAGGCGCGGTCCGGACAGCCGAGCCCTGGCGGCCGCCGATCGCGTTGTTGTTGTGGCTGGGGCTGAGCTTGACGGCCGGCTCAAAGGTCTGGCCCCCGTCGGTGGAGCGCGCGAACAGGATCGGCTCGGCGCGGAACTGGGGACCGGTGAAGAGGGTCCAGGTCACGTAGACGTTGCCCTCGAAGGGCGAGGTCGGGCTCTGGTCGACCCAGATCGCGATCTTGTCGTTGAAGTTGACCGGGTTGGTGCGGTCGGTGGCGAGCACCGGGTCGGACCAGGTG
>WNFB01002127.1_pt1 | contig 17192 bp, 16 predicted proteins | sample 5400501 | NCBI WGS metagenome assembly WNFB01 (sample SAMN13153341, study PRJNA577476) | soil metagenome | isolation source: 200 cm saprolite under Douglas fir tree site 2 hole 1 | place: USA:California | collected 2015-04-18 | reverse complement strand
TCAAGCTCATGTGGTCAGAACTGAACCAGCGCATGGCCGAGACCGCGGTCGACATCGCCGGCCCCGCCGGTCAGGTCGTGGACGGTGGCAGCTGGCAGTACCAGTTCCTGCGGTCTCGAGCCAACACCATCGAGGCCGGCACGTCGGAGGTGCTTCGCAACATCCTCGCCGAGCGGGTGCTGGGCCTCCCCCGCAGCCGCTAATTAGCGCGGGTGAGGACACAAGTCCTCCCCCGCGGGACCCCCTCCTGTTGGCCACCACGCCTGGAGTTCTTTGGATGGCGACGCTTGGGTGACGGCCGGAGTAAATCCGGCCTAGAGCTCCACTGGGTCCTGGTCTAAAAGCGCGGGTGAGGACGCAGGCCTCGCCCCGCTGCAGCGGGGCCCCAATGGGCGCTGCGCCTAATCGAAGCGTTGGCGGTGATTGGGAGTATTCGAAGCGCGGAGTAAATCCGGCCTAGAGCTCCACCGCGTTCTGGTTAGAAGGGAATGCTTTCGTTCTGCCAAATAGTTTATGATTGCTGAACTATGCCGTCCTCCCCGGTGGACGAAGCCTTGTTGGCCTATCGGCGCGTTCATCGCGCCCTGCTGAACGCCAAGACGAATCGCTGGCGCGACATCGACATCACGATGCAGCAGCTGAGGGCGATCTACCTCCTGCGCGATGAGGAGGACTCGACAGTCGGCCGCCTCGCCGAGATGTTTGACATGGGCCTCCCTGCGGCGAGCCTGCTTGCCGACCGCCTGGTGCGAGCCGGCCTGGTCGAGCGCCGCGCTGACGCCTCAGATCGCAGGCGTGTGCTGCTGAGGCTCACGCGCGCCGGCGATCGCCTCGTCACCGAGCTTCGGGAAGGCAGTCAGTCGCTGCTGCGCCGCTGGCTGGCGACACTTCCGCCCGACGACCTTGCAGCCCTGGCTCGAGGTTGGCGAGCACTTGCGGACGTGGCTTCGCGGCAGGGCACCGCGCCGGAAAAGGCTGCCGTATGACCGCGATCGCGACTCGCACCGCCGGCACGGTCCCGGCCAAGAAGGGAATGGACCGTGGTGTGCTGGCCGTCTTTGCCGGACTGATGCTCGGATCGCTGGTGGCGTCCCTGAACATGACCCTGGTTGCGCCGGCGCTGCCGACGATCGTCTCCGAGCTGGGCGGCATCGCCGACTACAGCTGGATCCCGATCTCGGCAATGCTGGCGTCCACGATCGTCGTCCCCATTGCCGGCAAGCTCTCCGATGTATACGGCCGCAAGCCCCTCTACATGACAGGGATAGTCGTCTTTGCGGCCGGCTCGGCTCTGTCCGGGGTGGCCCCGAACTTCTGGTTCCTGGTGTTCGCTCGGTTCATTCAGGGCGCCGGCATGGGCTTCCTCATGCCACTCTCGCAGGCGATCATCGGCGACATCATCTCGCCGCGCGAACGGGGCAAGTACCAAGGGATGATGGGCGCCTCCTTCGGGCTGGCGTCGATTGTCGGTCCTGCCGCCGGCGGCTTCATCACCGAACACTTCAGCTGGCGTTGGCTCTTCTTCATCAACCTACCTTTCGCGCTGCTCACGCTGGTGGTGGTGGCCATCTATATGCACATCCCCAACGAGCGGAGAAAGCACACCATCGACGTCGCGGGAAGCGTGACACTGGCGTTAGGCCTCACGTGCGGGCTCCTCGCCACGGTGTGGGGCGGCAGCCAGTATGCGTGGGGGTCGTGGCAGATCATCGGCCTGTACTCGGCGGCCGCCGCGCTGCTCTTGGCCTTCGTCTGGTTTGAGACGCGCGCCCCCGAGCCGGTGCTGCCACTGCACCTTTGGAAGAGCAGCATCTTCACGTTCTCGAACGTCGCGGGTGTCGGCGTGGCCATGACGATGTTCGGCGCCATTTTCTTCCTGCCCCTATTCGTACAGGGAGTGATCGGGAACAGCGTTACCAACTCGGGCGCCATCCTGGTCCCCATGCTGGTGGCGATGATCGTGACCAGCATCGGCAGCGGCCAGCTGATTTCGCGGACCGGTCGTTACAAACTGCCGCTGCTGAGCGGCATCGCTTTGATGGGCGCCGGCTTCTACGTGCTGACGACCCTCGACGTCCACGCCACCAACCAGACCGTCCTTGCCGCCATGATCCTCATCGGACTCGGGCTCGGTGTGACGATGCAGACCTACACCCTGGTGGTGCAGAACTCCGTCAGCCGAACGGATATGGCTGTGGCCACCTCGGCCACCCAGCTCTCGCGATCGATCGGCTCAGCCATCGGGTTGGCGATCCTGGGCACGATCCTCACGCAGGGCATGGCCTCGTCGATCGCCAAATACATTCCGGCCGACGTTCTGAAGAAGTTCCAGGCCTCTGGGTCATCGGCCGGCGCCAGTGCGGTGTTCGAGCCAGCGCAGCTCGCTCACCTGCCGCCTGTGATCGCCGCCGGCATACGGCACGGCCTGGCCGACGCGCTGCATCCGGTTTTCCTGGCCGGGCTGCCCATCATCGCCGTCGCGTTCATCGCCACGCTTTTCATCCGGGAGCTTCCGCTTCGCCAGACTGCGCACGTGGCGGCGGGCAGAGGACGCGTCGCCACGGCCGAGAACGATGGCAACGGAGAGTCCCCTCTCATCCAGGGGGGTGCAGCGGGAGCTGGCTCCGCCAGGCCCGGCGCCCCAAGGGGGGAGGTCCCTCCTCAAATGGACGTCCCCCCTCAGATCGACAGCGCCGCCCGCTTGGAGTAACGCGCAATAGGATCCCGCCAGGGCTAACAATGTCAACATCCCCGACGAAGCCGCAGGTCTGGCGAGCGGGCTGACGACGCGCAGCTGAACGGCCCCTCTGTCGACAAACATGCGGAGATTCCCTGCTTGTTACCGTAGTTGGGTGAGCATTGGAGTACGCGAAGCTACGTTCGAGGACGCGGCGGCCCTTCGGTCGTTTCTGACTGCCCAGAGACTCCCAACCGAGGACATCCTCGCACCTGGCACCGTCTACTGGGTCGCTGAGACAGAGACGAAAGAGGTGATCGCGTCGGCCGGGTTGGAATTCGGCGGTGAAGCCGGCCTACTCCGCAGCGTCGCGACCGCCGAGATACACATGCGGAGGAGAAGCGTCAGCTCAGCGCAACACGATGACACATCTATCGAATGACTGACTGGAAAGCTCAGTTCTCGAACACACATGCTGTCCGCAGGTCAATAGCATCCGCGCCCAGTTAGAACCTGCGGACCGTATCTTGCCCAATGGCGTCGCCCATATATACAGCTGGCGGAACTATATATACTGTCAGCGTGAGCAAGCACCTTGTGGACATCGACGATGCCGCCCTTCGCGACGCCCGCGTCGAGTTGCGGACGTCAACAATCAAAGAAACGGTAAATGCGGCCTTGCGCCAAGCCGGCGGGAGCCGTCGCCGTCGAGTGAAGCGGGCCCTGGACAAGCTCGCCGGGGCTGCTCTCGTCGACCGCGAGCAGGCATGGCGCTGACCCACCTGGTCGACACCAGCGTCCTCACGCGCCTCAAAGAATCAGCTGTACGGACCGTGCTCGAACCCCTGACTGCGAGTGGTCGCGTTGCTCGGGCGGGGATCTCCGACCTCGAGATCGGATTTTCCGCCCGAAGTGCCAAGGAGTGGGACTCTTTTCAGGAGGCGCTCGACAGCTTGGAGCTTATCGAGACAGATGCGAGCCATTTTCGCCGTGCCCGCCAGGTCCAGAGGCTCCTCGCAGCACGGAGCCAGCGGGGCCGGAAGGTTCCCGATCTATTGGTGGCTGCGGCTGCTGAGGAGGCTGGCCTCGCAATCCTTCACTACGACGCCGATTTTGATCGCATCGCAGCAGTCACAGGCCAGTCGTGTGAATGGGTGGTTCCTGCGGGAAGCATCGCCTGAAAAGCGAAGATTTCATGGGCTGCGCCTGTCGGAATTAGATCTAAAGATCGCAGAGGCGGCAGCGGAGACGAATCGGTATAGCAGTTGTTGCCTCGAATCCATCTCGACCGCCGGCCTTGTGCCGGTCGGGCCGCTGGGGGATCATTTCCGATCGTGGACCCGACTTCCCATCCCGAGCTCGCGCGCTGGTCCTTCTGGTTGGCGTGTGGAATGGTCGCCGTGGGCGGACTCGCTCCCGTCGTCCTCGCCGCGGGCGAATCCGAACGCGTCGCGGGCGTGATCATTCCGTATGCGGTCGCCACCGTCGCGTTGGGCGCCCTCGCGGTCACATTCCAGCGTGGCCGAACGCTGGCGGCCGGCCTCTATTTCGTCGCCGGGCTCGCCATCGTGTACGGCATGTTGCTGCTGGTCGCGCTACCCCTTCGGCTGGCCGTCGTCGGAGCCTGCCCGCGGGCGCCCGCGCACTGCGCGGCCGGTTTGGAGCGACAGCTGAGCAGTGGCGAAAGCAACGCCATAACCGTCGCGATCGTGCTGGGCATGCTCGCCATCCTGTCCGGCTTCTTCGGACTCCTGATCGTGTTTCGGCGGCCCAAAGCTCCCTCGGCCTGAGGGGGGTGCCCCTTAGACTTCGTCGCCATGGACTTCGCGTTCTCAGAGGAGCAGGAGATGCTCCGGCGCTCCGCACGCGACTTCCTCGTCAAGGAGTGCTCGTCCAAGGTTGTGCGCAGGCTGATGGAAGCACCCAATCCCTACGATCCCTCACTTTGGAAGAAGGTCGCCGACCTTGGGTGGACCGCCCTCGGCATCCCGGAGCGATATGGAGGTGTCGGCAGCTTCCTCGACCTGATCGTCGTGCTGGAAGAGGCGGGCCGCGCGCTTCTGCCCGGTCCATTTTTCGCCACCATGGGACTGGCCGTGCCGGCCCTCATCGAGGCGGGGACGGAGGCCCAGAAGAAGGAGGCGCTGGGCGCGATCGCATCGGGTACGGCCCGAGGGACGATGGCGTTCACCGAGCCCTCGGGACGGTGGGACGCAAGTGGTGTGGACCTCGCGGCCAAGCCGGTCGGAGGCGGCTGGCGGCTCGACGGCGTCAAGCTCTTCGTCCCTGACGCCGACGCGGCCGACTACACAGTGGTCGCGGGGCGTACTCGCGGTGAAGGCGAGGACGGGATCACCCTCTTCCTGGTCAAAGGGCGGCCCAAAGGGATGGCCGTCACGCAGCTCAAGACCATGGACATGACCAGGCGCTGGTGCGAAGTGCGCTTCGACGGGGTCGAGCTGGACGCCGACGCGTTGATGGGCACACCGCACAAGGGGTGGGCGCCCTTGAAGCGCTCTCTCGAATGGGCGACCGCTGCGCTCTGCGCCGAGATGATCGGTGGTGCGCAGAAGGTGCTCGAGGCCTCAACCGAGTACGCGAAGACCCGGCACCAGTTCGGCAAGCCGATCGGCATCTACCAGGCGGTGTCTCACAAGCTCGCGGACATGCTCGTACTGTCGGAGAGCGGCCGCTCGGCGACCTACTACGCCGCCTGGGCGGTCGACGCCGACGCGCCTGACCGATCGCTCGCCGCTTCCATGGCGAAGGCTTACGTCTCCGACGCCTACCGCAAGGTGGCCGGCGACGGGATCCAGGTGCACGGCGGGATCGGATTCACGTGGGAGCACGACATGCACCTGTACTTCAAGCGCGCCAAGGCCTCGGAGGTCACGCTCGGGGACGCCACGTACCACCGGGAGCTGGTCGCCCAAGCCCTGGACCTGTAGATCGTCAGCCCGTAGCCAGGAGCTTGAAGACAACGGCCCCGAACAGGGCGCTCACCGGAAGCACCAGGCCTCGATAGAGGGTCCAGTAGTTGGACCACGCTTCACGCAGCCGGTCCAGCCGGCGGCCCGAACCGAACACCAAAGACCAGTAGATAGGTAGAGCGGCTCCCGTGTTCAGGGCCAGCGCAAGCAGCGCGATGCCGCCGACACCGAGGAACCACGCCTGCAGCGGCGCGGCGGCGCCGAAGCCCAACTGGAGTCCCCAGAACGCCGACGCGCTCACGAGCGCCAGCAGCGCCGGCACGCCGAGCAGGAAGAAGGCGGCGAAGCTCACGACCACGAGTGTCAGCAGAAGAGCCAGCACGGCGACGATGCCCGCCAGTCCCGCCGCAGCAACGGTCACCCCGCTGGGGCTCGAAGCTGGGGCCGTTGCGGGCGCAGGCGCCGCGTGCGCCGGGTCCACGGGCGCTCCGGTCACGGCGGCTCTCACGTCCGACCACGAATGCCAGCCGGCGTTCGAGGCGACCGCGGCCGAGATACCCGCCGGTGCCAGCGCCAGGACCAAGCCCGCACCGATAGCCGCGGCGTTGCGCCGCACGACCGCCAGCGGCAGCCACACCCGTCGCTGCCGAGTCTGTCCAAGTCCGGTCTCCATCAATCGTTCCCGGTCGAAGGTCGTGCCGCAAAGCACGGTGAGCGCGAAGCAGGCGGCCAACGGCAGCAGGAGCGAAGCGGGAGCAAGTGGGGAGCGAAATACAAAGAGCGCCAGCGGCAGGTCGGCCACGGCCGCGGAGACCGGAGAGAGCAGGAACGACCACGCGCCGCCCGCCGCTCCCTCGCGCGGGAAGAGCATGAAGCCGAGCATCCGGCCCATCGCCGCCCAGTACGCCGTGACGGCTGCCACGAATGCGAAAACTGGAAGCAGGTCCCACGGCGCGCTCTGGCCGAACAGCGTGAGGAGGGTCATGCCGGCGGCCATCCAGAACGTCACCCAGACCGTGCTCACGACGGCTCCTGGCAGCACCTCGAGCCAGATCAGGGATGGATCGTCTACCGGCGCGTAGAGGAGGACCTCTAGCGACTGCTGTGCCTTCTCCCACCAGATGCCGATGGAAGCTTTGATCGACTCCAGCAGGGCGAACGACATGAAAAACAGCGGCAGGAGAAGGCCCGCCTGGAGTGCGGCGCCACCCGTGACGCGCAGCGCGATCTGGCCCAGCGGACCGGGCAGCTGCCCGAACAGCGACGTGCCGCCGACAAGCAGGAGCACGAACGCGTTCAGGTACATGACCCAACTCAGGTCGCCGCGGCGCAGCCAGGAGCTGACGTAGAAGGGCAAGGAGTGTCGCAGCAGCCTGCCTTGATGACGCAGCGAGCCGAACATGCGCGGGGCCGCAATGCCAGACGCAACCTGAGCTGGGTGCACGGGCGGCTTTGACTTTGAAACCACCGGCTCGGCCATGGCCTTGAGGTAGACGGACTCCAGGCTCGTCTGCTCCTCTTCGAGCTCGTGGAACGGCGCTTGATGCTGGACCAGGCGCTGCTGCAGCTCCACCGCAAATGCAGCGCGGTCCGCCATGGTGGACTGCCACGGGAGGCTGTACGTGAGGACGTCGCCGGCGAGGTGATACTCCACCGTGTGCTCGGCGAGCCAGCGCCGAAGGGGCTCGGGATCCACAGGCGCCTGGCTGAGCCGGGCCGCGAAACGCAGTCCTTCCCCGGCCTCTTGGCGCAGCTCGTCGAGCGTGCCACTGGCGACCACCTGCCCGCGCCGCATGATCGCGACGCGGTCGGCCATCAGCTCGGCCTCGCTCAGCACATGCGTGGTGACGATGAGCGCGGCTCCGCGGCTGCACTGCTCGCCGAGATAGGCCCGCATGTCCGCGGCAGCCACGGGGTCGAGGCCCGCGGTGGGCTCATCGCAAAAGATCCAATCGGGCTCGTGCAGCGTGGCTCGAATGAGCGCCACCTTCTGGGCCATGCCGCGCGAGTAAGCGGCGAGAACCGTGTCCGCGCGGCCGGCGAGATCGAACCGCTCGAGCAGCTCGGCGATCCGGCGCGTGCGCTCCGACTTCGGCACCCCGTACAGGAATCCAAAGTGATCGAGATACTCGGGCGCGGTATTGCGCCCGTAAAGGCGCGCCTGGTCTGCGACCACGCCCAATCGCGCGCGCGCCTCGTCCAGCCGGTCGGGCAGCCGCATGCCGTCCAGCTCGATCAGACCGGCGTCAGGTCGAAGGATGCCCCCGAGGCAGCGAAGGGTCGTGGACTTGCCGGCTCCGTTCTGCCCGAGGAGGACGAGCAGCTCCCCCTGCTCCACGCGCAGGTCCACGCCGTCGACAGCACGGACGTCCCCGAAGCTCTTGCGGAGCCCCTCGACCCGAATCACGCCTCGATACTAGATCCCTGTCCTCGAGGTCCCTTCGGTTAGGGCCTCATCCCTTAGCCCGCAGCGCCGGGAGCACGCGCTCCATCACCTCGGAGTGCACCTTCTGCTTGGGCAGGGTCCCATCAAGTCGTGTGAAGCGCGCCGGCTCCGCGGCGGCGATGTGGTCGTATTCGGCTGCCACTCGCTGATGGAACTCGAGCGACTCGCGCTCCATCCGGTCAGAGCCCGTTCCCGCGCTCGCCTGGCGGGCCCGCCCACTTTCGACAGGAAGCGCCAGCAGGAAGGTGATCTGAGGGCGCGGAAATGACGGCGGCCAGCTCGTAGCGGCACCGCGACCACCACCCTGGTAAGCCAGTGTCGAGTCGTGGTAGCGGTCGGCGATGACGATCCGGCCTGCCGCCAGCTCGGGCGTGATCACTTCCTCCACCAGCTGCCGCCGCGCCGCCATGAACAGGTACATCTCGGCCTCCGCGTCGAGCTCGAATTCGGCGAACAGCAGCATCTCTCGGATCCGCTCACCGAGGGCAGTGCCACCGGGCTCGCGCACCACCACCGGATCCTGAGCCTCCAGCGCCTGGCGCAGGAGTTCCACCTGCGTCGTCTTGCCGGAGCCCTCCGACCCCTCGAAGGTGATGAAGAGCCCGGGACCGCTCACTAAATCGTGGGTTCTTCGGGCGCAGGCGTGATGCGCAGCCGGCGCTGTGGCTCCTTTCCAGTGCTTCGCGCGGAGAGCTCGTTCTCGGCCACCAGCTGGTGCTGCAGCCGGCGCAGGTAGGCGTTCTGGGGTGAGATCTCGATGGGGCGCAGGGTGGCCTTCACGGTCTTGATCGCGGCCGCAGCCTCGGCGAGTGCGCGGGTGGTGGCTTCGTCCTGCTTGTCCACGCCGTAGATCCGAGTCAGCGCGTCGCGCACCTGCGTGGGTGAGTTGCTCTTGAGGATGTGAATGGGCAGCCCCCGGCTCTCCGCCTGGCGAAGGCTGTCCGGCCGGCGCCGGTAATGGTTCTTCAGCGTCAGCACGGCGCCCGCACCGTCCAGATTGCCGAGCACGCGGACCGGTAGATCAAGGTCTCGGATCGACTGCTCGACATGATGCCGGCTGACTCCATAAGGAAAGATGCCGAGAGGCTTGTTGTTGGGCGGCGGCAACGTTCCATCGGCGGCGACCACGGTCGGGGCATCGACGTTGGAGATGACACGGCCCTCTTTGGTGCGCATCCGGATCTTGGGCATGAGCAGCGGACCGCGAAGGGCGGTGTCGACCACGTCCGCCAACGGCATGTGGATGGCGACGCGGTCACGGTCCTGGATCTCCACCAGCACGTCGAATGTGGGAGGCGCCTTCCGCTCAAGCACGGACTTCTGGGTCCCCCGCCGCCGCGCCTCCTCGTCGGACAGGGTCACGCTCTGGATGCCGCCGAGCAGGTCGTTCAGGGTCGGGTTGACGAGCAGGTTCTCCAGTGTCTGTCCGTGCGCGGTTGCGATCAGCTGCACTCCGCGTTCGGCGATGGTGCGCGCCGCCGCAGCCTCCAGCTCGGTGCCGATCTCGTCGATGACGATGACTTCGGGCATGTGGTTCTCCACCGCTTCGATCATCACAGCGTGCTGCAGAAGCGGAGTCCTCACTTGCATTCGCCGCGCCCGCCCGATGCCAGGATGTGGAATGTCGCCATCGCCGCCGATCTCGTTCGACGTGTCGACGATCACCACGCGCTTGCGCAGCTCGTCAGCGAGGAGCCGCGCGCACTCGCGCAGCATCGTGGTCTTGCCGATGCCCGGGCGACCGAGCAGCAGGATGCTCTGGCCGCTCACGACGATGTCCCTGATGATTTCACCGGTGCCGGTCACCGCACGACCGACGCGCATGGTGAGGCCCGTAATGCGGCCCGATCGGTTGCGAATGGCTGAAACGCGGTGCAGCGTCCGTTCGATGCCGGCGCGGTTGTCATCACCGAAAGTACCCACGTTGTTGGCGACGTGGTCGAGGTCGGAGGCGGACGCCGGACGGTCGGCGAGCAGGACCTCGCGGCCCGGAACCCGCGCTTCCGGTTCGCGCCCGAGGTCGAGCACGATCTCCAGCAGCTCGCCTGGGTCGATGCGTTCGTGGAGGGCTCGCGCCAGGTCGGTGGGCAAGGCGCGCGCCAGCAGCTCGATCTCCTCATCCCAATTGGCTGCGCGCGCAGAGGGGTGCGCCGGGAGCTGGCTTTGCCAGGCCTGGCGCCTTGAGGGGGGACGTCCCCCCTCAAATGGAGGTACTGGGGTCTTACTCATCCGAAAGAGGGAACCAGCCCTTTCTCCTGCACCGGCACCCGCAGGGCCAGTTCCTTGATTAGGAGCAGCTGCGTCAACAGCACGCTGAACCCACGCCCGCGCAGGGCGTCGATCATGTGGGAATCATAGTGGCGCAGACTCGACCAGGCCGGAGCATCGGAGTCGCCAAGCAGCGACAGGCCGAGGTCCGCCAACTCGTCCGGCAGGGGTGATTCCGCGAGCGCCAGGAAGTTGAGCGTGTGCGGCCGGGTGCCGGAGCTGCGCTCGAGCTTGACCCAGCCGACAAGCTCCATGCGGTCGACGACCAGCTCCTGTTTCTCGGAGCCGCGGGCGACGATGCGGCCCGTCCACTCCCCGTGCAGCGCTCTCCATTCGCGGTATGTGGGCGCCTCAAGCTGGGACACACCCTCGGGCGTGACTTTTCGATAGAGCTGGTAAAGGCGGCGGTTGTCGCCGCGCCTGATGGGCCGCACACGCTCCGGGAAGCGGTCCGACATCATCTTGGGCCGGTCGGCATACACGACCAGCTCGGTCGCGTACTGGCGGAAGCCGCGCAGCCTGAAGACCGGCAGCAGCGGGTCACGCTCGGGCAGACGCACGAAAAGGCGGTGAGCGCCCCGGCTCAGTGCCTGGTTGCAAAGATGCTCGACGAGCGCCGTAGCGACTTCTTCGCCATCGGGGCTGTCGCCGACCTGCAGGTTGAGCACTTGGAGCGCAGTGGCTCGGGGCAGGTCGAAGCCGAGCGGCTGGCCCGAGGCCTGGATGAACCCGACCACCTTGCCACCGTCCTCGGCGACATAGATGAGAGTCTCCTGGGAAAGGGGGAGCAGCGCCGAAAGCGTCGAGCTGATGAGAGACCACAGTCGCGCGGCTGCCGGCGTCGACGAGTTGGGTCCGCTGTCCGCGGACCGGTGAATTTCCTCGATGCGGGAAAGGTCGAGGAGGCCTGCTGCGCGCAGCTTCACGAGCGGGGACCGGTCGCCATGCGCACGAACTCACGATGCAGTCGCAGATCGCCCGAGAGCTCGGGATGAAAGCACAGGGCGAGGATCTGCCCTTGGCGCACGGCTACGGCGCGGCCGTCATGGGTGGCCACAACGTCGGCGCTGCCGGTCGACTCCACGAGAGGTGACCTGATGAACACTCCGGGAAAACTCTTGCCGTCGAGGCCGGCGAAATCGAGGTCTGCTTCGAAGCTGTCGATCTGACGTCCGTAGCCGTTGCGCCTGACGGAAATGTCGAGCAGACCCATTCCTCGCTGGTCCGCCATCCCGTCGGTGATGTCGCGCGCGAGGACAATCATGCCCGCGCAGGTGGCCAGGGTCGGTAGACCGTTCGCGATGGCTCTGCGTAGGGGTTCGAGCAGCCCAACGCGCTCCATGAGCATGGTCATCGTCGTGCTTTCACCGCCTGGAAGCACCAGGCCCTCGAGGTCCTTGAGATCCTCGTGAGTCTTCACGAGCCGTGTCCTGGCCCCACAGGCTTCGAGCGCCCGGACGTGCTCCGCAAATGCACCCTGCATCGCGAGGACCCCGATGAGAGGAGCGCTTTTGCGCCCCGTGCGCGAACTACCAGCCTCTGGCAGCGAGCAGCTCATCCTTGGGGATGGCCGGGATCTCGAGACCGCGCATCGCCCCACCGAGCCCGGCCGAGACCTCGGCCAGGACCTCGGGCTTGTCGTAGTACGTGGTCGCGGCGACGATCGCCTTGGCGCGCTTCAACGGCTCGTCGGACTTGAAGATCCCTGAGCCGACGAAGAGGCCGTCGACACCGAGCTGCATCATCAATGCCGCGTCGGCGGGAGTCGCGATGCCTCCGGCGGCGAAGTTGACGACCGGCATGCGGTCCAACCGCTGGCATTCCGCGAGCACTTCTGCCGGGGCGCCGATGTGCTTGGCCTCCTGGACGAGCTCGGCGTAGCTCATGCCGTGCAGCTTCCGTATGCCGGCGTTGACGGCTCGCGCGTGGCGTACCGCCTCGACCACGTTGCCGGTGCCCGCCTCACCTTTCGTCCGGATCATGGCCGCACCCTCGGCGATGCGGCGAAGGGCCTCACCCAGGTCGCGACAGCCGCAGACAAACGGCACCTTGAATCCGTGCTTGTCGATGTGGTTCTCCTCATCGGCCGGCGTGAGCACCTCGGACTCGTCGATGTAGTCGACCCCTAGCGCTTCGAGGATCTGAGCCTCGACGAAGTGGCCGATGCGGCACTTGGCCATGACCGGGATGGTGACCGCCTCCATGATCGAGCGGATCAGCTCCGGATCGGACATCCGTGCCACGCCGCCCTCCTTGCGGATGTCGGCTGGCACGCGCTCGAGCGCCATCACCGCACACGCGCCGGCCTCCTGGGCGATGCGCGCGTGCTCAGGCGTGACGACGTCCATGATCACGCCACCCTTGAGCATTTGAGCGAGCCCGGCTTTGACTGTGAACGAGCCCTTTACAGGGCGGCGGCCATTCTTCGAACCGTTGCGTTCGGCCATCGGCCAAATTCTACGCCGCGCTCTCTCCTGTCCCCCCCGTGGGGAGGCCGCCTCATGCCCTCTCCCCCTCGGGGAGAGGGCCAGGGTGAGGGGCTTAAGCAGCTATAGGACTAGAGCCGCTCCAGAACCTGCATGCGCTTGGACCCGAACTCTTCGTCGGACAGGAGCCCGCTGCGGTGGAGGTGGGTGAGCATGTCCATCTCCTCCAGAACGTCCAGCAGCGGCGCCATGGTCCGGCGCGCGAGATAGGCGTGCGAGGGAGTGCCGGCCTCCTCGCCGCGGGCGTCGAACTCGCGAATGAAGAAGAGCGCTTTCACAGCCGAGAACGGGACCCCCAGCTTGCGGATAGGGCTGTCATTCTGCTCGCCATGGAGATGAAGCACCACGCCATACCGGTGGCGTTCGAAGGTGCCGTCGAGGTGGCCTCGGAGGACTTCGCCGTCCAGGAAGCGGATGGCAACCTTGCGGGTCGGCGTCTCCGCGGCCAGCTCCGGCTCGAGTGGAAACTCGACCCACTTCACCGCCGTGAGCGGGATCCAAGCTGTCTCGTTGTTATCGAGGCCGCCCGTCTCGTCGACGTCGACCAGGAAGTCGGGTTCGTCGAAATCGAGATCACGAGCGAGCCCCTCGAGGGTCTCGTCGTCGAAGAACCTTACGATCACTCGGGCCATCTTTCCTTCTTCTTTAACTCTCATTTGGCCCCTCCCCTGCGCACCGGACGGTGGCCAACCCGGCGGGAGCACCGGACGCAGGTGGCCAAGTGCCTGCGTACGGCTTCAGCCTGTGGGCGCCGCAGCTTGCCCGCTACGTAGGGTGCCAACAGCGGGACCACCTCATCGTGGTCGAGCGTGCCCGCCCCCTCGACGGCCACGAACTCTTCTTTGAAGCGTAGGCGGGCCCGATAGAGCAGAGTCTCGACAGCGCTCTCGGACATCTTGAGGACGCGCGCGATCCGGCGGTAGCTGAGGCCCTGCAGCTCACGCAGGGTCAGCACCAGGCGGTACTTCTCCGGCAGCCGCTGGGCGACCACCCAGACCTGACGTCGGAGCTCGTTCGACTCCTGAACCTGGACCGGATCGAAGCTGCGGGAGGTCGAGGGGAGGTTGGCCAGGAACGCGCTCTCTTCGTCATCTGAGGCCTCCACTCGCGGATCGCGCTGACGGCGCCTGAGCTCGTCGAAGCACAGGTTGCGGGCGACGGTGTGGACCCACCCTCCGAAGTTGAACGAGTCGTCGACCCGATCCAGCATGCGCAAGGTCTTCATGAACGTCTCCTGCGCGATATCCTCAGCCAGCAGCGCATCGCCAAGCTTGCGGCGGACCAGGCGGTAGATGGATCCCACGTAGCGGCGATGCAGCGTCTCGAACGCATGCACGTCGCCGTTGCGGTAGGCCCTGACCAACTCCACGTCCGTGGGACCGGCGCCCGGCTTTACTTCAAGGTCGGGATCGTCTATCCCCACGACCGACCTCGGAGAGCGCGGGCGGCGGCGCGGGTGAGCGCGGAGGCGGCATCTTGCATGAGCTGCTCAGGATTCTCCCCCTCTTCGTCAAGCGTCCGCACCTCGGTGACCCCGATCTCGCTCAGGCGCTCCCACCCGGGACCCTTGCTGCCCGCCAGGAGCAGGGTGGGGACTCCGGTGGCATGGGCGCGCCGCGCCACCTCGCCCGGCGCCTTTCCGAAAGCGGTCTGCGAGTCCGCCCGGCCCTCACCTGTGATCGCGAGCTGAGCGCCCTCAAGCGCGAGATCCAGGCCCGCCGCACCCACGACCAGCGGCGCTCCAGGTACCAGCGCGGCGTCGAGGAACGCGATCAATCCCGCGCCCGTGCCTCCAGCCGCGCCCGCTCCGGGGATCTCGGCGACCCGCTTCCCCAGGTCTCGCTCGATCACCTGGGCCAGACGCGCCAGCGCCGCGTCGAGATCGCGAACCGTATCGGGATCAGCGCCCTTCTGCGGTCCATACACGAAGCTCGCGCCTTTAGCCCCTGTGAGCGGGTTGGTGACGTCACAGGCGACGGTGACCTCGACCGAACGCCAACCGGGGTGGAGGCCCGACCCGTCGATGCGCTCGAGCGCCGACAGCGCAGCACCGCCACGTGGGAGGTCGCGGCCTTGCGCATCGAGTAGGCGATACCCGAGGGCCTGAGCCATGCCGGCACCGCCGTCATTCGTCGCCGAGCCTCCGATGCCTGCAATCACTGCGTTGACCCCGGAGACGCGCACCGCCTCCAGGAGCTGCCCGAACCCATATGTGGAGGCGATGCGTGGGTTGCGCCGATCAGGCGCAAGCAAGGCCAGGCCGCTGGCCGAGGCCAGCTCGACAACAGCGGTGCGACGCTCCTGGATCAGGCCGTAGGTTGCCTGTACCGGCTCGCCGAGCGGGCCCTCGACCTCCGCGGAGCGAAAGACGCCGCGCTGGGCGGTCACAAGGGCTTCGACAGTACCGTCACCGCCGTCAGCGACGGGAACCTCGACAATCTCGGCATCGGGCATGATCTGACGAACTCCGCGTGCTATCGCTGCCGCGGCTTTCGGCGCGGAGAGGCTTCCCTTGAAGGCATTGGGGGCCACGACCACCTTCAGCACGGGCGAGAGGTTAGAGGTTTGGACTTGGCCGTGCCGGTGGTGCTGCTCTCAGCCCCTCAACCAGGCCTTCTCCCCGACGAGGGAGAAGGGTTAGAGGTTCGGACTTAATAGATCGGGATCGTCCAGTCCTGGTACTTCTTCGACTCGCCGCGCACGGCGCTGAAATAGATGCTCTGCAGTTCCTGCGTGAACTCTCCCACCTTGCCGTCGCCGACCGGCCGCCGGTCCACCTCGATGACAGGCGAGATCTGCGCGCCAGTACCGCACAGGAGAAGTTCCTCGCATGTGTAGAGCTCCGTGCGGTCGATGCTGCGCTCGACCACGGCCAGGCCAAGCTCCTCTTTAATCACCCGGATCAAGAGCATGCGGGTGACCCCCTCGAGGATGTCGTCGGTGACCGGAGGCGTCACGAACACTCCGTCCCTGACCATAAAGAGGTTCTCGGCCGAGCCCTCGGAAACGTGCCCGTCCACGGTGAGCACGATGGCCTCGTCGTAGCCGGCCTCGACCGCTTCTGATTTCGCAAGGGCCGATTGGGCGTAGGCGCCGGTGATCTTGGCGCGCGCGGGCAAAGACTGATCGGGAACGCGCCGCCAGGTGCTGACCATGCAGCGGATACCGGACTCGATCTCGACATAGTTGCCGAAGGGGATGGCGTAGATGAAGAAGCTGTGATTCAGGTTGTGGAGGCGGACGCCGATCTCCTCGCTCGACGTGTAGAGCAGGGGACGCACGTACGTGTCGACTTTGAACTGGTTGCGCCGAAGCAGTTCCACGGTGAAGGTGACCAGCTCTTCGGTTGAGTACGGAACCGTCATTCGCATGACGTTGGCGGAGCGCCGCAACCGCTCGTAGTGGGTGGCGGCGTGAAGTAGATGGAGCTGCTCCTGCTTCGGGTTCCAATAGGCTCGGATACCCTCGAAACAGCCCGTGCCATAGTGGAGGGCATGCGTCATCAAACCCAGCTTGATGTCGTGGTAGCGCGCGAACTCACCGTCGTTGAAAACCCAGGTGTTGGGGTGGACCGCGGACTTCTTGCTCACCGTCTTCGCATTAGTGTCCACGCTCATCTCGGCCCTAGTGTAATTGCGCGTCCCGCCGGCGGCCTCAGCGCCGTGACCTGCACAGCATGCCCGCACTCTGCTATGAATCGCGCCAGTGAGCCTGTATGGCATCATCGCCGACCTCCGACGCGAGAAGCCCTCGGCGGCAACCACCGAGACCCTCGACATGGTCGTGGCAGAGCTGGGGCGAACGCGCGACAACCTTAAGTCAGCGGTCGCCAACCTGAGTGCAAAACCCCTGCCGCCCGGGAGGAAGCCAGTCCTGGACGCGCTGGTCGAGCGCGCGCATGCCGCAGGGGTGGATGACCTCGATTACGGACCCGACCCCTACGACAAGCCGCCGCTCGAGCCTCTCGACGAAGGCACGGCGGGAATCGGCGCCATCCTGGCGCTCACCTCGCTCGTCGGACTCGCGCTTGCGGTCGCGGCGGTGGTGGTTGGCCTGAACGCCATCTTCCACTTCATCAATGGCTGAGTTCTCGTTCGACGTCGTCTCGGAGTTCGATCCCGCCGAGCTGACCAACGCGCTCGACCAGGCGCGACGTGAGGTGGCAACGCGATTCGATTTCAAGGACACCTCGACGATGCTCGATCGCCGTGACAAGACCATCCTCATCGAGTCGGCGAGCGAGGAGCGCGCCAAGGCGGCGCTCCAGGTCCTGCGCGAGAAGGCGGCCCGCCGCAAGCTTTCGCCCAAGCTCTTCAAGGCGGGGGACCCGAAGACAGTTGGCAAGGGACGCGGCCAGATCGAGGTCCTTCTCAACGCCGGCATCA
>WNFB01002121.1_pt1 | contig 17206 bp, 25 predicted proteins | sample 5400501 | NCBI WGS metagenome assembly WNFB01 (sample SAMN13153341, study PRJNA577476) | soil metagenome | isolation source: 200 cm saprolite under Douglas fir tree site 2 hole 1 | place: USA:California | collected 2015-04-18 | reverse complement strand
CCAGGGCGGCGCCGGCCTCCCCGCCAAGCGGGGAGGGAACTGCTGGCTCAGCCGGCTCACCCCGACCGCGGCCCTTTGGCGGGGAGGGGACTGCTGCCTCCGCCGGCTCACCCCGACCGCGGCCCTTTGGCGGGGAGGGAACTGCTGGCTCCGCCGTAAGCTCCTCGGGCTTGGGTTCCTTCGCACCTCCGCTCCGTCCGGATCCCTCTGTGGGCAGCGGCTTCGGGGCTTTGGCCGCGGTCCGCCTCGGGCCGATCTTGCGGGGTTCGCCAAGCACCTTGACGCTGCCCCCGCGGGTTTCGATCGCCGTCCTCGCGCTCTGGCTGAACGCGTGGGCCTCCACCGAGAGCTTGCGCTTGAGCTCACCTGTGCCCAGGACCTTCACCTCCTCTCCCGGCCGCACGAGCCCGGCCTCGGCCAGCACCGCCGCGTCGACTTTGGCGCCATCGGCGAAGCGGCTCAGCTTCGAGAGGTTGACCACCGCATATGTCTTCTTGAACGGGTTCGTGAAGCCGGGCAGCTTGGGAATGCGCTGGGAGAGTGGCATCTGCCCACCCTCAAAGCCAAGGCGAAAGCCCTCACTACGCGCGTTCTGGCCCTTTTGGCCACGCCCTGAGGTCTTGCCCCGTCCGGAGCCCGTGCCCCGTCCGATGCGCTGCGCCTTGCGGTGCGCCCCGGCTGCCGGTTTCAGATCGTGGAGCTGCACTGCCTAATTGCCTCTTTGGTGTTTCTTGTCGGAGCGGGCGCGCCAGATCTTGTAGCGGCCTCGCTTCGGCCGAACATAGGGCTGGCCGTCCACCGCGACCAGGAAGTCGACAGCCTTCAGCATCCCCCTGATCGCGGGATTGTCCGGAAGGGCACGCGTTTGATTGAGCCGGCGGAATCCAAGCGAGGCCACTGTGGCCCTGATGGCCGGCGGTGCACCGATCGCGCTCTTCATCAACTTGGCTTTCAGAGTCTTGGCCTTGGTCACTTCGACTCCCCGGACTCTGCACTGCCGTTGGCGGTGGGACCCTCGGCCCGGCGGTAGGCATTGGCGAGCCGGCGGCCGACGATCTGCTCGACGTCCTTGCCGCGCAGCTCTGCGACCTGCTGCACTGTGCGGAGCTGCTGCAGTGCCGCCAGCGTCGCCCGCACGGTGTTGATCGGATTGTTGGTTCCGTGCGACTTGGTGAGTATGTCCTTGATGCCGGCCGTCTCTATCACCGCACGCATGGCGCCGCCGGAGATCACACCTGTACCTGGCGCGGCCGGCTTGAGCATGATCCTGGCCGCCCCCAGCTTGAGGCGAACCTCGTGCGGGATGGTGGTGCCGACCATGGGGACCGTGATCATGTTGCGCTTCGCGACTTCCATGCCCTTGCGGATGGCCTCGGTCACCTCTTTCGCCTTGCCGATGCCGGCACCGACACGCCCGTTCATGTCGCCCACGACGATCAGGGCGCTGAAGGAGAACTTGCGACCGCCTTTGACCACCTTGGCGACCCGGTTGACCCGAACGACGCGGTCAGCCAGCTCCGAGCGCTCGCCGCTCGAGTGCGGGTATCTGGATCCCATCTACTTGATCGACCTCAAAGTCATGCTAGAACTCCAGCCCGGCTTCGCGGGCCGCGTCCGCCAGGGCCTTGATTCTGCCGTGGTATAGAAAGCCGCCGCGGTCGAACACGACCGAGCGGATGCCGGCCGCATGCGCCCTGGCGGCAATCGTCTTGCCGACCTGAGCGGCTTCCGCGAGCCCATTGCCTTTGGCCTTGAGCTCGACCGTCGACGCCGCCGCCAGCGTTCGGCTGCCCGCGTCGTCGATGAGCTGCACGTAGACGTGGTTGAGGCTGCGATATACGGCCAACCGCGGACGCTCGACAGTTCCCTGCACCGTCACACGCACGCGGCGGTGACGCTTGAGCCGGTTGACCTTGCGATCGATCTGCTTGATCACCCCGCCACCTTCGCGCCCTTGCCGGCCTTGCCCGCCTTACGCCGGATCCGCTCCCCGCGGTACATGACGCCCTTGCCTTTATACGGCTCGGGCGGCCGCAGTTTGCGAAGATCCGCGGCCACCTGGCCCACGTCTTCGATCGAGCTGCCCGAGATGGAGAACTTGGTCGGGTCCTGGACATCGACGGAGACGCCCTTCGGCGGCTTGTACCTGATCGGGTGCGAGTAGCCCAGGCTGAGGACCACTTCCTCGCCCTGCTTCGCCACCCGGTAGCCGACTCCCACCAGCTCGAGGTGCTTGGTGAAGCCTTCGTTCACGCCGGTCACCATGTTGGCGATGAGACTACGGACCAGGCCGTGAAGGGCACGGTGCTTGTAGTTGTCTGAGGGCCGCTCACAGATGACTAGACCGTCCTCGAGCTTGACCGCAATCTCGCTCGGAAGGGTGCGCTCGAGCTGACCTTTGGGGCCTTCCACCCTCACGTGGCCGGGCGCGAGCGTGATCTTGACCGACGCCGGTACCGCGATCGGCAGCTTTCCTATCCGCGACAACTCTTGCTTCTTTCCCTCACTACCACACGTAACACAGAACTTCACCGCCGAGGCCTTGCCGCAGCGCCTGTCGCCCGCTCATGACGCCTTCGGCCGTGCTGAGAATGGCGATCCCCAGCCCACCTAGGACTCTTGGGATCTCGGTCTTGCGCGCATACACACGCAGCCCGGGGCGGCTGATCCTCTTCAACCCACTGATCACCCGAGTGCGATCCGGGCGGGACTTGAAGATGATACGCATCGTCTGCGTGGCTCCGTCCGCCTCCACCTCGTAGCCCGCGATGTACCCCTCATCCTTGAGGACCCGCGCCATCTCCAGTTTGAGTTTCGATGCCGGAACCTTCACCTCGGGATGCCGGGCGCCGTTGGCATTCCGGACGCGGGTCAGCATGTCCGCGATGGGATCACTGACGATGCCCGTCGGAGCTCGCTTGACGTTCTTTGCGACTACTGTAGCCATCACCAGCTCGACTTGGTGATGCCGGGGATGCGTCCCTCGGCTGCAAGGTTGCGGAAGCAGATGCGGCACATGCCGAACTTGCGCAGGTAGGCGCGAGGCCGCCCGCAGATGCGGCAGCGATTATGGAACCGGACCTTGAACCTGGGGGTCCGCTTCCAGCGCTCGAGCGAAGACTTCTTAGCCAAGCTTCATTTACCTCTTCAAGCCCCACAAAATCTGGCGATTTTGCGGGGACCCCTGAGCTCTTCCGTCGCCCTTCATGACTTGTTTCTACCTCTTCCTAAAGGGCATTCCGAGCCGCGTCAGCAGGCTGCGGGCCTCGTCGTCGGTGCGGGCTGTGGTGACGATCGACACTTCCAGCCCGCGCAGTTTGTCGATCTTGTCGTAGTCGATCTCAGGGAAGACGATCTGCTCGCGCATTCCCAACGAGTAGTTGCCACGGCCGTCGAAACCCTCGGGGCTGACGCCCCGAAAGTCACGGATACGTGGCAGCGCGACGTTGAGCAGCTTGTCGAGGAAGTACCACATGCGGCGCCCGCGAAGCGTGGTCTTGATCCCGACCGTCTGGCCCGCGCGCAGCTTGAAGGCGGCGACCGATTTCTTGGCCTTGATGAGGGCGGGCTTTTGACCTGTGATGGTGACCACGTCGCCGACCGCCGCGTCCAACGCCTTGTCGTTGTCCTTGGCCTCGCCAATGCCGATGTTCACGACCACCTTGGCCACGCGCGGCACCTCCATGGTGTTGCCGTAGTCGAATTCTTTCGTCAGCGCCGGGACAATCGATTCGCGGTATGCCTTGAGCATGCGCGGGGGGCCCTCGACGCGGGTGCCGACGGGCTTGGGCGCGGCGGGCTTGGCTTGCGCCTTTGTGTCCGGCTTCCGAGCGGGCTTCTGGCCTTGCGGTGCGCCTTGCGCGCGCCCGGCGCCGGGTTTGCCCTCGGTCTTAACCTCGCTCATTGAGCCTCCGTCTTCCGCACCCGCTCGTAGGGCTCGCCACAATGCCGGCACACCAGCGCGCGGGCGCCTGACTCGATCACGATGTGCTTTGTCCTGGTCGGTCGCGAGCAGCTCGGGCAGACGAGCAGCACATTCGAGTAGTCGAACGGCGCCTCGAAGTCGATGACGCCGCCCTGGGCGACCTTGACCCCGCCGCGGGATTGGCCCGCTTTGGTGTGGCGCTTGAGGATGTTGATGCCCTTGACGACGATCTTGTTCTTGTCGGGCAGGGTGCGCAGCACCTCGCCCGTCTTGCCTTTGTCCTTGCCCGCGATGACGACGACAGGGTCACCGGGGGCCAGGTCGAGCCAGTGGCGCTTGGCTTGGGGCTTGTTTCGAAGCATGGTCTACAGAACCTCCGGGGCGAGGCTGATGATCTTCATGAAGTTGCGTTCGCGAAGCTCGCGGGCGACCGGGCCAAAGATGCGAGTTCCGCGCGGGTTGTTGGCGACCGCCAGCAGGACCGCCGCGTTCTCGTCGAACCGGATCAGCGAACCATCGGGCCGGCGGTACTCCTTGTTGACGCGGACCACGACCGCTTTGACCACCTCGCCCTTCTTGACCTGGCCGCCGGGCTGGGCCGACTTGACGGTGGCGGTGATGATGTCACCCACTGACGCGTACTTGCGGTAGTGCCCACCGGCAACGCGGATGCACAGGAGCTCCTTGGCACCCGAGTTGTCCGCGACCTTGAGTCTGGTCTCCTGTTGAATCACTTTACTTGGCTTTCTCCACGATTTCCAGGACGCGCCAGCGCTTCTCCTTGGAGATCGGGCGCGTTTCGGTGATGCGGACCAGGTCGCCCACCGCGCATTCGTTCTTCTCGTCGTGGACCTTGAACTTGGTGCGCTGCTGCACGGTCTTCTTGTAGAGACGGTGCGCCTTGGAGGTGCCGACCTGGACGATGATCGTCTTGTTCATCTTGTCCGCGATCACGGTCGCCAGGCGGACCTTCCGCTGGCCGCGGCTGCCGGCCACCGCCGGCATTTGCTCGACCGCGGTCATGAGGCCTCCTCGGTTTTGGCCCGCCGGCCGCGCTTGGGCTTCGGTTCGTCGGCTGCTGCCACAGGCGCTTCCTCAAGCGGCTCGAAGCCCTCGTCCATTGCCGCTGTGGGTTGAGGCGTCTCCCCACCTCCCCGCGTGGCGGGGAGGCCAGGGGAGGTGTCTGGGGCGACTTGCGCGACGATGCCGAAGTCGCGCTCGCGAAGCACGGTCATGATCCGCGCGATGTCCTTTCGCACCTTCATGATCTGGCTCGAGTTCTCGAGCTGGCCGACGGCGTGCTTGAACCTGAGCTCGTACAGCTCCCTGCGGGCGGCCTTGAGCCGACCTCCCAGCTCGTCGACTTCGAGCACCCTGAGCTCGTCGACTTTCATCGCGGAGCCCCCGCCGCAGCGGATTCCACGCTCACGAATCGGGTCTTGATCGGCAGCTTGGACGCTGCCAGCTTCATCGCCTCCTTGGCGACCTGGGGGGTCACCCCACCCATCTCGAACAGCACGCGGCCAGGCTTGACAACCGCCACCCAGCCTTCAGGGTTGCCTTTGCCCGAACCCATCCGGGTCTCGGCGGGCTTCTTGGTGATCGACTTGTCGGGAAAGACGCGGATCCAGATCTGACCGCCGCGCTTGACGTGGCGGGTCATGGCCCGTCGGGCGGCCTCGATCTGGCGGTTGCTCATCCAGCACGCCTCCATCGCCTGCAGCCCGTAATCGCCAAAAGCGACAGTGGCGCCCCGCGTGGCAATGCCGGTTCGCCGGCCACGGTGCATCTTGCGGTACTTGACTCGCTTGGGCAGAAGCATCAGCTCTTATCCTTCGATGTCTTCTTCTTGGCCGTGGGCTTGGCCATGGCCTTGGGCTTGGTCGCACTCTTCACTTTGAGCGCGGCCTTCGCCTTCGGCTCGACTTTGGCCTTGGCGACCGGTCGAGCTTTCACATCGACCTTCGGCTTCGCGGCCGCGGGTGTGCTTGCCCTGCGCTTGGGCGCGGCGGTTGCGCTGGCTCTGGGTTTGGGTGTTGTGGGTACCGCGCCCGCAGCCAGCCGCGCCCTGTCCCCTTCCGACCGCGGCCGCTTCGCGGCCGGGGTCGACCTCCCCACCAGTGGGGAGGCCAGGGTGCGCTTGGGCGCCGCCACCGGTTCGACAGTCTCGATGACCGTCACCTGCGGAACCACGACCTCGAGCGCGGTCAGCGGCGCGCCGATGACCTCGAGGGCCTCGGGCTGCGGCGCGATCACCTCGGCGATCGGCACGGTCCCCTCGGGGATGGGCACCAGACGTCGCTGGGGTGAGATCTGGTCCTTGTATATCCAGCACTTGACGCCAATGGCGCCGAAAGTCGTCTTCGCGGTCGCCCGGCCGAACGCGATGTCGGCGCGCAGCGTGTGCAGGGGCACGCGGCCCTCGCGGTCCCATTCGCGGCGCGCCATCTCAGCGCCTCGCAGGCGACCTCCGCAGTAGATGCGGACGCCCTTCGCACCTGCGCGCATGGTGCGCAGGATGGCCTGCTTCATCGCGCGCTTGTAGCTGATGCGGCGCTCGATCTGAGATGCGATGTTCTCCGCTACCAGCTGCGCGTCGAGCTCCGGCTGCTTGATCTCCTGGATCGAGATGCGGACGCGGTTTCCGAACCGCTTCTCGAGGTCCTCCCGCAGCTGATCGACCGACGACCCGCCCTTGCCGATCACGATGCCTGGCTTGGCGGTGTGGATGGTGACGGTCAGCTGGGCGTTCGAGGAGCGCTCGGTCTCGATCTTGGCGATGCCCGCGTTGCGCAGCCGCGCTAGGATGACGCGCCGCATCTCGAGGTCCTCGTGCAGCATCTTGGTGTAGTCCTTGGGATTGGCGAACCAGTTCGCCTCCCACGGACGGAACACCCCTAGCCGGAACGCGTTCGGGTGGACTTTGTGACCCACTCTCTTCTTAGTTGGCTCCCTGGGGGCGATCTTCGACGACCGCCGTGATATGGCAGGTGCGGTGGAAGAACTCGTGCGCCATGCTCCGGCTGACCGGTCGCCGGCGCTTGTAGGTGGGCCCCTCGTCGATCAGCAGCTGCTTCAGGACCAGGTCCTCCCGGTTGAGGTTGAAGTTGTGCTCGGCGTTGGCCGCGGCGGAACGGATCGCCTTGGCAACATCGCGAGCGGCGTGCTTCGGAGAGAACTCGAGGTAGGCAAGAGCCTCGTTGACCTTCATACCTTTCACCGAGTCAGCCACCAGGCGCGCCTTGCGGGGGGCGCGGCGGACAAACCTCTGCACTGCTGAGACTTCCATGGTTGCCACTGGCTTCTTACTTCAAGGCCGTCGACTTTTCGGTGTGCGTGCCGTGGCCGCGGAAGTGACGCGTCGGGGCGAACTCTCCGAGCCGGTGGCCGACCATGTTCTCGCTGATGAAGACCGGGACATGCTTGCGGCCGTCGTGCACCGCGATGGTGTGACCGACCATGTCGGGGAAGATGACCGACGCGCGCGCCCAGGTGCGGATCACCTTTTTCTCGCGCGTCAGGTTCATCCTGTCGACCTTGTCTTTCAACTTGGGGCTGATATAGGGCCCCTTCTTCAATGAGCGCGACATCTACTTAGAGCGTCCTTTCTTCTCGCGGCGGCGAATGATCCGCTTGTCGGAGGCCTTCTTCGGCTTGCGCGTGCGATAGCCCAAAGCCGGCTTGCCCCAGGGAGTCTTCGGGTTGCCACCGGTCCCGGTCTTGCCCTCACCACCACCGTGCGGGTGGTCCCTGGGGTTCATGGTCGAGCCGCGTACGGTCGGGCGAACCCCGAGCCAGCGGCTGCGCCCGGCCTTGCCGCCCGATTCGTTCTCGTGCTCCAGGTTGCCGACCTGGCCGATCGTGGCCTGGCAGCGGACGTGGATGCGGCGCAGCTCGCCCGAGGGCATGCGCACCACGGCGTAGTCGCCCTCCTTGGCCAGCAGCTGGGCGGAGGTGCCGGCCGAGCGGACCAGCTGGCCGCCGCGGCCCAGCGTGACCTCGATGTTGTGCACGGTTGAGCCCACAGGGATGCGCGCCAGCGGGATGGCGTTGCCGATGCGGACCGGCGCCTCCTCCCCGCTCTCGATGGGGTCGCCCACCTTGAGCCCGAGCGGTGCGAGTATGTAGCGCTTCTCCCCGTCCTTGTAATGGATGAGGGCGATGCGGGCGCTGCGGTTGGGGTCGTACTCGATGGTGGCGACACGACCTGCCACGCCATGCTTGTCCCGCTTAAAGTCGATCTTGCGGTAGAGCTTGCGGTAGCCGCCGCCTTGGTGGCGGGTTGTGATGCGGCCCTGGTTGTTGCGGCCCGCGTGAGCCGGCAGCGACTCCACGAGACTCTTCTCGGGCTTGGAGGCTGTGATCTCCTCGAACCCGGAAATGGTCATGAAGCGACGCCCTGGGCTGGTCGGCTTGAACTTGCGAGTGGGCATGTCTAAACGCTCCCGAACAAGCCTTCGATGCACCCCACGAAATCTTCGATTTCGCGGGGACCCCGCATTGCCATACCCGCGGTCAACTCAAACACTTCCGAACAAGCCTTCGATCTTTTGGCCGGGACCGAGAGTGACGATCGCCTTCTTCCAGTCGGGAGTGTGGCCCACGGCGCCGATTCGGCGAAGGCTGCGGCGCCGCTTGCCCCGCATGCTCACCGTGTTGACGTCCTTGACCTTGATGCCCTGCGCCTCGTACTGCTCCTCGAGAGCCTTTTTGATGTCCGTCTTGGAGGCTTGGGGGGCGACGCGGAACGTATAACGGCCCTGCGTGTAGAGCTGGTAGGTGCGCTCGGTGATGACCGGGCCGATCACGATCTCGGATGCCGATCGCGTGGTCACTCGTCCACCCCCTCTGCGGTTGCCGCCGCCGCGGCGCCGCGGGAGGCTCCCCTCTCCGGCCGGCTGAAGTTCTCCTCCAGGAGGTTGATACAGTCCCTGGCCAGGAGCAGGTACGTGTAGGAGAACAGGTCGCGGACATTGAGGTTGCGGGCCAGGATGATCTTCGCCCCGGGCAGGTTTTCGAACGAGCGGTTGACCACGTAGTTCGGCGCCGGCAGCACCACCAGGGTGGAGTCGTCGAAGCCGATGGCGTTCATGAGGTCGGCCGCCTGCTTGGTCCTCGGTTCATCGAAGCCAAATCCTTCGATCACCCGTACACGGCCCTCGTGTGCCTTCTGTGACAGCGCTGAGCGGAGCGCCAGACGGCGCATCTGCTTGGGCATGCGCTGACGGAAGCTGCGCGGCCGGGGTCCGAACACAGCCGCCCCGCCCTTCATGGACGGCTCGCGAATGGAGCCGTGCCGGGCGCGCCCAGTGCCCTTCTGGCGGTAAGGCTTGGCGCCACCACCGGAAACCGTGGCCCGGGTCTTGGTCGAGGCCGTGCCCTGCCGGCCGTTGGCGAGCTGGCGGACGTAGGCCTGGTGCATCACCGGTAGGTTGAGTTTCTCGGCAAAGATGGCCTTGGGCAGCCTGACATCGCCGTGGCGCTCGCCGGCGGAGTCGAAGAGAGGGGCATCGAGAGGATTCGACTCCTTGGGCTTGGAGGTGGCCTTTTGGGCCCTGCCCGCCGTCTTGGTCGCCGCCATCAGACCTTTCTCCCCGCCGGCTTGCCGGCGGGGCCCTTGACCGGGACGCGCTTGGTCGACTGGCGCACCAGCACCAGCGCACCCCTGGCGCCGGGGACACCGCCGTTGACGAGGATCAGGTTGCGCTCCAGATCGACCCGAACCACCTTGAAAGCTCGGCTCGTCGTGCGCTCGTTGCCCATCTGGCCCGACATGCGCAGGCCCTTGAACACGCGGGCTGAGTCGGTGGACCCGATGGCCCCCGGCTGGCGCACGTTCATCGAGCCGTGGCTCTCCGGACCGCGGCTGAACTTGTGGCGCTTGATCAGGCCCTGGAAGCCCTTGCCTTTGGAGGTTGCGGTGACATCGACCAGCTCCCCCTCGGCGAAGATCTCGGCCTTCAGCTCCTGGCCGGCCTCCAGGCCCTCGTATCCGCGGATCTCCACCACGTGCCGGTGGGGTTCGATCCCGGCCTTCTTGAATACGCCCAGCTCGGGCTTGGTGAGCTTGCCCTCAGGTACGGCCTCGAAGGCGATGCGCGCCGCGGAGTAGCCGTCTTTCTCGGTGGTGCGGAGACCTAGGACTCGACAGGGGCCGGCCTCGAGCACGGTCACAGCCGAAGTTGTCCCATCGGCGTTGAAGAGCTGAGTCATCCCCAGCTTGCGGGCGAGTAGGCCCTTCATGATTTGATCTCGATGCTCACGCCCGCCGGCAGAGAAAGTCGCATCAGGGCGTCCACCACCCGCGGGTTGGGGTCGAGGATGTCGACGATGCGCTTGTGGGTGCGCATCTCGAACTGCTCGCGCGAATCCTTGTCGATGAACGGCGAGCGGATTACGGTCAGCTTGGAGATCTCGGTGGGCAGAGGGATGGGCCCCGCGGTGCGCGCGTTCGTGCGGCGGGCGGTGTCAACGATCTTGTCCGCCGCCTGATCCAGCACCCTGTGGTCGTAGGCCTTGAGCCGGATCCGAATCTTCTGCGCCACTCCGCGTCCCTTCCCCCGTCCTTACTGAATGACTTCGGTGGCGACGCCCGCCCCGACGGTCTTGCCACCTTCGCGGATGGCGAACCGAAGTCCCTGCTCGATGGCGATCGGCTCACCGAGCGTGATCTCCATGACCACGTTGTCGCCGGGCATGGTCATCTCCACGCCCTCCGGGAGCTTGACCTCGCCGGTGACGTCGGTCGTCCGCATGTAGAACTGCGGCCGGTAGCCCGTGAGGAACGGCGTGTGGCGGCCGCCCTCTTCCTTGGACAGGACATAGACCTGGGCGTTGAACTTCGTGTGAGGCTTGATCGAACCAGGCTTGGAAACGACCTGGCCGCGAACGACGTCCTCGCGCTTGATGCCACGCAGGAGCGTCCCCACGTTGTCGCCCGCCTGACACTCGTCCATGTCCTTGTGGAACATCTCGATCGCGGTCACCACCGTCTTCGTGCTCTGGGGGTGGATGCCGACGATCTCGACTTCCTCGTTCCGCTTCAGCTTGCCGCGCTCGACGCGACCGGTGGTCACGGTGCCGCGACCCTCGATCGTGAACACGTCCTCGATCGGCATGAGGAACGGCTTGTCGACGGGCCGCTCCGGCTCCGGGATGTACGTGTCGACAGCGTTCATCAGCTCCATGATCTTGGGCGTCCACTCGGCGTCGCCCTCCAGCGCCTTGAGCGCCGAGATCCGGACGATGGGGATGTCGTCGCCGGGGTACTCGTACCGGTTCAAGAGCTCACGCAGGTCGAGCTCGACGAGCTCGATGAACTCCTTGTCGTCGACCATGTCGCACTTGTTGAGCGCCACGACGAGGAACGGCACGTTGACCTGGCGAGCCAGGATGATGTGCTCGCGGGTCTGCGGCATGGCGCCGTCGTTGGCGGCCACGACCAGGATCGCGCCGTCCATCTGGGCGGCGCCGGTGATCATGTTCTTGATGTAGTCCTGGTGACCCGGGCAGTCCACGTGGGCGTAGTGGCGCTTCTCGGTCTCGTACTCCACGTGGGTGATCGAGATCGTGATGCCCCGAGCCTTCTCCTCAGGCGCCTTGTCGATCTGGTCGAACGGCTTGAACTCCGCCAGGCCCTTCTCCGCGAGCACCTTCGTGATGGCAGCCGTCAACGTGGTCTTACCGTGGTCGATGTGACCGATGGTCCCGACGTTGAGGTGCGGCTTGGTCCGCACGAACTTCTTCTTCGCCACTCTTTACCTCCTAACTAACTTCGCGACGTGGTGCGGCGGCCGACAGCCTCCGCGAAAACACCCCAAAAAATCTGCGATTTTTCGGGGACCCCGTTGACATTCTTTTTCACCGCGCTACTGTTCTCCTTCCAACTGCCTCTGCCAAGTTTCCCGGCATCTCCGCGTAGTGACTGAACTCCATCGAATAGGTCGCCCGCCCTGAGGTCATGGACCGAAGCTCGGTAGCGTAACCGAACATCTCGGCCAGCGGCACGTGGGCCCTGACGTTCTGTGAGGTCCCTCGGCCCTCCATGCCCAGGATGTGGCCGCGCCTCGAGGAGAGATCGCCCATGACGTCGCCGAGGTACTCCTCGGGCATAACGACATCGACCTTCATGATCGGCTCGAGCAGATACGGGCTGGCTTTGTGCATGGCGTCCTTGACGGCCATGGAGCCGGCAACCTGAAACGCCATCTCGCTCGAGTCGACCGCGTGATAAGAGCCGTCGACGAGCGTGACGGTGATGTCGATCACCGGGTAGCCGGCCACGACACCCGTTTGGAGCGCATCCCTCACGCCCTTGTCGACCGCGGGGATGAACTCACGTGGGATGCGCCCTTGCGTGATCTTGTCCTCGAACACGAAGCCACTGCCGCGCTCGCCAGGCCGGACGTCGACCTCGGCGTGACCGAACTGGCCCTTGCCACCGCTCTGGCGGATGAACCGCCCAACACCATGGGCAGCCTTCTTGATCGCCTCTTTGTAGGCGACCTGCGGTTTGCCCTGGTTGGCGTCGACCCTGAACTCGCGCAAAAGGCGGTCGACGATGATCTCGAGGTGCAGCTCGCCCATGCCCGCGATGATGGTCTGCCCGGTCTCATCGTCGGTGTGGACCTTGAACGTGGGGTCTTCCTCAGTGAGCCGCTGCAATCCCATGCCGAGCTTGTCCTGGTCGGCCTTGGTCTTGGGCTCGATGGCGACTGAGATCACCGGTTCCGGGAACGTGATCGACTCGAGGAGGATCGGGTGGTCCTCGTCCGACAGAGTGTCCCCAGTTGTGGTGGACTTCAGGCCGACGGCGGCCGCGATGTCACCAGTGAAGACCTCGTCGACGTCTTCACGCCGAATGGCGTGCATGCGCAGGATGCGCCCGATGCGCTCCTTGCGGCCGTTGGAGGCGTTGAGGACCGTCGAGCCGGCCCGAAGGCGTCCCGAGTAGACGCGGAAGAAGGTGAGCTTACCGACGCCTTGGGGGTCCATCTGGATCTTGAAAGCGAGCGCGGTGAAGGGTTCGTCGTCGTCGTGTTCGCGGAGCAGCAAGGCGCCCGACTTGGGATCGGTGCCCTCGACCGCCGGCACGTCGGCCGGTGACGGCAGGTAATCGACAACCGCGTCGAGGATCGGCTGGACGCCGCGGTTGCGCAGCGCGGCCCCGCACAGCACCGGTACCAGGTGTCCCGCGACGGTCCCCTTGCGAAGAGCGGCATTGATCTGGGTCTCGGTGGGCTCCTTCTCGTCCAGGTACAGATGCATGATGTCGTCGTCGTAGTCAGCGACTGCCTCGATGAGGTCGTGCCGGTGCTTGGCGACGAGCTCCTCCATCCCGGCCGGGATCGTTGTCGACTCGGTGCTCTTGGTGCCCAGGTCGTCCGTGTAGACGACGGCATCCTTCGTGACCAGGTCGACGTAGCCGACAAACGAGTCCTCACCACCGATCGGCAGCTGGATCGGTACCGCGCGAGCGCCCAAACGAGTGCGGATGGAATGGAGCGACGCGTAGAAGTCGGCGCCGATCCGGTCCATCTTGTTGATGAACGCGATGCGGGGCACGCCATAGCGGTCGGCCTGACGCCACACCGTTTCCGACTGCGGCTCGACGCCCGCCACGGCATCAAACACCGCGACGGCGCCATCCAACACGCGCAGGCTGCGCTCCACCTCGACCGTGAAGTCCACGTGCCCGGGTGTGTCTATGATGTTGATCGAGTGGTCGCGCCACTGGGCAGTCGTGGCCGCCGAGGTGATCGTGATCCCTCGCTCCTTCTCCTGGACCATCCAGTCCATGGTCGCCGCCCCCTCGTGGACCTCGCCCATCTTGTGGATGCGGCCGGCGTAGAAGAGGATGCGCTCGGTCGTGGTCGTCTTGCCCGCGTCGATGTGGGCCATGATCCCGATGTTTCGGACCTTGTCGATCGCCACCGGACGGTCGGTCACCTTGAGGGCCACGCTCATCTCTCTTCTAGTACCGGAAGTGCGAAAAAGCCTTGTTGCTTTCCGCCATCCGGTGGGTTTCTTCCTTGCGCTTGACGGCCCCACCCGTGTTCTGCGAGGCGTCGAGGATCTCGAACGCCAGCTTCTCAGACATGCTCTTGCCGCCGCGCTGGCGGGCGAAGCGCACGATCCAGCGCCGCGCCAGGGCCAGCCGGCGCTCGGGCCGGATCTCGACAGGGACCTGGTACGTGGCGCCGCCGACACGGCGGGGCTTGACCTCGAGCAGCGGGGTGGCGTTGCGCAGCGCGGCGTCGAAGACCTCGATCGGCTCCTTCTTCGCCTGCTGGCCGGCTCGGGCCAGGGCGTCGTAGACCACCCGCTCGGCGGTCGAACGCTTGCCGTTGCTCATGACCACGTTCACGAACTTGGCGATCGCCTCCGACTGGTAGACGGGATCGGGCGCGATGACACGCTTGACAGGACTGCTGCGACGAGGCATCAGGCTGCCGCCTTGCCCTTTTCCCGCTTGGCGCCATATTTCGAGCGCGCCTTCTTGCGGTTCTTGGTGCCGGCCGTGTCCAGGGTGCCGCGGATGATGTGGTAGCGCACGCCGGGCAGGTCCTTGACGCGGCCGCCGCGGATGAGAACGACGGAGTGCTCCTGCAGGTTGTGGCCGATGCCCGGGATGTAGGCGGTGACCTCGATGCCCGTGGTCAGCCGGACGCGGGCGACCTTGCGGAGCGCCGAGTTCGGCTTCTTGGGGGTCTGGGTATAGACGCGCACGCAGACTCCCCGCCTCTGCGGTGAGCCCTTCAGCGCCGGCGCCTTAGACTTGGCTCTGGCGGCCCGGCGCCCGATGCGGACGAGTTGCTGGATGGTGGGCAAACTTTCTCCCGGTGACGGCTCAAATCCCACGCGGCAATAGCCGATTGGGCGACAAACGATGAGTATACCCAAAAACCGACCCCCCCTAGCCGGGCGGGGGAAGGGCCACTACTTCGATCCGGAGCCGGCGGTTTCATCACGGCCGAGGACGCTCCGGCTGAACCTGCCAGGCCTCTCCCTCGAGTTGGAGGCCGATCGTGGGGTCTTCGGCTCGCAGCGGGTCGACCTGGGCACCGTGGTCCTCCTCAAAGAGGCCCCTCCCCCACCACCCGATGGCGATCTGCTCGACCTCGGCTGCGGCTACGGCCCGATCGCCCTGGCCTTGGCCCGCCGCTCGCCCGGAGCGCGAATCTGGGCCGTCGACGTCAATGCCCGCGCCCTGGAGCTGATCAGGGCCAACGTCAAGCGCGCGGGGCTTGCGAACGTCATGGCCGGCGCTCCCGACGAGGTCCCCGACCAGGTCCGCTTCGCCGCCATCTACTCCAACCCGCCGGTGCGGGTGGGCAAGGTCGAGCTGCATGCCGTCTTGGGACGCTGGCTGCCCCGCCTCGAGCCGCATGCCAACGCTTACCTGGTGGTGCAGCGGAACCTTGGTGCGGACTCCCTGGCCGCCTGGCTGGGGGCCGAGGGCTATGCAGTCCGGCGCCTCAAGTCCAAAAAGGGATACCGAATCCTGGAAATAGGCTCACGCCTATGAGGGAAAACCGGAGGCGGTCTCATGCTGTGGTTGCACCACCCGCCGCCGACGATTGTTCCATGAACTCGGCCAACTTCTGGGTCGGTGAATGCCAGCCGAGAGTTTGGCGCGGGCGGCCATTGAGCTCATGGGCGACTCGGTCAAGCTCGTCCTGAGTAACCCCAGCCAGGCTCTGACCCTTGGGGAAGTATTGGCGGAGCAGTCCGTTGGTGTTCTCATTGCTGCCTCGCTGCCATGGGCTTCGTGGGTCGCAGAAGAAGACTGCTAAACCGGTGTCGATTGTGAAGCGGACGTGGCCAGCCATCTCCGGTCCTTGGTCCCAGGTCAGCGAGCGACGCAGGCTGGCGGGAAGCGTGAGGACTGTTTTGGCGAGGGCCTCGCTGACCCGTTCGGCGGTTAGGCCATGGGGTAGCGCGAAGAGCATTGCGTATCGGGTACTACGTTCGACCAGGGTGCCTATGCCATTGGTCGCCGTGCCCAGCAGCAGGTCGCCCTCCCAGTGCCCTGGCACCGCTCGGTCGGCTGCTTCCGCCGGGCGCTCGCTGATCATGATCCGATCGGGGATCTGGCCTCGGCTGCTGGGCAGCTGCTTCTTGGGCTGCCTGACCAGACGGCGAGTCCGCAGATGCCGAGCCAACTCCTTGCGCAGAGCGCCACGGCTCTGTACGAAGAGGCTGAGGTAGATCGTCTCGTGGGATATCTGCATCTCCGGATCTTGGGCGTACTCGACCTTCAGGAAAGCAGAGATCTGTTGTGGCGACCAGCGCAGGCTGAGCCTGGCCTCCACCTCGACGCGTAGCCGCGGGCAGAGCGCCAGCTTGCTCGCTTTGGGCCGCCGGCTGCGTCGAAGCGTTGCCTGTTCGGCCTCGGCCGCCCGATAGCCGACTCGTCCTCCATTGCGAGCCACCTCACGTGAGACCGACGAGGGCGCCCTCCGGATCCGTCTCGCAATGGCATGACAGGAATGCTGGGCGGCCAGGCCGCGAGAAATCTCCTCCCGCTCCACCACTGTCAGCACAGACCGCGACCTCGTTCGCGGCCGGGGACGAACGCCGCCAGTCACCAACACGTACCGCCGAATCGTCTCTGCGCCTCGGCCTAGATGCCGAGCAATCGCAGACATTGACTCGCCCCTGCATCGCCGGTCCCAGATCTCACTCTTCTCGACCTCTGTGACCGCTGGTCCTCCCATCGAACACCTCCTTGGGTCGCCTAAGCGTCCTCTAAGTCCAAGGTGGTGGTGCAATGACCCCTTGAGATGGCCGATGGTTTTCCCTCATCGCCGGGCGCTTCGCGCGCAGCTGCTCCCATTCCGGTATATCGATGGGCTTAATTTAGAAGGAGTTCCACGCGACGTTTGGGAGGCGAATCGGGACAAAGCCGCGGCCGGCGTAAAGCCGGCCGCCCTTGCGACGCTGGTTCTCCCAAAAAGAGTGTCTGAGTGGAGCCTTAGGCCGGATTCATTCGCCAACAACTGGCTCCAGGCCCTGCTTTTGACGCACATGGCGCAGCGTCCATCGGGGGCCCCCACGGCGGAGCCCGTGGGGCGAGGCCTGCGTCCTCACCCGCGCCTTATCGCCGATAGATCGCGCGCCCCTCGACCTCGTCCTTATTAAGACGCTTGTTCAGGTGCAGCCCTTCGAGCAGGAACTCGATGACCGAGGCACGTGTCTCCGGACGGTCGGGCAGGCCGAGCTTCTTGATCGCCGTCGCCAGCTCCGGCAGATCCCCGATCGTGCGGGCGTAAGTGCGCG